>Ga0247727_10004659_pt1 | contig 28846 bp, 26 predicted proteins | sample WisWelCaveWW1625_FD_202498 | JGI IMG/M metagenome (GOLD analysis project Ga0247727, IMG submission 202498) | Biofilm microbial communities from Wishing Well Cave, Virginia, United States - WW16-25 | ecosystem: Environmental > Aquatic > Deep subsurface > Groundwater > Cave microbial mat | place...
TAGATAAGAATATATTAGCTGATGAAGTAGTAAGAAAAGCAAAAGAAAAATTACAATCTGAAGGACAACTATAATGAGAGTTAAACGATATTTCTGGAACATTTTGCTTTCTATAGATCAGTTTTTCAATGCACTAACTGGTGGTGATCCAGATGAAACCATGAGTTCAAGAATTGGAAAGAATAAAGACAAAAGTAGACTTGCTAGATTTTTGTCTGGATTCTTAGATTTATTTGAGTGGAACCACAGTGAAAAGTCTATAGAAAAGGATGAGGGAAAAGACGAATCAGTATAAGTGAGGGAGTAATGAGGATAATTGACACTAAGTCAGATCTTACGGAAGAGGGAAAGCAAAAACATATTGAGATCAAAGGCAAAATCAGAGTGAAGAAAAATAAGAGAGCCTTGATGCTTAAAATTGCAATAGTGGTTGGAATAGCAGATTTTATTGTTACGTCGCTTCTCCTTCTTCAAATGATGGGAGTATTGCAACCGTGGCTACAAAAGATCTTATAAAGAAATTTAAGTCCTACTTAGACACTAAGCCTGGGCAGTTAAAACCAATTCAGCAAAAAGAATCTGAAATGCCGGAAGTACGCAAAATTGTATTAGAAAACAAAACTGCAGAAGAACGAATTAAGAAAGAAGTGGAAGATATTAAGAAGCTAGATGAAACTCCTGATAGACGGTACATTGAAGAAAAGATGGACAGTCTTCAGAGTGAAGTTAGACTTCTAAGGGAACAATTTGGAGCAATCCAAGAGAACCTTGAACTTCTTCTTGAAACTAATATAAGACTTCGAGAGTTTTTGGCACAGCGAGAAAAGTCTAAGCTAAAGAGGTTATTTAAATGGCTGTAACTATAAGTTTTTCATCTCCTGGGAATCCCCCGCACAATATAGTCAGCTTTCGAGTTGAACGAAGTGTGCGTCCAGCCGCAGGTTCTATTGCGCTGGTAGGTGATGTAAATAACGTTACTAAGGTAGTCATTGTTGCTTTCTCAGGTCCTGTGCCTGCAATAGGAGCATTAGCTGGCGACCAAATGCACATTGGGGGAACTTTATATAGAGTTCTTACTAACACTGCAACTACAATAACGTTTACAGCCGACACAGATCTTTCTACTATTGTGTCTTTTCCTGCTGCATTTGTCATTGTAAATGACTTAGCAGAGTTTTCTAGTTTTGAATTTGTAGGATTAGTCAGCCCTACACTACCATTCCCAGCTACGTTGGTTCATCAATTTAATGATCCTACTGGAACTCAGTTTGACTTTTATCAAGTTAAAACTATAGATTCAGGCGGAAATATAAGTCTAGAGCCATTAACTAAGCCTTTTAGACCAGGGCAAGTTATCACTCTTGCAATTGATGAAATCAGAAAAGCCCCTAAAGATAGTCTTACAGGAATCATTGGTGGGAGTATTACTTTTGAAGTAGAAGTAATAGTTGGTGGTAGACGACAAGATCCAAAGGATAATGTCGTTAATGCTGAAATTTTTATCCCCTCTTACTTGGCTCCTGATGGTCAATTTAGAGTGGTTGAATCAATCGTAATGGCAAGGGTAGGTCCTGCAAGATACAGGGCTACTTGGGCAGTACCAACAAACATTAGCAATCCGTTTGGTAACTTCACAGTATACCCAGCCGATGATTACGTAGTCTCTTATAAAGCAAATTTCATAGGGTTAGTTGGCTCTGCGCCAGATAGCTTCATCGAGTTTGCTAGTGAAATGTTTACACTTGTAGCAAGTGACGGACCTATCTTCGGAAGGTTTCCTTCTTATGCAAGTGTCGAAGATTTAAGACAGACTTTATTTGAAATTGATGCTTACCTACCAGAATCAATTCCAAAGACAGACCTAAATGGTAGGAATAAGGTGCTTCAATACCATATTGAACGTGCTTCTGACAAATTACGTGAAGAGTTGAATTACCACCAACTGAGGGGTAATTCTTCAGATCGTCAAGAGTATGTATCAGTTAGATCAATATATACGTTATTGATGGCTGCTCGTGGGCAGAACTCATCTGCTGTTTCAGACAAGTTTCTGGAACAATGGGAGAAGAGAGCAATCTATATCTTGGCTCAATTGAAACGAGAAGGGGTAGCTCAGGGTATTCCTCTAGGTAGAGGTTAATATGGACTGGGTGCTCGAAGTCGAAGGTGCAGAAGAAGTTGAACAATTTCTTGCACACTTAGAGCCAAGACTATTAGAAAATTTATTTATCGGTTTTAAAGAATACGCAAAGCGTTACTTAGTACCGAGAATTAAAGCTCGTTTAGCTCAAGCAGCTCAACCCCATCAACCCTCTAAAATGGGTCTAGATGGTCAACCAAGTGCAGGTGGTGGTTACGGTGTCCCCAGTAACTCCACCAAATATGCAGAATGGAAGGCTTCACGCTCTAATCTGCCACTAGTCGGGACTTTATCTTCGAGAGAACTGGTAGCAACCGGCTTTCTTGTTGAATCAATAGACATACTAAAGCTAGAGAAGCTGATGGATGGTTTTACCATTGAAGTTGGTCATAAACCAGGAATGCGACCTACAGCAACTCCACATAGCAATAATCCGCCTGGTAGTAACCAAGCTGATGTATCTAAGGTCGTAGAAAATACCCAATTAGCAGAATGGATAGAAGATTCTAAATATGCGTTTTGGGTGACAGAATACGAAGACGTTATGAGAAACATAGAACCCCTAGTCTTAAGTATTCTGAAAAAGACAATCCACCAATTGTGGTCTGAATATGTCAAGAAAGTAGCGTAATGGCTCGACAGTTCGCAAGGATACTAAATGACATTGAGGAAGCTCTTGCTAGAGAAGTTCGCAGAATTATATTTTTCGAGACAAGAGATAGAACTCCCCAAGATGTCGCATTTAGAGAAATGTTTGATCCTTTCACTGGGGAACTTGTAAAGAAGCCCATTGAGCCTAAATTTTTTGATGATACCGCAGATGCTACAATATCCACAAGTCCAAGATTCTCAGTTAGACTTTTAAAGTTATATGAAGATCTTGAGACAAATAGATTGCTCCCTCCTTATGGAAACGAATTGGTAGAGGTTTTACCTTCACCAGCAGCGTATGAAGTTGTACTAGGAGGTCCAGATGCAATCACTACCAATGGTGGTGGAGATAGCACAGTTGAGATAACTCACCGTGAAATTCTCTCAGTTACTAATACTCACATACTTAGACTTATTACAGGTAGTAATCAAGGAACATACCGAATTGCGTCAATAACGCTAAATGGAAATGGTCCTCATACAATTACCCTTAGTAATGATTTGTTAGTGGCTTTGCCTGACTTTGACTATAATAAAGATGCTGGTATAGTAACTTTTAGGGAATTTACAGATTTACAAGCAGTAAGAGCAGGAGATACAATCGTAGATGCTGCACTTACCTCGTTTGTTATTACAGCGGTAAATGCTTTTAACTCAACTCTCTCCGTAGCTCCTGGCAGCACTATAGCTAGTGGTGTAGGTGCCAAAATTAATAGAGCAGGAAACGTACTACAGAATGATGATTTAGGTGAAGAACAATGTTACCTAATATTAGATCCCTCACAACCTATCATAGGCAGGGGAACTAGATATCAAGTAAGTAGTCAGTTAATTCCTTATACGTTCTTGTACTTTATTAAGATATCTTCAAGAGAAAGAGACGAGCACATCTCTATTGCAAATAGAATGATGCAAGTATTTAATCCTCCACGAGGTTCTCTGTTCACAGTTATTAGAACAGAAACATCTTTTGAATCAGAGCTTCTTAAAGATGTAAACGTAGGAGATAAAGTTATATACGTAAAAGATGCTACTAAGTTTTATGTGAATGATCGAGTTAGGTTGTTCGATGATTTAGAACTTGGTGAAGATCTTGTAATAAAGAGTGTAAATTTAACTAGCAACGCAGTTACTGTTGTAACACCTGTATCTAAACAGTATACAGCAGATCACTGTGCTAGACTAGTTAGTAACTTTTGTATTGCAATTCTTGAAAGAGATTTTAAGAATCACGTAACAGAAGATAGAGAAGAAAGCCAATTTTGGATTCATAGATTCACCTACCGTATTGAAGGTTGGGTTGATTCTAGAATTCCTCCTTATACTACAGAACAGATTTCTGAAGATCAAGGGGATGTAAATTTCGTCGGTATAGTATTAGAAGATTTTGAGGGGAATATACTTGACGATACTGGCCTAGTGCCATAACATGGAGGAGTCATGCAGAAATACAAAAACGTCTCTAACGATACATTGCATTTAGATAGCATGACACACACTATTCATTTAAGTCCTGGGGAAACAATGACTCTTCCTGCTTCGCGGGATGTTAGATATTACTCTGGGTTGAAAAAATTAATAGTAGTTAGAGACAATAAACATGAGGGTAAACCTCGTGAATTACCGAGGTTTTCAAAACCAAAAGTAATAAGTAAAAAGCCTAAGTCTTTTAAGAAATTAGAAGACAAGGTTGATATTAACAATGAAAATAATGAAATGGAGAACAAATAATGGCGGCTGATTTGCTTAATACAAATATTGGCCCAGAACGCATTGAAGTTATCTCCCAACCAACAGGAGTTATACCGATTCCTGGGGTTTCTACAGCGAATACAGCGTTTATTCTACGCAGTTCGTTGGCAGACGCACCAGTGGATTTCCCTGTTGAAGTTCTTAACCTCGACTCTTTTGTAGAGCAGTTCGGGGATGAGGATGAATTGGGGTTGGCTTACTTTGCGCTTCAAGGCTTTTACGCCAATGCTGGATCGGGTAATAAAGCCATTATCGTAAATATAGCTCCAACTGCGTCTGGTTCACAAGTTGATGAAAGAGGCGTGGCAGAAGTCGGGGCCGGTGGGTTTATTGAGGATGAGAACGAGATCGTAACAGGTCTTGCCGTCTCAGGCTATACCCCAGCGACTGGCTTACTGTCCTTCTCAGGATTACCAAACTTGTCACTAGTTGAAGTCGGTGACTTTTTCAAAGACGATAATGGAAGATTATTCCTAATCTCTGCGGTAGATGATGCTGCAGATACACTAACGATTCCAGCAAATTTGAATGCTGGCAGTCCAATTTACTCAGCAGGAGGCTTAAATACAGCTTCTGTTGCTGGTAAAGTCCTACGCTTGTTTGATGCTGATGAGCACAACTCAAAAGCACTTATTCAAGAAGGTGCCCTTAAAGGGGCAGTGATTGTAACCGCAGTTTCAAACCGAGAAGTAACTGCTTCTGCTGGTGGTTTCCTAAATATGGGAGCCAGAGTAGGAGATTTACTCTTGGATTTTGCTTCTGCTCTTTTCTACATTACATCAGTAATTGATGATGACAAAGTAGAAGTTGATAGAGCTGGAGCTGCTTTGGGTGCGGCTAGTGTTAAAACTGGTGTAGTAAACATAATTCAAGACACAAAGAGAAGCTCAAGTAATAATGCTTCAGTATCCCCACAGAACAGCGTTCCGTTTGCGAGTTCTGGTGCAGGATTCGGATTACTTCCAACATCAGTTGGACCATATCCGGCTGGCAGTTTAAACCAGCATTTTATGACCCTAAATGGAGAAGAGAAAGAAATTCTTTCTCAAATAATCGTTGCAAGTGGTACATTGAATGTTCTCTTCGGAACTTCGGTTAATACCTTAGTTTATACCTCCGCGACTGGACTTGTTCAGTTTGCTGGTTTAGAAAATCTTTCAACTGTTTCCCCTGGTGACGTATGGCGTGATGCAAGCAATAACGACTTCGTAATTGATGCCGTTAACGATGCAGGCGACAATATCACGATTGCAAAAGGACAAGTAGTAAATACGGCTGCTGGTTCTACAATTCGTGATGGGCAAGTGCGAATCAATTTACTTGATTCAGCATTTAACCCAGGAACTGCGAACATCCCAACCTTTTTTGAGCCAGCGAATGAATTAGATATTCCGGCTACATCAAGTGGTGCTGCTGATGATTACTTCATTGCAGATGCTATGGTCCAAGATTCGGACTTTATTGGGACACAAGCTAATGGTAAAGGGCTTCATGCTCTTGACCGAGTTGACGATGTAAACTTAATCTGTATGCCCGAAGTAACAGGTAGAGCACTTCAAAATGCCCTAATTGATTATTGCGAAACAGGTAGGGATGATTGCTTTGCACTTATCGCTGTCCCTCGTAATATTACTAACGCGGTTGTAGATAGAGTCAAAGTCAATGTTACTATAAGTACCATTACTGTTGGAACTAGCTCCAGCACTGTACTCTTTTCAGGAAGTCCAAATCTTTCTGCAGTTGCAGTTGGTGACTTGTTAGATTTCAATGGTTCTAAGTACCTAATTCTTGATGTTGATGACCAAGACGACAAAGTAACAGTCGAATCAACTTCTATTAGCGGGTCGGGTTCAGCGGCTATCGTTGCACCAAGCGCCATTACGTATAAGGAGATTATAGTTAATAATCCTAGTAAACGTGCCGCATGGTATTTTAACTTCGTGAAAGTCCTTAGACCTTCCGATAGTTCTATCGTGGTTGTTGATCCTTGTGGCTATGCCGCAGGAGTGATGGCTCGAATTGATGCTAACACGGCGATTGGTGGAGTAAGTCATGCCCCAGCAGGTATCTCATTTGCTGGTCTAGCAGACACAGTAGGACTTGATTTGAAAGTATCAGAAAAAGAAGATGCTGGTCCATTAAGACTAAATAGGATTAACCGAATTACAGAATTCCCTGGTGCCGGAAGATTTATCTTCGGTGGTTACACTGCAGACAGTGGAACCTCTCCTGCATTTACTGCAGAGGAACAGTTGATTCAAGTAATCAGAGCTAATCTCTTTATTAAGGGATCTCTTGAAAGAGGCTTACGAAGCTTCATTTGGGAGAACTTCTCACCCGCGACCCAATTGCAGGTTAAAAATGCTATTGAGTCATTTTTGCGGAATAACTCATATCTCTTCCCCGCTGGTCTTCCAGAGAAGGAACAGTTTAGAGTAATTGCAGTGGATACCACAGCAGAAGCTCTAGCCAAGGGATTAATGAAGTTCCGTGTTCAAGTACGTACAAACGTTGGATTGAGATTCATAGAGATCGCTCTTGAGTTTCCAATTCCGCAGGCACAAGGATAAGGAGATAACCAATGGCAAGAACAGGTAAAATAGACGCTATTGAAAAATTCCGATTCACTGTCGCCTTCACGGGACTGGGTAGAGCGGGCTTTAGCGAAGTATCAATTCCTAAGTATACTATTACTAAAGGCGAATACAGAGAGGGTAATGCCCCTGATAACGTTCAGCTCTTTCCAGGGCTAACGCGAACAGAAGACGTTGTTCTTTCTCGTGGTTCGACCACAAGTCAGGATCTTTATGAGTGGTTAAGATTGGTATTTGATCCTGAAAAGCTTCCCAATGGCTTACCACAAGCTGGACAAGGCCAAAACCAAGTCCCACTTGGGAACACAGATGACTATCGTAAAGAAGTAACAGTTACGCTGTTTCGTCGAAACGGAGTCCCTGCAAAACAATGGGTTCTCAGAAACGCATTTCCAATCGCGTTTCAGCCTGGTTCAGACCTTAACGCAAACGAAGATGGAGAAAAGTCAATTGAACAAATCACTTTGGCTTACGAAACCTTCGAGGAAATCTCAGGCGTTGAGATCTCTGCACCATTAGCTGGTGAGAATCAAGAGTAAATAAATAGGTTAGGGAGGGGGCTTAATCGCTCCCTCCCTTAACTTTCGGAGGAAAATATGCCATATAAGTCGGATGCACAAAGAAAGTTTTTTCATACAGCCAGTGCTAAAAAAGCTGGAATTACTAAGAAACAAGTAAAAGAGTTTGATAAAGCTTCAAAAGGAAAGAAACTTCCTGCGAAGAAAAAAGCAAAAAAGAAGTAATTTTAAGGTGGGTAAATGGCTAGAACCTCATCAGTTGATGCAATCGAGAAGTTTCGATTTAACGTCTTCATCCTAAATATATCATTGGACCCAGTGTCCCTTGTTACTAATTTTACGGGATTTTTGAGGGGCGGATTCTCAGAGGTTACCTTACCGAGACAAACTACTGGAATCATTGAGTATCGTGAAAATGTAGATGCGGCTCACCCCAGTTTAATACCAGGGCTAACTAGATATGATTCAGTTTCCCTAAAAAGAGGAGTTACGGGAAGCTCAGATTTTTTGAGATGGGCTAATAACGTACACGATCCAAACCAACTAATAGCCACGGCCATTCAACGAATGCGTGGAGATCCTAATGAATCCCCTCCATCAGAGAGTTTAAACTTTCGGAGGGATATTTTAATAGTCGCCTATGATAGAGCAGGAAAACCTACTAAGGGGTGGTTACTCCGAGATTGTTGGGTCACTTCCTACAAACCTGGCGACGATATGTCAGCCACTGAAGATGGTGCCAAATTAATTGAAGAAATAGAGCTACGTTATGAGTCTTTTGAAGAATTGACTCTTGAAGCTCTAGTCAGCGGCACCTTCAATAGTTTATTAGGAGCATTATAATGTCAAGAAGTAGTGGTTTTGATCCATTGGATAGGTTCCGATGGAAGGTATATGTATTTTCACCTGCTGGAGCACTTTGGGCTAGAGCTGGATTCACCAGTTGTACTACGCCTGATGTTACAGTTAATTTTAAGACTTATCAAGAAGGTGGAAGGCATATGATGCCACGAAAGATACATGATAGTGCTGGTTTTTCGCCTATAACCCTTGCAAGAGGAGTTATTGCTAGGCAGGGATCTGATGATTTTGCTAAGTGGATGAATGACCTATTTAAGGTAACTCACCAAGAGCCAGGGGCAGCAGATGCTCCAAATTATAGGAATGATATTGTAATTGAGCACTTGGATAGAGATTCTACTGTAGTAAAACGATATGTACTGTTTAACTGTGTTCCATCTCATTATAAACCAGCTTCCGATTTCAGTGCTTTAGATGAGGCTGAAATTAGCGTTGAGACACTTTCCTTTGAGTACGAAGGTTTCAAAGAAGAAAGAGTAAATAGTCTCGAAGATGTTGGTGATTACGTTAGAAGATTTACTAGAGGTATCTTTTAACACAAACTTACAAGTTATGGAGGAATCATGCTTGTTGAATTACCTTGTGGTATTCTAAAAGACGGCGAAATATATGACCGTGTTTTAGTTAAAGAACTAACTGGCCGACAACAGAACTATCTCATTGATATGGAGTTAGTAGCTGACAGTCTTGGTCACGTTCCAAAACTCTTAGAGGAGTTAACAATAGATTATCAAACCAGGGAAGGAAAACCATTAGGTTTACCCTCCAGTGAGGCGATTTATCTGTTGCCATCAGAAGATGTAGAATGCTTATTGCTCAAAATTCGAGAAGTAACTTATGGGGCTGCCTATGCTATACCAGTACGGTGCCCACATTGCACTAAACAGCAAATGAAGCAAGTTAAGCTCGATGCAATTGAGATGACTAAATTACCGGACAAAACAGTACGAACAAAAGTTATAAAACTGCCAAGAACCGCAATGGATGCAGAAATCAAACTTCTGTACCTAAAGGACTTATTTAACCTATATAAAGCATTAAAGGATAATCCTAAGAAGCTTTATACAGGTACTTTATATTTGTCCTTGAAACGATTAGGCGACAAAGAACAGGTTAAAGAGGAAGATCTTTTAGATCTTCCTGTAGCCGACCTAGCAGCTATTGAAGACGCCTTCTCAGAGTTGAGGGGATCAGTTGACACCTTGCTAACGCATGAGTGTGATGATTGCGAAAAGGAGTTTGATACTCCACTGCCCGTGATGGACCCAAGTTTTTTCGTCCAGTCGCGGACCCCTTTAACATAATTCCAACAGAGTACATCAGCCACAAAACTGATCTTTTGAACGATTACGCCTATCTGGGACAAGCTTTCAGATGGGGTCCAGATCAGATTGATTACTTAGGTTGGACTTACCGTAAACAACTCGTAGAAGACCACAGACAAGCTATGAAAGAGGTCGAGAGACGTGCCAAGTCCAAATAACATTAATATTCTAATTAGTGTTCGTAATAAGGCTTCCGCGCCCATACGTGAAGCACGAAAAGATATTCGTGACTTCAGGGACGAACTAGTAAAGTTCAACAGACGCCTGTTTACAGCAAGTGCAGTTTACGCAACCTTCTCACAAGGGTTTCGACGAGCCTTTAATTTAGCTGGAGTGGGTGCCGAGTTCGATTATCTTAGAACTCAATTCAATAATACTTTCGGTAGTTCCTACCTAAAGACTTTCCGCGAAGCGGCTAGGAATACTATAGACGCTACATCCCTTATGCAGATCGCTCTGCAAAATCACGCCAGAGGGATGAAAAAATACGAAACTCAAAAGATATTCAGTTTGTCAGTTGGAGCTGCTAAGTTAATGGGCACATCGACGGCAGATGCTGCAAAGAAGATGTCTAAGGCTTTCAACGACCTTTCTGTTACTGGCCTTCAGAATTTCTTCGTTGCTCTTAACGCTAATAACCAGTTTAAAAATATGAACTTGATTATTCGGCGCTTAACTCACGGCTTTAACGCTGCAAAAATGTCAGCTGAAAACTTCCGAAAGATTGGTATGGAGCATCTAACTAAAGCTCTAGAACAGTTTATTGGTGGAACAGAAGACACACTTACCCTCTTTATGATGACTAAAGCAGGATTTGAAGACCTACGAAAAGTCAGTGGAGCTTTCATTTCTCGTGCTATTAATCCACTTTTAAAGAGTGTTTCGATGCTTAGTTTTAAGGCTTTTGACAGATTAAATTCAGCGTTGGATGATAGTGAAAGTAAATTTGGTAGATTACGACTTGGACTAGTTGACTTCCTACAAGTTGGTGGTGGAGTCTTGGCTGGATCAACTGCGCTAGTGGGAGGATTATCTCTCTTAGCTCTAGTATCTTCTACTCTAGGGGTTACATTTGGTGCATTAACTGGTCTAATAACCTTATTCACTATTGGCTTAAAAACTGCCAAAGGTGAAGGTAGATCATGGCTTGAATTCATTGCAGACGTAGGAACTGAATTAAAGTTTTATTATCAAGCATTCTCTTCATATTCAGATGGTGTTTCCACCTTTTCTAAAGATGTCACTGATAGACTCTCACAGATGCCAGAAGCAACTCAGAACAGAATTATGTTCATTGCAAAAGCATTTGTTCTAGCGAGAGTAGCTCTTGATGGTTTTACACAAGGCGTAGCAGAAACTGTTGATCGAATCACAGCGGTTCTATCAAAATTTGGTTTATGGGACGAGAAAACTAAACAATTTACACAGCGAACTGAAAACTTGGTAAAAACACTAGGTAAGGTTGCTGGTGCTCTAGCTGTCATGTGGGGCATAAAATCAGGTATTGGTGCTCTAAAGAATATACTTGGTGGAGTTCCTATAGTTGGTCGTCTATTTGGAGGCGGCAAAGGGGGCAAAGGTCCTAGTGGTACGCAAGGTGATCCTATCTATACTAAAGATGCAAGCATCCTTGGTGGAGTAGGCAAAGTTGGCGGTATATTAGCTTCTGGTGGTATTATAAGCAAGATTTTAACTACTTTAGGCAATACAACACTAGGATATAAACTATTTGGTTGGGGAGTCAATGTAGTAGCATTTGTTACACCTTTACTAACTATGGTAGGTGGTTGGTTAATGGTTGCTCTTAATGGAGTAATTATTCCAGCGATTATCGGGGCTGCTATTGGCACACTTGCTGATTATGCATTTAATATCTTTGGAAAAGGAAACTTTTCAGATTACTTAGCTAATTCTTGGTTTGAAGCCCTTCACCCAAAAGAAGCTGCAGAAGCCAAAGGAAAAACATTTACCCCTGATGCAATGATGGGGGGTGGACAATTACGTAATGAATTGTCAGCTTTAACCCCAGTTGATGAAGAAGCACGTAATAGACAAAAAGAGATGTATACTCAAGTAAGTGCTCTAAAAGCTTCAGGCGGGGAAATAGACGAAAATTTTGTTAGAGAGATTACAAGAGGCGGGAATTTGACTGGAGCAGAAACTAATAAGTTGTTAGAGAAAATTGCTAAGATTCTTGCACAGAAAAGAAGTGCATCTAATAAAATGAATGCTCAGGATACGGAGTAAATATGGCCTTTATATTTGGTCCTCACGCGCCTGGTAAGTATGTTCATGCAGAAATTAAACTAGTTCGTACTGTAGAAAATGGAGTTCTAGAAGACGTTGCTACTGGATCTAAAGGTAAGTTTTATTTAAATCCTGATATGATTCAGGAGTCTAAAGCAAGTGGATGGGTAAAAAAAGCCATTCCTGGGCTTAGTGACCCTCATCAACAGTGGATTGCAGGTGGGGCTAGAACAATAACTTTTAAGGCTTTAGTAACTAATGACAGAGCTGAAGGACATATTCCTGATAATACTCCTTTTACAGGAGCAGTACAAGCAACTACAGGCAAACTAAGTTTTGTAAAAAAGGTTGCTGGAATTGCTGCTCAGGTATTTAATATACCTGAATTATCTGCTCTTGGATCATTAGAGGCTCAAGATAGAAATACAGGAACGTCTCTTCTTCTAAGCATAACAGAGAAATTAGCTTTTTATAGGAGTTTAACATATCCTAGAGCTTTTGATGCAAATGGCGCTGTCACTGCTCCTTATTTAGTAAGACTAGATATAGGGCAAACATTTGGCAAAGGTGAAAAAGTACGTGATGCTGTTTTTGTTGTAGATAAAGTAGAAATTGAAATTAATAGATGGTTGCCTGATCTTACACCAATTGAGGCAGCTGTAACTTTTACCATGACTGAAATAACCAATAAATCGTTAACCTCAGACATAGATGTGATGTTTAACTACTAATGGCAAATTTTAGACCAGGATCAAGATATACAAATGGAACATTCACGAATACCGAAGATAACAAGTCTTTCTTGTTACTTAGGAATCGACTAGAAGTTCCTGAATCTGGTCAAGATATTTTCCTTACTGTTGAAGGCAGACATCTTAAAAGGCCCGACCTAATAGCATCAGATACATATAAAAGAGTTGAATTATTTTGGGTTATTATGGATATCAACAATATTCGACAGCCATTGTTTGATTTAAGAGTAGGACAGCAAATAAGAATTCCTCCTTTAAACAATGTTTTGGAAGCTATCGAAAAATTAAACGCAGAGGGATAATATGGCTTTTATAGATCTAGCTCTAATGAGAGATCCATACTTTGAAGTCCGTATAGGCCCTCCAGGTGCTCAAGATAAAGACTTAATACCTCTAAGTCCAGAGGTTCACGCGCTCATAGACAGTTTTGAGTTTAATGAGATGCGAGATGGCGGTAATGGATCAGCAAGCCAAATTAAACTTGTGTTTTATGAAGATTTGAACAGAGCTGGATCAGTTTTAGACTTAGTTCTAGATAAAAGCGGCCCAGGTTTAATCAAATTTTTAAGTCCTGAAACTGTTGCTACAGGAAAGCAAGAGCAAAAGGCAGTAGAGCAAGCAGCATCTGAACAAGGAAAAGATACCTCTGACCCTAAGAAAAGTGGTGAATTAAAGAAGTCACTAGAGAAAAGGGTAACCGATTTAAAGAAAAAACAAGCTGAAGATGCCCCAACTTTCATGCTTCAAGAGAGAAATACAGTTCAAGTTACATGGGGCTATCGGACAACAAGCAGTAATAGTAAACTCCACCCCCGAACAGTTAGAGGAGAAATTCTTCAAATAACTCATAGGGCATCAGAAGGAGATATTCCTGTAACAGAGATAAATGCTGTTGATTTCGGTAGTGGAGAAATGTCTAAACTTTATCCTGTTGAAGGAAAGGCATTCACCCGTGGAATAGTAAAGCAACTTCTTGGGGGATATGGGCTTCTTGATAAAAGTAGTAGACCAGATACTGCTCCTGCTAGACTTGATGATATTGTAAGAGCAATCGCTTTAGGGGGCATAATTCTTAATGCAGAGACAAATATTGATCTTACTGCAGAAGAATTAAAACTTGATATACAAGATGAAACAAGTTCTAGAACATGGGCTACTCATACAAATTTACATGGTTTTTTAAAAGGTCTTGCTGAAAAGATTCATGCTCATTACTTTGTTACCTCTCATTCAGTTGGTGGGCAACTTAAAGTAGTCCTAAATCTTATCTCAAGACGAAAGATTGAAGGAAGTAACAAGTTCCGATTTATATGGAAAGGTGGAGCACAAGGTATCAATAGTGGAGACCAAAACTCACTTTCATATAATACAGTTTTAAATTACAATCTCCAACTATACCCTGGTGGAGGAGAAGGAGCAGCATCTAATGGTGTTTGTTCTGAAGAGAAACAATTAGTAGGGCATGTTGCTACAACCTCTGTTCAATTTAGAACTAACATGGGTAAACCGGCTGCTAATTTAAAAGTTAAAGAGCCTGGTAAAGGACAAGCTGCAAAAGTAGTAGATCCAAAACAGCAAAAAGCAGCAAATGCTGTTGGTATCTCAACATATAATGCTTCGTGTTCCCCTGAGAACCATGTGGCAGAAGCTGATAGAATTGCTGGTAGAATGGACAAAAGCCTTCGGCTTGAGTTTAATACTATCGGTATTCCACAACTTCAACCAGGCGTTATAGAGATGCAAAACATCGGACAAAGGTACAGTGGGCTTTATTACCTATTAGGGGTTACCCATAAAATCAGTGCTGATGATGGATATACCTGTAATTGTGTTGGAGAGTCTAATAGCGTTTCAACTGGTGGAACATCAGTAGTAGCTCCTCCTGTTAGAAATGATTTGGCTGAACAAGTTAGATTAGGATTTAGAGGAGATAAAGAATTAAGTTTATCTAATCTTGAAAAAGTAAAACAGGGGAAATAACTATGAGTGTACGGGTTAAAAATTGGATGGGCGAGGCAGTTTATCTTGGCCCATCTAAAGCTATAGTCATAGATAATAAAGACCCTTCTAAAAAAGGACGAATCAGAGTTAAAAGTCCTGTTTTTGGAGATACTGCTTTTATACATTATGTTTATCCAGATGATGGATTCTTTGGTCCTCCTGATGTAGGCTCTATTGTTTATATTGTTCCAGATGGTGGTGATCCAGACTTTTTAATAGCTTGGGCTACCATTAACGATGGAGATAGAGTAAATCCAGATACAAGACTTCAATTTAGACGAGATGTGCCTACCAATCGTGGTTGGGCATCTCCTGGGGATCTTGAAGGTTCTGGTAAACCTATAGGGGTTAATGCAGGGCATCTGTTTGAAATGGATGATGGGATAGCAATGGTTGCTTCTAATGGCACCGTTACCCATACTAAAGAGAAAAAAGGAATACGTTTCACAACCTCTGGTGGGCATTTTTTAAAGATGCTAGAAGAGGAAACTGCTGGAGCTACGCAGAATAGAGTTGAATTAGGTTCAATTGGTGGGCATAAGTTCTCATTATATGATGAGGCTTCACGCTCTAGTAAGCTACAACGAGCAGAGATAAGCACAACTGGTGGACAGTTTTTGTCCCTTATTGATGATGCTGATTCTGTTAAACAACAGGTAATTTTAAGAGATGTCGATAACAGAACTATTGAAATCATCAAAGAAAGTGATCGTATCCGCATTAGAAATTCGGCTGGTACGATTTTTATTGATATCGACTTTGCTAATGATATTATTGAAATTGATGCAAATAATGTAAAAATAGGTACTGCGGCAGCAGAAGCCCTAGTTAGAGGGGATACGTTTAGAACGTTATTCAATGCTCACTTCCATCAAACCGGAACTGGGCCAACTTCTCCTCCAGTTGTACCGATGGACCCTTCATCAGCAAATACGCATTTATCTAGTCACCATACAGTGGAGTAAACTATGTCTCAACCAGTAAGTACACTTGCTGCAAATCTTAAAGCAGCGTTTGATGCAGAATATGCAAAACAAGCTCCAGGTGAGCAAGGAATGATGACAGCTTTATCAAATGCAATGGCTACAGCTATTGACAGTTTTGTAAAGTCTCATAATGCTACTGGGAGCGATTCTGGCGGCGATTCACACAATTTAACGATAGTATAATATGGCGACACCCTTCTTAGGCAAAGGTCTTAAATTCCCAATCAATGGTAAGTTTTTACCTGAAGATGGGATACAAAAAGTAATAGAGAGTATTCAACTTCTTCTTCTAACTAATTTAGGAGAACGAGTTATGCGCCCTACTTTTGGTAGTAACCTTGGTGCTAGAGTTTGGGAAAATCTAGATTTTATATCTAGACAAGGGCCTTCTGATATTGCTACCTCAATTAGACGATTTGAACCTCGTGTAACATTAATTGAAGTGGCTCCAGTAATTCGGAGATCAGAGGGTTTAGTGTATTTCCATATAAGATTTCTAGTTAAAGAGGCAAACGTGGAAGCAAATCTTGTGTTTCCGTTTAAGCCTTCTTCTCAGATTAGTACGAGATAAGGAGCCGACTAATGGCGAATATTCGCTCCATAGATTATGTAGCTAAAGATTTCGATTCTATCGTCGATGCACTAATTTCGTTTGCGACTGTTAATTTTGGTCCAACTACGAATGCAAATAGACAATGGACAGACTTCAACGCAGATGATTTCAGCCGTACTTGGTTGGAGTTATTAGCTTACGTTGGCGACTTAATTTTCTTCTATCTTGATATTCAAGCGACCCAAAGTAATCTTGTAACTGCTACAATTCGTAAGAACGTTTTAGACATAGCGAAACAATTTGGTTTCGTTGTATCTACTGCTTCTTCCGCATCTGGAGTAGCCAAGTTTAGTTTGAGCGCACCAGGAACTATTCCAGTAGGTTTTAGAGTATCTGCTGAGAATGGGCAAGAGTTTTTCACATCTAGTAGTTCTCCGATTCCAGGGTCTACTATTTTTGAAATCTTCTTACCTGTTGTTCAAGGTGTCCAGAGAGAAGAAACTTTTATAGCTAGAGGAGTACAAAATGAAGAGATTACGTTGGGTGTTACTGGATTGGTTATTGACACTACAAATCCTATTTCATCCCTTATCTCACCAAGCGTTATTGTTAACGCCGATGTTTATGAGTTAGTAAACACGTTTATCAGAAGTTTTCCAACTGATAAGCACTTCAGAGTCTTGGTTGATCCTGAAGGTCGAGCAATTATACGATTTGGTGATGGTATTTTTGGAAAGCAACTTACCCCTAATGATGCTATTGAAGTAGATTATAGAACTGGTGGAGGAGCAGCTGGAAACATTCCTGCTAATACACTAGTAACTTTACTCGATGCATCTAGCTTCGTTAGTGCTGTTAGTAATGATACAGCCTTTAGTGGTGGGGCAGACGAGCCTTCTCTTGCTCAATTAAAAGAGTTAGTTCCTGCATCTTTGCGTACATTAGAGAGAGCAGTCACTACAAAAGATTATGCAGACATTATCTTAGTTAACTTTAATAGTGTATCTAAGGCATCTGCTGCAAATAATATTTCAGATCCTGGTGTTGATGTTGATATCTTTGTGGTTCCTTCTGGTAACTCAATTACTAAGATTACTGACAATCTACCTTTGTTTAATGCTATCTCAGACTTTATAGATGAGAGAAAACCAGTAACAACTGTGTTCAAGATTCTTGACGCATTTGGTATGGATGCACTACTTAAGATAGTAGTTTTCCTATCAGCTGGTGCTTCTAGATCATTAGTACAATCAAATATGACAACTGCATTAGACGGTTTCTTCTCTTTTAATAGTGGGGATGTAGACGGTACAGGCACTAAATTTGCTCAAAAAGTACGTTTAAACGATCTTTATGACCTTATAAGTGCTATTGAAGGTATCGAAAGATTTGAAATAACAAAGCTTCATTATAGGCCGCGAGTTGAACCTTTGGTTGCACTTGGAACCAATTACCTTATTTCTGAAGTTGAAGTATTCCAAAATGCTGAATCATCTGAGTGGTTAATCGGGGCAAACTCAAACATTGATACTCCAAATTTTAATAGTTACACGGTATTTAAGAAATTTCCAGGGCGTGTAAGTAACCTAAGTGAAGGAAGTTTAGCAGATGATACTCTAAACTTTTCAGTAGTTGAAAGCACCGCAACAGGAATAAATATAGATGGAACTACTAATATTCTATTTGATTTAAATAAAACATTTCTAGTAGATGAGTTTGTTGGAGGTACTTCAGTTATAACTCTTAGTAATCTATCAGGTTTTACTTTCGATCATATTGGGTCATCTTTTATCCCAAGAGTGGGAGATCGAGTTATCCAGGGCGGAAATACTGCTAGAATCATTTCTGTTGTTGACTCAGATACTTTTGTAGTATCAAATGGATTTCCTTTAAATCTTGTGAACGGTGCCGCAACCCTAAAAAGAGATGAATTTCTTCTTGTAGATGCTTCGGGCAACGTATGGGCAATCGAAGATAATGATGCTCATTCGCTTGTATTGTCAGCTTTTGCTATTAACAATACGATTGTTTCTGATGTGTCCGGTGGAGCGTACAAAATTGTAAGAAGTTTAATCGGCAAAAACCTTATATTTCATGACCTTATTTTCGCAGGAATTGAGTATAACAACAGTAATACCATTTTTAGAGCAAGTTCAAGTTTTAACCTTGTAGGAACAATCGGAGATGAATTCTTTGTTTCTGAACCACAAGACAATATTGGAGACTTTGGGCTTCCATTAACATTAGATGATTTCACCCCTAATACACCAGCGGCTGGATATGGGGAAGTACATTGTGCTGGTAATGCTGATTTAAGTACAATTATTGGCGGACCTAGTAGTAATTTTGTGCTTATTGATACTAATTTAAATGTTTATGAGATTGTTTCAATAAATAATTTAGCAAAGACTATTGTTATCTTGCACGATGCTACAGTTACTCCCGCGCCTGCGGTAGGACTTCCATTAGGACCTACATCAACAGGCAAAGCTGCTTCTGCCGTAAAACGGTATTACAGTGATGACAATGAAGTAAGTTTTGTAATAGGATTAGGCAATAGACCAAGTGGACTAGGATTTCAAGCTGTAGGAGCAATCTCCTTTGCAGTCAGAGATGTTCCAACTAGTGGAGCTATTAGATTTGCTAACGTAGTTACTTTGAATACAGTAACTCCTCATCCATTTGTAGTAGGCCAAACCATCCAAGTAGCAAATATGACAGATGGTACTTTTAATGGTACGTTTGTTATCGTAACTACGCCTACTTCAAGTGCTCTTACTTATGCTCAAATAGCAGCTGATGCAACAAGCGGAGATGGAAATATTTCTTTAACAGGAGCGAATATTGCAGACGGTACGTTGCTTAAACTAAAGGACTCAACTGCAAATCCTGAGACAACGTTTGAATTTAACAAAACAGGTGGAGTAGCTTTCGGCAACGTTGCTATTACCTATGCTGATGCAAGTGACTCTGCAGCCCTTAAATCGGCTGTCATTTCAGCAGTAAATGGTGCCCCATCGTTAGGAATCACTGCAACAGATGGTACAGGACTTTCTGGACCAGATGAAGTAGTATTTCTACAAAATGATAACACTGGGTCAGATGGGAATCAAGGTATCGTAGATACAATCGCAGAACCTGGCGTAACTATCGCAGGAATGTCTGGTGGTATCGGAAGTGGACATAGTGTCCCAACGCCCGTAATCCCAAATCCTGGCGACAATGTAACTGATTTAGGTATTTCATCGGATGGGACAACCGTGGATCACTTTGAATTTAGAATTTCTGGATTCGTCGATGACATCGTTAACTTGAGAAATAGTGAAATTCCTCAAGTAGATGACGACGATATTGAACTTGACTTTAGAGGAGGGGTAACATAAAATGCCTTTACTCGTTATAACTAGACCACCACAGTTTTTGGACCCTTGGTTCAACGAGATTGAACAGGTATGGGACGAGCTAGAATTTTCTGTCAATAACCTCGACGGAAGAGTAACTACTCTCGAAACCCAAATTATCAATGACGTTGTTACTTCTGTATCGAACTCAGGAGATCCTCAACTACAAGGTGATGTAACTTTTTCAGATAGTGGATCAATCTCAATAACCCAAGTTGGTAATAACATTGATATCGGTGGCGGTGGTGCCACAGATCACGGTGCGCTAACTGGACTATTAGATGATGACCATACACAATATTTACTTGCAAATGGTACAAGAGCTTTAGCAGGCAACTGGTCAGTAGGTAACTTCCAACTTCTACTTATGAGGTTAGAGAACCTAGCTGTCGCTCCTGCTCCAGGTAACTCTGGTCGATTAATCTTTAATACAACTGATTTACGAGTCAAAGTTGATAACGGTACGTCCTTTGTAGACGTAGGTGTTACCGACCACGGACTCTTAATGGGTTTAGGAGATGATGACCATCTTCAATATTTATTAGTTGATGGCACAAGAGCTGTTACTGGTGACTTCACTGTTAATGGTAAATATAAGAATTTAGCTGCTTCTTCAATGACTTATGAGTCACAAGAAGATGATTCAGGAAGTCCTGTAGCACATATATTAGATACTTTAACTATGTTGACGATCCCAGGATCAAGACTAGTATCAGTACGAAATGCAGGAGTAGAGAAGTTTTATATTGACAAAGATGGTAACATCTTTATGAACAATAACTCTCTAACTTCTACAACTTCGCTATATGCATTGATTGATACTGATAATGATAGTTCATTAGAACGGTTTGTAATTGCACATGATGATCCAAATCCATTCCTCGCTACTGTTTTAATGGCGGTAAATGAGTCTGGAGAAATGAGTCTTCCAAGTGCAAGTGCCAGAATAAGGGTAGGTTCAGCTGGTGCCCCAACACACACATTAGATGTTGATGGTGATGCTGATATCGCACAAGACTTAACTTTATCGGTTTCTCAACTATTAAGAAGCCCTGGAGATTTGAATTTCCAAGTCGATTATGACAACAATGGATCTAATCAATTCAACTGGAAAGATGGTACTGGAATAACAGTAATGTCCTTAACTGAGCCTGGAGACCTAGATGTCGCTGGCTTACTTAGGATAAATAGTTCTGATGCAAGTTCTGGTGGTGGTATATTCAACATTGGTAATGGTGGTCAAGTCACTCAGGGAATGAGATTTGATGTAGATGACTCTACATTTGGTGCAGGACTTATTGAGACTGCACTTCAAGTTCAGATTAGAATGGAGTCATTGCCTACTAGGGCAACTGTACTTATTAATCCTCAAATGGATGTTCCAGATGGGGAACACGTATTCCGAGTTCTAAATAATACTGGAGCAGATCAACTTCTTAATGTTTATGGTAATGGTGACCTAGAAGTATTTGGGACACTTATTGGTGGCTCTAGTCCATTTAAATTTAGTAGTAAAACAGCAATAAATGATGGAGCATCAGCTTTTGCGACACTCACAGTTATCAATAATACTCTTGATGCTGGTGATTCATTCACAATTACTGACCTTGGACCTGTTGCTTATACGTTCACAGAGGGCGTTGATTTCGTAGCCGGTATAGATGCAGATGCAACGGCGTTCAATATAGCAAGTGCTATTAACGGCGTATATCCAGCTTTAGCAGCTCAAGTAGAGGCAGAATCACTTCTTAACGTAGTTACAATTACAGTAACTGCACCAGGAACAGCAGGTAACGGATTCCTAATTAGTGAATCTGATGCACCGACTGATAACTTTACTTTATCTGGAGCAACCTTCAGTGGTGGTACAGATATTGCACCAGTTGCTTATGAACTAGATACAGATAATGATTTAACATTAACAGGCTCTAAGTTACTAAGCTTAAAACGATTTGGAGTTGAGAAATTCTCTATCGACAAGGACGGTAACTTCAGCGGATTATTTGTTACGACAGTTGATCCTAGTGCAGGTGATGCAGGTATTCAAGCTGCTATGATTACTGTAAGTGCAGCAGGCGGCGGTATTGTTCAACTTAAAAAGGGAACATATATCATTAATGCCGGTGTAGTAACTCCTGCAATTAACAACGTTATTTTACGCGGTGTTGGTAAAGGAACTATCTTAGCTCACGATGGAATACATGGAAATGAAGTTCTAGACATTACAGCGGCAGCTTCTGGTGGTCCTTATGCGTGTAACGCAATAACATCAGGTAACACTTCAATAACTACTACAGCTGCAGCAGATGCAGGAAACGTTCTTTTAGGAGATTTGGTAGTTATCGAGGGTACTGATGTACAATCAAATGCTGATATTGAGTACAATTTAGCTACTGCTAACGGAAACCCTGGAACAGGCGTTATTACACTTAAATACCCAATTCAGCGTACAATGTCTTCGGTTAATATTAGAGCACGCAGACAAATGAGAAATATCGAGATTCAAGACTTGACTGTTACAGTGCCTAGTGCAGTAGCGGCAGCCGGTATAATTCTTCGTGGTGGTGTAGATTGTAAGATTGTCAACGTAAGAGTAGAAGGACAATTTGATACGTCAATTGATCTTGGAGATTGTGCTAGAAGCTCTGTTGAAGGGTGTGAAATTGAAAAAGCTCAAAGTTTTGGTATTAGAGGAGCAACCGTATTCAATCTAGAACTTTTAAAGAATCAGATTGTCGATATTGATTCTGGTGCATCAGAAGGGGCTATTCAACTTTATCTGGAGGCGGTTGAGTGTGTTATCAGCGAAAATATGATACGCAATACTTCAGCTTACGGTATTACTGTTGTTTCTGGTGGGGCACCTAACCCAAGACGAAGAACACTAATTTCTGACAATAAGATATATGATACTTCTGAAGCTGCAATTCAATGTGCTGCGGGAGAAGTGGTTATATCTAACAACTATATAGAAAATTGTGCAAAGAATGGTGGATCAGCTTCCAGTATTGAAATAAATGGTAGTGACTCTGTTGTGAGTGGAAACTACGTAAAAGGTGGGGGCAGGAACTTATCTGTATTCTCCGGTTCATCAAGAGTCATAGTTTCTGACAATATGTTACTATATGCTACTGCTCAAGAAGCTCTATCAGGAAATGGTAGCTTCTGCGTATATTCAGGAAACATCATAAAAGGTGGTGCTACTATCGGATTATATGTAGGAGATAATGGCAACTCAGCAACTGGAAACGTTGTAGAAGGAAATGGTACTGATGGTATCTTCGTAGCAAGCAATGCTACAAACTGTGTGATTTCAAACAACACTTCCCGTAATAATACAGGAGATGAAATTGAAGTTCACAACTCTGCCGCAGATAACCTTCTTATGGGAAACAATTGTACTGGTGGTACGATACGAGAGGGTACTGGCTCTAATACATTTATTGGCAACTTAGGTACGGTGGTATAACATGGCTAAAATACGGAATAAATCAAACGAAGCAAATGGCGCATCAGCCATAGCCCATGAGTTAGATACAGCTAATAATTTTACAACTGCTGGAGCGAAACTACTCTCTGTTAAAAACTTTGGAGTAGAAAAGATTGCTTTTGATAAAGACGGTAACTTTTTATCAGCTGGTGCTAATAGTACATGGGTAGTTCGACCTGAAGAAGGATCAGCAGGTATTCAGGCTGCTATGGATGCAGCTTCTGCTGCTGGTGGAGGTCTAGTTCAGCTTCTTGAAGGCACATACTCTATAACAGCTAACATAACTAATAATACATGGAATAATGTAGAACTTCGGGGAATGGGCGATTCTACTATTCTTGAACATAGTGGGTTTGGACTTAATTCTACGTTAATAGTTAACATATTAAATTCAGGACCACACGCAGGTAATAACGTAGTTGCTGAAGCTTCTTCTGTATTTACCACTACAGCGGCTAATGCAGGAAACTATTTAGCTGGTGATATATTAACTATCTATACTACAGTTGGAGATCCTGATGGTTTTGAAGAATCTGAAATACATGAAGTAGCTGTTAATGGAAATGCAGGAACAGGTGAAATTCAATTAAAGACTAAAGTTCAACGTACTTTGACTTCCATAACTCTTTCAAGAACTAGAAATGGGCTAAATAATAAGATTAGAGATTTAAAATTTACTTTTGCTAATAGTACCAATTTTGGTGCAATGACACTTAACGGTCACTATAGTTTAATTGAAAATGTTACTGTAGTAGGCGGAAATAGTACAGGAACAGGACAAATAGGTATAAGTGGTGCTAATAGTGGACCTCACTCTTCTAAGAACGTAATTAGAAATTGTAGAATGAGAGACTGTGATTTTAGGGGAATTTTTATGCAAGGACAGCACGAAAGCGTTATTGAAAATTGTGTTGTTGAAAATGTAAATAGATTAGGCACTGCCTTTACATATGCTTTGGTTATGGACTTTGATTGCAGAGATTGTTCTATTCGAGATAATATTGTAAGACATTGTATAGAAGGCGGAGGAATTATAACTAGAGGAACTCAACCTAGACGAACAATTATTAGTAATAATAAAGTCTTTAATATTTATAGACAAGGAATTAGTGGAATAAACTGTCAAATAGTAGGAAATTATGTTGAAGATTGTGGACATACTCCAGTATTTAACTCAGGGTTTGGAGCTGGAATTATTATACAAACAAACGGATTTGATAATAATATAGTAGCAAATAATATTATTAAAAACTGTTACTTTGCTATTCAAGTGGGATTTAACGCTAAACCAACAGTAGTTTCAGGTAATACAGTACAAAAAACTAGAACTGGAAATGGATTAGAAGCTCTGTCAATCGACGCTGTAGGATGTTCAGTTATAGGCAATGTTGTTACAGACACAGGAAGTCATGGTATTTACGCGGCTCGAAAAGGAACTACGTGTATAGGAAACGTTGTAAGAAATGCAGGCGGAAATGGTCTACACATTGTTGGAGATCAAAGTGTTGTGTCAAACAACTCAACATTCAATAGTACCGGCGCAGGTTTGTTTGTGGATAACTCTACCGTGGATACAATCTTTATGGGCAATAACTGTCTTGGAGATGGTATCACTGTAGGAACTGGCACTGGTAACGACTTCATAGGAAATAAGGAGTAATCATGGCTGGTGTTAAGATTAAACATAGATCAGGTGCTGCCGATGGCGCAACAGCTATTGGACATGAGTTTGATACTAAAGAATCACTAGTAACAGCGGGAGCAAAACTTCTTTCCGTAAAGAATGCTGGAACGGAAAAGTTCTCAGTTGATAAAGACGGAAACGTAAATACTCAGTCAGTAATAACAGTTGCTCCTGCTGCTGGTTCAGCAGGAATTAATGCTGCAATTACAACACTTAACGCCCTTGGTGGTGGAAAAGTTCAACTACTTCCTGGTACATATTCAGTTGTTACAGTAGCTATTGGAACATTTTATATTCCAGTATTTAATAATATCACTATTGAAGGTGCTGGGGATTCAACAATTTTAGATGTACAATCAGGAGCAGGATTTACCGGAGGTTGTGGCATAGCAATAAATTATACAGGGTATGCTACTTCACAAGCAATAAACAACGTTACTAAAGGAGATACTTCTATATTTACTACAACTCCAGGTAATGCTTCTGCTTATCTAGTTGGAGATCGAGTAAGGATAAGTGGTCTAGATACTGATGGAAATTTTGATTCAGAATGGCATGAAGTTGCTGTTAATGGAATTGGAGGAACAGGGGAAGTTCAATTAAGGACCCCAGTTCTTAGAACAATGACAGGTGTAACATCTGCGGCAGGTAGAGGTAATAAGAATAATCATTTAAAAAATTTCAAGGTAACTCATAGTTCTGGGGTTTTTCAAGCCCTTATCTCATTTAATAGTGGACTTCAGTGTTCTATTGAAGGAGTTACTATGGAAGAAATTACTACAGTTTCTGATGGTGCAATAGGATTTCAAAGTCACATTAAAGGCTTATTAAAAGATTGCCGAGTAAGAAGTGTGCCTAGAACGGGTATAGCTATTGATTCTAGCTTAGATTCTATATTAGAAAATTGTTATGTAGATAAAGCAAATTCAGATTCTGCTAGTGGAGAATACGGGATTAAAGTAAATGGTTCAGTAGATTGTGTAATAAGAAATAATACAGTATTAAATACTGCTGTAACAGCCGGTATTTCAAATAGATACGGTAGTGGGGCTGTAAGTAGAAGATTACTTTTAGAAGGAAATCATGTAGCAGTAGCTGGTACATATGGTATAGAAATTGGATCTACTTTAGGCAATGATGGTGAATATAACAACGACAATACGTTTTTAAACAATAAAGTAGAAGGAATTACTGCTGGAGTTGGTTTAGAGTTACAGGCTCAAAAGAAAGCCGTTGTAAAAGGAAATCATGTCTATAACTGTGCAACAGGATTTAGAACTCAAGGTGGATCAGATTATACTATAGTAGGCAATACTTTTGAAAGAATTGGAACAGGAGAAGGAATTTCTATCCAAACCAATCGAAATAGATTTGCGATTATAGGTAATATTTTTCGTACTTGTGGTGGTATAGGTATTTATGTGGACGGAAGTAAATCTACTGTTATAGGGAATACGATAGAAACTACTACAGGTCATGGGATACAAATTCTTCAAGATAACAATATCGTTCAGGGAAACTTAGTAAGTGGTATTGGTGGAACTGGTATCCATATCACTGCTACTGCAAGCGACAATTTAGTTGTTGGAAATAATGCTAATGGCGAGGGCATTACTGACCTTGGAACCAATAATATATTAGGATTAAATAAGGAGTAACCGATGTCAAGTAGAGTTAAATTTATATCAGGTGAAACAGTCGCCAACAATGAAGCTTTCATACTAGATTCTACACAAGATTTTAGTGGTGGTGGCAATTGGATGACCTGGAAAAATCTCGGTACTACTTTTGCCGATATTCGACCTACACTATTTTCTCACTTAGGAACAGGGAATAGTTCTTTCGGCGGTAAGCTTAATGTAAACGCTACAGGAAGTAGTTCAATTGGATTAGATGTTCGTGGCGATATTAATATGTCTACTACTGGGACTATTACTCGTGGTAGTGCTACAATGGTTCTTATTGATACCCATGTGGCTTCTCCATTGGAGCATGTACTTAATTTTAATGATAGAGTATCACTAAGAATTCAAGGTATTCCAGATAGTATTTTGGGAGATAGACAGTTTCCGAGAATCAGAACATTAATGTCTCCAACCATTTTTAATGCTGCTTTCCAAATTTATGAAGAAAATAATCATACTACTTCTGGAAATAAAGCTTTACAACTTTTACATAATAGTGGCGCTAAAACAGTATTAGATGTGGACTTTGATGGTACGGTTCGTGGACAAGATTTAGCAAATGGTGGTGGTACAAATAACCCATTTAAATTCTTAACAAGAGAACAAGATAACGCAACAGGAGTTGGATATATATTCGATTCTGCTACCTTATCTAATGCAAGCTCACGACTAGCTTCTTTTAGAAATAACGGAACTGAAAAAGTCAGAGTTAAGTTTAATGGTTACACATGGTTAGGAGGTACTCCAAGTTATACCCCAGATGCAAATGCTGGATTGGTAGTTAACTCTTCTCTAATTCAATTAGGGGATGGAACTAGTAACGTAGGATTAGATTTAAAGTGTGGAAGTTCTGGAGCTTATATTTCTGATGCTTCTATCTTCTGGTTACACTTCTTAAAGTCACCAAATAAAGTTGAATTCGACGTTAAACAATCATTTGCTAACAACGTAGGTATTATAGAGACACAGCAAGCAAATGGTAGTGCAGGAGCAGGTTCTCCTGGTTTTAAAATTAATGCTGTAAATGCTCTTTCTACTGCTGGTGATAGACTCCTATCATTACATAATGGTGGAAGTGAACGACTTTATGTTGAGTACGATGGTACAATCTATGCCGGTCAAGTAAATAACCCGTTTAATATGAAATCGTTAGAAGACGATGGAAGTACAGCAATTGGATATATCTTTGATACAGTTAACTCTCTTACTACAACTACTGCTAAACTATTCTCTTTTAGGAATGGTGGAACAGAGAAGTTTGGGCTTGCTAAAAATGGTGGTATTAATGCTGGTTCTAAAGGAGTAGCAGTTAGCGCAAGCAGTACGGGTGAAACTCTTATAGGAGTAACAGATACTTCTGCGGCTAGAACAATTACACTAGATCAAGATGATGAAGTAGATGGTAGAGTAGTTATTATTAAGGATGAATCGGGGGCGGCTGCAACAAATAACATTACAGTTGATACCGAAGGTTCTTCTACTATTGACGGAGCAGCTTCAGTAGCTATTACAGCTAACTATGGAGTTCTTAGAGTATACTTCCGTAATGGAAACTGGTTTAGCTTCTAAGGAGATTCAATGTCAGGTATAAATTTCAATGACACAGATAATAAAGCTGGTGCTACTGGACAATCGACAAGTTCATTCTCTTGGCAAAATTTTACACCAACTGTTACCTTAGTGGGTGGTGCAGGAAATGTAGTTCCACAATATAGTACAAATGCTGGCCGATATTTAATAGTAGGAAAAATAGTATTTGTGGACATTCTTCTAGCTGGAGATGGTGGTAATGAAGGAGCTGGAACTGGACAAATAAATGTGGCTTTGCCTATCGCTGCTGGATCAAATTCAGTTTTGGGAGATGCTTTTCCAGCAGGTCACTTAAAGGATGGCACTCTACCAGGATCTGCAAATACTCATGTTCTTGCTTCTATTATACCTAGTGCAACAACGGCAGCACTGTATCAGTTCACTGGAGCTACTACAACTGCAAATGCAACTGGAGCGGATCAAGCTACAGCAAATCGAACTATAAGACTTCATTTTAGTTATGAAATAAATTAATAATTAAGGAGATAAAAAATGGCATTAGTTAAACTTTTGGCTCAGGCCGAAGCACAACCATCTATTGATAAAGCAAAGCTTCTCAGCGTAGAAGTTGAACCAGCAAGCAAGCGCATGAAGGTTCAATTAGCTAAAGGCTATG
>Ga0247727_10004660_pt1 | contig 28843 bp, 21 predicted proteins | sample WisWelCaveWW1625_FD_202498 | JGI IMG/M metagenome (GOLD analysis project Ga0247727, IMG submission 202498) | Biofilm microbial communities from Wishing Well Cave, Virginia, United States - WW16-25 | ecosystem: Environmental > Aquatic > Deep subsurface > Groundwater > Cave microbial mat | place...
TCAGCGCGAACCGGAACGCCTGCCAGTTCACCTACACCATCTCGACCGAGACGGGAAATTCCGGGTCTCCGGTGATCTCGATTGCCACGGGACTCGCCGTCGGCGTCCACAGCGCGTCGAGCCCGGGCTTGGTCTGCCCGAACGTCGGGGAGAAAGTGAGCCAGCTTGCTCGCTTCATGGCCGTGCAGCCCGGAGTCGCGACCAACTTGCAGTGCCCGGGCGTGACGGCGACCGTCGACAAGACCTGGGGCCAGTTGAAGATCATCTACAGGTAGCGTTTCAAGATCGACAAGCACGAACCGCGTCGGCTTGCCACGCCGGTCCCGTTCTCGGGGGCGGCGTGGCGGACTCGGTGTGGAGGACTAGCGAACCGCGGCGCCGAGGTCCTTCGCGAGCGCGGCGACGACGCGGTCGCGCAGGGCGTCGGCCTCCGCGTCGGTGAGCGTGCCGTCAGGCGAGCGAAACACGAGCGCGTAGGCGAGGCTCTTCTTCCCTGCCGGGACCGGATCGCCCCGGTAGATGTCGAACAGCGCCAGCGATTCGAGTCGTTCGCCGGCGGCGCGCGCGATCGCGCCACGGACGCGGTCCGCCGCGAGCGCCTCGTCGAGGATGAGCGCGACGTCGCGGCGGATCGCCGGGAATCGCGGCAGCGGCCTGTGGAGCGGCGGCGGCGCCGCGTGCGCGAGGAGCCGCTCGAGATCGAGTTCGGCGACGAGCGCGCCCTCGGGAAGATCCGCCGCGCGCGCGACCTCGCGATCGAGCTCGCCGAGGAAGCCGACGCGCTCGCCGTCCGCTTCGAGCGCCGCCTGCCGCCCGGGGTGACAGAGCGGGTGCGGCGAGTCGGGCGCCGCGGCGCGAACTCCGGAAACCCGCAACGCGTCGCCGAGCGACTCGATCACGCCCTTCAAATCGTAGAGGTCGGCGGGCGCGGTGGGCGCGTCCCACGCGGCGGGGTGGCGCGCGCCGCGCCACACGAGGCCGAGGGCGCGCCGCTCGACGATCCGCTCGAGCGGCGCCGAGGCCGGAGTGTCGCCGGCGGCCTCGCCGACCATCTCGACGAACACGGTCCCCAGTTCGAAAATCTTCACGTCCTCGATCCCGCGGTTCGCGTTGAGTCGAAGGCAGCCGAGAAGTCCGACGAGCAGGCTCGGGCGGAGCGCCGACTGCTCCGTGGAGAGCGGGTTCTCGACGGAGATGAGCGCAACTTCGCCGCCGGCGGGGGCGTCGCTGCCGTGCGGAGCGCCGCTGCCGGCGCCGCCCATCGCGCCGCCCGCCGCGCCGGCGCGCCATCCGCCTTCGGCCGACGGCGACGCGAGTCGCAGCCGCGCCAGCTCGCCCGGATCGACGAGCGACAGCGGCCGCACCTCGAAGAATCCGAGGCCGGCGAGATGCGAGCGCAGGCGCGATTCGATCCTCTGGCGGTCGCTGCGAACGGCCCCCCGCGTGACGGCGACTTCTCGCTCGGGAATCCGGTCGTATCCGTGGAGGCGCGCGACCTCTTCGACGAGATCGACCGCCTCGGACAGATCGCGCCGGTACGAAGGCGGTGTGACGCGCCACGCGACCGCGCCGGCCGCAGCGCCCGCGGCCCCGCTCGCGCCGGCCGCCGCCCCCCGTTCGACGCGGCACGACAGCCGCGCGAGAATCTCCGCGATCGCGTCGTCGTCGATCGCGACACCGAGAAGCCGCCGCGCGTCGCCGGGCGCGAACGAGATCGCGCGCGCGGACGCCGGCGCCGCGCGGAGGACGCGCGCCGCGCCGACGCGCCGTCCGCCGGCGACCTCGACGATGAGCGAGACCGCGCGCTCGAGCACCCCGGGGATCGCCTCGCCGTCGACGCCGCGGCCGAACCGGAGGCTCGCCTCGGTCGTCTTGCGGAGCGCCCGCGCGCCCGCCCGCACAATCGCCGGGTCGAACAGCGCGACCTCGACGAGAAGATCGATTGTCTCCGCGTTCACTTCGGAGTCCTTGCCGCCGATGATCCCCGCCACGGCGACCGCGCCGTCCCGATCGGCGATCGCGAGCGTTCCGGGAGGGAGCGTCTGCTCCTTCTCGTCGAGCGTCGCGAGCCGCTCGCCGGCGCGCGCGCGCCGGACGCGCACCTCGGGCCCGCGGAGTCGCGCGAGGTCGAACGCGTGCGTCGGATGGCCGCACTCGAGGAGGACGAGGTTCGTCGCGTCGACGACATTTCCGAGGCTTCGGACGCCCAGCCGCTCGAGCCGCGCGCGAAGCCACGCGGGCGATGGGCCGACGCGCACGCCTGAAATCCGAGCGGCGCCGTACACCGGGCAGCCTTCCGCGTCCTCGATCGAGATCGCGACGCCGCCGGCGTCCGAGCGGATCGGCGCGGCGCTCGGCCCGGCGCTCGCCGCGGCGCTCGGCACGACGACCTCCGCGCTCGGCGCTCCGTACGCATCGGGCATCGCAACGCGCGCGCCGCTCCACGCGGCGACCTCGCGCGCGATCCCGAAGTGCGAGAGGCAGTCGCCGCGGTTCGACGGGACGTCGATGTCGAGCACCGCGTCGTCGAGCCCGAGAACCGCGCGGAGCGATGCGCCGATCGGCGAGTCGCCGGGCAGGACCCAGATCCCGTCGGGCGTCGGGTCGCACGCCAGCTCATCGCCCGAGCAGATCATTCCGTGCGAGGTCTCGCCTCTGATTTTCCGCGGCTCGAGCGTGAGCCCGTTCGGGAGCGTCGTCCCAACGCGGCCGACGGCGACGCGGATCCCCGGCAGCACGTTCGACGCGCCGCACACGATCGAGAGCGGCTCGGCGTCGCCGACGTTGACGCGGCAGAGAGTGAGGCGATCGGCGTTCGGATGCCGCCGCGTCTCGAGCACCTCGCCGACGACGATCGGCGCGAGGTCCTCGCGCGCGCTCTCGAATCCGTCGACCGGCAGCCCGGCGAGAGTCAGCCGCTCGGCCAGCTCGGCGACGCCACCGCTCCACGCGACCAGCTCTCGCAGCCAGGAGAAGGAGATCTTCATCCGGAGAGGTTCGCCAGGAAGCGGAGATCGTTTTCGAAGAAATGGCGGATGTCGTCGACTCCGTAGCGGATCATGAACGGCCGCTCGAGCCCCATCCCGAAAGCGAACCCGGTGTACTCCGAGGGATCGAGTCCTCGCTTCTCGAGAATCTTCAGCACGCGCGGGTGGACCATCCCCGCGCCCAAGATTTCAATCCAGCCGGAGCCCTTGCAGACGCGGCAACCCTTCCCGTCGCACAGCATGCACGACATGTCGACCTCGGCGCCCGGCTCGACGAACGGGAAGTACGACGGCCGGAATCGGAGGCGATGCTTCGAGCCGAAGAAGCGCTTCACGAACGCGGTGAGCGTCCCCTTGAGATCTCCCATCGTGACGCCGCGATCGACGTACAGCCCCTCGACCTGGTGGAACACCGCCGAGTGCGTCGCGTCGAGCGCGTCGCGGCGATACACGCGTCCCGGCGCGATGATCCGGATTGGCGGGTCTTCAGACTCCATCGTGCGAATCTGCACAGGCGAGGTGTGCGTCCGCAACAGAACGCCCGGCCGGATGTAGAACGTGTCCTGCCCTTGGCGCGCGGGGTGGTCGGGCGGCGTGTTGAGCGCGTCGAAGTTGTGGTACTCGGTCTCGACCTCGGGTCCTTCGCGAACTTCGAACCCCAGGCCGAGGAAGATTTCGGCCACCTCGTCCATCATCCGGCCGATCGGGTGGAGCGCGCCGCGGAACGGGCGCCGGCCGGGAAGAGTGACGTCGATCGCCTCGGATGCGCGCGACTCCTCGCGGGACGACGCACGCGCCCGTGAGAGCGCGTCGTCGAGCGCCGCCTCGATCGCGCGGCGCACGTCGTTAAGCTCCGCGCCGAGCTGCGGCCGCTCGGCGGGATCGGCCTGCGAGACGGCGCGCAGCCGCTCCGTCACTCGGCCGCGCCGTCCGAGATACCGGACGCGCACGGCATCGAGGGCGTCCTCGCCCTCCGCGTCCCGGACCGCCGCGAGCGCCTCGGCCAGGAGGTCGGCGGTCGGGCCGCTCAACTACGCCCCTTTCGCCATCCCGACGAGCTGGGCGAACGTCTCCTTCTCGGAGAGCGCGAGATGGGCGAGCACCTTCCGGTTGAGGTCGATACCCACCACCTTGAGGCCCGCGATGAAGCGGCTGTACGACATCCCGTTCGCTTTCGACGCGGCGGAGATCCGGAGGATCCAGAGTCCCCGGAAATCCCGCTTCTTCAGCTTGCGGCCGACGTACGAGTGCTGCAGAGCGTGTTGGACGGCTTCCTTCGCCGGACTGAATTGCCTCGACTTGGCGCCGCGGAATCCCTTCGCTCTCTTTAGGATTTTCTTGTGGCGCGCCTTGTTGGTCGTTCCGTTCTTTGCCTGTGGCATTGTGCGATCCCTTCCTGTCGTCGACTCGTGGCGAAACCGCGCTCGCGAGGCTTACTCGCCGGGCGCGATCGTCTCTGTCTTCTCTTCCTCTTCCTCTTCCGTCTCCTGCTCCGTGTGTGCCTTCACCGACCCGTCCGGCTTTCTCATCGCGAGAATGTGCGGCTTCGGGATCATGACCATCGACATGTTCCGTCCCTCGAGCTTCGCGTGCTGCTCGATGTTCGCTAGATCGCCCAGATCCTTGACGAACTTGTCGAGCAACTTCGTCCCGAGCTCCATGTGCGCCATCTCGCGGCCGCGGAAGGTGAGCGTGACCTTCACCTTGTCGTGGTGCTCGAGGAACTCGCGCGCGTGGCGCAGCTTGAACTGGTAGTCGTGCTCCTCGATCTTGGGACGAATCTTGATCTCCTTCAGCTGCATCGTGTGCTGCTTCCGCTTCGCCTTCCGCGCCTTCTTGCTCTGCTCGTACTTGAACTTTCCGAAGTCCATGATCCGGCAGACGGGCGGCCGCGACTTCGCGGCAACTTCGACCAGATCGAGACCCTGCTCTTGAGCCATCGTCAGAGCTTCGCGGGTGGCGAGGACTCCGATCAATTCCCCATCAGTCCCCACGACCCGAACCTGTGGTACGCGGATCCGCTCGTTGACGCGGACGTCTTTAATGTTCGTGGTTGACCACCTCCCTCTTCATTGTGGAACGGTTGGACCTCTCTCCGATCTCGCGGAGGAGGGCTTCGCGGAGTTCCGCGACGGGCCAGCTCCCCAGGTCTCCGAGCTCCCGGGAGCGAACCGACACGGACCCGTTTTCGGCTTCACGCCCGCCGAGCACGAGCATGTACGGAATCTTCTGCGTCGCGCCGCGACGGATCCGGAACCCGAGCTTCTCATCGGTCTCGTCGGCTTGCGTGCGGATCCCCGCGGCGGTGAAGCTCTCCGCGAGGGCGCGAGCGGCCGGGTGCTCGGTCGCCGTCACCGGCACGACGACCGCCTGCACCGGCGCGAGCCACGTCGGGAACGCGCCGGCGTAGTGCTCGATGAGGCAGCCGAAGAACCGCTCGAACGAACCGAGGAGCGCGCGATGGATCATGATCGGCCGGTGCTCGCGGCCGTCGGATCCCTTGTACGTCATGTCGAACCGCTCGGGCAAGTTGAAGTCGACCTGGATCGTCGAGCACTGCCACGCGCGGCCGATGTTGTCCTTGATCTTGATGTCGATCTTCGGGCCGTAAAAAACTCCCTCGCCGGAATCGATCCCGTACGCGAGGCCGCTCGCGTCGAGCGCGCCGCGGAGCGCGGCCGTCGCGTGCTCCCATCCCTCGTCGGAACCGACCGACTTCTCCGGACGCGTCGACAAGAACACCTCGTACTCGTCGAACCCGAACGAACGGAGGATGTACAACACGAAGTCGAGGACGCGTCGGATCTCCGACTCGAGCTGCTCGGGCATGCAGAAGATATGCGCGTCGTCCTGCGTGAACCCGCGGACGCGCTTCAGCCCGTGCAGCTCGCCCGACTGCTCGTACCGGTACACCGTGCCCAGCTCTGCCCACCGGAGCGGCAGCTCGCGGTACGAGCGGATGCGCGTCTTGTAGATCCGGATGTGGAACGGACAGTTCATCGGCTTCAGTCGATAGTTCGTTTCGTCGATCGGCATCGCCGCGTACATCCGGTCGGCGTAGAAGTCGAGGTGGCCCGACGTCTGCCACAGCTTTTCCTTCGCGATGTGCGGCGTGTAGACGACGTCGTAGCCGCCGGCGAAGTGCGCGTCGTACCAGAACCGCTCGATCGTGTTCCGCAGCCGCGCGCCCTTCGGGTGCCAGAAGATGAGGCCGGGGCCATACTCGTCCGACATCGAGAACAGGTCGAGTTCCTGGCCGATCTTCCGATGGTCGCGCCGCTCCGCCTCCTCCAAGTTGTGGAGGTACAGGTCGAGCTCCTTCTGCGATGCGAACGCGACGCCGTACAGTCTCTGAAGCATCTTGTTCTTCACGTCGCCCCGCCAGTACGCGCCGGCGACCATCATCACCTTGAACGCCTTGATGACGCCCGTCCGCTCGACGTGCGGCCCGCGGCACAAGTCGGTGAACGGCCCGTCCTGGTACAGCGTCAGCGTGTCCCCCTCGGGGATCGACTCGAGGATCTCGAGCTTGTACCGCTGCCCGGCCTTCCGGAAGAAGTCGCCCGCCTCCGAGCGCGACACCTCGCGCCGCTCGAACGGATGGTTCGCCGCGATCACCTCGCGCATCTTCGCTTCGATCGCCGGAAAATCGTCGGGCGTGATCTTCCGCTCGAGGTCGATGTCGTAGTAGAACCCGACGCCGCCATACTTCTCGCCTTCGTTCGTCGGCGGCCCGATCGTAAATTGCGCGTCCGGATGGAGCGCTTGGATCGCCGTCGCCATGATGTGCGACGTCGAATGGCGATAAATCTCCCTCCCCTCCGGGGTCGAGAGATCGAGCGGCCTTCCGAGAGTGTCCTTTGCCATTCTCTTCGCGGACTCCAAATACGGAAACTCCCTGGGGACGCACCTCGCCCCCAGGGGCTCCCACTTTACTGGGTCGTGACGTTTCTCAATTAGGAGATGGTGGGCGCTAGAGGACTTGAACCTCTGACCTCTTGCATGTCAAGCAAGCACTCTAACCAGCTGAGCTAAGCGCCCCACTCGAACCCGGTTCACGATTCGTCACCGTAGTCGTCGTCGTCGTCCCCGCTCTTCACCACGTCCCCCACCGCGTCGGCGATCGTCGTCTTCCGGTCTGCGAACCGCCGCATGTACGCCTCGACCTCGGAGTGATCCTGGTCGGAGAGGTACGACTTCTCGGACAGGACGATCCGGCGATTCTGCGGATCGACCTTGATGACCTTGAGGGAAAGTTCGTCTCCCTCGCGGAAGTAGGCCTCGAGTTTCTGTATTGCCGGATTTCCCACCTGCGACGCCGGGACGAACCCTTCGATGTCGTCGCCCAGATCGACGACGAGGCCGCGGTCCATCACCCGCGCGACCTTCGCGTTCAAGAACGTCCCCTCGGGGAACCGTCCCGCGATCCCTTCCCACGGGTCCTCCTGAACTTGCTTGAGGCCGAGGCTGATCCGACGGTTCTCCTTGTCGATGTGGAGGACCATCACCTCGACCTTGTCTCCCTTCTTGAGGACTTCGTTCGCGTGGCGAATGCGGCGCGTCCACGACATGTCGGAAATGTGGACGAGCCCGTCGATCCCCTCTTCGAGCTCGACGAACGCGCCGAAGTTCGTCAGGTTCCGGACCTTTCCGCTGACGCGCGTCGTGACCGGGTAGCGGTCGTCGAGCGTAAGCCACGGGTCCGGCTCTGTCTGTTTCAGCCCGAGCGAGATCTTCTTCGCCTCGCGGTCCACCTTGAGCACGACCGCCTCGATCGAGTCGCCGACGGCGAGGATCTTCGACGGGTGGCGCACGTGCCGCGTCCACGACATCTCGGAGACGTGGATCAGCCCCTCGATCCCCTTCTCGATCTCGACGAACGCGCCGTAATCGGTGATCGATACGACGCGACCCTTGATCCGATGGCCGACCGGGTACTTCGACTCGACCTCTTCCCACGGGTACGGCGTGAGCTGCTTGAGGCCGAGCGAGATCCGCTCCTTCTCGCGGTCGAACTCGAGGACCTTCACCTTGATCCGGTCGCCGATCTTGACGACCTCCGACGGATGCGCGACGCGGCCCCACGACATGTCGGTGATGTGAAGCAGGCCGTCGATGCCGCCGAGGTCGACGAACGCGCCGAAGTCGGTGATATTTTTCACGACGCCCTCGCGAATCTGCTCTTTCTCGAGCTCGGAGATCAGCGCCGACTTGAGCCGGTTCCGCTCCTCTTCGAGGACGACACGCCGCGACACGACGATGTTCCGCCGCCGCTTGTTCAGCTTGATGATCTTGAAGTCGAGCGCCTGGCCGATCAGCTCGTCGACGTTCGGAACCTGGCGGAGCGCGATCTGCGATCCCGGGAGGAACGCATCGACGCCGAACAGGTCGACGACGACGCCGCCCTTGATGTGGCGCGTGAGACGGCCCTGGACGACGCGGTTCGCGTCGTACGCTTCTTTGATCGTCGTCCACACGCGAAGGAAGTCGGCCCGCTGCTTCGACAGGACGACGAGCCCGTCGCGGTTCTCCATCTTCTCGAGGAAGACGTCGATCTCGTCGCCGACCTTGATCGAATCCGGGTCGGGGAACTCGCCGCGATTGATGACGCCTTCGGACTTGAACCCGACGTCGACGACGATCTCGCTCTCGCGGATCTCGAGGACGCGACCCTTGAGGATCTGCCCCTCTTGGATCTGCTGCATCGTGTTGTCGTACAACGCGAGCAGCTCGGCGATGTCCGCGCCGTGCTCCTCTTCGTCGTCCGCGTTGACGAGGATGATCGGTGCGGCCGCCTTCATCGCGGCCAACGGCGCGATTTCAGCCGGCTCCGCGGTGCCAAACTCCTGCATGTTCGGTGTGCCTCCCTCTTCCAAAAGAATCGTCCCGGGGGGTCGCCCCGGAACCAGCGGGGCGAATATAGCAGAGGGGTTTGGGGCGGACAAGTACAAAGACCGCCCTGCCGCCGGGGCCTGCTGCTGGAGTGACCGCTAGTGCTTGCTTCGCGTCAGGTCGAAGCGGGCCTCGTGAGCTGGCTTTCCGTCGGCGTAGGCGGTCCATGCGGACTGGATGTGGTCCGTGTTGATGAAGGTGATTGCTGCGGCGTGCATGTGCGCGTCGCGCGCGGACGCTAGGTTCGTCGCGTCGAGATAGACGAAGCGGATCGTGTTGGGGTCGGCGGTCGGGATGGCGCGCATCCGCGGCTGGTTCTGGCCGGCGCAGTAGTGCGTGAGCATCAACCGGTCGCGGTCGACATGGTACATGGTGACCATCTCCTCGTTCGTTCCGCCGAAGAGCGTTTCCATGACGACGCTCCCCGCTCCGGTCAACTTGTAGGTCACAGTCGTCGGGCTCTTCTCCTCGCCAAACCCCGCGGTGCCGACCCACGTCCCCTCGAGAGCTTTGAGACGGTCGAAGGTCGATTGCGCCGAGGGCGCGGCCGGCGCATCGCCGGCGAAGGCCGAGTGCGAAGCGACGACGACGAGGACGGCGATGAGGAGAGCGAGCAGCGGGAGTGCGCGTGGAATTGTGGAGCGGATCATGACGATCTCCTCTGCGCGGGTGGCGTTCGGAACGATCTGCAGAACGGACCCGAACGTTAGGCGCGAGACGAGTCGCCCGTCAACCCTCCCGGCCCGCCCTCCCGCCCCGCAGCCCCGGCCGCCGCGACTCGCCCCGAGCGTGCGCTGCCTCGAGCGCGAGCAGCGCCTCGCGCCAAGCGACGCCGACCGCGTCGTACGCGGCGCGACGCGCGACCGGATCGTCCGAATCGACGGCCGGCGGCCGGAACGGCGGGCCGAACGTGATCGTGACGCGCGGCTGGCGAATCAGCGCTCGCCGGAAATGGTTCGTCCCGGCGATGTACGCGGGCACGACCGGAAGGCCGGTTTGCACCGCGAACAGCCCGAGCCCCCGCCGCGGCGTGCGGATCCGCGCGAGCCGGTCGCGCGTCCCCTCGGGAAACATCGCGAGCGCGCGGCCGCCGCGCAGGACTTCGAGAGCGTGTTCGATCGCCTGCCGATCGGGTTCGCCGCGACGGACCGGGATCGAGTTGTACGAACGGAGGAGCGCGCCGAACAGCGGATTCTTGAACAGCTCTGCCTTCGCGATGAACGCGGCCTCGACCGGAAGCGCCGCGCCGAGGAGTGGCGGATCGAACATCGAGATGTGATTCCCGGCGACGATGTACGCGCCGCTCCGAGGGAGGTGTTCGACCCCCGTCACGCGCCAGCCGCCGAACACGCGCGCGAGCAACCGGATCGTGAGAATCGCGAGGTGGTACCAAGGACGCATGGCGCTCGACGATCGAAGCCTCAGGCGCCGCGTTCGCGCGCCAGACGGAGGATCTCGTCGACCTGCAAGTCGAGCGACAGGCTCGTCGTATCGACCCACACCGCGTCGGCGGCGCGGGCGAGCGGGCTGACGGCGCGCGACGAGTCGGTCGCGTCGCGCCGCGCCAGGTCGCGCGCGATCTCGTCTGCGCTCGCGCCGTGCCCCGCCGTCTCGAGGTCGCGGCCGCGCCGGCGCGCGCGCTCATCGAGCTCCGCGTCGAGGAATATTTTCAGCTCCGCGTCGGGGAACACGACGGTCCCGATGTCGCGTCCCTCGACGACGACGCCGCCCGCCTCGCCGAGCTTGCGCTGGAGTTCGACCATCGCGCGGCGGACCGAGGCGAGTGCGGAGACGGCCGAGACGGCGGCGGTCACGTCGGGCGCGCGGATCGCGTCCGTGACGTCGGCGCCGCCGAGACGGACGATCGTCCCGGACGGGCCGGGCTCGAGAGCGAGTTCGAGCCCGGCCAGCAGCGCGTCGAGCGCGGGGCCTTCGCGCGGCGGAACGTTCGCGCGGAGCGCCGCGACCGTGACCGCGCGGTACATCGCGCCGGTGTCGAGGACCGCGTAGCCGAGCCGGGCCGCGACCGCGCGCGCCGTCGTCGACTTCCCCGCGCCGGCCGGCCCGTCGATCGCGACGACGATGCCGCGCGGACGGCGCGCGAGAGCCGCGGCGCGCCGGACGCGCGGGTCCGCGTCGGGCCGATCGCCGCGCGCTGCGCCCGTCTCGTCCGCCGCCACGTTACGCGCCTCCCCCGCGCCGCAGCGCCTCGAGCGTCGCTTCGAACCCCGGGTACGACGTCTCGATCATTTCCGCGTCCGAGATCGTCGTTTCCCCCGTCGCGACGAGCCCGAGGATCGCGAACGCCATCGCGATCCGGTGGTCGCCTCCGCTGTCGATCGCCGCGCCGCGCAGCCGCTCCGGCGCGCCGCCGTACACGACGAGCGCGTCGTCGTCGACTTCCGCCCACGCGCCGAACGCGCAGAGCCCGGCTTCGATCGCCGCAAGCCGGTCCGATTCCTTCACGCGCAGCTCGGCGACGCCTTCGAATCGCGTCTTCCCCTCGGCGCACGCGGCGACGACGGCGAGGATCGGAATCTCGTCGACGAGCGACGGGACGTCGCGGGCGGGGACGACGGTCGCCGCGAGCGACCGCCCGCCCCGCGCGGTCACGTCCCCCGACGGCTCGCGCAACACGACGAGATCGCCCGCCGTCTCGACGTCGGCGCCCATCCGCCGCAACACGTCGACGAACCCGAGGCGCGTCGGGTTCGTCGAGACCAACCGCGCGACGACCTCCGAGCCGGGGAGAAGGCACGCGGCGGCGAGGAAGAACGCGGCGCCCGACGGGTCGCGCGGGACGAGCCACGCGAGCGGGTTGAGCGGACGGCCGGGCGTGAGGCGCGCCGTCCCGTCGCAGAACGCGAGCTGCGCGCCGAGCGACTTGAGCATCCGCTCCGTGTGGTCGCGCGACGGCGCCGGCTCGACGACGCTGGTCGCGTCCGCGGCGCCGAGCCCCGCGAGAAGGATCGCCGACTTGACCTGAGCGGACGGCACCGGCGAGAGGTAACGGATCCCGCGAAGCCGCGCGCCCGGCTCGCCGCCGCGCACGACGAGAGGCGCGAGCCGCCCGCCGTCCTCGCCGTCGATTCGCGCGCCCATCTTTCGGAGCGGCTCGACGATGCGGAGCATCGGCCGCGCGCGGAGCGACGCGTCGCCCGTCAACGTCGCCGCGACGCCGGAGCCGGCGATCGCGCCCGCGAGGAGACGGAGCGCCGTGCCGGAGTTGCCGAGGTCGAGCGGCGCGTCCGGCGAGCGCCACGCTTCGACGCCGCGCCCGACGATCACGACCTCGTCGGGCGGCTCGCCGGAGACTCCGACGCCGAGAGCGCCGAGCGCCGCGAGGAGTCGGCGGCAGTCGTCGCCCCCGTTCGCTCCGACGATCCGGCTCGTCCCGTGCGCGAGCGCGGCCATCAGGAACGACCGGTGCGTGAGCGATTTGTCGCCCGGCGGCTCGAGCGTTCCGCGGAGCCGGCCCGACCCGCCGGCGATGCGCAGCACGCGCCCGCTCAGAGCGTCCTCCCCACTGCCTTCGCGACCTTTCGGAGGTCGCGCATCATTTCCGCGAACTTCTCCGGCAGGAGCGATTGGTCGCCGTCGGAAAAAGCGGCCTCAGGCGTCGCGTGCACTTCGACCATCAGCCCGTCGGCGCCGCACGCGACCGCCGCGCGGGCCATCGGCGGCACCCAACGCCACTTCCCCGTCCCGTGACTCGGATCGGCGATCACAGGCAGGTGCGTCCACGCGTGGAGCACCGGGATCGCTGTGAGGTCGAGCAAGTTCCGCGTCGCGTTGTCGAAGCTCCGGATCCCGCGCTCGCACAGGATCACTTCGTAGTTCCCGTTCGACATGATGTACTCGGCCGACATCAGAAACTCGGTGAGGGTCGTCATCAAGCCGCGCTTCAGGAGGATCGGCTTTCGGATCTTCCCGACCTCTTTGAGGAGGTTGAAGTTTTGGATGTTGCGCGCGCCGATCTGGAGGATGTCGGCGTACGACGCGACGAGGTCGACGTCCCGCGGGTCCATCACCTCGGTCACGACGCGGAGTCCCGTCTCGTCGCGCGCCTCGGCGAGGATCTGCAACCCCTCTTTGCCGAGCCCTTGGAACGAGTACGGCGAAGTGCGCGGCTTGAACGCGCCGCCGCGCACGATCGTCGCGCCGGCGGCCTTCACTCGCCGCGCGACGTCGAGGAAGTCGGCGCGGTTCTCGACGGAACAGGGGCCCGCCATCACGACGACCTTCTCGCCGCCGACCGCGACGGGACCGACGTGGACGACGTGGCCGTCGGGACGGAACTCGCGGCTCGCCAGCTTGTACGGTTTCGTGAGCGGAACGACGCGCTCGACGCCGGGCGAGGAATCGAGCGACTGACTGTGCAGGAGATCTTCGTCGCCGACGACGCCGAGGATCCTGCCGCCCATTCCCTCCGACTCGTGGACGGTCATGCCGAGGCGAGAGAGCCGGCGGATGAGCGCCTCACGATCGCCGGGCGTCGCGTCGTCGCGAAGGACGATGATCACGGGCGCGCCCCGCGCCGCGCGGAGGCCGCGTGCGGCGCGGGCCCCTCGGCCGGGAGCCCGACGGCGCGGCGCAGGCCCGCGACCTCCGCGTCCGTAAGCCGCCGCCACGAGCCCGGCTTCAAGTCGCCGAGCACGATCGCGCCGAACGCCACGCGGACGAGACGCTCGACCACAAGCCCGACGACCTCGCACATCCGCCGCACCTCCCGATTCCTTCCCTCGCGCAGCGTCATGTGCAGGAGCGCGCCGTTCGAGCGACGCTTCGTGGCGCGCACGACCGCGGGCGCCGTCAGCCCCTCGCTCAGGACGACGCCCCGTTCGAGCGCGCGTAGCCGATCGGGCGTCACGTCGCCGCGCACCCACGCCAAGTAGCGCCGCTCGACGCCGAAGCGCGGGTGCGCCAGGCGGAACGCGAGGTCGCCGTCGTTCGTCAGGAGAAGCAGCCCCTCCGTCGGCCGGTCGAGCCGCCCGACCGGAAGTACGCCCTCGGGCGCGCCGCGAAGCAGTTCTACGACCGTCGCGCGCTCGTGCGGATCGGCCTGCGTGACGAGGACGCCGGCCGGCTTGTGGAGCGCGATCGTCACGGCTTTCGGCGCGCGCGCCGCCTCGCCGTCAACGGCGACGACGTCGCGCGCCCCGTCGACGCGACGACCCGGCTCGTCGCTCCGCTCGCCGTTCACCGACACGCGGCCCGAACGGATCAGCTCATCGCACTTCCGCCGCGCGCCCCAGCCCGCGAGCGCGAGGAAGCGATTCAGGCGAACGGTTCCGTCCGCCGCGGAAGGAGCCGCGACGGACGCGCTCCCGCTACGCGCGGACTTCGCTCCCCTCCGCGCGGAGGAGCTCTCGGAGCTCCTCGATCTTCGGGAGGTCGCCGAGCTGGTTGAGGCCGAAGTAGTTGAGAAACTCTTGCGTGGTCCCATAGAGAAGGGGGCGGCCGACACCCTCGGCGCGCCCGGTGATGGTGATGAGGTTCCTCTCGAGAAGGGTTTTGATGACGCCGTCGGAACTGACGCCGCGGATCATCTCGATCTCCGGCTTCACGATCGGCTGCTTGTACGCGATGATCGAAAGCGTCTCGAGCGCCGCGCGAGAGAGGCGAGCCTTCCGGCGCTCGACGAACAGCCGCTCGACCCACGACGCGAACTCGGGACGCGAGAGGATCTGGTAACCGCCCTCCAGCTCGACGATGTCGAACGCGCGGCCGCCCGAGCGGTACTCGTCGCGGAGCGTGCCGATCGCGCCGACGATCTCGGCGTCTTCCATCTGGCCGACGACCTCGCGAATCCGGCCCGGCGACAGCGGCGCGTCCGAAGCGAACAGGAGCGCCTCGATCAGCGACTTCGCCTGCGGCCGGCCGTCGTCCGCGCCGCCGGTTGCGCCGGGCGCGTCGAACTCAGGCGACATCGGCGGCCCTCCGCTCGAGCCAGATCGGCCCGAACAGAGCCGACTGCACGATCGAGATTTTTCCGAGCCGAGCCAGCTCAAGCAGCGCGATCAGCGTGATCACGATCTGAATCCTCCGCGCCTCTTCGTCCAGAAGGTCGCTGAACCCGACGCGGCCCGACTCATCGAGCCGCGCGAGGATCTCGGCGATCCGGTCTTCGAGCGTGATCTCGTCGAGGATCACCTCGAACGAATCGAGGCGCGGCGTGCGGTCGAGGACCTGCCGGTAGATCGACACGAGGTCGAACAGCGTCACGTTCCGGAGGAGTTCCTCCTCGACGATCGTCTCGCCGGGCGGGAGCGAGCGGCCGTACAGGTTGCGCCGCCATTCCTCGCGCGCGTCGAGCTCGGCGGCCGCGCGCTTGAACTCGCGGTACTCGAGGAGCCGCTGCACCAGCTCGTCTCGCGGATCGTCCTCTTCGACCGCCTCGTCGGACTCCTGCTTCGGCAGGAGCATCCTCGCCTTGATTCGGAGGAGCGTCGCCGCCATCACGAGGAACTCGCCGGCCACTTGCAAGTCGAGGAGCTCCATCAGGCGGATCTCGGCGAGGTACTCCTCCGTGAGCCGCGCGATCGGGATGTCGAAGATCTCGATTTCGTCCCGCTGGATCAGATAGAGGAGGAGGTCGAGCGGGCCGGAGAAGTTTGCGAGCCGCACCGTGTACGAGGGCGGCCTTAGACCCGCGAGGACCTCGTCCCGCTCCGGCCGCGTGTCGCGCGGGTCGCGCGCGGCGAGTTGCGCAGGCGCGACCGCCGTCGCCGCTCCGCCGGATGCCGGCCCGCCGTTCCCGTCAGCTGTCTCCATTTCGTCCACCCCTTCCCCGGCGCGCGCGCGCGCCCCCCCGTCCTTCTTCACAGCGAGGCCAACTGGCCGAGCGCGCCGATTAGGACGCGCGCGGGCCACATGAACACGGAGATCAGGCGGGTCCAAAGAAGCGCCGCCAGGATGAGCATTCCGTACGGCCGCAGCCGCGAGTACGACAGCGCGAGGTTCAGCGGGAGAAGGCCCATCAGGATCCACGACCCGTCGAGCGGCGGGAACGGCATGAGATTGAACACGCCGAGATAGACGTTCACGTAGAGCGCGGTGATCAAGAGAGGCTGGATGAACGCCGAGAAACTCTTCTCGCCGCCGCCGGCCGGAACGAGCGCGAGCGCGATCGCCGCGAGGAGCGCGAGCAGGAAGTTCGACGCGGGGCCCGCGAATGCGACCCAGATCGAGCCCGACCGCGGATTGCGCAGATTCGTCGTCGTGACCGGCACAGGCTTCGCGTACCCGAAGAAGAATCCGCCCGGAAGGAGGAGCGTGATGAGAGGCAGGATGATCGTCCCGAACGGGTCGATGTGCGGAACGGGGTTGAGCGTGATCCGTCCCTGGAGACGGGCCGTCGGGTCGCCGAGTTTGTCCGCCACGAAACCGTGCGCGCATTCGTGGAAGACGATCGCGAACAGCAGGACGGTAGCCTGAGTGAGAAACGTGTAGAGATCGAACTGCGGCACGAGCCCCTCCCCGAGCGCACGAGAATCGGCCGGACGCTAGCACACGCCCCTGGGGGTGTCAACGAAACGGGGCCGAAGCGGCGCAGATCGCCGGGGCGCGCGGCGCTCTACGGACCGGCCGTGACGTTTACCTGCACGGTGTCCGCGCACGATTGCGGCGGCGCGCCGGAGTCGGTGACCGAGAGAATCGCTTCGAACGCGCCCGAGTCGGCATACGCGTGCTGCGGGCTCGGCATCTCGCTCGATTCGCCGTCGCCGAACAACCACTTGGTCGAATAGGGGGGAACGCCGCCGGAGAGGGAACTTTGGAAGTCGACCGTCAGCGGCGCGGGCCCGTCGGTATTCGACCCCGTCGCATCGCACGTGAGCGGAACGATCACTGTGACGAAAGACGTATCCGCGCACGACACCCCGAGCAGGATCGAATCCGTGATCGTCAGGACCACAGTGTAGTCGCCGGGCGCTGTGAACTCGTGCGATGGGTTCTGCGACGCGCTCGACTGGCCGTCGCCGAACTCCCAGTTGTACGAGTACGCGCCGAGTCCGCCCGAGCCGTTCGCGTTGAAGTCGACGGTGAAGGGAGCGATGCCCGATGTGGAATCGGGAGTCGCTTCGCACGCGAGCACCGCGGCGACGGTGATCAGCACCGTATCGCTGCAAGTTTGCTGCGGCGCGCCGGAATCCTGGACCGTGAGGATCGATTCGTAGGCGCCGGCTAGGGCGTAGGTGTGGGACGGGTTCTGCGCCGCACTCGTCCCGTCGTCGCCGAACGTCCACGAATACGCGTACGGCCCGACGCCGCCGGCGCCCAAGCCGGTGAACGACACTTCGAGCGGCGCGACGCCGGCCGCCGGGTTGCGCGTCGCGGCGCACGTGAGCACGGGAAGCACGATCACCTGGACCGTGTCGCGGCACGTCTGCTGCGGCGCGCCCGCGTCCGTCACCGTGAGCACGACTTGAAACGTGTCCGACGTCGCATACTGGTGCGACGGGTCCTGCGCCGCGCTCGTCCCGCCGTCGCCGAGCGTCCACGAATACGCGTACGGCGCGACGCCGCCCGAGCCGGAACCGGTGAACGACACGTCGAGCGGCGCGACGCCGGCCGCCGGGTTGCGCGTCGCGGCGCACGAGAGCACGGGGAGCACGATCACCTGGACCGTGTCGCGACAAGTCTGCTGCGGCGAGCCCGCGTCCGTCACCGTGAGCACCGCGCTGAACGTGCCGGCGTTCGTGTAGCCGTGCGACGGGTTCTGCGCCGCGCTCGATTCGCCGTCGCCGAACGCCCACGCAAACGTGTACGGCCCGACGCCGCCGGAACCCGAGCCGGTAAACGACACGTCGAGCGGAGCGACGCCGCTCGCCGGGGCGCGCGTTGCGGCACACGTCAGCAGCGGCAGCGCGCGCACCGACACCGTGTCGCGACACGCTTGCTGCGGCGAGCCCGCGTCCGTCACGGTCAGGACGACTTGGAACGTATCGGAGTTCGCGAACTGATGCGCCGGGTTCTGCGTGACGCTCGATCCGCCGTCGCCGAACGCCCAGGAGTACGCGTACGGCGCGACGCCGCCCGAGCCGGAGCCGGTGAACGACACGTCAAGCGGAGCGACGCCGGCCGCAGGGTTGCGCGTGGCGGCGCACGTGAGCACGGGAAGCACGATCACCTGGACTGTGTCGCGGCACGTCTGCTGCGGCGAGCCCGCGTCCGTCACCGTGAGGACGGCGCTGAAAGTGCCGGCGTTCGTGTAGTCGTACGACGGGTTCTGCGTCGTGCTCGTCCCGCCGTCGCCGAACGCCCACGAGTACTCGTACGGCGCGACGCCGCCGGAGCCCGACGCGGTGAACGAGACGTCGAGCGGCGCGACGCCGCTCGCCGGGTTTCGCGTCGCGGCGCAGATTAGCGGCGGAAGCGCGCGCACCGAGAGCGTGGCGCGACACGTCTGCTGCGGCGAGCCCGCGTCCGTCAGGGTCAACACGACCTCGAACGTGCCGGACGTTGAGTACTCGTGCGCGGGGCTCTGCGCGCCGCTCGTTCCGTCGTCGCCAAACGTCCACGCGTACGTGTACGGCCCGACGCCACCCGCTCCGGAGCCGCCGAAACCGACGGAGAACGGAATGACGCCTGCGCCGATCGTCTGCGTCGCCTGGCATGTCAGGACCGCGATCGCCGCGACCTCGATCGAATCGAGGCACAACTGCGGAGGCGCGTCGGAATCCGAGAGCGTGAGTCGAGCGACGAAATTGCCCGCGCTCGTGTACCTGTGCGACGGGGCCGGGCTGTCGCTGCCGCTCCCGTCGCCGAAATCCCATTCGTATCGGTACGGAGCGATTCCGTTCGCCGGCGGCGCGGAGAACGCGACCGTCACCGGGATGATTCCGACCGCCGGACTTCGCGCGATCTCGCATCCGAGCGCCGGGATCACGGTCACGCGGACGGTGTCGCGACAGACGAGAGACGGCGCGCTCTTGTCGGTCACGGTGAAGATCGTGGCGTAGGTCCCGGGGCCCACGAAGGCGTGCGATGGATTCTGGGCGAAGCTGAACCCTCCGTCGCCGAACCTCCAATCGAACGAGTAGGGCGCCGATCCGCCGCCGGCCGAAGACTGGAACGCGACGGTGAGCGGCGTCGGCCCGCGCGTCGGGCTGCCGCTCGCGTCGCAGCTCAGCGGCGCGCCGACGACGATCGTGAGCGTGTCGCGGCACGTCGTCGGCGGCGCATCCGAATCCGTCACCGTCAGGACCGCCGTGCGCGTTCCCGTCGTCGCGTAGGTGTGGTTTGCGGTCGGACCCGAGCCGGGCGCGCCTTCGCCGAACGCCCACGAGTATGCGTACGGCGCGACGCCGCCCGCCGCCGAGCCGACGAATCGCACGGCGAGCGGCGCCGGACCCGCGCTCGGAGTCGCCGCCACGCCGCACACGAGCGCGTCGGACACGACGATTCGGAGCGTGTCGCGGCACGTCGTCCGCGGCACTCCCGAGTCGGTGACCGAGAGGATCGCGACGTACGCGCCGTCGGCGTCGTACGTGTGTGCGGGCGACGCGCCCGAGCCGCTCTCCCCGTCGCCGAACGTCCACGCGTAGGCGTACGGCGCGACGCCGCCCGACGCGCTCCCCTGGAACGCGACATCGAGCGGCGCCGGTCCGGCGGGCGGCGCGGCCGTCGCCGCGCAACTCAGCGGCGGATTCGCCGTGACCTGCACGGTGTCGCGGCACGTCTGCTGCGGCGCGCCCGAATCCGTGATCGTGAGGACAGCGGCGAACGCGCCGCTCGCTGCGTACGCGTGCGACGGGTTCGAGGCCGTGCTCGACGCGCCGTCGCCGAACGCCCAGCTCGCAGCGTACGGAGCGACACCGCCCGACGCGCTCCCCTGGAACGCGACCGACAGCGGCGCGACGCCCGACGCGGGGCTCGCCGACGCCTCGCACGTCATCGGCGCCGTTGCGCTGATCGCGACCGTGTCCCGGCACGTCTGCTGCGGCGCGCTCGAGTCGAGGACGATCAGGATCGCGCGGTACGCGCCTGGGGCCGAGTACGTGTGCGACGGATTCGCCGACGTGCTCTCCAGGCCGTCGCCGAAGATCCATCGGAACGTATGCGGAGGAGTCCCTCCACCCGCGTCTCCCTCGAACGCGACCACGAGCGGGGCAACCCCGCTCGCCGGCTCCGCAGCCGCCGCGCAGGCGAGCGCGTTTGACACGCTGACGCGCACCGTGTCGCGGCACGTCTTCCGAGGCGAGTCCGAGTCCGTGATCGTGACGACGGCCGCGAACGCTCCGTCGCTCGAGTAGACGTGGGTCGGCGTGCGGATCGTGCTCGATCCGCCGTCGCCGAACGTCCAGCTGTAGCCGAACGGCGAGATGCCGCCGGTCGCGCTCACCGTGAAGGCGACCGATAGAGGCGCGGCGCCGAGCGTCGGGTTCCCCGACGCATCGCACGCGAGGGCGGGGACGACGGTGACCCGGACCGTGTCGCGGCAAGTCTGGGCCGGCGGACCGGCATCGGTCGCGGTCAACACCGCCGCGTACACGCCGCTCGCGGAGTAGGTGTGAGTGACGACCGCTTCCGAACTCGATTGGCCGTCGCCGAACGTCCAGCGGAACGCGTAAGGAGCGGCGCCTCCGTCCGCGGACGCGGCGAACGCCACGGCGAGCGGCTGCGCCCCCGCGGCCGGGTCCGCGGCCGCCGCGCAGACAAGCGGGCTGGCGACGCGCACGACGACCGTGTCGCGACACACGGCGGGCGGCGCGCTGGCGTCGGTCACGGCGAGGATCGCCTCGTACACCCCGCTCGTCGCGTATTGATGAGCGACGCTCGGCGCGCTGTTCACCGCGCCGTCCCCGAGCGACCAGGAGTACGCGTACGGCGGCGATCCGCCCGTCACGAGCGCATCGAGCGAAACGCCGAGCGGGGCCACGCCGATGGCGGGCGTCGCCGAGGCCGCGCAGGCGAACGCTTCGGTCACGACGACGCGCACGGTGTCCCGGCACGCCGAGCCGGGCGCGACCGTGTCCTCGGCCGTGAAGATCGCGTCGAACTCGCCGCTCTCCGCGTACGTGTGCGCGGGATCGCGCGCGCCGCTCGAGTCGCCGTCGCCGAACTGCCACAGGTAGACGAACCGTTCCGGCTGGCCCGGAGGCGTCCCGAAGAATTGGACCGAAAGCGGCGGCGGGCCGAGGCGCGGCTCTCCCGCCGCGTCACAAGGCGGCGCCTCGCCCGCGGAGACGCGCACCGCGAGGGGACTGCGGCAAACCTTGCGGGGCGAGCTGGAGTCGGTGACCGTGAGGTTCGCGGTGTGCGTGCCCTCGGAGAGGTAGAAGTGTTTCGGATTCTCTTCGTCGGACGTCTCGCCGTCCCCGAACTCCCAGGCGAACGAGTACGGCGGTGCGCCACCCGCCACGCCGGCCGCGAAGTTCACTTCGAGCGGCGCGGGCCCGCTGAGCGGCGCGCCCGACGCGAGGCACGTCAATCCGCCGCCGACTTCGACGACTCGCGTCGTCGAGCCGCCGTGTCCTTCGGAATCTTGCACCTCGACCCGAATCGTCTTCGTACCGGGCTGGATATACCTGTGTCGCGCGGTCTTATCGACGGAGAATCCGGTGTCCCAATCGCCGTTGTTCTCCCAGTCCCACCGCACGCGGAGCTTGAACACCGGATCGATCAAGTCGGAGGAGCCGGACGCGTCGACGAGGAACTCGGTTTCCGTCGTGCCGTTCGCCGGCGAGACCGTGAATGCGGCCGCCGGCGCGTCGGACGGGCCGAGCGGGCCGTTCTTTTCGCCGCACGAAAGGACGGTGATCGATGCGGAAACGGCGAGCAGGACGCAGGCGAGGGGCGAGACGCCCGCGCCGCGGCAGTCTACGACGGCGCGGAGAAATGCGTGCCGCGCCGCAGGGCCGCGGATGGCGCGTCGAACGCGGTCCTCTTCGCTCACGCTCTGGCTCTTCTCCTCGTGCATCGCCTGACTCCGTCCCGAGACGGCCGGGTCGTGCCGCGGAGGGTCGGCGGACCGTGGCATCGGAGGATACCGGCTCCGCGCGACATCGGCAAGACGGGAGGAGCGTTAGCCGCGCGGATGGAATGCGCGGTGGACCTCGCGCAGGTACGTTCGGTCGACGCGCGTGTAGATCTGCGTCGTCGTGATGTCGGCGTGGCCGAGCATCTCCTGGACGTCGCGTAGGTTCGCGCCCCCCTCGAGGAGGTGCGTGGCGAACGAATGGCGGAGCGTGTGCGGGGACACGCGCTCGCGAATCCCGGCCGCGCGGACGTGGCCGCGCAGGATCTTCCAAAACCCCATCCGAGTGAGCGGCCGCCCGCGGTGATTCAGGAAGAGAATTCCCGGATCGCGCGCGCGGACGAGAGCGCGGCGGGCGCCTTCCCTGTACGCCACGACCCGTTCGCGCGCCGGGCCGCCGATCGGAACGAGCCGCTCCTTCCGTCCTTTGCCGATGACGCGAATCAGACCGTCGTCGAGGAGGAGGCCGGTCAGCGGGAACGAGACGAGCTCCGATACGCGAACGCCGGTCGCATACAGGAACTCGAGGAGCGCGGCGTCGCGGGCGCCGAGGGGCTTCGACGGATCTGGAGACGAGAGGAGACGAGCGACCGTCTCGACCGACAGCGCGTGCGGAAGGCGGCGCGCCGAGACGACGCGCTCGACCGGCCGGGCCGGGTTCTCCGTGACCGTCCCGTCCCGTTCGAGATCGCGATACAGGCTCCGGACGGCGGAGAGGTGGCGGTTGATCGAAGCCGGCGCGAGGCCGAGGTCGGAGAGGAGAGCGACGAACGCGGCGACGTCACGCGGCTGCGCCCGTTCGATCGCGGCCCCGCGCGCGCCGAGAAACTCGACGTACCGCGCGAGGTCGCGGCCGTACGCTTCGATCGTCCGCTCGGAGAGGCCGCGCTCGAGCGAGAGCGACAGCAGGAACGCGTCCGTCCGCGCTGTCGCGGGCGAGCGCGGCGCCGTGGTCGCGCGCGGCGCCGCCGGCGCGCGCGGCGCGGCGCGCGCTCGCGCGCGGGCAACGGCAGGCGGCCGCGCGGCGCTCATCGCGCTTCGCCCTCTCCCGCGTCGTACTCCGCTTCCGGCCCCTCCGCGACGAGACGCGCACCGGTGTCCGCGGCGTCGCGCGGATCCGCCAGCGCCCGGTGCACCTTCGCCGCGAGCCGCGCTCCGACGCCGGCGACCTCCGCCAACCGCGACTCCCCCGCCGCGCGCGCGCCCTCGACGGAGCCGAACGCTTTCAAGATGCGCATCGCCGTCGCGGGGCCGACGCCCGGAATGCCGGTCAGCTCCGTCGCCACGACGCGCGCCGCGCGCCGCTTCCGATGGTAGGCGACGGCGAATCGGTGCGTCTCATCGCGCAGCCGCTGCAAGAGTCGGAGCGGCGCCGCCGGCGGGAGCCGCAGCGCGCCGCGCCGCCCCGGCGCGAAGATTTCTTCGTCTTCCTTCGCGAGCGCGACGACGGGGAGCCCCTCGACGCCCGCGGCAGCGAGCCCCTCGAGCGCGCTCGACAACTGGCCCTTGCCGCCGTCGATCACGAGGAGGTCGGGCATCTCGTCGGACCGCTCCCGCGCGCGCCGCGCCTTCCGCTCGACCACCTCGCGCATCGAGGCGAAGTCGTCGTTACCGAATCCGCCGCGGATCTTGTAGCGGCGGTAGAGCGATTTTGCCGGCTTCCCCGCCACGAACGAAACGGAGACGCCGACCGGGTCGCTCCCGGAAACGTGCGAGATGTCGAGACAGTCGATCCGCATCGGGTAGCGCGCCAGGCCGAGCGCCTCTTGCAATGCCAGGAGCGACGCTTTGAGCTCCGCGCCGCGGCCCGTCGCGCGGAGGACGCGGTCCGTCAGGAGCGCCTCGGCGTTCTTCGCCGCGAGCTCGAGGAGCGCCAGGCGCTCGCCGCGTGCCGGACACCGGATCGTCACGCGCGCCCCGCGGCGCTGCGACAGCCACGCCGCGATCGTCCCCTCCTCGTCGATCGGCGCCTGGACGACGACCTCCTCCGGAATGAACGGCGCGTTCGCGTAGACTCGTTCGACGACCGATTCGATCATCTCGCCGTCTTCGTCGAGCGCGGCGGCGCGCAGCTCGAACGATTCGCGGCCGACGAGCTTTCCGTCGCGGATGACGAGAAGGGCGACGACGGCGTCCGGCCCGCGCCGCGCGATCGCGAACAGGTCGCGGTCCTCGCCGCCGTCGCGGGTCACGCGCTGCCGCGCGGTCACCTTCTCGAGCGCGAGCGCCTGGTCGCGGAAGAATGCCGCGCGCTCGTACAGCTGCGCATCGGACGCGGCGCGCATTCTCAAGCGGACATCTTCGAGCACCTCGCTCTCCCTCCCTTCGAGGAACGCGATCGCGCCGTCGATCATCGCCCGGTAAGCAGCCGGGTCGATCAGGCCCTCGCAGGGCCCCGGACAACGTTTCAGATGGTAGTCGAGGCAGACGCGCACGCTCTGCCGCGTCGGGAACGTGTACCGGCACGAGCGGATCGGGAAGATCGTCCGGAGCGTGCTCTCCGCGCGGCGCATCGCCTTCGCGTCGGTGTACGGGCCGAAATAGCGCGCTCCGTCGGGGCGCACGTTCCGCGTGTGGACGAGCCGCGGGTACAGCTCGTTGACGGTCACTTTCAGGAACGGAAACTTTTTGTCATCGCGGTAGCTCACGTTGTACCGCGGCCGGTGCGCCTTGATCAGGTTCAGCTCGAGGAGGAGTGCTTCGATCTCGGAGCCCGTGACGATCGTCTCGATCGATTCCGTCCGCTCGACGAGCGCCGCGACTTTGGGCGCGGAGTTGCCCCGCGACCGGAAATAAGAACAGACGCGGGGCCGCAAGCTCTTCGCCTTGCCGACGTAGAGGATCGTCCCGCCGCCGTCCTTCATCATGTAGACGCCGGGGCCGAGAGGGAGGCGACGGAGAGCGCTCTCCACTCCCGGCGGGATTTGTCTCATCGATGCGGTCCTCGTTGCGGCCCCGCGAGGTCGCGCCGTGCTAGGTGGCGGCGCGCGAGTTCGCACCGCGCCGCGCCCATTCGCGCTGCGCCGCGCCTACTCCTCCGCGCCGTCCGCGCGCGCCCGCCGCCCTCGCCGCCTCAGAAACGACGCGAGGTGGGTGGCTTCTTCGGCCCTCAATATAAAGGCGGCCCCGAAGTAAGTCACGAGCGCAGCGCCGATCGCCGCGGCCAGCCGAAGAGCGAGGGTCGCGACGCGCTCCTCGGCGAGATAGCCGCCGAGCAGCCGGTAGACGCCCCAGGCGACCAGCCCCATCAGGAGCGACGCGCCGATCATCTTGAGCGTGGCGTCGAACATCTCGCGGCCCGCGACGCGCCCGATCCGCCGCCGGAGCAGCGCGAACAGCGCGCCCATGTTGACCATCGAGCTGATCGAGGACGCCAGCGCGAGGCCGCCCACGCCGAGCGGCTTCATCAGCGCGACGCTCAGCGCGATGTTCAGGCCGACCGACGCGGCGGCGACGCGCACGGGCGTCGCGGTGTCCTTGAGCGAGTAGAACACCTGAACGACGACCTTCACGCCGCCGTACGCGAACAGGCCGATCGCGGAATAGAGGATCGCGTCCGACGTGAGGCGGAGCGATTCTCCCGCGTCGAACGCGCCCCGCACGAACAGGAGGCGCACGATCGGCTCGCGCAAGACGATCAGCCCGACGGTCGCCGGAAGGAGCAGGAAGAGAATCATCCGCGTCGTGTGCGAGAGGATCTCGCGCAGGGCGGCCGGCTCGCCCCGCGCCGCGCGGTGCGAGAGGACGGGGAGCGACGCCGACGCGAGCGCCACGCCGAACACGGCGAGCGGCAGGAGCGTGACGCGGCTGCCGAGGCGGAGCGCGGTCACGCTCCCCGACGGGAGGAACGTGGCGAGGAAACTGTCGACGACCGCGTTGATCTGCGCGACGCCGAGGCCGAAAAGGCCGGGAAGCATCAGGCCGAGGACCGAGCGGATCCCCGGCGAGCGGAAGTCGATTCGCGGCCTCCAGCGAAACCCGGTCGACGGGAGGAGCGGCAACTGGATGAGCAGCTGCCCGAGCCCGCCGACGAGGCCGCCGATCGCGAACCCGACGATCTGGTCTTCGAGCCGCGGTCCGAGCCGCGGGCAAAGCCAGAACGCCGCGGCGAGGAAGCAGACGTTGAGGACGACAGGCGAGAGGGCGGGCACTGTGAACCGGTACGATGCGTTGAGGATCGCCTGGACGAGCGCGGCCGTTCCGACGAAGAACACGTACGGAAAGAGAATCCGCGTCAGGCGCGCGGTGATCGCGAGCTGCTCGGGCTGTCCGTGCCACCCGGGCGCGTAGACGTACACGAGGAGTCCCGCGAGCAGCATGCCGCCGGCGGTGAGCGCGCCGAGGACGAGCGCCAAGTCGGCGAGGGCGGCGTTCGCGAGCCGGTTGACCTCCTCGCGCGGCCGCGTCTCCAGGTGCTCGCTGTAGACGGGAACGAACGCGGCGGACAGGAGCCCCTCGCCGAGAAGTCTCCGGAAGAAGTTCGGGATGAGGAACGCGACGTTGAACGCGTCGGCGATCGGCGACGTGCCGAAAATCGCGGCGAACGCCGTGTCGCGCAGGAGGCCGAGGACGCGGGAGATCGACGTTGCGATCCCCATCTTCCCGGCGGATCGCGTGATCAGGCGCGCGGCGTCGTCGGGCGCGCGGCCGCCGCCGACTCCGCCCGCGTCCCCCCCGCTCCCGCTCGACGCCCGCGCTCTCACCATCGGCCCCCGCCGCCGCGGGAGTCCGGCCGGCGCGCCCCGCCACCCGCTTCCCGACGATTCGCGGAGTCATAGCATACGCTCGGAGATCGAGCAACGAACCCGAGCGCGCGAGCGGGCGCGCGAGCGGGCGCGCGAGCGGGCGCGCCGGCGAGCGCGCCTGCGGAAGCGGCGCCAACCCGCCGATACTTGGTGTCACGATGAGCGACGCGAGCCGCGAGCGACACGACGCCGAACGCGAGAGGCCGCAGGAGACCGTCCGTGTCCACGTGTTCGAAAATCCTCAATTCGAGCGCCTCGACTACGAGCTTCGGATTCTCCTCGACCTCGTCGCCCAGACCCCGCGAGGACTCTTCATCTTGAACTTCCTCGATGCCCGCGGCCGGGCGGAGAATCACCCGGAGCATCACCCGGAGAATCAGATCGTGCTGGTGTACCAATCCGCGCGGCGCCGCCTGAAACGGCTCCACCAGCGCGTCGCCCCCGGGATGAAAGGCGACTGCCGCCTCGAAGTTTGGACCGACGTCGGTCCGGACGAGCTGCGCCAGCTCGTCGAGATCGTGTTCCTCGAGAAGACACGCCCGGAGACGCTCCAGCCCGAGGTCTTCCTCGGCGCACTCGAACACCTGATCGAGCGCGGCGGACTGTAGATCCCTCTAGATCCTTGCCGGCGCGCGCGGGGGCGATGCAGAATCCCGCGGATGCGAGCCGCGACGCGCCCCTCGACCGTGCGACAGCTCACCGCCAACCTGATCGCCCTCCTCCTGTCGATCGCCGTGCTCTGGGGCATCGGCGAGGTCGTCGTCCGGCTGGCGACGCCGCCACCCGACGCCGGGGACCTGACGGAGCCGCTCCCGAACTCGCCGCGCGTGTACCGGCTCCGCCCCGGTAGCGTCGCCCGCCGCAGCGGGATCTCCGTCCGGATCAATTCCGGCGGCTTCCGCGACCGCGAATACCCGCGAACGAAGCCGCCGGGCGTCTTCCGGATCCTCCTCCTCGGCGATTCGTTCACGATGGGCCTCGGCGTCCCGGCCGAGAGCACGTACGCGAAGCGGCTCGAACGCTCGCTCGCCGCACCGCCGGTGCGCGCGCTCGTTAGCGCGGCGGGCCGCGACTCCGTCGAAACGCTCAACTTCGGCGTCGGCGGGTACAATACGCTCCAAGAACGCCTCTTCCTCGAAGAGATCGGGTTCGGCTACGCGCCCGACCTCGTCGTCGTCGGCGTGAACCTCAACGACGTCTACGACGAGCGCGGCCGCGTCGTCCGCACGGAGGGAGGCGTCGTGGAGCACCGAGATCTGGGCGCCTCCGATGGCGGGAGCCCGATCCGCCGGTTCCGCCGCACGATCACCGCGACCTCGCGCTTCGCGAGCTTCCTCGACTACCGGCTCGACCAACTGCGCCGCCGGCTCCGCGAGGACTCCGGCGCCGACACGCGGTTCAACGAGCTCTTCCGCACGGACAACCCGGGCTACGCGAGCCTCACGCGCGAGCTTGCCGCGATCCGCGACGCCTGCGCCGCGCACGGCGCCGGATTTCTTGCCGCGCTCCTTCCGAACATGACGAACCTCGACGCGGAGTATCCGTACCGGGCGGCTCATGCGGCCCTCGCCGCGTCCGCGGATTCGGCCGGGCTCCCGTTTGTCGATCTTCTCGCCGGCTTCCTCGGCCGGAAGCCCGAAACGCTCTGGGTCTCCTGGGAGAATCCGCACCCGAACGCGGCGGGGCAAGCGATCCTCGCAGAGGGGCTCCTCGCGTGCCTGAAGGAGCGGCGGCTCGGACCGTTTTCCGGCCCGAGCGCGCCCACTCCATCCGATTTCCTCCCGCCGGCGACCCCTGACCGGCCGGCGACTACTGGAAGATCGCCTTGATCTTCCCCCACGTGCCGCGCTGCGTGGCGATCAGCCCGCCGCCGTTCGGCGCGTGCGGCGAGTAGGGCGCCGAGTAGCTCTCTTCGCTCGGCGTTGACCAGTTCCCCGTCCCGTCGGGCACGCGAATCATCGACTCGTTGTTTCCGCCTTCGGTCCCGTACGCGAGGACATCGACGAGCGCGCCTCCGCGCCGCAGCTCGACGGTGTCGCCGGTGTTTCCGAGCCCGTTGCCGATCCGGCCGTCATCGACGAACACGAACCCGGTGTACCCTTGTGGAGCGCCGCCCCCGAACAGCGTGACGAACCCGAGCGAAGGGAGAATCGTCCCGAGCGGGAACGTGTACTCCGACCCCGGCGCGTCATCGTCGGAGAGAGTCCATCCGGAGATGTCCACGGGCTGCGGCCCGTAGT
>Ga0247727_10004661_pt1 | contig 28843 bp, 22 predicted proteins | sample WisWelCaveWW1625_FD_202498 | JGI IMG/M metagenome (GOLD analysis project Ga0247727, IMG submission 202498) | Biofilm microbial communities from Wishing Well Cave, Virginia, United States - WW16-25 | ecosystem: Environmental > Aquatic > Deep subsurface > Groundwater > Cave microbial mat | place...
AATTTCTAAATCAGCGGCTCTATCGCTTGTGCCTCCGCTCACTCCTGCGCCAAGAACTTCTGTCCACGTGGTTCCTCCATCGGTAGATTTTTGTATCCCGGTTAATCTTGTGGCGACAAACACATCTCCATTAGCTGCAACCACAATTTTCTGAATGCGCATGAAGGTAGCATTGCCGGCAGTGCTGGCTAATTGTGTCCATGTAGCTCCGCCATTGGTTGATTTCCAGATGCCGTCACCGCGCGCTGCATCGGCATTGTAAAAACCTTCGCCCGTTCCGAAATACATAATAGCGGGTGTAGTGGGGTTATAGGCAAGAGCAGTAACAGCCATGTTACCCATAAAGTCATTTATGGGAGTCCATACAGGAGAGGCAAGTGTTATGTCCGTGGTTTTCCAAAGCCCTCCATCAGCGCTGCCAGCCCACATGGTTTTTTTAGTGACGTCATTGGGGTCGAGCATCATGGTTAAAGTTCTTCCACCCCAATTGTTAGGGCCTCTTTCTGTCCAGGATATGGTGGAGGTTGCCGCTTGCGTGGTTGGATTGCTTCCCTTTTGTGTTTCGTTTTCTTCTCTTAGTTGTTTCGCATATAAAAATGCCTCGTATAATCTTTCTCTTGGAACATAGCCAAGCACAGGGTCTTTGGTCATTTCAAAAATTTGGTTTGCTGCCTCTTCGGGACCATCCTCGCGCTCAACATTACCATCTTTGCCAGCGGATGCAAAAAGTCTTTTTGCTTTCAGCGTAACAACATCAGAACTTTTTTGAGAATGAAAGGGGAAAGACAAAAACAACCCAAAGGCAATAAGGGGAATAAGAGAAGTTAATAAAAATCTTTTCATGATGATTTATCAAGCCCCCTAAGTTAGTGCTAAATATTAGGGAAGTAATGAATAAAACCCATGATTTAGACGGATGGACTATAATGATAGACGAATGATGGGTTTTCTTCTATGAAAAACCCGCTTGCATTTAGCCAGCCGGACAAATAGTGGGCAAAAGCAACAGTAATATCTAAAATAAAAATTTGTTTCTCCTGTACGTTAGAAAATATTTTCTGCAGATAGAATTTATTTCATCACTGCTTTCAATCACGATGAATATATATAGTCAAAAAATTATGTGAAGCAAAATCCGCGCAAAGCACATTATCTGCTTCTTTTTGGTCTACAAAAAACAATCATTCGTCTACGAAATCATGGCATTCGTCTAAAAGTTGCTTTTTTCACTTGACAAATTAAATATCTCGCATACATTTGGCTCGTCAATAAGAAAAATAATTTTTAAAAAGAAAATAACTACTAAAGATAATGCTCCCTTAAGAAAGGATGCAGTTTGTTTCATGGCGATGTTAGAGGCCCTGCACCAAGTGTAGGGCTTTCTAATTTTTAGAAACGATGTCTCTGGAAAAAATAAATCAACAACAAAAAGCAGAATGAAAAAATTTCTTTCCCTGATTTTTATCTCCCCATTATCCATTGCCTTATTTGCCGGAAGCGACACGCTTAACTCCGTGGATGCCGCGGGGCTCAAGCAGGGCTACTGGATTGTGTATAACACTATAAAAAAACTTCCCAACTATCCTGCGGATGCAAAGGTGGAAGAAGGGAATTATGCTGACAATAAAAAAGCCGGCATCTGGAAAACATTTTTTTCGAACGGAAACCTGAAAGGAGAAATCACCTATACCAACAACCGCGCAAGCGGATATGCAAAGATGTATCGGGAAGACGGAAAGTTGATGGAAGAAGGCGTATGGGAAAACAACCGATGGGTGGGGTCATTTAAATCCTATCATGAAAACGGGCAAACTTTTTATGATTTCAATTACACTAAAACAGGCAAGCGTCAGGGAGAGCAAACCTATTTTTACGATAACGGTCAGTTGATGATGAAAGGAGAAATGAAAGACGGAAAAGAAACAGGATCCTGGACGGGCTATTATGAAAATGGCGACAAGCGCGAAGAAAAAGTATTTAACGATGGAACGCTAGATGAAAATAAAACAAAATTGTTTGAACCCCAAAAGGAACTCACTGTTAAATACGAAACCACCGCATCCAAATCCAATGAGGTGCCAAAAATTGCTGATGTGAAAACCGAAAAAACAAATGCAGCGCAAAAACCGTTTGACGGAAACGGCTATGCGAAATTATTTTTAGCGGGAGCGCGGATTTCAAAAGACGGAGAGTTCAAAAACTTCCGCCTGATTAACGGAAAAGATTTTATATATAATAAAGACAGCGGAGCCCTTGAGCGCATTGGTCTTTATAAAGACGGCAAATATGTTGGTGATGCGCCTATTGAGCCATCTGATAAATACACTACCGAGTAATACCGGAGGGAAAGCGCTCCGAAATTAAGTTCCCAAGCGTTCGCATTTTTCCAAGTGCTCCGAAATTAAATTCCCAGTCATCTTGCCGGAAGGAAGTAGTCAGAAATTAAATTTCCAATCATCTTGCTGTAGGGAAGTGGTCAGAAACTAAATTTCCAATCATCTTGCTGTAGGCGTCAGATACTAAATCATAAATTGAAAAATCGGTGCCGGCAACACTGAATAGTGGTTGCGATAGAATATTGCCGGTATTTTTGTCGAGTTTTACAAGAAGTGCTTTAGAATATATTGTTGGTGGAGAAGTAATAACAAATCCTCCGCACAAATAATTCCCGTCATTCATTTCAACAACGCTAGTTAATATTGACCGGGCATATGAAGCATTCGTATAAGTTTTGTTCCAGACAACACTGCCTGCCGAATTAAATTTAATTGCTGTTCCACTTGTAGCGCCAAATGTTGTTATAACAAAATTGCCATCGGAAGTTTCCATGCAACCATAAAGCGGGTCAGATAGCCAACCTGTAGTTATTGTTATTATTTTATAATCCCACTGTTTTACAAAAGAAGCATCCACCTTGAGAGCGTAAGGATAATAGGAACCGGAACCATTGGTTATATACCCCATGATAAAATAACCCCCATCGCTGGTTTTCTTAATTCTGTAGCCGCCCTCATCTCCAAGATTTGTATAGGTGTTAGTGCCTGTAATATTTAAAGCCGAGTCGCATGTATAGAACATGGTAGGATAGTTCGCTCCTGATTGCACATAGCCGGTAGATACAAGTTCACGATTGCTTTTTTCTACAAGGTCAAAACCTGTATCAAATCCAGTGAGGTTAAACTTTTTTATGCCCGAATATTGGGAGTATCCGTATAAACAATAAACAACCATAAAAAGCGAGGGAAGTAGTGATTTTCTCATATATAAAAATGAAGATTAATAGTTGCCTAAATGTACGCAATATTCTTTAAACAAGTATCATCTTTTTTAGCGCATCAATCCACTTCGGATTTTCATTCAGCGATTCAACCATCTGAAGTTTTTCTCCTCCGTGTTGCTTGAAGATGTGGTTGTATTCAGTTCCTATTTCGTAAATGGTTTCCAGGCAATCCGAAACAAAAGCAGGGGAGAAGACAAGAATTTTTTTCACGCCTTGTTTTGCTTTTTCTTCAATCATTTTATCGCTGTATGGCTTCAGCCATTTGTCATCGAGGCGGGATTGAAAAGAGGTGATGTATTTTCCTTCAGGAATGTTTAATCTTTTCACAAGTTCTCTTGTAGTAAAATAACAAGCCGCACGGTAGCAGAATTTATTTTTCTCGGAAATAGAAGAACAGCAACTATCATTTATCTCACAATGGTTCGGATAGATTTTTTTTATTTGTCTTTCGGGCAAACCGTGATAACTGAAGACAAAAAAATCGTAGTCGCTCATATTGTATTTTCCAGCGACTGAAACCAGCGCATTCAGATAATTCTCATTATCATAAAACTTCTCAACGATTTTAAGATTTGTATAGTTAAATTTTTTCGCAATCCGTTTTATTTCCACAATACTTGATTCGGTGGAAGATGATGCCCATTGAGGGTAAAGAGGAATTGCAACAATGCTTTCAACTTTCTGTTCCACTAATTTTTTAAATGCGGATTCAATGCTCGGATTCTGATAACGCATTCCGAGTTCAACAATATATTCGTTCCCCAATTCTTTTTGCAAAAGTTCTTTTTGCTTTTTGCTGTGCACAATCAGTGGCGAGCCATCCTTCGTCCAGATTTGCTCGTAAAGTTTGGCAGAGTTCTTTGAGCGAGTGGGAACAATAATAAAGTTCACCAAAAAAAATCTTGCTATTGGATGGATGTCAATCACCAGCGGGTCATTCAGAAACTGCGTGAGGTATGTTTTCACGTCCTTCACCGAAGGAGAATCGGGCGAGCCGAGATTAACAAGCAAAACACCCTTTTTCATAGGCAGCGAAAATACAAATTGCCATCTGCCCTCCAACAGCCAAGTACAATCTTACATCTTACATTTTTTTACTACGTTTGTCGTTCTTAAAAACATAATCCCATGTCCACTCAAATTAACTCATACATCGAAGCAAATAAAGACCGCTTTTTAAATGAACTTCTGGATTTGCTTCGCATTCCATCCATCAGCGCAGATCCAAAATATAAAAGCGATGTTCTCCGCACTGCCGATGCGGTGAAAGAAAAACTTGTTGCAGCAGGAGCAGACAAAGTGGAAATTTGCCCAACGCCCGGCTACCCGATTGTATATGGAGAAAAAATAATTAACTCATCTCTTCCGACTGTTTTAGTTTACGGACATTATGATGTTCAGCCCGCTGACCCGTTGAACTTATGGACTTCTCCTCCGTTCGAGCCGGTGATTAAGAATGAAAAAATCTATGCGCGCGGTTCGTGTGATGATAAAGGACAAGTATATATGCACGTAAAAGCATTTGAGGCAATGATGAAAACAAATTCTCTCCCTTGCAATGTGAAGTTTATGATTGAAGGAGAAGAAGAAGTCGGCTCTGCTAATCTTGGAAACTTTGTGAAAACAAACAAAGAAAAACTTAAAGCAGATGTGGTTTTGATTTCTGATACAAGCATTCTCGCAAATAATATTCCATCTATCACCGTTGGTTTGCGCGGACTTGCTTACATGGAAGTAGAAGTTACCGGTCCAAACCGCGATTTACATTCAGGAGTTTATGGTGGTGCAGTGGCAAATCCGATAAATGTTCTTGCGGAAATGATTACTTCGATGAAAGACAAGAATGGAAAAATCACTATCCCTGGTTTTTATAAAGATGTGGAAATCATCAGCAAAAAAGAAAGAGCCGAAATGGCGAAAGCGCCTTTCAGCAGAAAAGCATATGCGAAGGATTTAGGAGTTGCGGATTTACGAGGAGAAAAAGGATATTCAGCGACCGAACAAACGTCCATCCGCCCAACTTTAGAGATCAACGGAATATGGGGGGGATATCAAGGCGAAGGCGCAAAAACAGTTTTACCTTCAAAAGCATTCGCGAAAATTTCAATGCGCCTTGTTCCGCATCAGAACTCAGAAAAAATTTCCAAATTGTTTGAAAAGCATTTCAAGAAGATTGCTCCAAAATCCGTGAAAGTAAAAGTGACCGCGCTTCATGGCGGAGAAGGATGTGTAACTCCTACTGATTCTATTGCATACAAAGCCGCGAGCCAGGCAATGCTGGATACATTCGGAAAAAAACCAATTCCAGTCCGCTCTGGCGGAAGCATTCCGATTGTTGCGCTGTTTGAAAAAGAACTCAAGATAAAAACCGTGCTGATGGGTTTTGGTTTGGATTCAGACAACATCCATTCTCCCGATGAGAATTACGGATTGTTCAACTACTTCAAAGGGATTGAAACCATTCCTCTTTTTTATAAGTATTATGCCGAAGGGATGAAAAAATAACGGGGCTCTGTAACTTTCGCCCAACTCCCTCCGTCATTATATCATATTGATTGTTTTATTATCTTAGATAACTCAAATCTCTTATGATGACAAGGGTTTTAAGTTTCATTTTACTCTTTTCGCTTTTAATTTCTTCCTGTAAAAAAGATAAGGAGATTGTCATTGGCGATAACACCGCTCCTCCTGATGGCACTATTGCCAATGTTGTCAAAGAAAATTATGTAAACAAATCTTACATCAGTGTGCTTGGAAGAAAGCCATCTTCCACGGAACTTTCAAGCGGAATGTCAATTCTTGCCCAGCATAACCTTTCTGTTGACGACCGAAACCAGTTGCTGGAGGATATTCTCGCTAAACCAGGATACAACCAGCGTCAATATGATATTGCTGTTGCCACGCTGCTTAACAACTTAGATACTGTCGATATAACCAATAATATTAATCTCTTTGCCTACCTTCTTACACAGCCTCAATATGCACCTTATTGGCCGCAACTTCAAATCGATAAAACAAATCTTGAATTACTCAAAGCAACAGTTGCCGACCTCAACTCAGGAACAATAAATATAATCGGACTTCACAAACGATGCGTCAATAATTATTTTTATGATCAGATAAATATGGGCACAGAGAATTTTGTGGTATCCATGTTCAATAATTTTCTTTTGCGTTATCCTACGGATGAAGAACTCTTGCACGGCAAAAATATGGTTGACGGATTTGAGGATGTCATCTTTCTTCAAACAGGATATAACAAGGATGATTTCATTAACATTTTCTTTGCAGCCAACAATTATTTTGAAGGACAGGTGCGGGATTTGTACCTGAGATATTTATTCCGTGAGCCGACTTCAGTTGAGATGTCAGAAAAGGCAGCCACTTATAAAGCAAGCACGAATTACAAGTCGCTTCAGAAAGCAATTTTATCTACTGACGAATATGCGGGTTTGTAAATAAGTAAAATGAAAAAACATCTGAAATATTTTTCTCTGTTCATTATTGCAGTAGTTTTTTTCTCTTGCAAGAAAAAAGAAACCGATTACATTTATGATGTAAATGATGTAACCGTAAGCCAGTCAGGAATAAGCAAACCGAATGTTAAAAACACCATCGAATTTATTTCCATCGCCTACTCTGATTTATTCGGAACTACTATTGGCGCGACTGAATTAACTGAACTTTCTTTGTGCTATCTCGCGTTCGGAGATAAAAAATTCATTGAAGACCTCATCATCCGCAATTTCCTGAATAAAACAGGAGTGATCATTCCCACTCAATCCACAATGACAGCAGATGTGAATGCTTTTGTTCAGGCAACGTATCGTAAATTTTATAACCGCGATCCAAATGAATTTGAAAAATGGCAGATTGTGAATTACATCAACACTACTTCGAGTATAACGCCTGAACTTGTTTATTATTCATTTATGACTTCGGACGAGTATCGTTATTATTAAAAAGAGAAAACCATGTGCAACTATCATAAAAACAGCAGGCGCGAATTCCTAAAGAAAGTTTCTTTGGCTTCTGCAGGTGCGTTTCTCGCGCCAACCATTCTTCCTTCAGGAAGATTATTTGCCGCTACAGGAGTTCGCAAAGCGAATCATGTGGTGTTTTGTCTTTTCGCAGGAGGTGTTCGTCAGTTGGAATCCATGCAGCAGGCAGAAGGTAACCTGATGCCCTACATGCTCAGCGGCACACAGTCAACCATACCGGGATTGTCACCGCTTCCTTCTCCCACAGGACTTCCACTTCAAACGTATGGAACACTTTTCAAAGAGTTCCGCTATAACCAAGGACCTACAGGACATGTGAGCGGGCATCACACTGCCATCACGGGAGCATATAATGCGAATGACCTCAATATAAATCTTCCTCCAACTTCTCCCACTGTTTTTGAATATTACAGAAAGCATAATACTCCTTCCATGTCAGCGCTTAACGCGTGGTGGATTTCAGATTCCTTGGGTCCGTATCCCGCTCTCAATTTCAGCAGCGACAGCAACTATGGCGCGCTGTATGGCGCAAATTTCATTCAGCCCAGAACGTTAATAAGTCAGGCAGGATATAATTCGCTTGGCACCCCTAAAGTATTTACATCAAGCCAAAAAACTTCGGTGGCCGGAATCAGAACCATCCTCGATAAAAATTTCGGCAAATCATACAGCGGTGGCGATGCAGGTATAGTGAATCTTGAAGCCGACAGAGCATCGCTCGAAACTTATATCAGTTCATCCTTCAATGATGCGGTGGCTGGAATGTACAACGACCCTTGGGGAGTTGGCGCAGCGGTTTTTAATGATGATATGTTCAATCTTTTCATCGCTGAAAAAGTTCTTCAGCAGTTCAAGCCCGAATTGCTCGTGGTGAATATGCAGGGAGTGGATGTGTGCCATTTCGAATATACAATGTACTGCGACAACCTGCGCAAAGCCGATTACGCGCTCGCGCATTTATGGAGCACAATTCAAAGCACACCTGGATTAGCGAACGATACAATCTTAATTGCAGTGCCCGAGCACGGAAGAAATTCTACTCCCAATACAGTGATGGATGCGTATGGAAGATATGCAGTTGACCACACAGGCGAAGCAATGTCGAGAGAGATTTTCTGTTTGGTATTAGGTCCTGCGGGCGTTGTTAAAACAAACAATATCATCAGCACGGTGGAAGGAGAAAGCATTGATGTGGTTCCTACCATTGCCGACATACTTGGATTTTATAATGACATCCCAACTAATTACAAAAACAACATGGGTTCGCCTCTCGCGCAGGCATTCGTATAATATTTTTAAATGAGAATCAATAAAAAAAATATTGTTCTTTTTTCTGCTCTTGCAGTGATGCTGCTGGTAGTTATTCACAGTTGCAAAAAAGATGAACCGGTTCCTCCTAATCCGTATGATGATGTTGATTACGGAACCACAATTCCTCCGACTCCTCCTGATCCGAATTCCATAGTAGGAATTCATAACAATATTTTCATAACAAGATGCGCTAAGTCAGGATGCCACGATGGAAATTTTGAACCTGATTTCAGAACGGTGGAATCATCTTATGCAACACTTGTTTATCACCGCATAAAAAAGAATAGCTTAGATACCGCATTCACTTTTCGGGTTGTTCCGTATGATACTGCAAAATCTGTTTTGCACGAACGTTTGACGAATTGCTGGTTTTCAATTCCATACGACACAATTTCTTGTGATCGCATGCCCCAGGATTTTTCAGGACAACTGCCCCAATCCCAGATTGATAATATTGTGAACTGGATTATGAGCGGTGCGAAAGATATGTTTGGCAATGTTCCGACATACCCAAACACTTCGCCCAAAATTCTTTATTACTACGCAACGGACCCAACTTACAGTTTGAATTATGGCGCTGATACAAATCGTATGGATACCATTTTTTACAATCCATTTTATGTTCCTAACAGTTCGTCACTAAACCTTCTGTTCGTTGTTGATGATGACAGCACTACTATTGCCAACATGCAAGTGAACAAACTGAAAATTTCAACCAAGGCAGATGATTTTACTTCTGCGCTCAGTTATACAGCAACTTATATAAACGTACCTCCTTACGAATTTCATCAGGTAACAATAAATACAGCCACGCTTCCTAATTCTGATACCCTCTTCATGCGATATTATGTGAACGATGGCGATCATCCGCAGGATACAGAATTCCCGACAACTAACCTTATGTTTCCATATAAAACATATTGGTCATTTTTTGTAAAACCTTAATTGAATGTGCAATTTACGATTTACAATTTTTAAAACCAAAATCCTAAATTGTACTTTGTATATTGTGCTTTGTACATTGTTGTTTTCTATTTCTTCCTGCAAGAAAAAAGATGAACAGACAAACGCTCCGCAGATAGCGTTTGTCAGTATTTCTCCGTCTTCAGTAGTTGAATATTCGGATTCAGTCACCATCACTTTTTCTTACGATGATTTTGATGGCGACTTAGGAGAGAATAACCCGAACATTTCAAATCTTTTCATTACCGATACGCGAAACAACGTTACCTATAACTATCGCATTTCAGAACTTGCTCCCAGCGGGTCAGCCATACATATCAAAGGAAACCTCAACGCTGTGATTAAGAACACAGCCATCACTGATAATTCTTCTTCTCAATCCTTTATTTATGCTGTGTATGTGAAAGACAGGGCGGGGAATACGAGCAACACAATTCTCTCTTCCGCGATTACTGTCACAAAATAAATTTATTCTTTCTCTGTTTTATTTTTATCTACTTTTGAATTCTAAAAAACAGTTATGAAAACTCCTTTTTTATCCATTGTCTATTGTCTGCTGCCTATCGCGTTTTTCTCTTGCAAAGAAATCCAGCCCGTAACTATGGGCGGAGTAGAAAATCCCCGCCTGAAAAGCTTATCCAAAGAAGGAATTGAATTTGAATTTGGGATGAAAATAAAAAACCCGAACAAGATGCGGATAGTTGTTTTCCCCTCTTCATTTGACGCAACCCTGAACGGAACAACAGCAGGGAAAGTAAGATTATCTAAAAAAGTAAAAATCAAAGCGAACTCAGATGAAGTTTCAGAGTTTCATATCAAGTCCGATTTTTCAAAACTTGGCTTTGCGGATATGGCAAGCATTCTTCCCATCGTTACTTCAAAAAAAGTTGACCTTGCATTGAAGGGGAATGTAAGAGTGGGTAAGTGGTATTACAAGAAAAAATTTCCCATTGAATTAAGGAAAACGATCCCCCTGTCTAAGTGATGGGCGTGTACTCATTCGTTTATTGTTTTTTATTTTCTACTTTGCTTTTTTCATCTTGTCCGCAAAATAATATTTCAGATAAAACGGTTACTTCACAGATGGATTCTATTTCCTACAAGCACACAAACAAACTCATTCACGAGCCAAGTCCGTATTTGCTTCAGCACGCACACAATCCCGTGGACTGGTTTGCGTGGGGCGATGAAGCATTTGCAAAAGCAAAACAGGCAAATAAATTGGTGCTTGTGAGTATCGGCTATTCCGCCTGCCATTGGTGCCATGTGATGGAACACGAAAGTTTTGAAGATGATTCCGTAGCGCAAATTATGAACGAACATTTTGTCTGTATAAAGGTTGACCGCGAACAGAGACCAGATGTTGACCAGGTGTACCTGTCCGCAGTGCAAATAATGACTGGAAGCGGTGGCTGGCCTTTGAATTGTTTTACGCTCCCCGATGGCAGACCGATTTATGGCGGAACGTATTTTCCCAAACAGAACTGGGTAAAAATCCTTCACACGCTTTCAGATTTGTACAAGAATGATGTGCAGAAGGTTTTGCAATATGCAGAAGAACTTACAACCGCAGTTAAGAAAAGCGAACTCATTCCTCCTTATAAAGAGAAAAAAGAATTCTCAAAAGATATTTTGAATTCCTGCTATGAAAACTGGACAAAGCGTTTTGATAATATAGAAGGCGGACCGAAGAAAGCGCCTAAGTTTCCGCTTCCGAACAATTACCAATTTCTGTTACGACATTATTGTTTCACGAAAGATATTTCTTTGTTCAGGCATCTTAACCTCACTCTGGAGAAAATGGCTTATGGTGGAATTTATGACCAGATTGGCGGAGGATTCGCGCGCTACTCTACGGATGGAGAATGGAAAGTTCCGCACTTTGAAAAAATGCTGTATGATAATGCGCAGTTGGTTTCACTTTATTCAGAGGCGTATCAGTTCGCAAAAAACCCTTTATACAAACAAATAGTTTATGAAACAGTAGAGTTTATCCAGCGAGAAATGATTTCACCCGAGGGAGCATTTTATTCTGCGCTTGATGCCGATTCAGAAGGAGAAGAAGGAAAGTATTATGTGTGGACGAAAGAACAACTGCAAACTATTTTAGGTGGGGACTTTGATTTGTTTTCCGATTACTTTAATGTAAATCATTTAGGGGAATGGGAAGGGAATTATATTTTGCTTAGAAAAAAAAGCGATGAAGAAATTTCTAAAAAGTTTGATTTGAGTAAAGAAGAGTTACAAAAGAAAATCATCGAGTTGAAAAAATCTGTTCTTGCTGTTCGTGAAAAGAGAATAAAGCCCGGGCTCGACAATAAAATCCTTACCTCCTGGAATGCGCTGATGATTAAAGGATATGCAAATGCCTACTCTGTATTTCATGAAAAGGAATTTCTGAACTCGGCTTTGAAATCCACAGATTATATTCTTCAGCATCTTTCGAGAGAAAATGGGGGATTGTATCATGCTAAAGGCATTAATGGTTTTCTCGAAGACTACTCTTTCACTATCGAAGCATTTATTTCTCTCTATCAGGTTACGTTTGACGAACAATGGCTCAACAAGGCGAAATCACTTGCTGAGTATTCATTAAAACATTTTTACGATTCAAAATCTGCAATGTTTTATTTCACTTCTGATTTAGACTCAGCGCTCATCACGAGGAAGATGGAGATTCAGGATAATGTGATTCCTTCTTCCAATTCCTCTATGGCACTTTCACTTTTCTATCTAGGAAAATATTTTGATGAGAAAAACTACCTGGAGATTTCTGAAAAAATGCTCAAGCAAGTTCAGCAGGATATAATTCCTTACGGCTCCGCTTATTCCAACTGGGCAATGCTGTTGCTTCACTTCACACAGCCGTTTTATGAGATTGCTATTGTTGGCAACTCTGTTGATGAAAAACGAAAATCCCTCTCCGAGCACTTTATTCCAAACGCGATTTTTACAGGAACGAAAGCCCAGAGTAAATTATCTTTGCTTCAGGACAAGTTTATTGAAGGCAAAACGTTGATTTACGTATGCGAAAACAAAACATGCAAACTGCCGACAGAAAATATCAGCGAAGCAATTCAGTCGTTAGTCATTGGTCATTAGTTATCTGTTTTTTTGTTTACTGTTTACTGTCTACTGTCTACTGTTACTCCCAAATTATCGCTCCTTCTCCTTATGAAATCTACACGAACGAGCCAAAATTTAACCGCACGTTCATCAAGCAGAATAAAATAAAAACCATTTCGGCAAGCGTGGTGGATAAACCCGATGGAGAAATCATCCGAGACAAAGGGCTGGCGCAGGTTTTTGCGTTTGATATGGAGGGAAACCTCACACGCCAATATTTTAATGAAATCACTTCACTCGAAAAAACTGAAATAGAAATTCCCGCAGTGTACAAAAAGGGTAAAGTCATTAAAAAAGCGCACACTAAAATTGATTACCAATATCAGTACGACACGCTCGGCACGGAATTTTTTTATTCCTCCAACGGCTATTTGAAAATGAAACGTGTGTGCATAGGAAATTTTTATAACTCCACTTACTACGAATATTTCGGTGATGGATTGGTGAGCCGGCAAACGCTCTGCAAGGAAACCAACATTGCCAAATCGGGCGAACCGTTCAAACTCGGAGTACAAACTATTATTTCAGAGGAAAAATTTGAATATGAAAACCTCACGCCCACACAGGTTAAAAAGAAATTCCTGAATGATGAAGGCAAACCCTACAAGCAGGGGATATTGAATTTTTCGAACAGCAAGCCGATGGATGAGTCGTATGAATTTGTAGTTGGGTTTATTCGTTCAGGCGTTACCTATAAATATGACCTACATGAAAGATTGACCGCAAAAACAATGACGGATAACTCCAGCGGCAACAGCGCTGAAAAAATCACGTATGATTATGACGCAAACGGAAACGTAACAGCAGAAAAGCGATTCAAGAACGGAGTGCAGACCGATGAAATAATTTACATCTACGATGAATCAAAAAAATTGTTGACTTCTCAAGCCGACAGGCAAATTCAGAAGGCGAGCATTAAGATTATTAAGTACGAGTATACTTTTTACTAGCACGAAATCTTCTTCACCCTTCCCTCGTGCCTTCCTCCTTCAAACGGAGTGGAGAGAAAAACATCCGCGCATTTTTTCGCTTCGGCTTCTTCAATAAAGCGCGCGGGTAGTGTAAGAATGTTAGCGTCATTGTGCTGGCGCGATAGTTTCGCAATTTCAGAATTCCAGCAGAGAGCAGAGCGTATGCCAGCGTGCTTGTTGGCAGTCATGTTAATTCCGTTTCCGCTTCCGCACATCAGCAAACCAAAATCAACTTCTTTTTTTTCTACAGCATTTGATACAGGATGAGCGAAGTCGGGATAGTCAACACTTTGTTCAGAGGGTGGCCCGAAATCTTTTACTTCAATTCCTTTTTCAACTAAATATTTTTTCAGAATCTCTTTGAGAGAAAATCCTGCGTGGTCGGCTCCGATGGCTATTTTCATTCTGCCCAGGATTTATAATATTTCCCGTCATCAATTTTAACAGCGGCTTCTGTCACCATTAACGGGCGGAACGTATCTACCATCACGGCAAGTTCAATGGTATCTTTTGCGCCAATGCTTCGTTCCATCGCTCCCGGTGCAGGTCCGTGCGGAATTCCTTTCGGGTGAAGCGTGATGTCTCCTTCGGCAATATTATTCCGGCTCATGAATTCATTGTTCGCGTAATACAAAACTTCGTCCGAGTCAATGTTGCTGTGATTATACGGAGCGGGAATTGATTTCGGATGATAATCATACACGCGCGGACAGAACGAGCACACCACAAAGTTATGCGCTTCAAAAGTCTGGTGTACGGGAGGCGGTTGATGAATTCTTCCCGTTATCGGTTCAAAGTTGTGAATTGAAAATCCATAGGGAAAATTATATCCGTCCCACCCAATCACATCAAACGGATGAGAAGCATACACTACTTCGTGCATCATGCCTTCCTTTTTTATTTTCATCAGAAAACTTCCTTTGCGGTCGTTCGTCTCTAAATTTTTAGGCAACTTATAATCACGCTCGCAGAAAGGAGAATGTTCGAGGAGTTGCCCGAAATTATTTCTGTATCGGTTGCAGGTATAAATGGGAGAATAGGATTCGAGATAAAGAATGCGGTTGTCTTTTGTGTCAAAATCTATCTGGTAAATTATTCCGCGGGGAATCACGAGATAATCCCCACTCACAAAATTTATATTGCCGAGAAAAGTGCGGAGCGTTCCTTTTCCTTTGTGAATGAAAAGCAATTCATCCGCATCCGCATTCTTGTAAAAATAATTCCTGAAAGATTTTTTTGGCGCAGCAAGTCCGAATATCACATCGTTGTTCAGCAAAAGCGGAGTTCTGCTATCGAGAAAATCATCCTGCGGTTCTACATTAAAGCCAATGAGTTTCATCGCCTTGATATTTTTCTTCACCGCAATCTTCGGCTCCACGCTGTACGACTTCACAATTTCTTTCACCATCGTTGGGCGATGAACATGATACGACAAGGAAGACATTCCCGAAAACCCTTCCGTGCCGAACAATTGCTCGTAATAGAATGGATGGGCTTTGCTTCCCTTCGGATTTACAAATTGCGTATGTCGCTTCTGAGGAACTTTTCCGAGTTTGTGGTAGATAGGCATGGGGTTTAATTTTATATAACGAAGTTACGAATTTAGGGAATGTTTGCAAAGCACAAACCGATATTTGTCACTGCTTGTTCTCTACCCAATCTCCGCCATCTTTAATCAGGGTGATGAGTTCATCTACTGCTGTTTCGCTGGGAATATTTTTTTTCACTACTTCTTTGCCTTTGTAGAGTGTGATTTTTCCAACGCCTGTTCCCACATAGCCGTAATCCGCATCTGCCATTTCACCCGGGCCATTTACGATACAACCCATGATTCCAATTTTCACGCCTTTGAGATGAGAAGTGCGCGCGCGAATTTTGCCGGTGGTTTCCTGCAAGTCAAATAAAGTTCTTCCGCAGGACGGACAGGAAATATATTCTGTCTTTGAAATTCTTGTTCTTGTTGCCTGAAGAATTCCGAAACCTGTTGAATTAATAATTTGCGGAGAAGCGCAATTCTTTTGCTTGATCCAGATTCCGTCACCAAATCCGTCAAGAAATAACCCCCCAAAATCTGTGGAAGAGAAGAGTTGGAATTTGTCTTCAGATAAATCTTTAAAGTTGCGTTTGATGATAACAGAAATTTTGGAATCTGCAAGTTCGAAAAACATTCTGCGCTGCTCTGCCATACCGTGTTCGTTCATCGTATCAAAAATAAAAACGACAGAAGAATCAAGATTTGAGATTTGAGATTTGAGATTTGAGAGCGTTTCGAAATCCACAACAATAAAGTTTAGTTCTTTGGATTTGTCTTTCGATTCAAAATACTCACTCCCGCAAAAGAGGGGATAAGCGCGTGTTTTGTTTTTGAGTTTTGCAAAGGTTTGCGAGTTGTAAATCAACCCAAGCGTTCCGGGAATTTCAAAATCAATCTCGTTGTCGCCTAGATAAATATAATCACAAGCCTGATCGGTGAGATTCCATTTATCGAGTGAAACGGAATAATTATATCCGACCGAAAAAAGATTTGCAGCAGTAACTTTCTGTTTCTCCGAAAAGTCAGCAATCACCCTCGGAACATTGTGTCCGCCAATATTTGCAACTTTTTTTGTTTCTCGCCTGGAATACTCAAAAGGAGAATACCTCCTCTTATCTCCCCCTAATATAGGGACAACGGAAGGTTGCGAGCGTAGATCGCCTGAAGGGGAGGGGGTAATATCTGGAATTGATTTATGATTTTTTCTTGAAGAATATCGCTCAGCCAAATTCTTTGCAACAGGGGTTTCAAATTCAGGTTCTTCCGTGAGTGAAACACGAATGGTATCTCCCAGTCCATCTTCAAGTAAAGTTCCGATTCCCACAGCAGATTTTATTCTTCCGTCCTCTCCATCGCCTGCTTCTGTCACGCCAAGATGAAGAGGATAATTTTTTCCCGTCTCTAACATCTTGTGCACGAGCAAACGATAGGCCTGCACCATTACCTGTGTGTTGCTGGCTTTCATCGAAATAATAATTTCATGAAAATTGTTTTCCTCGCAGATGTGCAAAAACTCAAAGGCGCTTTCCACCATTCCAAGCGGAGTGTCGCCATAACGGCTGAGAATTCTGTCAGAGAGCGAACCGTGATTGGTTCCGATTCTCATAGCGGTTCCGTTCTCCTTACATATTTTTACCAGCGGAGTAAATCGTTCGCAGATTCTTTCTAATTCCTCATCATAACTTTTATCGGTGTATTCGATGTGTTCAAATTTTTTCCGGTCTGCATAATTGCCCGGATTGACTCTGACTTTCTCCACGATTCTTGCCGCGACCTCCGCGGCATTGGGAGTGAAATGAATGTCTGCACATATCGGAGTTTTGTATCCGCGCTTGCGCAATTCATTTTTTATGTGGGCAAGATTTTTTGCTTCGTTCAGACTTGGGGCTGTGATTCTGACCAATTCACAACCCGCTTCGATCATGCGGATAGATTGCTCAACTGTTTTAATCGTCTCCATCGTATCGGTCGTAGTCATTGACTGAATACGGATAGGATTATTTTCTCCAATTCCTAAATCGCCAACTTTTACTTCGCGGGTTTTGAAACGGGAATATTCAAATAGGGAATTACAATATGTTTCGGGAGAAATAATCACATTATGAAATTTTCAGAGCGAATTTACGGAAAAGCAGGAGAAGAGGGAGAGAAAGCCTAATCCGTCTTTACAAATTTTGATACGATCCGCTGTTTATCTGGCAGGAGCATATCGAGAAAATAAATTCCGCTGTTTAATTCAGACGTATTTATTTTAATTCTGTTTTTACTATCAACGGATGGAGTGATTGCACTTATTATTCTGCCCGTGACATCTTCGATAAAAATCTTCTTTGGAAGAATATTTTCTGAAGACTCAATCATGATAAAATCTTTTGCAAGAGTAGGATAAATTGTAAAAATAGAAGACAAGTTAGTTTCATGCACCCCCGCGCCAGTAGTTTTTAAATACACATTTGTCTGAAAGGAATCGGCAGGCGCAATCGCATTTCCCGAAGACCAGACCACCACAATGTTATTTCCCCCATTAAAATAAGTGCTGTCAAAGTTAATGTTGCAGGTTATAGTAATTGAATCTGAGGCGGGTATTATAATTTGTGGTATTGAACATAAACTTGCAACAGAAAAGGCAATCGTATCTGTCGAAACATAAATATTCACAAATCCCGAGTAGGAAGTAATAGTATCCATATTTTTTATGCTAACACTGAAAGTATCAGGATAGCCAAGATAAGAGGAATCAGGAAAGTATATAATTTTTGTACTGAAGGTAGGTTGTTGTGCTAGTAAAGAAGAGAGCGAAAAGAAAAAAATTCCGCAGATGAAAAACTTTATGAATGATTTCATGGTTGTGTTATTTCTAAAACAAAGATACCACAAAGAGATAACAATGTTGTGCTTAAATACAAATTTTCTTGCCCGTTCAAAATAACTACATTTGCTGCGATATTATGGATATTCTCAATCAAATCATACTTAATCTTAATAAGGAAGACCTGCGCTTTTATAAGTTGTTCAGCGCTCGGCACGATATGGGCGATGGGCGTAAAGATTTGGTATTGCTCGATTATATCCGTGATTCGGAAGAGCGGTATGATGATGAGACCATATTCAAAAAACTCTATGGAAAGCGCGATAAGAATGCCCTTTACTCTTTAAAGAACCGCCTTATTCATGATGTTGCCCGCTCTCTCACCGTGCAGTATTGTTATAAAGATGAAAACCTGTATGTCCATCATTTGCTTTTTTTAGTGCGTTTATATTTCATGCGAAGTCAGTTTGGCATTGCCAAGCATTTTTTGAATAAGGCAGAGAAGGAAGCAAAGCGGATTGAAAATTATGAACTGCTTGACATTATCTATGGGGAATATGTGAAACTCTCGCATGAACTTTTAGATATCAACCCCGAGGAATACATCCGCAGGCGCGATGAAGCAAGAAAACTTTCTGCGGATATTCTGGAAGTGGATAATATACTGGCGGCTGTTTATTACCGCCTGAAAACATCGCAGAATTTTTTAGAGAAAGAAAACCCCATTCTGAAACTTTTGGAGAAAACCGTAGACGCTTTTTCAAAAAATAAAAATGTAAAACGAAGCCCAAAACTCCGGTTCAGAATTTATTCTGCGGTTACGCAGATACTTTTACAGCGCCACGAATACGAAACGCTGGAGAAATATTTATTGAATACATATAAAGAATTTCTCAAAGACAAACTTTTCCAGAAGGACAATCACAATACGAAATTGCAGATACTCCATTATTTAGTGAACGCTTCGTTTAAGAATAAAAAGTACGAGCAGTCGCTGAGGCACGCGGAGGAAATGCATGATGCGATGAAGGAATACAGCAAACTGCTTTATGACAAATTTCTTTTCTTCTATTATAATTCGCTCGTCATTAATTATTCCGTCCTGAATAAAGCCAAAGCGATTTCTATTCTGGATGAATTAATTTCCAAGCGAACCCTGAAGAGCCAGCCGTTTTATGAATTGTTTATCTATCTCAATCTTGCGATTCTTTGGTTTGAGAAAGGAGAATTTCATAATTCCATCCGCTCGCTGAACAAACTATATGTTCATCCTGAATTCAAAAATGCGGATGTGGCGCTTCGTTTCAAAATTGCCGTGGCTGAACTCATCATTCGCTACGAACTGCTTGACTTTGATTTTCTGGAATCAAGAATTAAGCAGGTAAAAAAACATTTTAAACAAATGCTTTCCAAACCCGAGCAAGAGCGTGAAAAGGAGCTCTTGTCCATCTTAAATAAAATGATTTCTGTGCCTGAACTCACACGAGACAAGAAGCTAATCTCCAGAATCAACAAGTTCTCTTCCCCTATAATTGTTTTGGACGACACAGAAGTCATCAACTATTCCGCTTGGCTCAAGGGCAAAATCAGGAAGGGTTAATACTACTGAACGGGCAAGAAACCCGACTTTTCGTACTTCTCTTTTCTGGCACTTCTCCCCACCTTTGTGTTATAAACGCCACGAAAGGCAATACACAAACAAAAACAAATACAATGAAAACAAAACAACTCTTTCAATCACTTCTTCTCTCTGCGGGAATACTGAGCGCAAATTTTTTGCATGCCCAGACAACTTGTCAAGCAGGATTCACTTTTTCTGTGAACAACAACGTGGTCACGTTCACAAACACATCAACAGGGGCAATCCAGCCTACCTATTACTGGAATTTCGGTGACGGAAATTATGACTGGCAAACAAACCCTGTTCATACCTATTTGTACAACGGTACTTATGCGGTATGCCTTAGCATGTGGGATTCGCTCAGCATGTGTCAAAGTACGTTTTGCGATTCGGTGGTAATTGCCAACGCACCGCCCGTGCCATGCAACGCTTACTTTTCTTATGGATTCCAGGGAAACACTTTTTATTTTTCTGACCAATCAACAGGTGGTCCGTTTGTTTCGTGGAACTGGAATTTCGGAGATGGAAATAATTCTTCGCTTCAGAATCCATCTCACTCTTACGCCAATACCGGATTTTACAATGTTTGTTTAACTGTCATATCCAGCACTGATACGTGTTCTTATTGCGACTCGGTTTGGTATTACCAGTGCAATGTGCAAGCGGGCTTTACATTTAATAGCGCCAGCGACCCCATTGTTGCTTTCACCAACACTTCTACGGGCGGAACCACGCCTTCCTACTCATGGAGTTTCGGTGATGGAAATTATTCATCGTCAACAAATCCTACATATACATATCCATACAGCGGAACTTATTTGGTTTGCCTGACTGTTTATGATGACAGTTTAAACAATCCAAACTGTACAGACACCTATTGCGATACTTTAACTATTATCAACGCACCACCTCCTCCAACTCCTCCCTGCGATTCTACTTTCACTGCATGGCCTGATTCATCGGGAAGCGGATGGGTTTGGTTTTATTCGAACGGGAACAACAATGTTTCCTGCTCGTGGGATTTTGGCGATGGAAATTTTGGAACGGGATGCTCGCAGGTTTCTCATCAGTATTCTGTGACCGGAACTTATTATGTATGCCTCACCGTAATTGATGTGAACGGAAATACCTGCACCAGTTGCGACAGCGTGTATGTTTTCCGTCTTGGTTCAGGAATTTATGAGCAGAATGGAAATGTTTTTGGAATAAAAAATTATCCGAATCCCTTTAGCAATTCTACGACCATTTTTTATTCACTGAAAGAAAAATCAGACGTGAACATTTCCGTTTTCAATAATGTTGGAGCAAAAATTATCGAACTTGAAAACGGAAATAAAGAATCAGGAAATCATCAGATTGAATGGAATGCTGAGAATTTAAACTCTGGAGTTTATTTCCTCGAAATAAAATCGGCAGGAAGTATCGTATCAAGAAAAATGATTTTGATAAAGTAGGTTAACCAAAATATCCCCGATGATTCGTTGTCGGGGATATTTTATTATGCAGACCTTGTTCGTGCAACTATTGATAAAGAAATAGCATCTTAACTAAAAACTAAAATCGTTATGAAAAACAAATTACTCTTATGTTCATTAGTGCTTGCGGGAGTGCAAGCCATGAGCGAACGCGTTAACGCTCAAACGAGCGTGAGCATCCAACAGTTCAGCGATTCCGGTGTAACCTATTGTCCGCCTCCAGCCAATGTTCTTTTTATGTTATGGGGACAGGTTTCCGGTTATCCAAATAATACACCAATGAATGTGCAGGTGGATTTTGGAGATGGAAACACCTACCTTAATGTAGTGAACACCTATTCTGTGTCCTTTTTTAATGATTATCCTATTAACACATATAATTTCTCAGGAGTTTTTTCGGTGAGGTGTATTGTTACAGGACCTGATGCAAATGCCGACACCGCGTATTATACTATAGTGGTTGGCGATACCTGTGGAAACATAAACGGGAAAGCATATCTAGATGCAAACAGTGACTGCGTGTACAGCGTGGGCGAAACGCTTCTTGCCGGCATTCCAATCACGCTCAAACAAGGAAGCAATGTGATAGCAACTTCCTACACGGATGCAACGGGCGATTATGCATTCAGCGTGCCGAGCGCTTTTACTTATGACATTGTGCCGGTATTAAACATCAGCAACTATGGCTACAGTGTAACGTGTCCTGCTTCCGGTCAGTACACAAATGTTTCGGTCCCTGCAAATGGAATGGATTTCGGAACGAACTGCCAGCCCGGATTTGACTTGCAAACCTATCTTACCGGATGGAACTTCCGTCCAGGATTCAACGGATATGTTTATCCGCATGCATTAAATACTTATTGTCAGCCGATGAACGGACAATTGGAACTTATCCTTGACCCACTCACTAATTATGTATCAGCCAGTCCGTCTCCGACTTCCATCAGCGGAGATACATTGCGATGGAACTTCAGCAATCTGAGCAATTCCAACTACTGGTGGAACTGGAATAGTTTTAATCCGCAGGTTATAATATATACTCCCCCTTCCGCACAGATTGGCGACACCGTTTGCTTTACAACAAATTTAACGCCTACAAGCGGAGATGTGAATACTGCTAACAACACCTATTCCACCTGCTATGTGGTGAGCAATTCATGGGATCCGAACGCTAAGGATGTAAGCCCGAAGGGAACGGGCCCTAACGGAGATTTGCCTATCGGAATGCACGACATGACATACACCGTTCAATTCCAGAACACGGGCACCGATACGGCTTTTAATATTTTCGTGCTTGATACTATTGATGCGGATCTTGACATCAGCACATTTCAGGCAATTGCTTCGAGCCACCAAATGCAGGTGGATATTCTTGCAGGCAATGTGGTTAAGTTTTCTTTCGCAAACATTATGCTGGTGGACAGTAATATGAATGAGCCATTGAGTCATGGACAAGTGATGTACACCGTGAAAACAAAACCCGGACTGCTTGTTGGCACACAAATCAAAAACACCGCACACATTTATTTTGATTTCAATCCGGCAATAGTAACGAACACAACTATTAATACCATTGCTGTGCTTTCTGCAGTGAACGAAATTTCATCGGATAATTTTATCAGCATTTATCCGAACCCGGCAAGTACAAATGTTTTAGTAGCGCTTAATGAAAAACAAATAGGAGCAGATTTGATGATTGTTAATGCATTAGGGCAAACGGTGTTGAAAGAAAAAGCAAAGCAAAAAGAAGTTATTCTTGATGTCAGAAATCTTTCACCCGGAATTTATAACCTGATGGTGAATGATGGAAGTCACAACAATTCAGTAAAACTTGTTTTGATAAAATAGGTTAACCAATCTATCCCCGTGATTAAGGGCTGTTGGAAATATCCGGCAGCCCTTTTTTCTTTTTCTCTCTTTTCAGATAGGAGTCGGCAGCCACCACCGAAAGAATAATTCCAGCACCAATGTAAAATGTGGCGGACATGTGCTCTGTGTCTGTGAAAATAAAAAATGCGAACAATATTCCATAAATGGTTTCAAGATTCAGTGTGAGAGACATGGTGTAAGGGCTTACGCTTTTCAGGATCGCCACGCCAATAATGAATGGGATAGTAGTGCAGAAAATTGCGAAGAGGAGCATGTATGTCCAATCTTTTGAACTGATTCCGAAAAAAGTTGCTGTCTGTGGTTCCATCACGAAAAGAAAAACTGAAATGCAGACCCAGCACCCGATCATTTCATAAACAGAAATCATTTCTGCTTTCAGTCCTCTCCGGCTCATGATGCTGTTTACCACCGCCATCAGAGAGGAAGTGAGCGCAGCTCCAATGCCGAGTAGGATTCCCCAGAAATATTTTGTCTCCACATTGAAAATCATCAGCAGAGCGCCAATCACAATGAGTCCGAAAAGAATTTCATAGAATAAAACTTTTCGCTTGTAAAAAATTGGTTCGATGAGAGAAGTGAAAAGAGTTCCCGTGGCAAAACACGCAAGCGTTACAGAAACGTTGCTGGCTTTAACTGCTCCGTAAAAACAAATCCAGTGCAACCCCACAAGCAATCCTATCGCGAGCAATTGCAAAATAGTTTTTCGGGAGGGAAACAGCGGAGTTCTTTTATACAGTGCGTAGCCGAGTATTCCCGCAAATGCAATTATTACTCGCACCCATATCATCTGCAGGGCAGGCAGTGTAATTATTTTTCCAAGCACTGCCGTCCATCCCCATAAAAAAACAATCAGGTGAAGTAGTAGCAGACTGCGTGTTTTCTCGCTCACAAAATATTATTTGGATTTTTCCATTAGTATTTCCGCAAATGGTCTGTTTTCAATTTTGCTGGTAATCCACGAAATTAAATCAAAATATTCCAGCGGTCTTCCTTCGAACGGATCCTTTTGTATGACAAGTAATTGTTCGCGCAAAACTTTAAATGTATCTATCAAATCTTCTCTCGTATCCACCTTAATTAATTTCTTGCGGATGAAATCCAAAATTATTTTTTCGTACTTGTATAATTGCTCGCGCTTCACAAGCATTCGGAAAGTAGAGCGCAAAAGTGATTTCATGAACTGAGCACTGCTCCCTTTTTCATACTGCGCGATGATATAAAAAATCCGCACCATGCTGTCGAAATCTGCCCGCGCTTTGAGCCCGCCCGCGCTGATGATTCTGTAAAGCCATCCGATTGTCTCTTTATATTTTCCTGCCATGAAATACAAAAACGCAAGGTTCATGTAAATGGAAAATTTTTCAAGTGAAGACATAATGTCATCATATTCCAACATCTCTCCTTCAATCCTCTTCGCGGCCTCCAGCCCTTTCTGAATTTTTCCTGTCATCATGTAATACCCAAGTTCGTGGTAGGCGAGAAGAAGCGCGCCCGCTCGTTCGGAACGTTTGGTGAAAAGTTTTTTTGTTTCGTTTAGTTTGAAAATACACACAATCATTGCATCGTGTTTTTTCAGCACCGTGCAGCAGTATAAATAAGCATTTACAGCCGTAATATAAAAATGCGAGTTGTAGGCAATCTGCTCGGGCTGAGTGAGAAAAGAATCAACACATTTTTTTGTGTATTCGTATCCATTCTTGAAATCACCGTTCATGAAGCAATAGAGAAAATGGCTGTAATAAAAATGACGCTTCGCTTTAAATGTCATCGCTTCCGATTCGCTCTTCCAGAGTTTGGAAGTGACAATGTGATTTAATTTTTTCTTTTCTTCGGGTTTTCTGAAAACTCCTATAGCGTGATGAAGATTGTAAATTTCCATCAGAATATTTTTATAATCGGTAAGATTGGAAAGAAGCACAATATTCTCTTTGCTTTCCTTGATTACATTTAACTGTGTGTTCACTTCAAACAATTTGCTCGCAATCACATCTTCCCAATTCAGGATTTCAAAAATGATGTGATACATTTCATATTTCTGCGCGATGGCTTTTGCCTTGTTCAGAATTTTTCGGCACTGCTTATACAATCCTTTTTCATATAGGATTTCATTGCGGTGAAGCAAAGAATAAACTTCTGTGTCAAAACTTTCGTGATACGACTCAAGTGATTTCAGAATGAGATTATAGAGATGGTGTTTTCTCCATGCAAGATTTTTTATGAAATCTTTCTCTTTATGCTTCTCCTTGAATTTTTTTTCATCGTACTCATACTGTTTATCAAGCGAAGCGAAGAGGTTCAGATACGCTTTGTCGCCTTTCTGCAATTGAGAAAATAAATGGAAGTAGCGTCTTTCATTTCTTGAAAGGGATTTAATCAGTAAGAATAAGTCGTCACTTTTTTTCACGGGAGCCAAATATACAGGAAAGGAAATGATGGAATATTGGGATGTCAGGCATTTCACCATTATTCCATTGTTCTCCGCTGAAAGACGGAGTCCGTAATTCTTCAGACCAACATTCCATTTGTTATTATATTTGCTCTCCTAAAATCGTAGCAGAAAAATGTCTTCCTCATTCGCAGCGCGCCATCTTGGTCCAAGGGATAAAGATGTAAAAACAATGCTCCAAAAAATCGGAGCAGGTTCTCTTGATGAATTAATTTCTCAAACCATTCCTGCTAACATACGATTGAAAAAACCACTGAACCTTCCCGATGGCTTGAGCGAGTTTGAATATTTGAAAGAACTGAAAGCAACTGCTTCGCGAAATAAAATTTTCAAAACATATATTGGACAAGGTTATTACAATTGCATTATCCCGCCCGCGATTCAGCGAAATGTTTTGGAAAATCCGGGATGGTACACTGCCTACACTCCTTACCAGGCGGAAATTGCGCAAGGAAGATTGGAGGCGCTTCTGAATTTTCAAACGATGGTGATTGACTTAACAGGTTTGCCGATTGCAAACGCTTCTTTATTGGATGAAGCAACCGCAGCAGGAGAAGCAATGCTTTTGTTTTATAATTCCCGTCCGAAAAATTCTACGGCTACAACTTTTTTTGTTTCTGAAAAATGTTTTACACAAACGATTGAAGTAGTAAAAACCCGCGCACTTCCTTTGGGAATTGAAGTTGTTGTTGGTGGCCACACAAAAATTTCTTCCGATAATATTTTCGGAGCGCTGATTCAATATCCAGATACAAACGGAAACGTTTCTGATTATAAAGAGTTTGTAAATAAAATTCATTCTACAGGAGGATTTGTTGCTGTGGCTTCCGATTTAATGGCATTAACTCTTCTTGCGCCTCCCGGAGAGTGGGGAGCCGATGTCGTGCTGGGAAATTCTCAGCGCTTCGGAGTTCCGATGGGATATGGCGGACCGCACGCAGCATTCTTTGCCACAAAAGAAGATTTCAAACGCTCATTGCCCGGAAGAATCATTGGCGTGTCGGTTGACTCGCAGGGAAATCCCGCATTGCGCATGGCTTTGCAAACACGTGAGCAGCATATCCGCAGGGAAAAAGCGACTTCAAATATTTGTACTGCACAGGCATTGCTTGCTATCATGGCAAGTATGTATGGAGTGTATCACGGACCTGCAGGAGTAAAAGCCATTGCGGAAAAAATTCATCATCTTGCCTGTGGAATTTCAGAGCAACTGGAAAAACTTGGATTGAAATTGGAAAACAAATTTTTCTTTGACACTGTTTCGGTTTCCATTTCAGATAAAGTCCTCATTCAGAAAATAAAAACGATTTCGGAAGGGAAACAAATTAATTTCAGTTATTCTGAAAACAGAAGTTCTCTCAGCGTGGATGAAACCACAACAGCAAAAGACGCTAAAGAAATTGTAGAAGTTTTTGCGGAAGCGCTCGGGAAAAATGTTGCGGTTCCTTCTTTGAACGGAGAAACAAATAAAAGCGTAATTAAAAATTCTTCGTTCAACCGCACTTCTTCTTACATGACGCATCCCGTTTTTAATTCTTATCATTCAGAAACGGAGATGATGCGCTACATCAAGCGATTGGAGAATAAAGATTTGTCGCTCACGCACTCGATGATTGCGCTCGGCTCCTGCACAATGAAATTAAATGCAGCCGCTGAATTATATCCCATCACCTGGCCTGAGTTCGCGAACATGCATCCGTTCGCACCGATGGAACAAGCGGAAGGATACAAGATTGTAATTTCTGAACTAGAAAAATTCCTATGCGAGATAACCGGATTTTCTGCAGTGTCATTTCAACCGAACAGCGGTGCGCAAGGCGAGTATGCGGGGCTTCTCACAATACAAGCATATCATCAAAGCAAAAGAGATAATCATAGAAAAGTTGTGCTGATTCCTTCATCGGCACACGGAACAAATCCTGCGAGCGCAGCCATGTGCGGAATGCAAATTGTAATTGTGAAATGCGATGTGAACGGAAATGTGGATGTAAATGATTTGCGCGCGAAAGCAGAACAACACAAAGCAAATCTTTCCTGTTTGATGGTGACTTATCCTTCTACTCATGGAGTTTTTGAAGAAGCAATTACCGATATCACAAAAATTGTTCACGATAATGGCGGACAGGTTTATATGGATGGTGCAAACATGAATGCGCAAGTTGGTTTGACAAGCCCTGCTACGATTGGCGCAGATGTTTGTCATCTGAATCTACATAAAACATTTTCAATTCCTCACGGTGGTGGCGGACCAGGCATGGGACCGATCGGAGTGGCGGCACATCTTGTTCCGCATTTGCCGAAATCGCCTGTTGCGAAGGGAGAAAAAAATAATGCCGGTTCAGTTTCTGCTTCTCAGTTCAGCAGCGCGCTCATACTTTTGATTTCATATGGATACATAAAAATGCTCGGTAAACAAGGAGTGACCGATGCAACCCGCTACGCGATTCTGAATGCGAACTACATGAAAGATATTCTGAAGGAGCATTATCCAATCTTATATATAGGAAAGAACGGCAGAGTGGCACACGAAATGATTTTGGATTGCAAAGAAATAAAACGCACTTCAGGAATTGAAGTTGGAGACATTGCAAAACGATTGATGGATTACGGCTTTCACGCGCCCACAGTTTCTTTTCCTGTTCACGATACATTAATGATTGAGCCCACCGAAAGCGAATCTAAAGAAGAACTGGATAAATTCTGCGATGCGATGATTTCTATCAGGAAAGAAATAGAAGACATCACAAATAAAAAATCAGATGCTTTGGATAATGTGCTGAAAAACTCTCCGCATACCGCAAAGGTTCTGATAGCAGACGAATGGAGGCATTCTTATTCCCGCGAAAAAGCCGCTTATCCTTTGCATTGGGTGCGCGAAAGTAAATTCTGGCCATCGGTGGGCAGAGTGGATAATGCGTATGGCGATAGAAATTTGATTTGTGCCTGCCCGCCTATCGAGCAGTATGTTAATGAAAACGCGTGATGCTCTATAAAGAAAAGTTTTATATTTGCCGACTTAAACCTCAATAACAACTAAAAATTTTTATCATGAAAAAAATTTACACTCTTGTACTGTCTTCAATGATAGTTGCTGTGGCTTTTGGTCAGCAAAGAATGCATAAACCCGGACAGCCAGTTAACTTCATTCCAAACACCAGCAATTTACCTACAACACAGCAGATCCCAACGGACACTCTTTGGGGTAATTTTCCTTTGGGAAGCAATGCAGCCACAGGAACAGCAACTCCAATGGCACCCCTTGGTTCAAGCGGTGGTGGATTTGTTTCGGGTAATAACGGATATGGTGATTTGGACAAAGCGCAATCATTCACAGTTACTGCTCCTTACGTAGTTGAAGGATGTGTTTTCTGGTTCGGAGCGAAAATTGCAACTTCTGGTGACTCTGCTTCAAAAGT
>Ga0247727_10004662_pt1 | contig 28842 bp, 19 predicted proteins | sample WisWelCaveWW1625_FD_202498 | JGI IMG/M metagenome (GOLD analysis project Ga0247727, IMG submission 202498) | Biofilm microbial communities from Wishing Well Cave, Virginia, United States - WW16-25 | ecosystem: Environmental > Aquatic > Deep subsurface > Groundwater > Cave microbial mat | place...
TGGAATACTCAGCGACCAGCTTGCGCGGCTGCTGGTCCAGCTCGAACAGCTCCAACAGCTCGCGGGCCCTCTCCGACGTCACCTGGCGATCGAGGCCATACATCCGACCGACGAATTCGAGGAACTCCGTGCCCGTCAGGCGGTCGAACAGAGCGCTCTCATCGGGCACTACGCCGATGCGCTTCTTGATCTCGAGCAGTTGCGTCTCGAGCCGCAGGCCCAGCACCTCGGCCTCGCCGGAAGTCGGCGGGATGAGCCCGATCAGCATGTGGATGGTGGTGGTCTTGCCGGCGCCGTTGGGCCCCAGGAAACCGAAGAAGGAACCGGCCGGCACCGTCAGGTCCAGGCCGTCGACGGCGGCCTTGGAGCCGTAGAACTTTCGCAGCCCACGGGTCTCGATGGCCGGGGTGTGGTTGTTCATCCGAGCGCTGCCCGCAGCGCCTCCTCCAACCCAGCATATCGGAACCGGTAGCCGGTTTTCTCGGCCACCCGGGGCAGCACCCGCTGCGAGGCCAGCAGTATGCCTGCGAACTCCCCTACCGCCGCCCGCAGCGCCAGAGCCGGGACGGGAAAGATCGCCGGCCGCCGCAGCACCGCCGCCAGCCTCCGGGTGAATTCACGGTTGGTGGCCGGCGCCGGCGCCACCCCGTTCATAGCCCCGGTGACCGCCGGGTTCTGGGCGGCGTGCAGCAGCAGGCCCACCAGGTCGTCCAGGTGAATCCAGGGCATCCACTGCCGGCCGTTTCCCAGCCGTCCCCCCAGGCCAAAACGGAACGGCAGCGTCATGCGGGGCAACGCGCCGCCGGATCGATCCAGGACCACACCGGTCCGGATTCGAACCGTTCGCACACCCAGGCTCGCCGCCCGCTCAGCCTCCGCTTCCCACTCCTGGCAAACCGCGGCCAGGAAGTCGGCGCCGGGGGCCGACGACTCATCCAACTCTTCGTCGCCGCGGTCCCCATAAAAACCCACCGCCGAGCCAGAAACCAGTACCTTGGGCCGCTCCCCCATGGCTTCAATGGCCGTGACCAGGTGGCGGGTGCCCAGCAGCCGGCTTTTGCGAATCCGGCTCTTTTTCGGCTCGTTCCAGCGGCCTTCCGCCACCGGTTCCCCGGCGAGGTGGAAGACCGTATCGACCCCCCGAAGCAGGTCGTATACAGGCGGTCCCGCCTCGGGGTCCCAGCCGTGGACCTCAACGTCGCCGCCCAGGCTTCGCCGGGCGCTTTCGGGGTCCCGGCTGAGCACCACCGGCTTTGTGAGCTTGCCTACCAGCCGCCGGCCGATGAAGCCCGTCGCTCCCGTTACAAGTGCGCGCATATGACTTCAGTAGCACAGGCAGACCTGCCTGTCCAGAGCAGTAGCACAGGCATTCCTGCCTGTCCGGGCTGGGTCTGGTGGGAGAACACAGGCAGGAATGCCTCTTTCACCCATCCCACCAAAGTACTAGAGAAAGAAACTTCTTGAATCCACCGGGGTTTGGCGCGTATTATGTAGGGAACCGCTCGCGCAGGAGGGTTTTGGGATGGCTCTCAAACGGTGGGGACTAGCTTTCACAGGCGCCGCTATACTACTGGCGGCCGCGGCCTGGGCCGACGACGAGAATGAGCCTAAGCCCGAGTATGGGACCCCGCACCCGGAGTGCACCCTGTTTACCGAGAGGCGGGAGCATTTCCTGCGAGGGGGGATCGATGGCGAGCTGCTCTCGCCCGGCGGCCGGCACGCCTTCAGCCGGCTGACCGAGGAGGTCGTCAACGCCCTGCCGCCGAGTGGTGCGTCTCCCACCCGCAGCCGGTCGAGCTCGCTGCGGGGGACGGCATCAGAGAACTACATCGACACCCACGTCTTTACTCAACTCCGGCGCCTGGGAATCCAACCGGCGGCGGCCTCCACCGACGAGGAGTTCCTGCGCCGCGTCTACCTGGATCTCACCGGGCGGATCCCGACGGCCGAGCAGGCCGTGCAGTTCCTCTCCGACACGCGCCCCGACAAGCGGGCCATCCTGATCGACGAGCTGCTGGAGTCGCCGGTGTGGGCGGACCGCTGGGCGATGTTCCTGGGCGACCTCTACCGCAACACCATCAACACCCCGAACCTGAACCGCCTGCAACAGGGGCGTGACGCCTTCCACTACTACATTCTGGATTCGCTGCGGGAGAACAAGTCCTACAAAGACATGGCCTGGGAGCTGATCGAGGCCCAGGGCAACAGCTTCGAGGCCGGCCAGGTGAACTTCATCCTCAGCGGGCGCACCACCGGCGGCCCGATACAGGACAACTACGACAGCCAGGCGGCCATCGTGGCGACGACGTTTCTGGGCGTCGCCCACCTGGACTGCATCCTTTGCCACGACGGCGCGGCTCACCTGGACAGCCTCAGCGTGTGGGGCTCGCAGGCCAAGCGCCTGGACGCCTATGGCATGGCGGCCTTCTTCTCCCGGACCGACTTGGTGGCCCCCAACGGCAATCCTCTGCGCGCCGGGAGCTTGACCGACTCCACCGCCGCCAACCTCAGCTACGCCCTGAACACCAACAGCGGCAACCGGCCTACCCGCCGCGCCATCGACGGCCGGACGACTGTGACGCCGAAGTACATGTTGGGCTCGGGCGGCACGCCCGACCGCGGCGAGAACGGGCGCTCGGCCCTGGCCCGCTTCGTCACCGAGGATTTCCAGTTCGCCCGGGCGACCGCCAACTACATCTGGCGCGAGTTCCTGGTGGCGGCACTGGTCGATCCGGTGGATCAGTTCGATCCCATGCGTTTGGACCCTAACCGCCCGCCGCCGGCGCCCTGGACGCTCCAGCCCTCCAATCCGCAGTTGCTCGAAGCCCTGGCCAAAAGCTTCGTGGAGAACAACTTCAATCTCAAGCAGCTGATGCGCGAGATCGCCAACTCCCGGGCCTACCAGCTCTCGGCGCGTTACGAAGGGACCTGGAATCCTAGCTGGGAGCGCAACTACGCCCGCAAGCTGGTGCGGCGGCTCCGGGCCGAGGAGATCCACGACGCGGTCATCGTTTCGAGCGGCCTGCCGGGCGGCTACGTCCTCAACGGCTTTCGCGAGCCCCGCGTGGATTTCGCCATGCAGTTTCCCGACGTGGTTGGTCTGCCGGGCGACGGCAATGTCCAGGCGTTTCTCAACAGCTTCCAGCGCGGCAACCGCTACGACGACGACCGCCGCAGCGAGATCACCATCTTGCAGGCGCTCAACCTGATGAACAACGCCTTTGTTTACAACCGCACGCGCAATACCAACGGCTCGCTGGTGAACCGGGTGATGGCCCAGTCGAACGAGCAGTTGGCCGACACCCTGTTCGTCACGGTGCTCTCGCGCTTCCCCACCCGCTCGGAGCGCGAGGCGGCCCTGGCCGCGCTTTCCAGCGGCGCCCGCGCCAACAAGGTCGAGGACCTGTTGTGGAGCCTCTACAACAAGGTCGATTTCATCTTTAACTACTAAGGGAGCCGCACGGATGAATCCCCAAGAGAAATTCGATCGGTTGGTCACCCGGTATCCGCACGACCATACGCACTTCTGGCGGCGCCCCCTCAGCAGCCGGCGGCAGTTCTTCCAGTTGCTCGGCGCCGGCGTCAGCGGCTGCTTCCTGTGGCCGCCCAGGAGCCTCACGCAAACGCCCACCTGGACGGCCGCCGGCGTCAAGGTGCAGGGCCGGGCCCGGCAGGCCATCTTTATTCTGCTCGCCGGGGCCCCCAGCCACACCGACCTGTTCGACCTGAAGGTCCTGGCCGGCGTGACCCCTAACAATTTCCAGCCCGAGGACCTGAACGGCGTTCTGTTCCCCGTGGGGCTGATGCCCCGGATCGCCGAGCAGTTCGGCAAAGTCGCCACAGTGCGCTCCGTCCGATCCTGGTCGGCCGTGCACGGCCTGGCCCAGACCTGGACTCAGATCGGGCGCAACCCGACTTCGCTGTCGGGCCGGATCGCCCCGCACATCGGCAGCATCGTGGCCGTCGAGAAGCACCCCGAGCGCCGGCCGGGCCAGACCCTGCCGAGCTTCCTCCAGTTCAACGTCGGCAACTCGCCCGCGGCGGGCTATTTGCCGGGCGAGTACGCTCCCCTCCGCATGAACCCTTCGGCCGGCGGGCTTGGCAGCACCACTCATCCAGCCGGCGAGGTCCGCTTCAACGACCGCTGGCGCCTGCTCCATACTCTCGATGATTCCCTGCGGGTGAACTCGCCGCTTGGCAAGCCGGGCGAGGATCTCAACGACTTCTACGACTCGGCGCGGGCCTTGATGTACAACCCCACGGTCGACCAGATTTTCCGATTCACGACCGCCGACAGCCAGCGCTACGGCAACACGGCCTTCGGCAACGCCTGCCTGGTCGCCGGCAAGACCCTGGCCGCGAACCAGGGCGCCCGCTTCATCCAGATCAATTTCGGCGGCTGGGACCACCACGGCGACATTTACTCCCCCAACAACCTGTACGCCCAGGCCAGAACCCTCGATAACGGCCTGGGGACGCTGATCGCCGACCTGGCGGCGGCCGGGTTGCTGGAGGAGACCCTGATCGTGGCCTGTGGCGAGTTCGGCCGCACCGTGGGGCGCCTGACCGGCCGGAACGGCCGTGACCACTTCCTGCAACAGTTCGTTTTCTTCGCGGGGGGGGGCATCCAGGGCGGCCGCGCCATCGGCGTCACCAACGAAACCGGGGCCTTCACCATCGACCCGGGCTGGAGCCGCCAGCGCGACGTGCGGATCGAGGATGTGGAGGCCACCCTCTATTCCGCTCTAGGTATCAATTGGACCACCATCCGCTACGACGACCCCTTCCGCCGCGGCTTCGAGTACGTGCCCTTCGCCCGCGAAGACACCTACGGCCCGATTGACGAGCTGTGGGGTTAAGTAGGACAGGCATTCCTGCCTTGCCGGGCCCTGGTTACCGGAACTGCATCCCCGCGAAGCTGACCACTGACATCTCATCAATGTTCCACTGCTCGTAGCGCAGCAGGCGGCCGCGCGCCGCCGGGACGGCCTGCAAGAAGGTATAGACCGGCGAGTAGCCGCACCAGCGCAGCTCGTCGTGGTTGGGCCGCACCAACTCGAAGAAGCCCTCGCTGTCGCCGGCGCAGACCCGATCGAGCCGATCTTCGTCCTGCCGCCGGACCGCCGCCATTTGCCCCTCCTCAGCGCGCGCCGGCGTCTGGTCCCCGTAGCGCCGCCCGATGTGGGCCAGGTCGATCCCCAGCACCCACACCAGCCGCCGCCCGTGCTTCTCGCTCATCTCCCGCAGAGCGTCAAAGAAGCGGCGAACTCTCTCATTGGTCTCGGGCCTTTGGCCGGTCAGGAGGCTCTCGGCCAGCGGCCCGCACAGAATCGGCACGATTTTGATGGCGCTGCCCAGCCGGTGTTGCAGGAAGACGCACTGGAACTCGATGGAGTGCTCGATGGAGTGACAGTAGTCCTCCAGGGCCACGGCTTCGCCGCCCTGCTCGATCAGGGCGTTGACCAGCGGCAGATCGGGCTCCAGCCGCCCCAGCGGGGTCACGAAAGGTTTCCGCGTCAGGCCGAACTTCTCGGCTGGGCCGTAGTGTGAGGTGCCCAGGATGACGAAGGTCTTATCGGCGTGCTCCGGCCCCAGGCGCTGGTAGGCGGCCGCGTAGCTGTGCCAGCCGCCGTCGGGGCTGACGTGCGGCGCCGCGATGGCGGTCAGGTTTCCGTCGGCGTCGGCCTGGTCGGTGGTCTGGCTTGCCCAGCCGTCGAACCGTTCGCGCAGCTCTGCCTCTTCGTCCGGATACGCCGAGCCGGCGTGGGTCGGCAACCGTTCCGCGGCCTCGCGGAATTCCCGCCGCCGGGCTTCCTTGAGCTCCTCGAACTCTGGCGTCCGCAGAAAGCCGTTCTGGCAAAGCTGATCGATGAACTGCTTCACTACCTCGGAGGGCACCAACTGCCCGGTGAGGCGCACCAGGTGGGCTTGCAGGTCGAGGTCCGTATGGTCGCCGTCGAATAACCGCAGGCCCTCCACCAGAACCGGCGGCACGATGGCCACCGCGTCGGTGTAGTGGAATGGATCGCGGATGAACAATCCCGGCCGGTCCGGGATCGGGGAGGGCATGAAGTCCAGGTCCATCCGCAGCCGGGGCAGGGGAGTGGCCATCACTCTATGTTACCCTGCGGTAGACTGGAAGCAGGTGGCTGCCAATACCCCGGTTGACAACACCCCAGCCTGGGGTTACACTGTTTCCAGCATCGCAGTCGGAGGGGTTATGGCAAAGCTGTTAGTGTATTTGTGTTTCGCACCGGCGGTCCTTTTGGCGCAGTCCTACACGGCATCGGTGCGGGGTGTGGTCACGGACTCCACGCAGGCATCCGTGCCCTCGGTCAAGGTTACGGCCATGGAGGCGGCCCGCAATGTGCCGCACACCACCACGACGGATTCGGCCGGGCGCTACGTCCTGACGGCGCTGCCGCCAGGCAGCTATGTGCTGACCGTCGAGGCTTCCGGCTTCCGCAAGCACACCCAACCCGTCTTTCAACTGGAGGTCCAGCAGCAGGCGACCATCAACGTCGAGCTGACCGTCGGGGAGGTGACCACCACCGTCGAAGTGCAGGCGGCCACGCCGCTGCTGAACACCACCATCGCCACCCTGGGACAGGTGGTGGAGAACCGCTTCATCCAGTCGGCGCCCATTTTGAACCGCAACCCGCTTTCGCTGGTCATGCTGGCGCCCGGCATCACCCCCTCCAACAACAGCGCCGGCGGGGTGTCCAACACCAACTTCGTCGCCAACGGAACGCGGAACGCCTCGGCCGAGGTGCTGCTGGACGGCGTGGTTATTTCCGGCATCGAGCAGAACGGCGGCGTCACCGACGTGAAGTACACCCCCTCGGTGGACGTCATCCAGGAGTTCAAAGTCCAGACGAATTTTTTCAATGCCGAATTCGGCAACACCGGCGGCGCCATCATCAACATGGTGTCCAAGAGCGGCACCAACGAGCTGCACGGGGTGGTCTACGAGTTTCACCGGAATGCGTCGCTCAACGCCAATAGCTGGTTTTCCAACCGCGCCGGGCTGACCCTTCCGGAGTCCAAGCGCAACGTGTTCGGAGGCACCATCGGGGCGCCCGTCTACCTGCCGAAGCTCTACGATGGCAAGAACCGTACCTTCTTCTTCTTCGACTTCGAAGGCAATCGCGACCGGAATGCCACCACGACCACGGGCACCGTGCCCACCGCGCAGCAGTTGGCCGGCGATTTCTCTGATACCCGCCTCGCCAACGGCAACCTTTCGCCGATCTACAATCCCTTCAACACTTACAGCGCCGCGAACGGCCAAACCCTGCGGCGTCTTTTCCCCGGGAACACCGTCCCGGCTTCCATGCACAGCCGCGTGGCGCGCAACGCGATTCCGTTTTTCCCCAAGCCGACATCGGAGGGCAACCGCTTCACCCGCGTCAACAATTTCTTTGCTCAAGGGGTCAACCAGAGCCGCGGCAACAAGTTCGACGCCAAAATCGACCACAATCTTTCTGAGAAACAGCGGTTTACGTCCCGGTACAGCGCGGGATGGGGAAGGAATAACCCGGCCAATCTCACGGGCAACATCTCGGACAACACCAACCCCGGCAGCAACCGCGCCCAGGATTTTGTGTTCGACTTCACCCGCACCCAGAGCCCCACTACCGTCATCACCGCGCGTTTGGGTATTCTCCGGGTAAGGTCCGCTCGGGACCCTCAGAGCATCGGCTTTGACCCCACCTCGCTGGGCCTTCCGCCGGTCTTCCTGACCACGGGCGTCAAGACTTTCCCGAACTTTGTCCCCTCCGGATATCGGGCCATGGGCTCCGGAGGATATGCCATCATCCACCGCTACGAAGACATAGGAATCTTCAACGGCAGCATGACCAAGATCACCAGTGGTCACACCATCAAGACCGGTGGCGAGGGTCGTTTTCTCCGCGAGAACTACTTCCAACCCAACCTTCCGCAGGGGGGATTCAACTTCGACCGCGCTCAAACCGGCGAGAACCCGCTGGTGTCGAGCGCCAGCCAGGGGGACGCCATCGCCTCGATGCTGCTCGGCTGGGGGAGCGGCGGAAGCTACTCTCTGGACTATCCCACGGCCACGGCTTCCCAGTATTTCGGCGTTTTCGCGCAGGACGACTGGAGAATCACCCGTAAGCTGACCCTGAACCTGGGGCTGCGCTACGATTTCGACGTGCCGCGCACGGAGCGCTTCAACCGCCTCAACTGGTATGACTTCTCGGCGCCTTCTCCGATCGCCGGCAAGGTGGCCGCGTTCCCCAACCTCCAAGGCGTCATGCGGTTCGTGGACGACTCCCATCGCAGTCCGTTCGACGGGGACTGGAACAACATTCAGCCGCGGTTCGGGCTGGCCTATGCTCTCGGCAGCAAGACCTCGATTCGGGCCGGGTACGGCCTGTTTTACATTGTGGGCCGCCACTCCATCAAAGGCGAGGTGGGGTCGGCGTTCCGTTCCGGTTCCAGCGTGCAGTTCAGCCGCGACTCCAACGTCACGCGGCACGCCAGCCTGGAGAACCCGTTTCCTGATGGCTTGACGCTGCCGCCGGGTCGAAATCCCCTGGCATACCTGGGGCTCGGTTTCAGCGCCAACGTCCCGGAGAGCAAGAACCAGCAGTATCAGCAATGGAATCTTTCGATTCAGCGCCAGCTGCCTGGCGACGGCGTCCTGGAAGTGAACTACGCCGGCAGTAAGGGCACCCATCTTTTCTTCGGCGATGGCGACGTGGTGGCCAATCGCAACAAACTGGACCCCGGCTACTACGGCCTGGGCCGAACCGATCTCAACCGCCAGGTGGCGAATCCTTTCTATGGCGTGATCACCAATCCCGTGTCGGTGTTGAGCCTGCCCACCGCGCAGCTCCATCGGTTGCTGCGGCCTTTCCCGCACCACGCCGGCGGCATGGGCGGCTATATGGCGCCCCCCAACATCGCCAATTCCATCTACCACTCCGCGCAGTTCAAGTATGAGAAGAGATTTTCCCGCGGGCTGGCCGTGATCGCGCACTATACCATCGCCAAGCTCATCAGCGATTCCGACGTGGCGGCCAGTGACGTCGACTGGCTGGGGGGCGGCTCCGGCGTCCAGAACTGGAAGAATCTCCGGCTGGAACGCTCCCTTTCGACGCAGGACATACCTCAGCGGGGGGTGATGGTGTTCGACTACCAGTTGCCGATCGGCAAGGGAAGGCCGTTCGGCAGCCATCTGAACCGGATGGCCGACGCCTTGATCGGCGGTTGGGACATCAGCGGGGTCCTCACCTTCAGCTCCGGCTATCCCATCGTGCCCGGTCTTTCCGCCGGAACCCTGTGGGAGGGCAGCCAGCGTTCCAACCTGATCGGGGATCCGCAAACCTCCGGTCCGGTAGTCGAGCGGTTGAACAGCTACTTCAACCTCACTGCCTTTTCGCGCCCGGCTCCGGACACCTACGGATCGGGTCCGCGAACGCTGCGTTACCGCACCCCTGGCATCCGCAACGGCGATATCAGGCTGACGAAGAACATTGCCGTCACGGAAGGCAAGTCGGTAGCCTTAGGGCTGGAGGCGCACAACCTCACCAACACGCCCACCTTTGGAGTGCCCAACGCCTCCTTCGGGGCCACGGCCTTCGGCGTCATCTCCGGCTACGCCAGCGGGCGGGGCGCTCGCGCCGTCCAGGTCGGCGTCAAGTTCTATTACTGACCGCGCTTGCTGACGCGTGCGGGTCGGTAAGTGCCGTTCGAATAGCGGGCTGTTTCCGAGCCGCGACCGTTAGGGAGTCCCCATGGGCCTGCGGCCAACCAAAAGGTGATGAAGACGCGCCGGGCCGCTCCAGTAGAATCAATGGTTTGCGCCGCGTCTTCAACGGAGCGGTTGGGCTAACGGCCGACAGGCAGGAATGCCTGTGTTATCGGCGCGGCGGCGCCGAGAGGCGCTCCACGAACAGGTCCAGGAACGCTCGGACATTGACGTGCCGGGCGACCAGGGTGGCGCCGCGGGTGTCCGGCGTGAACAGAGTCAAGCCCTGGGTGAGGGCGCCGGAGGTTTCCACCTCCACGCGGCCGAGCTGGGTCTCCACCAGGCTCGGGCGGAACGCCACCGCCACCGCCAGGGGATCGTGCAACGTGGGGTAGACGTCAGGACGGCTCTGCCACAGGCCGATCAGCTGCACCAGGAACCGCGAGGCCGGATTGTCGGCGGCGCGGAGGCGCTCCAGGTCGCGGCCTTCGAGCTTGCACTTCAGGGTTACGTCCAGCCCCACGGCAGTGATGGGAACCCCCGACGAGAACACGATCTGGGCCGCAGCCCGGTCGCGGCGGATGTTGTACTCGGGGCGGGGCATCTCGAAGGCGCCTCCCATGATCACGATGCGCTCGATCTTTTCCTTGATGCGCGGCTCGGCCTTCAGCGCCAGGGCGATGTTGGTGAGGGGGCCGACGGGAACCAGGGTGAGTTTTTCGCGCGAGGCCAGCAGGGTATCGATAATGAACCCGGCGGCATGACGGCGGGCGGAAGCGGGGGCCTGGTCTTCGGCGGTGAGCAGCTCGAACTGCCGGGCGCGCGAGGTGTGGCGGGGATCGAGCAGCGGCTCCGGCGCGCCGGTCGCCAGCGGAATGTCGCGCCGCCCGTAGAGGCCGAGCTGCTTCCAGGCCAGGCGTGTCCGCAGCTCGGTGTCGTCGATGACGGTGGTGACGGCCCGCACCTCGAGTTCGGGCGATTGCAGGCACAACGCCAGCGCCAGGGCGTCGTCGATGTCATCGCCGATGTCGGTGTCGAACAAAATGGGGATGGGCTTCTGGGAACGGGCGGGGGCCAGCAGCAAGAGAGTAAGCAGAAAATGGCGCCAAACGGGCATTGGCCTCCTCATCACTCCTCCACGCGGAACGACCCCAGCCGCAGGCCCCAACTCAGGGCCAGCCCGATGCCGAAGCCCAAAGCAATATTATTGAGCCCCAGGCAGGCCCCGGCCGTCAGGATCATGGTGAAGGCGTCGGCGCGGGCGGTCTGGTCGCGTGCCACCAGGGCCAGCTCCAGGCCGCTGAAGGCCAGCATCACGCCGAGAATACTGGCAGGGAAGGCCTGGCAGAGGGCCATCAGGGAAGCCCCGAACAGCACCGCTACCAGCATCTTGGCGACGCCCAGCAGCAGGATGGAGCCGTTGGTTCGGGCGCCGAAGCGGTGCTGCCCGGCCAGGCCTCCGGCTCCGTGGCACATGGGCATGGCGCCAAACCAGGCGCCCAACAGGTTCATCCATCCTACTGAGACCGAGACCTTCCGGGGCGTAGCCGGCCGGTCCGGAAACAGGTCCACAGAAAGAGCACAGACCGCGATCACGGAGTTGAGGGTCGTCAGGGGGATCTGGGGCAGGGCGGCCTTGGGGAAGGAGCTGACAAAATCCTCCCAGGCCGGGGGTGTCCAGCGGGGCAGGGAAAAGCCCAGGCCGATGGCGGAAAGCACGTCGGGCCGCGCCCAGAGCGCCAGCCCTAGGCCGGCCAGGAACAGCACCAGGGCAGCCGGAATGCGGCGAGAAAAAAACAGGCGCAGTACCAGCACCGCCGCCGCCGCCCCGGTCAGGTAGCTGTCCGGAGCGATCCAGACACGCGTGCCGGCCACCATCTGGAGGGCCTTCATGAGGAGCGAAAGGCCCAGAGCCAGCTGTAAGCCGCGCACCACGCTCTTGGGGATGAACCGATTGAGCGCATCGATCAAGCCCGTCAGCCCCAACGCCAGGATCACCAGGCTGACGGTGGCGCCGGCGGCCACGATTTGGGCGGCCGTCAGGCCTTCCGTCAGGGCCACCGCGGCGATGGCCTTCATCGGCTGCACCGCCATCGGGATGGTAAAGGTGAGACCTGTCACGACGTTGAAGAAGCCGGCGAAAAAGAGGGCGGCGCCGAAGTTCAGGCCGTTCTGGGCCGACATGCCTACCAGCAGGGGCAGGAAGGTGCCCAGGTCGCCGAGCGAGCCGGCGATCTCCTGGCGGTCGAAGCGGGCGCGCGCCAGGGCGGCGCGCAGGCCAGTGGGGGCTGGGGGCGGGGCTCCGGCTTCGACCGGCGGCTTGGCAAGCTGGGGGGGGGGCAAGCCACGATTATACGCGGCCCGGCCAGGGAAAGGCTCGCGGCCGCCCTAGGCAGGCCGAGCAGCAGTGCTTCGACGGCGGAGATCTCAGCGAGCGCAGCCGGTGTCATCCCGAGCACAGCCGGTGTCATCCCGAGCACAGCCGGTGTCATCCCGAGCACAGCCGGTGTCATCCCGAGCACAGCCGATGTCATCCCGAGCACAGCCGATGTCATCCCGAGCACAGCCGGTGTCATCCCGAGCGCAGCCGGTGTCATCCCGAGCACAGCCGGTGTCATCCCGAGCACAGCCGGTGTCATCCCGAGCGCAGCCGGTGTCATCCCGAGCACAGCCGGTGTCATCCCGAGCACAGCGAGGGATCTGCTTTCGGCCCGGCGCAACAGCAGATCCCTCGCTACGCTCGGGATGACAACTACACTCGATGGCAATTGCGGGGGACCGCCAACGCCACCACTGTTGTGTTGCACACCCCGGCTTGACAGAGGTGGCTACCGGCTCAAGAACAAGCTCAGCGAATACATACGCTTGGCCGGCGGAGGCGAGACCATCCTGGTGACGGATCGCGATCGCCGCGCCCCCGGCGTTTCCGACGCCCTTCTCGCTGAGGCCGTGCGGAACGGCTGGGTGCGTCCTCCCCTGTGGACGTGCGGGCTGCCTCCGCGTGCGCCGGTGGCCCCACTGCGAGAGCTATTGGGCGAGCTCGCTACGATCGAACCACCCCTACCGCTTCACCCCCGCCAGCCAGTTCTGCACCACCGTGATCGGCGCCGAGGCGGTCTCCTCAGTGGTGGCAATCATCAGAAAACGCTTCCCGTCGGGGGTGACAGCGTAGCGGTGGAAATTCAGAGTCTGGCTGAACATCTGAGTCTGGAACAGCCGCTTGGGGACTGAAGACTCAAACTTGGGCGCCGCGCGGATTTCCGCTGACATCAGGACCCCGCCCGGCGCCAGGAAGAACAATTCCCTGCCGTCGCCACGCCAGCGGGGCTGGAAGCCGCCTTCCGAGGAGATCTGCCGCTTGCCGCCCGCCGCAGGAAATGGCTGCACGTACACTTGCGCCACGCCCGATTCGTTCGATGTGTAGGCCATCCACTTGCCGTCCGGGGAAAACTGGCCTTGACTTTCGTCAAACTCCGTCTGCAAGTACGGCGCCGGGGGCGCCCGTTGGGCCCGGTCTCCTGTCATCGGTAAGACCCAAAGGTCCAGCCGGGTCTTGGGATCCTGGCTGGCATAGACGAGAAAGCGCCCGTCGCGCGACCAATCAAACGGGGTCTTGGCCGTGTTCGATTGCAGCAGCGCGGTCTCGTTGCCGGCGCCGCTGGAGATCTTCTGGTAGAGGTTCAGGGGGCCGTCGCGGCCGGAGCTGAACACGATGCGGCCGCCATCGGGGGACCACACCGGCATCGAGTCGATGGCGGCGTGGAAGGTGAACCGCGAGGGGATGTCGCGCGCCAGGTCGAACAGCCAGATGTCGCGGTTGGTGACCTGGTCGGGGGCGTGTTCCCCGGCGGCCTGCCGGCCGTCCGGCGAGAGGGCGACGTTTTGGTAGTAGCCCGGTTTGCCCACCGTCGCGAGCTTCTTGCCATCCCGGTCGAACCACGTCAACTGGGTCCGCAGGCCGCCGGCGCCTTCGCGCCAGGCCAGGACGCCGGTGTCGGACACCGAGAAGGCTCCGTGACCGACAAACGCTCCCACCCGCTCGGCGACGGGGAACGGCTCGCCGGCGAGCTGGAGCTTGCGGGCGTCGAACGGCTGGGCCATCAGGGTGTTCTCGCGGACGAAGAGCAGGTGGCCCAGGCGGCCGTCGAGCGGCGGAGCATACTCGGCGTGGGAGTCGGCCCCCAGCAGGCGCCGGCGGTCCTTGGAATCCGCCCGGGCATCGACCGCGCCCAGGTAAACCCCGCTGTGCTCGGCGGCGCCGGCCCGGATGAAGTAGAGAAAATGCCGGTCGTCGGGCAGGAAGAACGGCTCGTGGTGGGCTTCTTCCTGGCGGGAGGGGTCGAGGGTGGTCAACGGACCAGCCGCCCCGCCGGCAGCCGCCACGCGAAACAGCCTGCCGCGCGAGGTGCCGAAGACAATCACTCCCTGGCGGCTCCAGGCGCCGCTGACAAACGGTGGGGAATCGCACAGGGTTTGCGGCGGGCCGCCGGAAACCTCGACCTTCTTCAGCTTGCCCTGCGCCGAGAAGCCGATGAAGCGGCTGTCGGGGGACCAAAAAAGAAAGTAGGCGTCGTCGGTGCCCGGCAGGGGCTGCGCCTCGAGCGAGCCCAGCGGGCGAACCCACAACCGGGACTGGCCGCCCTCGACGGCGGCGACAAAGGCTACGCGCCGGCCGTCCGGCGAGATGGCTGGAGGGACACGGAAGCTCGCCTTCTCCGGCGCTGGAATCTGGAAGCGCACCGGCGGCGCCTCGGGGGGCGTCTCGCGGAAATGAACGACAGCCAAGGCCAGCAGGGCTGTAGACACAACGGCGAGCGCGGCCGTGGCGCCGATCCAGGGTAGCGGCCGGCGCGCGGGCTGGGGCGCTGTGGGCGGCGCCGGGGGCGCGGCCGGCTCCTCCGCCGCCCCTGCCAGGGTCTCTTCGATCGCCAACCGCGCCTCCCCGATGGCTTGCAGCCGCCGCCGGGGATCCTTCTCAAGACACCGCCGCAGCAGCTTTCGGATCGCGGCCGGGGTGTTGGCGGGGAGGCTCTCGAGACCTGGGTCCTTCAGCATCACCGCCGCCAGCGTCTCGGCCACCGAACCGGCCGAGTAGACCGGCCTGCCGGTGAGCATCTCCACCAGCACGATGCCGAAGGCCCAGATGTCGGCCCGGCGGTCGGCGATGGCGCCCTTGATCTGCTCGGGGGCCATGTAGCCGGCCGTGCCCAGAAGCACGCCGGCCCGCGTCGCCGCCAGGCTCAGGGTGGGGGGGTTGCGCGAGTCGCCGGCGGCCGGCTCGTCGTCGAGAGCCTTGGCCAGACCGAAGTCGAGGACCTTCAACCGGCCATCCGGAGTGATCTTGACGTTGGAGGGCTTCAGGTCGCGGTGCATGACCCCCTTGTCGTGCGCCTCCTCGACGGCTTCGGCCATCTGGAGCGCTGCGCGCAGGCATTCCTCCAGCTCGAACGGCCCGGAACGCAGCCGCTCGCCGAGCGTCGGCCCCGGGACGTACTCCAGCACCAGGAACGGCACGTCGCCGGACTGCTCGAAGCCGTAGATAGCAGCAATATTCTGATGATTGAGCGACGCCAGCACGCGGGCCTCACGCTCGAAGCGCGCCAGCCGCTCGGGGTTGCGGGCGAACTCCGGCGGCAGCACCTTGATGGCGACGTCCCGGCCGAGCTTGGGGTCGGTGGCGCGGTAGACCTCGCCCATGCCGCCCGCGCCGAGCAGTTCACGGATCTCGTAGGAACCCAGGTGGCTTCCGGAAGCAAGCGCCATGCAGGTACTATAGCGCAGTTGACCTTCGAGGCAACTGCAATTCCGCGACGTTGGACTCGCGCCCCTCCCACCCGCGCCTAGGGGTTAGCCTCTGTCATCGCGAGCGTAGCCCTGTCATCCCGAGCGTAGCCCTGTCATCGCGAGCGTAGCGCTGTCATCCCGAGCGTAGCCCTGTCATCCCGAGCGTAGCCCTGTCATCCCGAGCGTAGCCCTGTCATCCCGAGCGTAGCGACGGATCTGCTGGTGGTTCGTGTTGTTCAGCGAGGCTGGAGGCGCAACGAGATCCCTCGCTACCTCGGGATGACAGGTAGCCCGAACATGAGGCACTTCTGGATTATTCCGTGTCCGGAGAAGGCAGAGCCAGCCCCTTCGGCCGCCGGAGCCGCTCGGGATGGAGGAGGATGTTGAGTGTACAATCGATGCGGGCCATCGGGATCAGTTCCATGGTGGACTGCACTACCACCACGCCTGTGCGTCTGTCGGACATTTCCGGCTAGTCCCGGATGGGCGCCCGCGCCACCGTGCAAGCGTGACAGGGGACCGGGAGGTTGGGATGCCTGAGATTTGCCGATTCTATGGGATTGTCGTTCGAATCTTCTGGCGGGACCACGGGCCCCCGCATTTTCACGCCGAGTATGGCGAGCATGAGGCCCTGATCGGCATCGAAACCCTCGAGGTCTTGCACGGCTCGCTCCCTCCCAGGGCGCGCGGGCTTATAATGGACTGGGCGGCGAAACATCGGCAGGAATTATGGGAAAACTGGGAGCGCGCGGCCGAGCGCCAGACGCTAAAGAAGATTAGGCCACTGGAGTAATGAAAATGCGGGTTCGGGTGCTCGATGTGAATCCACTGGACGGTTACAAACTTCGCCTTCGCTTTCAGGACCGGGCCGAGGGAATAGTGGATATCGCCATGCTCATCCCGTTTGACGGGGTGTTTGCACCGCTACGGGATCGATCCTTCTTTGAGCAGGTGCGTGTGGATCAGGAGTCTGGCACCATTGCCTGGCCGGGAAACCTCGACCTGGACCCCTATATGTTGTACGTGGAGGCAACCGGCAAGGAACTGCACCTGAACGACGGTTCTGTCGTCCGGCCATCAGCGGTTGCCTCGCGAGGGTAGGCATTCGGGACGCCACCGCAGACGCCTCATGTCTTTCTCGGAGAGCTTACCGCGCTTGCATTGACTTGCCGTTAGGGACCGCCTAAGATGGACGGCCAGGGTGTGGTTTCCCAATGATCGGCCGGACGCTCGACCACTATCGGATCGAATCCAAGCTCGGCCAGGGCGGTATGGGGGTGGTCTACAAGGCTCGCGACACTCACCTCGACCGACCGGTGGCCATCAAGGTTCTGCCCTCCGACAAGGTCGCCGATCCCGGCCGCAAACAGCGCTTCGTGCAGGAGGCCAAGGCGGCCAGCGCCTTGAACCACCCCAACATCGTCACCATCTACGACATCCGCTCTGAGGCGGGGGTGGACCTCATCGTCATGGAGTTCATCGAGGGTCAGACCCTCGACGAGCGGATTGCGGGCAAGGCGATGCGTCCGGCGGAGACGCTGAAGTACTCCGTCCAGATCGCCGACGCGCTGGCCACGGCCCACGGCGCCGGCATCGTTCATCGGGACTTGAAGCCCTCCAACATCATGGTCACCGAAGAGGGCCGCATCAAGATTGTGGACTTCGGCCTGGCCAAGCTGGTGGAGCCAGCAGAATCCTCGCCCGACGCCGCCACCCTCACGGCGCGGCCGCCGACCCAGGAAGGGACCGTGCTGGGCACGGCCGCCTACATGTCGCCCGAGCAGGCGGAGGGACGCAAGCTCGACGGGCGGTCGGATATCTTCAGTTTCGGCTCGGTACTCTACGAGATGGTGACCAGCCGGAAGCCGTTCACCGGCGATTCCTACCTCGCGATCCTGACCAAGATTCTGAACCAAGACCCCGCGCCGCCGAGCCAGCTTGCCGCTTCCATCCCACCGGAGCTGGAAAAGATCATACTCCGTTGCCTGCGGAAGGACCCGGCCCGGCGCTACCAGACCATGGCCGATTTGAAGGTGGCGCTGGAGGACGTACAGGAGGAATCGGGTTCCGCGCCCCAAGCGGCGCGGGCGCCATCACGCTGGCGCCGCTGGGCCTGGGCCGCGCTGCTGCCAGTGCTGCTGGTGGCGGGTTTCTTCGCCTGGCGGGAGTGGCGCGCGGGCCCAGAGGGCACCCCGAGCACGGAGCCGCTTCGCGCCACAGCGCTCACTACATTTCCCGGCATTGAGCATTCTCCCTCGTTATCCCCCGACGGCAACCACGTCGTGTTCGCCTGGGACGGACCCAAGCGGGACAATCAAGATCTCTACGTGCAACAGATCGGCGCCGGTCGTCCTTTGCCGCTGACGACCGACCCGAAGAGCGACTACAACCCGGTCTGGTCGCCCGATGGGAAGCAGATCGCCTTCTTCCGGGGCCCGCCGCCTGCGCCGACGGGGGTGCGCAGCCGAGAGTTGCGGGTCATACCCCCGCTCGGTGGAGCCGAACGTAAACTGGCGGACGTCCGGGGGCAAGACTTTTATCCCGCTGGGGCCTACTTGGCCTGGTCACCGGACAGCAGCTCTCTGGTGGTGACGGATTCTCCAGGTGAGGGACAGCCCGACGCCTTGTTCGTGGTTTCGCTCGAAACCGGAGAGAAAAGGCCGCTGACGAAACCGCAACCGCCGGTGTTTGCCGACACGAGCCCGGCGGTTTCTCCCGACGGCCGCTCCCTGGTCTTCCTTCGCCGGACTTCATGGGGCTCTGGGGAACTCCACCTGCTTCCGTTGGGAAAAGGGCTGGCCGCCGCCGGGGAACCCAAGCGTCTCACGCCCGCTGCGCTGCGCGCCGACTTCCCTGCCTGGATGCCCGACGGTAAGGAGATTGTGTTTGCCGCCAAGGGCAGTCTCTGGAGACTGGTCGTCCCCGGAGAGAACACGCCAACACGTATCGCCTACGTGGGAGAAGACGGTATGATGCCTGCGATCTCGCGTCCTCAACCTGGAAAGCCGGCCCGGTTGGTCTACGTGCGCAGTTTCGCTGACTTTAACTTCTGGCGCATCGAGACTTCCGCACCCGGCGCGCCATCCTCGTCTGCGCCGGTTGCGGCGATTTCATCCACAAAACCCGAGTACCACATTCAGTTTTCGCCGGACGGCCGCCGGGTCGCCTTCAACTCGGGCCGCTCGGGAGACCCGGAGATTTGGGTTTCTGATCCGGACGGGTCCAACGCCGTCCCGCTCACGTCCACGGGTGCTCAGGGTGCTCAAGAAACAATGTGCCCTCAGTGGTCGCCGGACGGTCAACTCATTGCGTTCTCCTCCAATCCGGAAGGTGAGTTCGATATCTATGCAGTTCCCGCCGCGGGCGGCAAGCCTCGCCGTCTCACTTCGCATGCGGCCATCGACATCTGTCCCAGGTTCTCGCGAGACGGCAAGTGGCTTTACTTCAGCTCCATGCGATCCGGTGATTATCGAGTATGGAAAATGCCAGCGGCCGGGGGAGATGCGGTACAGGTCACGCCGAATCAGGGTGGTGGTGGGGCTTCCGAATCGCCGGATGGCAGCAGTATCTACTACAATACGGTTGCGGTTGTGTCGTCCGTGTGGCGCCTGCCGATTTCCGGCGGCCAGCCGGTTAAGGTTCTCGACGGGGTCGTTCGGTTTAATTGGTGTTTGTTCGAAAACGGCGCCTACTATATCGACCGGCTCGGGGGCGAAACCCGCCTTCAGTATCTCAACTTTGTCACCGGCAAGTCCACGACCGTCGCCCGCAATCTCGGTGAGGTTGGGGCAGGGTTGACCGCGTCTCCCGATGGCAAAACGATTCTCTTTACTCGCATGGACGCCTCTGCCGACGACCTGATGCTGGTGGAGAACTTCCGGTGAGCGCCGAGCGCGCCCTGCGGTCAAATGTCTTACCCGATCAGCTTGAGCGCGAACTGAATAATCCGCGGCAGGTTGCCCTGGGCGCTGACCACGCCGAACTGCGGATTGCCGAAGTTCACATTGGGCGGCCCGAATCGCGGGGTGTTGGTCAGGTTGAAGAACTCCGCCCGAAACTGCAAGCGAACCTTCTCGGTCAGGGCCGTGCTCTTGCCCAGGATGAAATCGAGCTGGCTGAAGCCGTCGCTGCGGCTGCCGGAGAAGGTGCGGCCGGCGTTGCCGAAGGTGTAGGCCAGCGGGTTGCTGAACTGCGTGATGTCGAACCAGCGCGCCGGCGCGGGATTCGAGAGCCTGGGACTGGCGCCGGTCCAGTTGGGCCGCTGGCCGCCGCCCTGCGAAAAGGTGTTATTCACGGCCGAGCTGAGGCCGAGCGGGCCGCCGCTGAAACCGAGCAGGATGGCCCCGATCTCCCAGCCGGCCGCCAGCTTGCCGGCGGGGCCGCGGAGGTTCTTTCCGAAAGGGATCTCGTAGACGGTGTTGACGATGAAGCGGTGGGTCTGGTCGAGCGAGGAAGCCGAACGATCCGCCCGCAGGTTGTTCCAGTTCTGAAAGCCGCCCCCGCCTAGGTCCTCGCCGGCGAACGGGCCAGTGGCGTAGTCGATGAGCTTGGAGTAGGTGTAGGCGCCCAACACCGTGAAGCCGCGGGCGTATCGTTTTTCCACTTTGGCCTCCAGGGCGTGATAGATGGAGCTGGCCCAGCCGGCCAGCGAATTGGTAACGGCCTCGAAATGCGGGAACGGCCGGAGCAGCTGCGCCCGAGCCACGGTGCGCTGGCCCAGCGCGCCCACTTGGACCTGACCGAAGAAGGGGTTGGGGACCTGGGCGCGCAGCCCGTCGCGCAGGGCCAGGGCCGCATCCGGCAACTGGTTCAGTATGCGATCTGTCGAAAACTTCAGCCCGTGGCTGCCGGCGTAGCCGATCTCCAGCAGCACCGCGCCGGGCAGCTCGCGCTGAACGTTGAAGTTCCACTGCTCGCTGTATGGGACGCGAGTGGCGCGGTCGAAGAAAGCGATGTTCTGACCCAGCAGGGTGGCCGGGCCGAGACTGCTGCCGGTGGGCTGGTTCAGACCAGTGGGATTGGAGCCCGTCACGCTGAGACCGGTAATGCCGATATTGGGGAAGGCCGGCGGATCGATCTGCGAGGCGAAGCCTGCGGGGAAACCCAGGCTGGCGACGTTGAAGCCGAAGCTGAACGGCTTGCGAAAATTCGACAGCCGGGTGTGCGAATACCGGAAGGTGCCCAACAGCGTGGGGGAGAAGGTGTGGGTGTCCTCGACAATGCTGTTGCGGCGGCTGAAAACCTGGGGACCGGTGCCGGGCGAGGCGGGATTGTCTCGCCCGTAGGGAGCGGCGCGGGTGAACGGTGTGTCGTCGTACGAGAAGCGGGCAAACAGGCGGTTCCGCTCACTGAAGTGATGGTCGGCGCGAAGGCTGAGGGTGTCCTTGCGCACGAAGTTGCCGTCGGTGCGGGAGTAATTGTTGACGCCGGTGATGGGGTTGCCCGGGGCGTTGGGCGCCGGGAAGAACCTCGACAGGTTGCGCGCCACCGGATCGAAGCGGGCCGCCGGAATCCGGTTGCCGTCATAGGCCGCGCGAAGGAAGCCGGCGCCGGCCGGATTCGCTCTCGTGGTCAGCGGGTCATAAATCACCAGGGGGGTGCCGGCGGCGTTGCGGGCCCGGGTGAAATCGCCCGCCAGTTGCTCGGCGAGCGGCACCGAGCCGGTGAAGGTCATAGCTTGCACAAAACGGACCAGTTCCGCGTTGCCGAAAAAGAAGGTGCGGTTCTTGCCGTTGTAGAGGCGCGGGATGACGACCGGCCCGGCGGCGGTGCCGCCGAACTGGTTGAACTTGAAGGGGGGCTCCGGCTGGCCGGCATTGTTGGCAAACCAATCGTTGGCGTTCAGCTTGTCGTTGCGCAAGAACTCGTAGAGGCTGAAGTGCAGCTCGTTGGCGCCCGAGCGGGTGACCACGTTAAAGATGCCGCCGGCGGCGCGGCCATACTCGGCGCTGAAGGCGTTGGTTTTCCACCTTGAACTCCTGCACCGAGTCCGGGTTGGCGTAAATGACGGGCTGGTTCTGGGAAGGGGCGGTGTTGGGGGCGCCGTCGAGCAGGTACTCGTTGGCGTTGCCGCGCAGCCCGTTGATGGAGACGGCGACGGTCGAGATCTGGTCGATCGGCAGGTTGTTGACCCCGGCCGAAGGGCGCACGCCGGGGACCAGCATGGCCAGCGCGTAAGGGTTGCGTCCCAGCAGGGGCAGCTCCCGGATCTGGGCGCCCTGGACCACCTGCCCGAGCGTGGAGGTCTCGCTTTCGAGCAGCACGGCCTGGGCCGAGACCTCCACGGTCTCGGTTACGGCCCCGATCTGGAGCACGACATCCAGGCGCGCCACCTGCTGCACCGCCAGCACCAGGTCGGTCTGGCGCACCGGCACAAAGCCGCCTCGGGTCACCGTCAGGGTGTAAGCCCCCGGCGGCAGCGAAGGGATGCTGTAGTAGCCCTGGGAGTTGGTTTCGCCGGAGGTGACCAGGCCGCTCGAGGCCGCCTGCACCGATACGCCGGCCTGCGGCACCACCGCCCCGCTGGGGTCCGTCACGCGTCCGGTGATGGAGGCCGTTTGGGCCAGCAGCCCGAACGCGAACGACAATAGCAACAGGAAACGCCACCGCATGGACTGAGTATAATGCTTCCCGTGATTCCGCCGGGACCATTTTGCCCGGCGCCTCGGCCCCCCGCGTGGGCCTCAGCGCAATGCCATGGTGGCCACGATGTGGGGAGCCCTGGAGTTTGGACGTTTCAGTAGGGTTGACAGCAGGCTGGGACACGGCCAGGACCTGTCATCCCGAGCGAAGCGAGGGATCTGTTTTTTGCGAAAGCCTGCTGGCCAGCCAATCCGTGAAAAACAGCAGATCCCTCGCTTCGCTCGGGATGACGGGCTCTGGTCCGGAGGGGCCTGGGGCCGCTCCAGGCTGGCCCCCTGGCCAGCCTCTTCCCTTTCTGCAGCATTGCGCTTCAGCGTGCGCCACCTGGGGCCGACCCTACCCTACCGCGCCAGCAGATCGAGGTTGCCCCGAGCCTTGGCGTTGGCGGGGTCCAGTTCCAGAGCCTTCTCAAGCTCCATGCGGGCCTCGCCCAGGCGGCCCCGCCCCAGCAACAACGCGCCCAGGTTCAGGCGGGCCTCCGCGTAGTCCGGGTTGACGAATATCGCCTGGCGGAAGCTGGTTTCGGCGGCGGCGCGGTCGCCGAGTTCCACCAGGGTCAAGCCCAGGTTGGTGTGGGTGACCGCGGATCCTGGGTCGATCCGGAGCGCTCGCCGGTAATGATTCAGGGCCTCGCGGCGGCGGCCCATGGCGGCCAGCAGGTTCGCCAGGTTGTTGTGGGCCTGCACAAAGCCGGCGTCGGCTTCGAGTGCACGCCGGTAGCTTTGCAGGGCCGCTTCCCGGCGACCGAGGGCGGCCTGGGCCTCGGCGAGTTCAAACCAGGGCTCCGGGTAGGGAGGCCGGGCGCGGGCCAGCGCCCGGGTGAGCAGCTCGACACCGGCGCTCAGGTTCGCCTTCTCCTTGACCTGCGCGATTCCCAGGTAGACATCGCGGAGCGGATCGTCGAGCGACTGGTAGAGGACGACCGGGCTGCGGTAGGCCTGCTCCGCGTCGGTCTTCTCGGGGCGGGGCGCCAGCAGGTCGGCGGGCGGAGGCCCCCGCTGGATGCGGTGGTCGGTCATGACGATGTGCACCACGTCCTCGGTGCGGCGCTTGGGCATGTGGCAGGAGGCGCAGTCCTCCGCCGCGCGGTGCGCGCCAGGGTGACAGGAGGCGCAGGCGGGCCGCAGCCGGGCGTTGTGCGGGTCGTGGCAGGTGGTGCAAGTGAGGCCTCCGTTCGACCGCAGAAAGCAGGCCGATTGCCGCAGCCGGTAGGCGGCGCTCACGATCTCAAACTTGTCTTCCCAGCCGCGGCCGGCGGCGTGGTCAAAGTGAACTATGTATTCGCTGAGGGGCTGACCCGGACGGTAGGAGTAAAAGCCGCGGCCGAAGCGGCGGTAGGAGTCGGGAAGGCGAAAGGTGGTGGTTTCCAGGTGACACTGCTGGCACACGTCCAACTGGCGATCGGGGGGCAGACGGGCGGGGTTGACCAGCGTGGCGTGGTCTGGACCGGCGCCATGACAGCGGCCGCAGTCGATGCCGTGCGGAACCGGGGCGGGGAAGCGGGGGTTTTCGTCGAAGCCCTGGCGGTCGGCGCCGGGCGCCACGTTAGGGTAGGCGTTGTGGCAAAACATGCACTTGTGGGTGATGGCCCGGGAGAAGTCGGGATGATTGGGACGGTCGTAGCCCGGGGCCATGCCCCAGCGTTTCTCCTGTGAGTACCAGGCGACGGGCAGCTCGATCATGCCCCCGTCGGGGTAGCGGTGCAGATAGCTGCGGGCCCGGGCGCCGGAACCCATGATGTAGTGGGCCTCGCGCTCCAGCGGCTGAATCCTCCGCCCGGCCGGGTCCAACCGGTAACGGCCTACCCAGAGCCGGCCCTGGCGGCGGGTCATCTCGTACCAGCGGTCGGAGGCGGCGTGATAGAAGCGGTTCTGGGCGGTCCAGTCCTCGATCACCGGGGCGGAGGCGGCCGGATAGAAGGAACGCCCCATGGTGGTACTCTGGTATTGATTATATATTCCTTGGTGGCAGGGGCGGCAGTCGAGCCCGGCGGGAGCGGCGAGCAGCAGCAGGGCCAGGGGCGTCACGGGCCGAGCAGCGGGAGCAGCGCCTCGGCGGCCAGGGCGTAGCCGTCGCGGGTGGCGTGAATATTGTCGGTGAACAGGGCGGCGCCGCCGCGGCTGCGGAAAACCTGCGCCAGATCTGCCAACCGGGTGCGGTGCTCTCGGGCCAGGCGGCGAAGGGTCTGCTGGCGGTCGATCTCCGGGGCGCCGCTCATCTGGGGCCGGGAAGGCCACAGAACGATGATCGGCTCGGCGCCCCAAGCCCGGGTACGCCTGATGAGAGCGCGGATCTCGGCGGCAAATTCCTCGTTGGTGAGGCGTGGCCGCTTGGGCGCCGTCGCCCGGCGCACCAGCCGGGTCAGCCGGGGCGTGAAGGCTCCTTCCAGCATCTGGGCGTGCTCCAGGTCGCTGAGGTGATCCCAGACGCTGCCGTCGTTGGGCCAGAAGGTCACCACCACGGCTCGCGGCGCCGGCTGCGAGGCCGCCATCTGTTCCAGCAGCAACCGGCCTTGGAAGGCCGAGTAGCCCGGAACGCCGGCATTCAGGCACCTCACCCCAGAGAGGCGGCGCTCGACCACAGCAGGAAAGGCTTCCTCGTCGTTGACCGGAATGCCAAACGTGCAGGAGTCGCCCAGGAACAGGATGGAGGCCTGAGCGCCGGCGGCGGGCGGCGTGAGTCGCCGGCCCTGGTCGTCAGTCGATACCGTGAAGGGGAATTCTCTCTCCGGGAGCCGCTCGGCGGCCCTTAGCCCCCGCAGATTCGGACGCAGACGCCAGAACAGCCTGGCGTCAGGCTCGAAGAAGCGCTCGGTTCCCGGGAAGACCTGGAGATTGGTGACCAGGAACTCCCAGCGGGGGTTGGCGGCCAGAAACAGCAGCAACAGAGGGAGCATCTGGGAAGATTATACTGAAGCCCCGCAGAACGCCGGCGTCGATGGAGGCCAGAATCTCGCAAGGGCCCAGGCGGATGAATGCCGGCCAGCGATCGCCGCAAGCACCTCAAGCAGCAGACCATTTCGAGCCTGGAGCAGTTGCTGGAGATCCGGCCCGGTTTATCCGCATCCACCGTTCCTACATCGTCAACGTCGAGCGGGTGGCGCGGGCGGAGCCTTAAACCAAGGACACCCGTGTGGCCATCCTGGCCGATGGCGCCCGCCTGCCGGTGAGCCGGGCGGGATACAGCCGGCTGGCGCTGCTGGATGAGCGAGGGTGAGCTAGTCGCTCCGACCCGGGTTGTGGGTTGTGGATCGTGGACCGTGGGATCGGGCGGCAATGGTGCCCCGTGAATCAAGCCCCGTGACTGAGCCTGGCACTTGTAGCGTTTACGTCATTTATAGCATATAATGACATGGAGGTGTGGCGTGCTTCCGAAGCAACAGACGTGAGTGCCGCTGGTGATCTCCGAGGGCGATCCGAAACAGGTGCTGGATCTACCTGAAGATCCAGCGTAGCCGCGCCAAGCTAGTGGGCCCGGACGGCAGGACGCAGAACTTGCCCGTCTCACTCTACGAGTTTCTAGTGAAGCTGATCTCCGACCTGTGCGAGGGGCAGTCCGTCGCCATCGTTCAGAACGACGCGCAGCTCCCACCGTCGAGGCCGCCCGGAATCGCGGACGTAGATGCGCCGGTGCGTGCCGACCATGTGGTGGGGAATCTCGTCCCGCTCCAGCAGCTTGATCAGGAACTGGCGGGAAACGCCGAGCATACCTGCTGGCGTACAAGATCAAGCGGGACTCGAAGCGCCGCCAGATCCTGGACGAGTTGACGCGTGCGGAAGCCGAAGATGGTCTGTACGATCTAACCGCCGGATGATCCTGCGGAGTAACCAGTACATCGCTGTCCTCGACACCTGCGTGCTGGCGCCGATGCCGCTCTGCGACACCCTGCTGCGGCTGGCTGAAGATCCGGCCTTCTACATCCCGAAGTGGTCGGACGATATCCTGCGTGAACTCCGGTCCACGCTCCAGCGGATGGGCTACACGCCGGCGCAGGCCGGCCGCCGCGTGACGGCGATGGAGACCGCCTTCGAGGACGCGAAGGTCAGCGAACGGCTGTTCGTCGATCTACCAAGGAGGCACGATATGAGACTGGGACGCTGGGCAGTGGCGATGGTTCTGGCGGCGGCCCCTGCGGCGCCGGCCTCCGAGGTGGCCGCCGGGCAGCGCTTTGTGGTCGAGCTGCGCGACACGCTCCAGGCCAGAAAACTCAAGGCCGGGAAAAAGTTCGAGGCCAAGACAGCCGAGGTTCTGCGGGCCACCGATGGCCGCGAGATCGCCGCCGGCTCCAGACTCAAGGGCCGCATCAGCCAGGCCCGCGACGACCGCCTGCTTCTGCGCTTCGAGGAGATCCAGGCCGGCAAGGGCAAGACGCCCCTGGTGGTGTCGGTGGTACGGGTCATCGGCGAGAAGGATATCGAGACCAGCCGTGAAGGCGAGATCCGGATCGCCAGTCACCGCGGGCGCGATGCTGCCATCGGCGCCGCCGTGCTGGGCGGGCTCGGTGCTGCCATGGGAGGCGCACGGGGCGGCGGGCGAGGTGCGGCCATCGGCGGGGGCACCGGCGCCGCAGCCGGAGCTGCCGTCGGAGCCGCCGCCGGAGGCGGCAACCTGGTGCTGACCAAGGGAACCCGCATCGAGCTGTCGCTGGACCGTCCGCTGTCGTTCCGGTGACGCCCCGACCCGCGCTACAATTGCCCTCATGAAACCTCTCGCCCTTACCCTGCTGGCCGCGCCGCTGGCGCTGGCGGCTTCCACCCTCAACGAGCGCCCGCGCCTGGCCATCGCGGGACTGGTTCACTCCCACGTCTGGGGACACCTGAAGCGCATGGCCGATCTGCGCGACGCCGACCTGGTGGGCATCGCCGAACCCAACCCGGAGCTGGTCGCCGAGGCGAGGAAGTCCGCCCCCCGGGCCGACTACTTCGACGACTACCGCAAGTTGATCGAGGCCAAGAAACCGCACCTCGTGTGGGCCTTCGTCGAGAACAACCGCCACCTGGAAATCGTCGAGTACTGCGCCCCCCGCAAGGTCCACGTGATCTTCGAGAAACCTCTGGCATCCACCTACGCGCAGGCCCTGAAGATCCGCGATCTGGCCCGCAAGCACGATATCCAGGTCATGACGAACTACCAAATGGCCTGGTGGCCTTCCCTCTACGCCGCCAAGGCCGAAGCCGACCAGGGCGCCATCGGCCCGGTGTGGCGGCTGCGCGGCATCGTGGGGCACGGCGGCCCCGGCTCCACGGGCGTAACCAGCAAGTTCTTCTTCCCGTGGCTCACCGATCCGGTCCAAAACGGCGCCGGGGCGCTGATGGACTTCGGCTGCTACAACGCCTTGTGGTCTCTGTGGTACCTGGGCCGTCCCGAATCCGTCTTCGCCCAGGTGAACCGGCTACGCCCCGAGACTTTCCCCAAGGTGGAGGACAACGCCGTCCTGATGCTTATCTACAAGAACGGCATGGGTATCTTCGAGGGCAGCTGGGACCTGCCGCGCAGCTTCCAGGACCTGGAGGTCTTCGGCCGCAGCGGCAGCCTCTACGTGACCCGCGACCGCGTGGAGTTGCGCAAGGGGCGCGAGGCCGCCTCGGAGCTGCCGCTGGCGTCACTGGCCCCCGACCGCCAGGAGCCGGTCAGCTACCTGATCGCGCGCCTGAAAGCCGGCCAGCCGGTCGACGGCCTGGTGGCCATGGACATCAACGTCGGGGTCAACGAGATCGTGGAGGCTGCCTTGCAGTCGGTGAAGAGCGGCCGGGCGGTGCGGCTGCCGCTGCGATAGCCCAAGTTCGTCACGAGGACCGCTTGCTGACGCGCGCGGCTCGGTAAGTGTGCCGCTCCCTTACGGTCGCGGCTCGGAAGCAGAGACGTTAATTCGTGAAGTTATCTAGTGCGCAGAGTGTTACTCAGAAGGGCAATATATTGAGAAAGGAGTGCCACCCAATCGATCGTTTCGCGGAATTGAGACAGTCGTTCAACACAGCGGACTTCGTAGCGGGGTACGTCGTCTTCGACATCGGAGGCAACAAGTACCGGCTCCTCGCCGAGGTCCTGAGCGGTAAGCGTTCCATCAGTAAGGCGCAGGCCAAAAAAGCTGGCGGCGGTTTTCAAGGTCACGGTCGAGCTCTTCCTCTAACGCCGGAATGGTTTCCAGCCGCTCGATCGCTCCCTCAAAAGGGACTAAAAGGGACATTCTTCGCGAATCTCCGCCTCCACTTACGGGAAGTCCGCCCGTGTCAGAAGTAGTACTTGAAGCCGAGCTGCACGTTCCGCGGGCCGACCTTGGTATTGTTGATTACCCCGAAGTTGGTGGCCCCGTAGGAGGGAGCCGGGTCGCTGAAGATCGGCGTATTGGTGGCGTTGTCCGCCTCCAGGCGGAACTCGAGGCGCTGGCCTTCGCGGGTGGTGAAGCTCTTCATCAAGGACGCAGACAGGGACCTGATCCCGGGACCGCGATAGTTGAGATACCGTGGCGCGGTGCCAAAGGTGTCGATATCGGGCCTGGAGAACGACGCGCTGTTGAAGTAGCCGTTGAGCCGCGACGCCACCGGGCCCGAGGTGGACGGATCGCCGATCAGGTTGGGGCGCTGGGTTCCGTTCCAAATGTTGCCGCCGTTCTGGCTGATCTGGAGCGGATTGCCCCCCTGCAAAGCGAACACGCCGCCGATCTCCCAGCCGCCGACCAGGTAATCCAGCAGGCGGCCTGC
>Ga0247727_10004663_pt1 | contig 28838 bp, 29 predicted proteins | sample WisWelCaveWW1625_FD_202498 | JGI IMG/M metagenome (GOLD analysis project Ga0247727, IMG submission 202498) | Biofilm microbial communities from Wishing Well Cave, Virginia, United States - WW16-25 | ecosystem: Environmental > Aquatic > Deep subsurface > Groundwater > Cave microbial mat | place...
GCAGCCGCTCGTGCGTGACCGCCGCGTCAATCGACGTGCGAATGCCGCGCAACCGATCGGACATTTCAATGAGCCGAACCGTGAGCGGCGTTTTCAGGAAGCGATAGATCTCGACGTGCATCGCGGCGTAAACGGCTATGACGAGGCTTGTGCCCCAGGCCGCGGCTCGCACCGCAATTCGCGTCCGCGGCCGGGATGCCCAACGTAAGACGAGGCCCGCGCAACACGCGAGCGCGACGACGAGTGCCAGGTCCTGAAATGCCGCCAACGGCAGCCAACAGAGAAACAGCTTGCCGTTGCCCGGCGTATTCTCCGCGAGTCGCAACACGGCAAACCGCGTCACGATCAGCACCGCACTCAAACTAATCCAGAGCGCGGTCAGCCGCTGTTGATCGGTAAGCCGCACGCCGCTGAACGCGACGAGGCCGCGAGAGAACGTCCGTGTTCTTGGGAGAGTCGCCGATGCCATGACCGCGGAAAACTACTGGTTTTGGCGGGACAGGTCAAGCAGATAGAATCGAGCGAACGTGTGATCCATCGGCAAGTTCAGGCACGGCCGACTGCGTCACTCGATTCTTGCGACGATTCCTCCGGATCGATGAAGAACCATGCAGCGACCCCGGCCAGGCAAACGATCGCACCGAGGTTGAGTCCCCAGCGCCAGCTACCGAAGATGCCGGACACCCACGGCGTCACGATCGGTGCCAAAAAGCCGCCGGCGTTGCCGCCCGTGTTCACCAGCCCGCCCGCCGTGCCGCCGTCGCGACGCCCAAGCTGAAACGCCGTCGCCCAGAACGGTCCTTCGGTCGCTCCGGCAAAACCCTGCGCCAAAGTGAACGAGCAGAGCATCAGGCCAATGCTAGCGGTGTTGGCGGCAACCATCAGACTACTCGCGCTCAGGATCATTCCGGCGATCGGCACGATGCACCGTCCGCGCCGATAGCCGAAGCTTTGCACCAGTCGATCCGAAATCCAGCCGCCGATCGGTGTGAACAACATCATCGCGAGGTTGGGCAATGTCGCGGCCAGCGCCGCTTCCTCGCGCGACAGGTGACGAATCTCGCGGAAGTAGTGCGTCGTCCAATAGAAGAAGATGTACTCCAAGTAGCCCAAGGCGGTGTAACTGAGGGTGAGCAGCAACAAACTGCGGTTTCGCAGCAATGCTCGCCACTGCGTCGGTCTGCGCGATCGCGTCGCGACATCCGGCGACACCGTGTGGCTGGCGATGAACCGCACCTCCGCCTCGTTGGTTGCCACGTGGCGCCGCGGGTCGTCGTTGGCGTACCACATCCACCACGCGGTGAAGCCCGCCGTCACAACCGCCGCGGCGACAAACGCCCAGCGCCACGATTCGAAATACACGACCAGAATGGGGAAAACGGCTTGCACGCAGGCGGCCCCGAGCGGCGCCGCGCAATTGACCAGCGAATTCGCCGACGCCTGCTTGCGCAGCGGAATCCAGTTCGAGATCATGCGACCCGATGCCGGAAAGATCGGCGCAGTGAAGACCCCCATCAAGCCGCGAACCAGCATGAACGAAGGCAGGATCAATGCTGCGATCAGCGCGGGATGGCCGGCGAGCGCCGTGAGCGCGGTGAACGCCGCGGACCCAAAACCCATGAGCATCAATGCCGCGCGCGGCCCCCACTGATCGCTCAACCAGCCGCCCGGAGTCATGAAAATCGTGTACGTCAAGAGCAGCGACGACATGATCCAGCCCATCTCGGTTTCCGTGATACCGAATTGCTTGATGATGTCCGTGCTGACGACCGAGATGCTCACGCGGTTGAAGTAGGTCATGAAACTGAACGTCGCCAGCAACGCGACGATGCGCCAACGAACCCATGTGGGCCGGCCCGTCGCCTGACCGAGAACAGTTGATCGCTCGTCCGGCGCATCAGCGGGATCAAGCATGGGCGTTCTTCCGAAGGATCGTGGTCCATTTGCCGGCGAGTTCACATCGCGCGCGGCCGCAATGATAGTGTGGTTAAGGAGTGATTGCGAATCCTATTGGAGGTTGGCGGTTGGCTGCCCCAGTCGCCGAATGGTCAGATCATCGGTCGCAAGAACCCGTGCGCCCGCCGCGCCACGTTGACCGCGTCGTGACTGTGCCGGCTCAGTTCGACGTGGACGCCGCCGTTGTAACCGATCTCGCGAAGCTTGGCGATCACGGGCGGAAAATCGATCTCGCCCTCGCCAAACATCAAGTGATCGTGAACGCCGCGACGCATGTCTTCGATGTGAACGTTGAATAGCCGGTCTCGCCACTCATCGAGCACACGCGGGATCGGCCCGTCGTCGAGACAGTGGACGTGGCCGACGTCGAGCGTCAGGCCGAACAGCGGGTGATCGATGCGCCGGCTCAATTCCGCGAACTCGCTCATTCGGGCAATGAACATACCCGGCTCCGGCTCGAAGGCCAGCCGCACGTTTTTTGTGAGAGCGTAGTCGAGCGTTTCACGACAGCCCGTGATGAGCCGAGAAATCGCGTCATCCAGCGACGTCTGATCCTGCAAAGCCCCGGACCACAATGAAACCGCATCCGAGCCGAGCGTGGCGGCGATATCGATGGCCCGTTTTAGAAAACTAATCCGCAGCGCGCGGTCCTCCGGGGACTCGCTCACGAGCGTTGGCTGATGCTTCAAACGATCGTGCAGCAAAAACCGGGCACCGGTCTCGATGACCGACCGCAGTCGATTCTTTTCCAGCAACCGACGCATTGAGTCCACATGTTGCGACAAGTTCGGATCGAACGGATTGAGCACATGGTGATCGAGCGTGATCGCGATCGACTCGTAGCCAATTTCCGCCAGGATCGCGACCGCGTCTTCGAATCGGTGATGGGCAAAGCCGTTTGTGTTGTAGCCGAGAAGCATAGGGGTTGAGGGTTGAGGGTCGAGCGTTGAGGGTCGAGCGTTGAGGGCCAGAAGAAACGCGTTTGGCTCTCAACCCTCAACTCTCAACCCTGCCTTACGTCGAATACACCCAGCGCCCAAGTGTCAGTGTCGGGACGAGCAGTGCGAGCACACCGGCGGCCCAGACCGGCCCGCAGAACAGGGCAACGGCCGCGGCGTCGATTCCGATCAAGGCGAGGATGCACGTCTTCACCGCCTGTTGCACTTTCTTCGGCTCGCCGTCGATCACGCCGCGCATCACCATGAAATTGATCGCCGCGACGGCTACAAGCCAAATCGCGGACGCGGTGTAAAAACGCGTGGTCGCGTCGAATGCCTTTGGATCGGACAAGCAGCGAATCCAGTACGGGCTCTCCGCGTCCACGATGACTATGCCGAGTTGCTGCGACGCATGACCGGCAAACGCGATCAACAGAAGTCCGAGATTGAAGCCGAGCGTGGCCGACAGCGGATTCATCGGCAGACCCGTGGCCTCGTTTCGCGCGAACCGCGTTACGCCCATTGTGTACAGGCCGATGCCAGCGGCGATCATGGTGCCGAGCCGGAATGCCTGCGGTGGATCAGCGATGCTCGGTATCCAAATCGCGCCGGCGACGGTGCTCATGCCGAGCAACACGTTTAGCGTCCGGCACAGGCCCATCACCGCTGGGCCGAGCATCGTGTTTTTCACGACGCCGTCGTAGAGCAGCACCGCGACGACGAGTAACAGCGCGACGTTGCGGCTCGTGCCGCCCGCGATGATCGCTGCGGTCACGCCGACGACGAGCAGGCCGATGCCCGCAATGAGCGCGTGCGATCGCGGCACGCGCCCCGACGGCAACGGCCGCTCCGGCCGCTCGATCCGATCGACTTCGATGTCGAACCAATCGTTCAGCACCATGCCGGACAGATAAATGCACGACGACGCGACGAGCAGCGGCGCGATTTCGGTCCACGGATCGAGCGTGCCGTGCGAGATCAGAAATCCCATGAAAATGTCCGCCATCGCCGTGAACACGTTGGGCAGGCGGAGAAGCTGAAGATAGGCGAGCAGCGTTTTCATGCGGCGACCAATGGCGCGATGCGCTCAAACGCGGTGCGTGCCGCGTGGTCCGGGTTCTCAACGTACGGGTACAGTTCGACCGTCACCCAGCCGCAGTAGTCGATCTCGCGGAGCGCGGCGATGACCGGCGCGAAATCGATCGCGCCGTCGCCGGGAATCATGTGATGATGAACTCGCGTCGCCGCGATGTCCTCTAAGTGCACGTGCCGGATGTGCCGCGCGAGTTTGCGGATCGACGCGGCCGGGTCCTCGCCGACACAGTACTGGTGCCCGATGTCGAAGTTCAGGCCAAGCATCGGCGAACTGATTTGATCCGCGAACGCGAGGTACTGATCCGTTTTTTCGATCAGCAGGCCCGGCTCCGGCTCCACAAGCAACATAACGCCCTCGCGCTCCGCGTGCTCGACGACTGGTCGCAGCTCGCGCACGAACTCGTCCAACCCCTGCTCGAACGACTGGCCCGGCGCGAACGGCCCGCCCGGCTCCGTCGTGATGTTCGGCGCGCCGAGTTCCTTCGCGAGCGTCAGCGCCCGCTTCGTGTGCTCCACGCGAATCCGGCGATAATGCAGGTCCGGCTCAATCCACGACGGGTGCCAATACGGCTGCCGCGGATCGGCGACCGCGTTCATCATGAACGCATTAATATTCGAGATCGCCAGCCCGAGCCGATCGAGCGTCTCGCGAATGCTCCGCTTCCGCTCCGCGAGCAGCCCCGCCGGCCACGCGTGCGGCACGTCCGCCATCAACTCGACGCCGCGATAGCCGACGCTACCAAGCCGCGCGAGAGCGTCTTCGATCGAAAATCGCATGTAGGCGTTCGTGCTGAAGGCGAGTTTCATGACCTGATCAAACCCTGACGATGCCGGATTCGCTGGCGTTTGCCACGTAGCCTTCTAGGAGATTCCACTGCTCAAACAAGTTGTGCGTCTCCACGCCGAGCGGCCGTTTGAAGAAGCACGCCAAGTGCTTCATGAGGCCGCTGCCGCCGCGCGACTGTTCGAAAAGCGTCAGGCGGGCCAAGTCGATCACCAGCGGCGCCGCGAGCAGCGAGTCGCAGCCCTGCCACGTGAATTGCAGGATCATCTTCGTGCCAAGGAACCCGCGAAAATGAATGTGGTCCCAGGCCGTCTTCCAATCGTCGAGCGATTCGATGTACTCGATCGACACGTGCGTCTGCGGCTTGTAGCCGAGTATCTGCGTGATGACCTGATCTTTCGTTTTGATCTTCGACTTCTTGTTCTCCGGGTCGTCGAGCACCAGGCCGTCGCGGTTGCCGAAGATGTTGTGGCCCACCCAACTGAGCACTTCGAGATTTCGGTAGCGAAACATCGGCGCCAGCACGCTTTTGAGCAGCGTCTCGCCCGTTTTGCCGTCCTGGCCGCCGTACAGCGCACCCTGGTTCGCCGCGAGTTCTTCGATTGCCGGCACGGTCGCGCCGAGTGATGGAGTGAAGTTGACGTACGCAAACCCCTGCGAAAGCGCCGCGATCGCGTACAACGAACTCGACGGCAGCACGGTGGCGGTTTTTTTGCGCAACGTCTTGCTCAGTCGATCCCACGCCTGATGATCTGCGCCGAGTTCAAACGGCGGCTCGGTTGATGCCAGATTGATGACGACGACGGACACGAGACGATGTCGTTCTTTGAACTTGTGAAGGTCGTCGGAAAGTTGGGCGACGATGTCTGCGGCCGACTCGCGACCGGCCGCGCCGTTCCACGAACTCAACTTCGCCACGGTCTTGCCCGAGCCTCGCACCGTGCCCGGTCGAATGTTCTCGTCCCACTCGGCGAATTGCGACTGACACGCGCGCAGCAGTTTTTCGTCGAACACGCCCGACTTGGCCTGCAATTCCCGCGCGGCATCGAGAAAACCGACCCGGCGAACGTCGTGACCACCGACAACGAGTTGCGCCACTTTCGGCAGATTCAAGCCACGAAACAGATCCAACTCGGTGACCATGCCCGTTGTCGGCACGAGATCACGCTTCAGCGCGGCGATCCCCAGCGCGGCCGTCGTGGCGACGCCGCCGTACGCTCCGACAATCCAAACTCCGCAGCGATCAGTTGGCATGGATGGAATCAGCGGCGAGTTCACGTCACGCCGATCATTGTGCAGGATCGCCGCGGGCGGGTCAATCGCCCGACCGTCGCCGCAACGCCGCTATTTCGCAATGAGCACGGAACACGGCGCACTCGAAATGATCTGGCCCGTGACGCTCCCGAACAACAACCCGCGCAGATATCCGACGCCGGCCGCACCCAAGACGAGTAGGTCGCAGTGACTCGATTCGGCGAACGATCGAATTGCGACCGCGGCGGTGCCGAAAACGCCGACACGCTCCATCGTGATCCGATAGGCTTCGCAGTAGCCCGCCGCGCGCGACAGAATCAATTCCTGCGCGACGTCGTCGTGCGATTCGTCCACGTTCAGAACCGTCAGCTTGGCTCCAAGCGTTTCGGCCAAGTTTGCTCCCATGTGCAACGCTCGTCCGGAATGCGCGCTGCCGTCGTACGCCACCACAATGTGTTCGGGAAACCGAATCGGTTCGCGCGCGAGCCAAATCGGTCTCGGCGCCTGCCGCACCAAATCGGCGATCATTTCCGTCGATGCCTTGCCGTCGGCCCCAAGCAAGTTGTCGTGCCACACAACAATCGCGTCCGCCTCGTGGCCCTTGTCGCAGACGGACTCCAAGAAGTCGCCCGCAAGGATGACCGACTTCGCGCGACTCGGTTTCCCGTCCGGATTCGACTCGTCCGGGGACGTTGTTTCGGCCGCCGGCACGTTCGGCAACTGCTCCGGACTGCGCACGGTCGCGCGAATCACGCGCGATCCGTAAAGCTCCGCCACTCGCTGAATCACACCGTCAAACTGGGGCGGTGCCGCTTGGATCGAGTTGGCAACCAGAAAGGTTCGGAACATGTTTGCGCGGCCTTGGTTCGGTACTATTTCGCGGCAAGCATAGACCACGTTTGATGCCCTCCACAAGCCTTGCTAGCCCGCCGCCGGACATCATCGTGGCCGATAGTGAAATAAATTGATTGAGTTCATTCAGATACGTGCATATAATTGATCGACAATGAACGATTTCGGCAAGGACTGATTCGATTCATGATCGGCGACGAACGACGTAAAATATTGACGGACTTGGCTCAGCGACGTGGCTTTGTGAGCCTCGCGGACCTGTGCGCCGAGGTGAAGACTTCTGAATCTACGATTCGACGCGACCTGGAACTGCTCGAACGGGGTGGCGCGATTCGTCGCACGCACGGCGGTGCGATGGCTGCAAGCGACGCGGTTTCCGTTCCGGCGTTCGAGGACCGCAGTCGTGTGAGCGCGGCGGAAAAACGGGCGATCGGCCAAGCGGCGGCTCGACTGGTCGCAGACGGCGAAACGGTGTTGCTTGACGGCGGGACGACGACGTTCGAGGTCGCGCGGCAGTTGGCTGGTCGGTCTGTGCAAGTCGTAACGAATTCGCTGCCCATCGCGTATCTGCTGGCGGGCGATCGGCGAGTCGATCTCACGCTGGTCGGCGGCTACGTCTATCCGCGAACGGGCGTCGCGGTCGGGCAACTCGCGACGCAGTTTCTCACGTCGATTCACGCGCGGCGACTCATTATGAGTGTGGCCGGAATCACGGAACGCGGCTTCTTCAACTCGAATACGCTGTTGGTGGAAACGCAGGCGCAAATGATGCGGGCGGTGGACGAGGTCATCGTCGTCGCGGACCACACGAAATTCGGCCAGCAGTCGCTGGCGTTTCTGTGCGAACTCGGCCGCGTGAACCGGCTGGTCTCGGACGCCGCACTGACCGAATCGCACCGCCGCACGCTTCGGGATGCTGGACTAGAGTTAATCGTTGCGTCGGAGGATTCGCCGTGAGCGTGGCCGTGACACGTCAGATTTCGCGAGCGGACATCGAGCGGATTGCCCGCGACGTGATCGAGCGGCGTCTTCACCTGCCGCTCGCCGGCGGGCAGCGCTCAAACGGCGCGGTCCCGAAACTCGTCGTGAATATTTCCGCTCGCCACGCGCACTTGACTCAGACAGCCGTGGAGCGGCTCTTCGGAACGCGGCACAGGTTGAAACCCGAACGGCCGCTCTATCAGGACGGTGAGTTTGCAGCGGAAGAAACGGTCAGCGTGATTGGGCCGAGGCGACGAATGTTGCCGAGCGTTCGGGTTCTCGGGCCTTGCCGCGACTACTGCCAAGTCGAACTGGCGTTCACCGACGGCATCTCGCTGGGCATCGACCTGCCGGTCCGGCGCAGCGGCGATCATCGCGACACGTCTGGCGGCTACTTGGTCGGTCCCGCGGGAATGATCGAACTGAAATCAGGCGTGATCCGCGCCGAGCGGCACGTACACATGGGCGACCGCGACGCGGCGTACTACGGCGTACGACACGGCGACCGAATGGATCTCCGCGTCGTCAGTCAATGTCCGACCACGCTGGAAAACCTGCTCGTGCGACATGATCCGCGGTACAAACTGGAAGTGCACATAGACACTGATGAAGGCAACGCGTGCGATCTGGAACACGCGACACATGTAGAACTCGTAAAGAAATGACGAATGACGAAGCACCAATGTCTAATCAAGCTCGAAGCTCGAATGTCGAACGGTTCCAGAGACCTAATGAGGCGTGCGGACGCCCGGACAATTTGTGCTTTGGCATTCGTGCTTCGTTAGACATTCGGATTTCGTCATTCGTCATTGAAAGTAACTAGCTCAACTTGATTCTAATTTTGAAGGAGATTCTAGATGGCAGACAAACTGGAAGCCCTTGGCATGATCGAAACCAAGGGGCTGGTGGCGATGATCGAGGCGTCGGACGCGATGCTCAAGGCCGCGAATGTGCAGTTAATGGGCTACGACAAGGCGGGCGGCGGCATCGTGACCGTGATGGTCACGGGCGACGTGGCGGCGGTGAAGGCCGCGGTCGATGCCGGCTCGGCGGCGGCCAGTCGCGTGGGCGAAGTGCTCAGCGTGCAGGTCATCGCGCGGCCGCACGAGGAACTGGAAAAGGTGCTGCCGTTCAAGTCGCCGGTGAAAGCGCCGGCGTGAGCAAACCAAGATTTGAGATTTCAGATCTGAGATTGGCCCCATGAAGATTCTCGTCGCCAACATCGGCTCCACGAGCTTCAAGTTCCGGCTGTTTGACATGGCCGACGAACGGGAGCTTGCGCGCGGCGGCGTGGACGATGTCGGTTCGAAGAAGGCTCGCAGCTATTTCCGCCGGGCCGGCGACGGCGCGACGCGCGACGAGACCGGCACGGTGCGCGATCACGGTCAGGCGCTGACGCAGTGTTTGAAGCTGCTCAGCGGCGGCGACGAGCCGGTGCTCGGCGACCCGACGCAACTCGACGCCGTCGGTTTCAAGGCCGTGTTGGCCGAGGGGCTGAGCGGCGTACACCGCGTGGACAAAAAGGTGTTGCAGGCAATGGAAGCGCGGTCGGCCGTCGCGCCGGCGCACAACCCGCCGTACATCGACGCGATGTGGTCGCTGCGCGAACATTACCCGAGCCTGCCGCTCGTGGCCGCGTTCGAGACTGGTTTTCACGACACGATTCCGGATCGCAACCGGCTCTATGCCGTGCCGCGCGAGTGGTCGGAGAAGTTCGGCATCCGCCGCAACGGATTTCACGGCGCGAGTCATCGTTACATTGCGGGCCGCGTCGCGGAGTTGACCGGCCGCAACGATTTGCGGTTGATCTCGTGCCACCTCGGCGGAAGTTCGTCGATCTGCGCGATTCGCGGCGGCGAATCGGTGGCGAACAGTTTTGGATTTAGCGCGCAAAGCGGCCTGCCGCACGCGAACCGCGTCGGAGACCTCGACCCGTACGTGCTCGTCGCCATGAAACGCGCGACCGGCCGGCCGATCAAGAAGCTACTCGTCGAGTTGGCCGAGTCGGGTGGGCTAGCTGGGCTGGCGGGCGGCAATCGCAGCCAGCGTGAAATCGACGAAGCTGCGGCGGCGGGCGACGCGGCCGCGCAGCTCGCGATCGACGTGTTCGTCTCGGCCGTGCGGCATTACATCGGCGCGTATCTCGTCGAACTCGGCGGCGCCGACGCGATCGCGTTTACGGGCGGCGTCGGCGAGAACTCGGCTCGCATCCGTGACGCCGCGTGCCGCGACATGAAATGGTGCGGCGTCGAACTGGACGCGGCCCGAAACGCATCGGCGTCGGACGAAGCCGTCGTGTCCAGCGACGCAAGCCGCGTGGTCGTGTGGATTTTGCCGACGAACGAAGAACTCGTCGTGGCGCGGCAAGTGGTTGAACTGTTGAACCGCTGAACGGTTCAACAGTCTAACTTTCAACGAGGTTCATATGTTTCTCGCAAAAGTAACCGGCCACGTCGTCGCGACGCAAAAGGTCGCGTCGATGACCGGCAGCAAACTGTTGGTCGTTGAACCGTTGCGGCTCGATGAGAAGTCGCGCGACCGGTTGAACAGCACGGGCCGAACGCTCGTGACAGTCGATTCGCTCGGCGCGGGCGTCGGACAAATCGTGCTCGTGTGCCAAGGCTCCAGCGCGCGGTTGACGCCGGAGACCGGCGACTTGCCGATCGACGCCGTCGTGATTGGCATCGTCGATTCGGTGCACATCGGCGAGCGAAACGTGCTCGACGCGGCACGGGAGGCAACGCGATGATCGCGGGTATGCCGACGGATGAAGAGACGATCGAGAGCGTCGTGCGCGAAGTGATCGCGCAGCTTCGCGGCGCGGGCGAGTCTCCTGCGGCTTCGCCGATCGACTCGCACGCGGGCCGCGTACACCTTGATGCGCTCGGCGTGTTTCGCTCGGTGGACGACGCGGTCGCAGCGGCGAACGAGGCGTACGAACAACTTCGCTTGCGAACGCTAGCGGACCGCGGTCGCGCGATCCAGCAAATCCGCCGCATCTCGATCGATCAGGCGGACGAACTCGGCCGAGCCGAACTCGACGAGACGAAGATCGGCCGGCTGGAGCACAAGATCGACAAGCTGAAGATCATCGGCGAGCGGATTCCGGGCGTCGAGTTTTTGCGCAGTGAGGCCGCGAGCGGCGATCACGGACTGACCGTGACCGAATTTGGCCCGTTCGGCGTGATCGGTGTCGTGACGCCGGTGACGCACTCGCTGCCGACCTTGGCCGCGAACGCGATTAACATGATTGCGGCCGGCAACACGCTCGTCGTGAATCCGCACCCGTCGGGCGCTCGGATCGCCTGCGAGGGCACGCGGCGATTCAACGACGCGATCCGCCGCGAAATCGGCATCGAGAACTTGATCTGCGTTATCGACCAACCGACGCTTGAAACAGCCCAAGCCATTTTCGAGCACCGCGGCGTGCGGCTGCTGTGCGTCACGGGCGGCCCGGGCGTCGCGCGGGCGGCGCTCGGCGCTCGCAAGCGGGCGATCGTCGCCGGGCCGGGCAATCCGCCGGTCGTCGTCGATGAAACGGCCGACATCGACAACGCGGCCAAGGCGATCGTTGCCGGCGCGGCATACGACAATAACTTGCTGTGCATCGGCGAGAAGCAGGTATTCGCTGTTGATCCGGTGTTTGATGCACTGGCCGACGCGATGCAGCGACACGGCGGATTTCGGCTGAGCGCGGCGCAGGTTGATTCGCTGTCGAAGGCCGCTTTTGTGCCGGTCGAAGACCAGGCCGGGCAGCTCGTAGTGAACAAGAAACTGCTCGGTCAAGATGCACGAGTGCTTGCCGAACACGCCGCCGTGCGGCTACCGGCCGGTGCCGTGCTGCTCTACGGCGAAACCGACGCCGATCACCCGTTTGTGCAGCACGAGCAGATGATGCCGTTCCTCCCGCTCGTCCGGACTCGCTCAGTGAGCGACGCAATTCGGCTCGCGAAAGAGAGCGAGCACGGCTACCGGCACACGAGCGTGATTCACTCGCGCGACGTGCGATCAATGACCGCGATGGGCCGCGAACTGGAGACGACAATCTTCGTGAAAAACGGCCCGTGCTACGCGGGACTCGGCATTGGCGGCGAAGGCTTCTGTTCATTCTCGATCGCCGGCCCGACCGGCGAAGGACCGACGAATCCGCTGACATTTACCCGAAACCGGCGCTGCGCGATGGTCGATGCGTTGAGGGTGGTCTGAAATGCAACTGGGCAAAGTGATTGGCCACGCGACATCGACGAGCAAGCACAAGTCGCTTGATCGCTGGCGACTGCTGCTGGTGCAGCCGATTGATGCGATGCGTCGCGCGGACGGCGAGCCGTTGCTGGTTCTGGACAGCCTCGGCGCGCGCGCGGGCGACACCGTCCTGCTGACGAGTGACGGCAACGGTGCCCGCGAGCTCGTCGCGGCAGAGAACAGTCCGTCGCGGTGGTTCGTGCAGGGAATTGCGGACGAGGTGTTCGATCGGGGATCCAGGAATTGAAATCTCAAATCTCAAGTATCAACTTTGAGGTTTGAAATTTGAGAACACATGGAGCTGGCGTGCGAATTTGTGAAATCATCGGCAACGTGACGCTCGCTCGCGTGCATCCGGCGCTCGCCGGCTTGCGGTTGCTCGTGGCCGCCCCGTTCAACGCGGCCGATTTGCAGGCGGGTCGACCAGCGTCGGGCGAAGAACTCGTCGTCGCCGACGAACTCGGCGCCGGCGTCGGCTCGCGCGTCGGCGCCAGCGAGGGCCGCGAGGCCGCAATGCCGTTTCGCCCGGAGCGAAAACCCGTGGACGCGTACTGCGCGTGCATCCTCGATCACGTGCAACTAACCCCTAACCCTTAACCCTCTTTCTGATGCCCAATCCCTGGAAACTGAAACAGGAAATGTGCGAGATCGGCCGGCGCATGTACGAGCGCGGGCTGGTGTCGGCGTTTGAGGGGAACCTGTCGGTGCGGCTCGCGCCGGACCGGCTGCTGTGCACGCCGAGCTTGATGTGCAAGGGGCTGCTCAAGCCGGAAGACCTGTGCGTCGTGGACATGACCGGCAAACAGCTCGCGGGCGAGCGGAAACGGTCGAGCGAAATCTTTCTGCACCTGGGCATCTATCGCGAGCGGCCGGACGCGCAAGCGGTCGTACACACGCACGCGCCGCACGCGACCGCGTTCGCCATCACACACACGCCAGTGCCGAACTGCATCACGGGCGAGGCCGAAGTCTTCCTCGGCGAAGTCCCGCTCGCGCCGTACGCCACGCCTGGCTCGCCGGAGATGGGCGACGCCGTCGCGCCGCTCGTGCGCAATTCCAACGTCGCGCTGCTGGCGAATCACGGCGTCGTATCGTGCGGCAAATCGCTTGAAGAGGCGTTGCACCTCACCGAGATTCTCGAATCCTACTGCCGCACGATCATCCTCGCCCGACAACTCGGCCCAGGTCAGCGACTGAGCGATCAAAACATGCGCGACCTCATGGCACTCAAACAGAAGCTCGGCTTGCCCGACCGCCGGGCCCGGCAAGAGAATTTCGAGAACTGTGATCTGCGCAGCAATAACGTTTTCGGCCGCGGGTTCTGCGAGACGGACGGGAGTCTGGCGGGAGCGCAACCGCCGATGAGTGCTCCGCCTGCCGGAGAAGGGAGCACGGCAGCGCCAGATGGAATTGAAGTGTTGGTGCGGGAAATTGCGGATCGCGTGATGGCGGCGGTCGCTCGCTAGGTCTGGGAGCTTGAACATGGCAAAGCAAGAGTTTCTTCGTTTGCCCGTTGTCTCCGCAGGGGCTGAGTACCTCGTGATGGGATACCTGATGCGACGAAACACCCTCGGCGAGCGCGGTTGCACTCGCGACTGGTACGGGCGGCATGGCGGCGAATGCGGCTGCACTGGCCACGAGTGAAGGTGCATTTGCGAGAAGTGCCGTTGCATGGGTCGTGGGACCGCCTGCGCTCGCCGCCAGTGCAGCCGCAATCGTGACGAGAGCGATTGCACTCGTGGCAAGCGCAGGTGCATTCGTGACCGGTGCAGTTGCACTCGCCGTCGAAGCGGCTGCACGCGCGACAAATGCACTTGCAATTGCCGCAAATGCAGATGCACTCGTGGCGAGTGCAGTAACCAAAGTTTTGATGCAAACCCTTTTTTTGCATAGGAGTTGCGGCAATTTCCGCATAGGGTGCCATGAAAGTCGCAATCATCGGCGGTGGCGGACTGGTCGGATCGAGTACCGCGTTTGCGCTGCAGTGTGGCGGCGTGGTGCGGGAGATTGTGTTGGTTGATGCGAACCGGCAGTTGGCCGATGGTCAGGCGCTCGATCTGTTGCACGGCAGCACGCTTGCCGGGGACCAGCGAATTGCGGCGGGCGGGTACGAGGAGATCCCGACAACCGACATCGTAATCATCACGGCCGGGCTGAGGCGGAAGCCGGACGAGAGCCGGCTGGACTTGATCAGTCGGAACGTCGATTTGTTCCTGTCGATCTTGGGTGAAATGAAGAAGGCCAGGCTGAAGTCGGACGCGATCGTGCACGTCGTGTCGAATCCGGTGGACGTGCTGACGCACTTGGCCGCGCGCGAGTTGGGCATTTGCCCGGACCGCGTGATTGGGCTGGGCACCGTGTTGGACACAATTCGTTTTCGCAGCCTCTTGGCCGCGCGGCTTGGCGTGCCGCCTACGCAGGTGTCGGCGGTGATTCTCGGCGAGCACGGTGATTCGATGGTGCCGATCTGGTCGAGTGCGACAGCGGCCGGACTGCCACTGGAAAAGTGGCCGGGAGCGACGCCGGCGATGCAGCAAGAAGTGTTTGCGAGAACGAAGGGGAGCGGCGCGGAAGTGATCAAGCTCAAAGGCGGCGCCGGCTTCGCCGTTGGTCTGGCGATCCGCGAGGTCGTGCACGCGATCGCGCTCGATCAGCGTCGCGTGCTGCCGGTCTCGACGGTGCAGAGCGGTGCGTACGGAATCCGTAATGTGTGCCTGTCCGTGCCGACCGTCGTCGGCCGCGCCGGTGCGGGGCAGCGGCCCGAGGTCGATTTGTGGCCGAAGGAGAAGCACGCGTTGCAGCAGTCGGCCAACGTGCTAGCAGAGACCTTGGACCGGGTTTTGAAGGCGAAGTGAAGTACGAACGAAGAGGTCTCACGCAGAGGCGCAGAGTTCGCAGAGGGGAGATTTCAGATTTGAGACTTCGGCTCTAATTCAAAAACTTTGCGTGCTCTGCGCCTCTGCGTGAGATTTCTTAAGGTTGACGCTCATGAAACCAAAGTCGTTGGACCAAAAACTCGCCGCGCTCCGGGCCAACCCGGACGCGAACGTCTTCATCCTCGCCGACGCGAAAGACGCCGACATGGCGTTTGGCATTGGGTCGCCGGGCCATTCGCCGGAGGCACACTCGGGCGAACTGCGGTTTCGGACGATGACCGAGTTTCGCGACATCATTCGCGAGATCGTGCGGCAAGAACTGGTGGACATCATGCTCATGTCGGCGTCGATGAGCGACGTGCTGACGATTCAGGAGCGGATTTTCGACAATTCGCCGGTCACGCCGGCCGTGCGGGCGAACGACACGACGGACATTCACGCGGTGCGGGGCGGCAAGTACGTGACGCACCCGTCGATGCCGTTTCGCACGGCGACGGTTGACCACATTCAGTGTGGGCACATCGACTGCGAACCGGCCGAGCGATTCCGCGGGGCGAATCTCGGATTGTACTCGGTCACGTTCAACAACGACCCGGAGCGCGACCGGCGGACGCTGGAGGAGTACACGCGGTTTCGCATCGAGGCGGAGCGAAAAGGATTCAAGCACTTCCTCGAAGTTTTTGATCCGAACGTACCGGACGCCGTCGCGCCGGACCTGTTGCCGAAGTTCATTAACGACATGATCGCGCGGTGTCTCGGCGGCGTGCCGCAATCGGGCCGGCCGCTGTTCTTGAAGATGGTCTATCACGGGCCGCAGGCGATGGAGGAGTTGCACCGCTACGACTCGTCGCTCGTGGTCGGCATTCTGGGCGGCTCGGCGGGCACGACGTACGACGCATTCAAGTTGCTCGCGGAGGCGAAAAAACACGGCGCGAAGGTGGCCCTGTTTGGTCGAAAGATCAACAATGCGGAAAACCAATTTGTGTTCACCCGCTTTTTGCGGCTCATCGCGGATGGCGCGATTTCGCCGGAGCAAGCCGTTCGCGCGTACCACGCAGCGCTCGAAAAACTCGGCGTCAAGCCGCACCGATCGATCGACGACGACATGCAGCTTCAAACGGGCGTGATGAGCTACGGCGGCAGCGGCCGGACGGTCAGCGTGCCGGCGGCGACGCGTTCCGGTTCAACTTCATTCGTGGCCCCGGCCGCTGCGGGGAATCAAACGGCCGAAAGTTCGTGCGCGTGCAACGTGCCGCAGCGAGACGGCGATCGATCGACGGTGCCGGGCGCTGGCGGCTCGGAAGCCGCTCGTGGCACCTACTTGCCACGGCGGCTGGACGGTGAACCGGATTTCTCCAAGATGACAACCGTGGAAAAGCTGGCCTACAACCGCGCCGAACGCGATCGCGTCTTCGGCTAATGACACGGAAGAGTGGGCGTTCAATTCCCGACTCTCGTCGCACGCGCGCGGTACGTCGTCCAAGCGACTGCTATTGGCTGATCTTCCACTTCCTCATTATCATCCCGCCGCACTCTCGACGCGGCTCATGATCAGGCGTGATTTTACCGAGCAAGCAGCGGATGAGCGAAGCGTTAAGGAATCGCGTGATGAACCTGGTTCGGTGGTGCGTGACCCTGGCCGCCGTGACGTGGGTGCTGATGAAGATCGAATGGCGCGATCAATTGCGTCAGTCCACCGGTGAGCCGTTGCGTGGCCGCGTCCAGGTGCTTGCCGATCGATTCATCGTGACGGCGGCCGACGGTTCGGTGCGAGAATTCGCACGGGCGGACGCGCCCGAGGATGCATTCGAGCCGGGATTTCTGACGCTCGTGCGCAACATCCAGCCCGCCTACCTGCTCGTTGGACTGTTCTTTTACCCGATCGCGAACGTGCTCGGGGCGCTGCGCTGGCGGGCGTTGATGCGAGCACACGAGATGGATCCGGGTCTGGTGCAGAGCTTGAAGCTCACGTGGCTCGGCTTTTTTTGGAGTCTGGTTTTCCCCGGCGTCACGGGGGGCGACGTGGTGAAGGCGTACTGCGTGGCCCGCACGGCGCAGAAGCGAGCGATCGCGGTGCTCATCGTTCTCTTAGACCGGATCATCGGGCTAGTCGGGCTGGCGTTTCTGAGCGGCTTGGTCATCCTGTTCAACCTGCACAACGCGGAACTACGCACGGTGAGCACGGGCATTCTCATTTTCATTGCGATCATGGTGAGTTGCGGTCTGCTCTTTTTCAGCCGGCGACTGCGTCGCTGGTCTGGCTTCAACTGGCTGCTGGGCCTGTTGCCGTTTCAGACGCGTGTGGCGCAGTTTGACGAGGCGCTGTTTCATTATCGAAACCACAAGAAGACGATCGCAGCGTCGCTGGCGTTGTCGTTGGGCACGCACGCGGTGAACGTCGGCGTGTTTTGTCTTGCCGGCCGGGCGCTCGGTCTGCCGGTGGCGTGGCAGCACTACTTTGTGTTCATTCCGGTGATGCTGATGATCGCCGCGTTGCCGATTTCGGCGGGCGGGCTGGGCGTTTTCGAGAGCGGCGTTTCGCATTTTCTGGCGTTGCCCGGCGTCGGCGCGACGGCCTCCGGCGCGTTCGCGCTGTGCGTGCTCTATCGCCTGATGATCATCTTCGTCGGCCTGCCCGGCGCGATGGTGCAAGTCGGCGGGATGAAGTCTGAGGATGGAGAATTGAAGATTGAGGACTGAAGGTTGAAGATCGAGGATCGCGACGTCCTCGGCCTCAATCTTCGATCCTCAAAGCTCAATCTTCTGGGGTTGCACGCGGCCGGGTCAAGAATTACCGTGAGCACGAAGGTGGCAAGGGGCGGGCTTCGAGCGGGCGAAATCGCGTTTACATGGAACCGAGCGCACCGTGGAAAGAATCAATCCGTTGCCGAGCGGCTGGAATGCCGGCGGCGAGTTTCGCCGAAGATTCCTGTGGAGGCGGGAAGTCTGATGCCACCGAAGATCCTGCGCGACAACGTTCAGCGAGTTTTCTGTTCCGTTCGGTGGTTTGCTGCCGCTGCCGTGATTGCGCTCGTGGGATGCGGCCAGCCGCCAGCTTCATCGACCGCGCCGTCGCAAATCATTGCGGCGGAGCCGGAATCAAAGGCTAAGGAGAGCATGGACGTGGCCAACACGACGGACCAAACTGCCACGACCGCGCCGGAGCAGCAGCAACCGCCGCCAGCCGACGACGAACTGCTTGAGCCGTTTCCGCGAAAGCAGAAACTGCCGCCCGAGGCGCTCGAAGGCGGCGTCGAATGGCTCAACACGGCCGGTCCCATCACGCTTCAGTCGCTGCGCGGCAAGGTCGTGCTGCTCGACTTCTGGACCTACTGCTGCATCAACTGCATGCACGTGCTGCCCGATCTGAAAAAGCTCGAAGAAAAATACGCCAACGAACTCGTCGTCATCGGCGTACACTCGGCGAAGTTCGACACCGAACGCGATTCGCAAAACATCCGGGAAGCGATCCTGAGATACGAGATCGAGCATCCGGTCATCAACGACGCCAACATGATTGTCTGGCGGCAATTGGCGGTGCGTGCCTGGCCGACCTTGATGTTGATCGATCCAGAGGGCTGTGTGGTCGGAGCGATTTCCGGCGAGGGCGTGTACGATGCGCTGGATTTTCACATCGGCCGGCTCGTGAAGTATCATCGCGCGAAGAAAACGCTGAAGGAAGGGCTTGTGCACTTCGAATTGGAAAGTGCGCGAACGACGGACACGCCGCTGCGGTTTCCGGGCAAGGTGCTGGCCGACGCGGCGGGCGGGCGGCTCTTCATCGCGGACTCGAATCACAACCGCATCGTCGTCACGACGCTCGACGGCGAGCTGCTGCACGTGATCGGCACAGGCGAGATCGGGCGCGACGACGGGCCGTTTGACCGCGCGAAGTTTTTCCGCCCGCAGGGCATGGCCCTCGACGGCGACTCGCTCTACGTGGCCGACACGGAGAATCACATGATTCGCCGCGTCGATCTCAAGGCACGAACGGTCGCAACGATTTCGGGCACGGGCGAACAGGGCACAAACCGCTCGCATCTGCCGAAGCCGGCGAAGGAATCCGCGCTGAACAGCCCGTGGGATTTGACTTGGCACGAGGGGAAGCTCTTCATCGCGATGGCCGGCCCGCATCAGATTTGGCTGTGGAACGCCGCGACTGACGAGATTCACGCGTACGCCGGGTCGGGCCGCGAGGACATTGAAGACGGCGAGTTGGCGTTCTCCGCGTTCGCGCAGCCGAGCGGCCTCGCGTCCGACGGCCGATGGTTGTACGTCGCCGACAGCGAGGGGAGTTCGATCCGCGCGGTGCCGTTCGACGCGGAGCGCGAAGTGCGCACGGTCGTCGGCACGGCGAATCTGCCCGAAGGACGGCTCTTCACGTTTGGCGACGAAGACGGCGAGGGCGATGTGGTTCGGCTGCAGCACCCGCTGGGCGTCGCGTGGGCCGACGGCGCGCTCTTCGTGGCCGACACGTACAACAACAAAATCAAGATCATCGATCCCAAGACGAACTCGTCCGCGACGATTTTTGGCGACGGACGGCCCGGCCGCGACGACGACCCGGCGCGGCTCGACGAACCGAGCGGGCTGAGCGTCGCGAACGCCAAACTGTACATCGCCGACACGAATAATCACGCGATTCGAGTTGCCGACCTGAAGACAAAACAAGTGACGACGCTCGCGATCGCCGGCCTGAAGCCGCCGAAGCCGTCGCGGCCCGAACCGCCGCCGGCGTTTCCGAATGCTCAAAAGATCGTGCTTGACCCGCAAACCGTCGCCGCCGGCGCTCCGGTTGAGCTACGCGTGAATCTGCAACTCGCCGATGGATTCGAACTCAACGACCTCGCGCCGATGACGTACCTCGTCGAAGCGAAGGACGGAAAAGACATCGTGCGCGGCGAGAAGCTCGGCAGCCCGCAGCAAGTCAAACCGCAAAAAACTTCGCTGACGATCCCGCTCGAAACCGGCGACACAGCCGGGGCCGCCACGCTCCGCGTGTCGTTGACGTTTTATCAATGCCGCGAAGGCGCGAGCGGCATCTGTGAGGTGAAGCAAGTCGTCTGGGAAGTGCCGCTGAAGACTTCAACGGGGGCCGCGCGAAAACACGTCGACCTGACGGCGACCGCGGACGAGCCGCTGCCCGAACCCGAAGCTTCACAATCTCCGGCGTTGCTCGACCGCGAGCGCGACGAGTAGAACTTGTTCCGAATCCGCGCCGCCGTAGAACTGAATCCCGTCATTCGCTCTATGCGGCGCGGCGAGAACACCTGCCTGCAGGCTCCGTTGAATTTGTCGAAGGTGCTCACTACAATCGGCCCTTCGTTTCAGCCCTAAAAACAGGCGTTTGTTATGTTCGACGGCCTTCGCAACGGCATCACCGAGGCGATGCGCAAACTCAGTGGCCGCGGCCGGCTCACGGAAGCCAACATCCGTGACGGCCTGCGTGAGGTTCGCCGCGCGCTGCTCGAAGCCGACGTGAACCTGGGAGTCGTCAACGACTTCGTCGCCCGTGTCACCGAGCGGGCCGTCGGCCAGGAAGTGCTGAAGGCGATCAATCCGAGCGAGCAGATCATCAAGTTCGTGTACGACGAACTCGTGACGCTGATGGGGCCGGTCAGCCACGCGATTCGCTACGCCAGCGCCGGGCCGACGATTTTGATGCTCTGCGGTCTGCAGGGCAGCGGCAAGACGACGACCTGCGGCAAGCTCGCCCTGTACGTGCGCAGTCGTGGCCGCAATCCGATGCTTGTCGCCGCCGACCTGCAGCGGCCCGCCGCCGTCGAGCAGATTCACGTGCTCGGCGAACAAATTCAAGTGCCGGTGTACAGCGAGGCGAATTCGAACCCGGTCACCGTTTGCCAAAACTCCGTGCGCGCGGCCGAGGCGAAGGGCTGCGACACGATTATCCTCGACACCGCCGGCCGGCTGCACGTGGACGAGCCGCTGATGAAGGAACTCGAGCTGATCGACAAGCGAGTCGGTCCGCACGAGGTGTACCTCGTCGTGGACGCGATGACCGGCCAGGTCGCGGTCGAAGTGGCCAAGGCGTTCAACGAGGCGTTGGAACTCGACTGCCTCATCATGACGAAACTCGACGGCGACGCACGCGGCGGCGCGGCGCTTTCCGTCAAATCGGTCACCGGCGTGCCGATCCGCTTCATCGGCGTCGGCGAAAAGCTGGAAAAGATCGAGGAATTTCATCCGGACCGCATGGCCAGCCGCATCTTGGGCGGCGGCGACATGATGTCCCTCGTCGAAAAAGTCGCCCACGCGCAGACCGAGGCCGACCTCGAACTCGCCCGCAAACAGCAGGAGCGAATGGCGAAGGGCGAATTCACGCTCGACGACTTCCGCGCGTCGATGGGCCAGATGAAGAAGCTCGGCTCGGTGAAAGACCTCATGCAGCACCTGCCGGGCATGTCGGAGATGCCGGGCCTCGACGGCAGCGAGGAGGAAATGGTCCGGCTGCAGGGCATCATCGACTCGATGACGCCCGACGAGCGGCGCAACCCGGACAAGATCGACATGAGCCGTCGCCGCCGCATCGCCACCGGCAGCGGCACCGAACCGAGCGACGTGAACAAACTGATCAAGCAGTTCGATCAGATCAAGCCGCTCATGAAGCAGATGGCGTCGATGGGCCTGCGCGACCGGTTTAAGACCCTGACCGGGTTGAGCAAGATGGGCGCGTTCATGCCCGGCGCGAACATGTTCAAATCGAAGGAACGCTCGCACCGCAAGAGTGCCCGTGAGCGGCTCAAGGAGCGACAGATGAAGAAGCGGATTGAGAAGCGGAGAAAAAAGAAATGACGAATGACGAAGCACGAAGGAACTAGTCGAAATCGCTGGGGCAGCATTCGCCTTTCGAGCTTCGTGCTTCATTTGACATTCGTCATTGGACATTCGACATTCTGTGCCAAGCGTCTGATCTGAAAAACACGACTTAGGAGTCCCCGTGGTCAAAATCCGCATGAAGTCAATGGGCCGCAAGCACCGCCCGTTCTTTCGCATCTGCGCGATCGACTCGAGGCGGCCGCGCGACGGCCGGCCGATCGAAGAACTCGGCACGTACGACCCGATGATCCTCGACACGGAAAAGCGCTACGTGATCAACAAGGAGCGGGCCGAATACTGGATTTCGGTTGGGGCGCAGCCGTCGGAGCGCGTGTGGGTGCTGCTCAAAAAGATCGGCATTGCGCCGAAGGTGAAGGCGAAGCCGAGGCGACGGCCCGCGAACGACGCGGCCAAGAAGGCGTGATGCGATTCGACGTCCTGACGCTGTTCCCCGAAATGTTTTCGGGATACCTGAGTCAGAGTATCCTCAAGAAGGCCATTGACCGTGGCCTCATTGAGGTGCAACTTTGGAACATTCGCGACTGGGCGGCGGGCAAGCACAAATCGGTCGATGACCGGCCGTTCGGCGGCGGCCCGGGCATGGTGCTGCGGTGTGAGGCGGTGTTCGCGAGTGTCGAGGCCGTGCAGGAGAAGGCCGAGCCGGGCCGCCTCGTCATGCTGACGCCGCAAGGGCGCCGGCTCGATCAGCGGCTGGTCGAACAACTGGCGGCGGGGCCGCGGCTGCTGCTGCTCTGCGGCCGATACGAGGGGTTCGACGAGCGGATTCGAATCGGGCTGCGGCCGACGGAGATTTCGGTCGGCGACTACGTGGTGTCGGGCGGCGAGGTGCCGGCGATGGTTGTGATCGACGCCGTGAGCCGGCTGGTGCCCGGCGTGCTCGGCGATGAACAGAGCCCGCGCGACGAGTCGTTCAGCGAGGCGGGGTTGATCGAGTACCCGCACTACACGCGACCGCGCGAGTTCCGCGGCATGCGAGTGCCCGAGACGTTGATCAAAGGGAACCATCAGGAAATCGCCCGCTGGCGGCGCCGGCAGGCGGAAATGCGGACGCGCGAGCGGCGGGCTTCCGACGCAGCGCCTCCAGCGGCGTCCGAAAACGAAACATCCCAAAAGCAGAAGGAAAACGATCGTGATTAACAAACTGATGAAGCACGTGGAGGATTCCACGAAGCGCAAGGAGCCGCTCAAGTTCGAGATCGGCGATCAAGTGGACGTGCACGTGCGGATCTTGGAAGGCGACAAGGAGCGCATTCAGATTTACTCGGGCACGGTGACCGCGCGGCGCGGCGGCGGCGCGCGAGAAATGTTCACCGTGCGGCGCATCGTCGCCGGCGAGGGCGTCGAACGCATCTTCCCGCTCAACTCGCCGCGCATCGCCGCGGTTGAAGTGAAACGCAGCGGCAAGGTCCGCCGCGCGAAACTCTACTACCTGCGGAAACGGGTCGGCAAATCGACACGGCTCCGCGAACGACGCGGCAGGACTGAAGAAGCCGCCGCGGGAACCACTGCAGCAAAGGGCTAACGGGCATGGCACGACGGCCAGCGTCCCGAAACTGACCCGACGCGCGACTCGACGCGCGAGCGAGGGCGATCATGCTCGGTTTCGTCCGCCGACTCTTGGGCAACCGCGGTGAACGGGCCGCCGAGCGATTTCTGACGGAACTCGGCTACCGCATCGTCGCCCGCGGCCTGCGCAGCCGACGCGGCGAACTTGACCTCGTCGCGATCGACGGCCGCACGGTTGTGTTTGTCGAAGTCAAGACGCGGTTCGACCACGCGGCCGGTCATCCGGTCGAGGCAGTCGGCCCGAACAAACAGAAAAAGCTGACGGCACTCGCGCTCGCGTTTCTCAAGAAACACAAGCTGCTCGAACACTCTGCCCGTTTCGACATCGTGGCGATCACGTGGCCGGACGGCCGGGCGGAGCCGACGATCGAGCACTTTCGCAACGCGTTTGAGCCGCCTGGCCGGTTTCAGATGTTCGCCTGACCGCGCGTCGCCTAGTTCTAGTTGATTTCGCCGGCGGAAAGCTGCAATGCCCACTCAGCCCGATCACGATCCCGCGTTCACCGCCGCGATGCGCGAAATGTCGCGCGCACACGTTGCCGATATCTGGCGTCGCGGACAGGCCGGCGAGGTGTTCACCGGCGAAGATCAGTCGTTCTACCAGGCGATGAAGGTTCATCCCGAGTACGTCGAATTCTGGGAACGGGCTGCGGAACTCAGCGGCAAGGACGTGACCGTTGACGGCGTGAATCCGTATCTGCACGCGTCGCTGCATTCGGTCATAGAGCGGCAGATCGCGGAGACTGGCCCGCCCGAGACCGAGCAGGCCGTCTTTCGGCTCACGCACGCCGGCCTGGATCGGCACGAGGCGGTGCATCGCATCGCGGGACTGCTCAGCGAGTTCATTTACGAAATGATGAAGCAAAAAAAACCGTTCGACAACGCACTCTACTGTCGCCGGCTGCGAGCACTCAAGCCGTGACCTTTGAGCTTTCGGGCTTGTGATTAGTTTGAGATTTGAGATCTGAGATTTGAGATTTCACTGCCTTTGCATCCCTCACTGCGACTCTCCGATCGCGACTTGCTGGCCGAGTGTGAAGTTCACACGTATCGCGCTAGTGGACCGGGCGGCCAGAAGCGAAACAAGGTCGAATCCGCGGTGCGCATCTGCCACGTCCCGACTGGCGTCACGGCGATCGCTGAGGAGAGCCGTTCGCAATTGGAAAACCGCCCGCACGCGCTGCGGCGGTTGCGCGAGGCCATCGCGATTCAAGTTCGGTCACCCGTCGCGATCGACAATTTCGAGATGCCGGATGAGTTGCGTTGCGCGTTTGCGGGCGGCGAGCGACTTCGCGTCAACGAGCACAATGCGGCGTATCCAGCCGTGGTCGCCGCCGTGCTTGACTTGCTTGCCGCGTGCGCGGGCCGCGTTAGCGACGCGGGTCGCGCGCTCGGCACGTCCACGCATCACGTCGTTCAGTTCCTCGCCGACCACGACCGCGTGTGGGCGGAAGCCAATCGAATTCGCGAGCGACACGGACTCGCGCGATTGAAAGTCGCCAAGTAGCTCGCCAGAATGTCGGTCCTCATGAAGCACGAACCCGCTGTCGGCTGCACGATCGACCAACTCGACACGCCCTGCCTCGTCGTGGAACTCGACGCCCTGGAACGCAACATTCGCCGCATGATGGAATACTGCCGCACGCACGGCGTGGCGTGGCGGCCGCACGCGAAGAGTTACAAGAGTTCGGCCATCGCGCGAAAGGTCGTCGAGGCCGGCGCGATCGGCGTGACCTGCGCGAAGCTCGGCGAGGCAGAAGTAATTGCCGCCGGCGGCGTGACCGATCTCTTGATCGCCAATCCGCTTGTTGGGCCGATCAAACTGGCGCGGCTGGTCGAGCTGCGTCGTCACGCGAACCCGATCGCCGTGGTCGATCACGTCGATCACGTGCGACCGCTGTCCGCGGCCGCCGTGTCCGGCGGCGTCACGATTCGCACGTTGATCGAAATCGACATCGGCATGAAGCGCTGCGGTGTGTTGCCCGGCGCGGCCGCGCTGGCACTGGCGCGGCAAGTTGCCGAATCGCCCGGCCTCGAATTCGCCGGCATCATGGGCTGGGAAGGTCACCTCGTCGCCGCGGCCGACCCGGCGGAGAAATCCCGCAAGATTGCGGCCTCAGTTGGACTGCTCGCGGAAACGCGGGCCGAGTTGGAGCGCGCCGGGTTGCCGTGTCTGATCGTCAGTGCGGGTGGCAGTGGCTCGTTCCAAATCACCGCGCGGCTCGGCATCGCAACGGAAATGCAGGCCGGCGGCGCGATCTTCATGGACCTGTTCTATCGCCACAAATGCCAGGTGGCGGCGATGGAATTCGCGCTGACGATCTTGGCCACGGTGACGAGCCGCCCGGCCGCGAACCGCGCGGTCATCGACGCCGGCCGCAAGACAATGAACCTGGAACTATTCCTTCCTGAAGTTCGCGGGCGGTCCGATTTACACGTCACGTCGCTCTCCGCCGAGCACGGCGTGCTTGAAGTGAAGTCCGGCCCCGGCCCGGCGATCGGCGACCGGATCGAACTCATTCCCGGCTACGGCGACTTTACGACCGTGCTGCACGATCGTATCTTTGGCTTCCGCGCCGACCGGCTCGAAGTCGTCTGGCCGCTCGACACGCGCGGGCGGCTCGACTGAATCACGCGAAACATTCACAGGAGAATTCAGATGCGATTCAATCCGAAAACTGTCATCGTGCTGTGGGGCACGTGTCTCGTCTCGATCGCCGCGCTGGCTCGTGCCGGCCTTCAACAGCCGAAAGCGACGCCGCAGCCGCCGGCCGGCGTCTTGTTCGAGCGCGACGTCGTTTACGGCACCGGCGGGGGCGAACCGTTGACGCTCAACCTGGCCCGCCCGGAAAAGTCCGACGGCCCGCGGCCCTGCATCGTTCTCATCCACGGCGGCGCGTGGCGGGCCGGCAACAAGGCCGGGCACGATCCGCAAACCTGGCAATTCGTCCAGCGCGGCTACGTGTCGGTGACCGTCGGCTACCGCTTCTGCCCGAAGCATCGTTTCCCGGCGCAGGTCGAGGACGTGAAATGTGCCGTGCGATTCCTCCGCGCGAACGCCGAGAAATTCGGCATCGACAAGAATCGGATCGGCGCCATCGGATTCTCCGCCGGCGCGCACCTGTCGATGATGCTCGGCGTCATGGACAAAAGCGACGGCCTGGAAGGCGACGGCGGGTGGCCGGACGAGTCGAGCAAGGTACAGGCGGTCGTGTCCTATTTCGGCCCGACCGACCTGCTCGCCCCCGACATTCCCGACTTGAGCAAGCCGCTGGTCAAGGACTTCGTTGGCGGCAGCGCCGAAGAAAAACCTGACGACTGCAAGCGTGCCTCGCCGCTAACGTACGTCACCGCGGGCGACGCGCCGACGCTGCTCTTCCAGGGCACGAAAGATCCACTCGTGCCGCACACGCAGGCGTTCAAGATGGTGGACGCGCTCTCCGCCGCAGGCGTCCCCGGCCGCGCCGAATTGATCGTCGGAGCCGGCCACGGCTGGGGCGGCAAGGACCTCGAACGCACGTCGAACGAATCATTTGACTTCTTCGACGAACACCTGAAGCCTAAGAAACCTTCGGCCGCCAAGTAGCTGGCGTGCTTGACCGCGCATTTCATCCAAAGTGCCGTCGGTAGACGGATTCTGGGCGATATTTGATAATTACAGCATGTAGAACACCTAAATTACCAAATCGTCATGTCGGTATGGCATACCAGGCGTCCGGTGTGGCATCCCAGGCGAGCGGGACGGCTTCCCAGGCGTCCGGAGGGCCTTCCGTACACAGGCGAGCGGTCTGGCATCCCAAGCGTCCGGCTTGAATTCACAGGCGAGCGACCTGGTGAACAAGCCGCCGGCAGATTCCATTCAACTGTTACAGCCGGCAAAGCCGATAAACTTTACGCAGCTTCCCTGCTGGGCGATTCTGCGCCCGTGAAAGGGTGCGTTGCGAACGGTTCACTGAGAGGTCAACCACATGCAGAATCCAAAGCAGCCACAGGCGCAGACACAGACGAACTTGCCATTCATCGCCACTCGTTCGCGTTTGCTTGGGTCGGCACTCGCGTTCGCCGTGGGTCTTGTCTTGATCGCGTGCGTGATCGCGGTTCTCGAATTACCGGCGTACCGCGAGTCGCTGGCGCATCGTTACATCAGCGGCCACCCGATCGAGCAGTGTGAAACGTGGCTGTTCTTCTGGGGGATGGCCGCGCTCGGCTGGAAGGCGTGGACGTTGGTTGCGGAGCGGCGTGTCGTGCGGCGTCCAGTGTTGCCGCTGCCGCACGGCCGCGCGATCGCGATCGCCGAGATCCCGCGGTTGATGAACGCGCTCGCGCAGTTGCCCGCGCGACTCCGCGCCACGTCGCTGGTGCGGCGGCTCGCCGACGCGCTCGGCTACGTGCAGCAGCACGGATCGGCCGACGGCCTCGAAGAGCGGCTGGTCATGCTCGGCGACCGCGACGCCGACGAGGTGGACGGCAGCTATGAACTGGTGCGGACGATCACCTGGGCGATTCCGATCCTCGGATTCCTCGGCACCGTCGTCGGCATCACGATCGCGATCGGCAGCATCACGCCGCAACAATTGCAAGACTCGCTCGGCGAAGTGGTCGGCGGACTGGCGATCGCATTCGACACGACAGCCCTCGCGCTGGCGCTCTCGATGGTCGTCGTCGCGATGAAGTTCTTCGTGGAACGGACCGAGCGGGGCGTGATGGCCAGCGTGGACTCGACCGTCGAGGAATCGCTGTTGCACCGCTTCGAGCGGATCGATCCGGAAACGAAAAAGTTCCTCACCGCGCTGGACGGCGTCGCCAACGTCGTGATGCAATCGACGCGCGACGCGTGGCGCGAGCAAGGTCAACTCTGGACCCGAACGATCGAACACGCCGGCGAGGCGCAGATCTCCGCACTGCACGCCGCGGCACAGAAAAATGCCGAGCAGTCCGGCCAGATCGCGCGGCAACTCACCGTGGACCACGCGCATCAATTCGGCGACGTGCTGAAGCGGCTGGAGAAACTGCAAGAGGCGACCGCGGCGACTGTGGTCGGCCTGCGCGAAGCGAGCCGCGAGTGGCTCACGCACGCGCGCGACGAGGCCCACCAACACACGGTCAAGCAGGACACGCAATTTCAGCATTTCCTTACGGGCCTCGAAATGCTGCGCAACGTCTGTCACAAATCGCTGGCCGACGTCGCCACGAAGATGGCGTTGCACCAGGCCGCGGTGAAGCGGCAGACGGACCTGATCGCGCAACTCGTCGCCGACGAGGGCCGCGTGTCGAAGTTGCAGCAGACGCTGGCGAGCAACCTGGCATCGCTCGCGAGCGTGCAATCGCTCGATGAGGCGATTCACAGCCTGTCGGCCGCCGCGCACATGCTGACCGCGCGCGCGGGCCGCATCGGGCACGGGCCGCAACTGGCGGTGACCGACGAGCCGCACGCGG
>Ga0247727_10004664_pt1 | contig 28838 bp, 27 predicted proteins | sample WisWelCaveWW1625_FD_202498 | JGI IMG/M metagenome (GOLD analysis project Ga0247727, IMG submission 202498) | Biofilm microbial communities from Wishing Well Cave, Virginia, United States - WW16-25 | ecosystem: Environmental > Aquatic > Deep subsurface > Groundwater > Cave microbial mat | place...
TATATCATTGTTGAAAACACGACGCTCAATGTAACGTTGTATCATTATCGTCGGCATGATATCAAATCGCCCAATAGCATTGAGAATGATTTTTTTTCACGCCTGCGGGTGAATGCATTGATTAACTTTTAGAAGAGGTGCAAGATGAAGAAAGCGTTGCGCTTGAGCAGCACACTGATCGTGGTCGCCGCCGTGGGAGTTTTTGCCTTTGCCGGCCTCGTTGCGACATGGGCGGGAGAGTTGAAACCCGCGCCCGTGAACAATACCGTGGTTCCCGAGCCCCAGGACAAGAAACCGGCAGTTTCCGCGTCCGAGATCATCGTCTACGCCTCCGACCTGCCGGAGCGCGCCCTATACGAGTTTGACTTTTGGAACGACGCCGCCTCGCCCGGCGGCAAGATGATCGGAACTCCCAACACCGGCGATGAGTTGGATCCGCCTCCCGAGAACGATCCCCATGTGACTTTCAAAGTCAAAGTGCAAAGCGGCGTCGCGTATCGTTGTTGGATTCATATGAAAGTGGGAGCGCCGAAAGGCAAGTCGCAGGCGAATGTCATTTGGGCGCAATTCTCGGATGCCGTCGACAAAGCCAACAAGCAAGTCTTGAAGCCGGGCACGGGAAGTTACTTGACAGCGCAAGGGCCAGCGCAGTTAGGCTGGTCGTGGGTGAAGTGCAATTTAGGAGAATCCAACGGCTCCGAGTCGCTGATTTATTTTCGCGCCAGCGGTGAAGTCACCGTGCGCTTGCAGGCGGGAATGGAAGGCGTCGGCTTCGATCAGTTTTTGTTAAGCCCCGCGCGCTTTTTAGAGAATGCACCGTCCGAAGCGGTCGTAAAAAAATAAGTACCGTACCGCAACATTCATGTTGCGTTGCGCCGAGTTGATCGCAAAACAATCGGCAACGCCGCTTTCATGTTGAGAAAGCGGCGGCCCAAATGATAAACCAGAAAATTTTGGAGAATTTTATGCAATGGCTTAATGTTGACGTCCCCGCCGGATGGGTAGATTTACTCGTTCGGACGGTGAAGGTTGCCGTCGTCGGCTTTGTGGTTCTGCAAATGAAAGAATGGTTCGACGCGGGCTCATTCGACACGCCGGCCACCGCCGTCGATGCGGGGCTGATCGCCGGCGGGACCCTGTTGTTGAACGCCATCTTTATGTGGATCAATCCCAAAACCAGATAAAAACTTTTGGCTTGATGGAGAGCCATGAAAAAACGAAAACAAATTCTTGTAGGAATACAGTTATCATGACCTGGTACCTATGACTGGCACGGAATCCAGCTCATCTCAGCCTTTTGCCGTGGCGAGCGTCCACTTCGAACAAAATGCGACAGACGGAGACGTCGAAGTGGTGTTCGAGGTCAAAGGCGGTGACGAGGGCCTCACGAAATTCACGGTAGTTTCTCCGGACGGCCGCACCGTCATCGATTTCACCGCGCCCGACGCTTCAACATTAGGAATACGGCAGTTCCGTTTCGAATCGCCGGAGCCGAAAGAGGTTAAAAATCTTAAAGCGGCTTATCCGGAGGGCGTCTACACGTTCACGGGCGTGACTGCCTCCGGCGTCAAGCTTCACGGCAAGTCCACACTGAATCACAAGCTGCCAACAACGACTTCTTTTATTCGACCCCAAGCTGAGGCTCAGAATGTGGCAATCAAAAATCTGGAGATCACCTGGACGCCCGTTAAGAATCTGGCTGCTTACATCATCTATATCGAACAGGATGAACTGAATGTCAGCCTCACGGCAAGACTGCCGAGTTCGGTGGCCCAATTTTCCGTGCCCGATGGTTTTCTGCTTCCCGGGACGGAATATCAACTGGGTATCGGTACCGTGACGAACGAGGGCAACATCTCCTTTGTCGAGACCTCGTTTACGACTGTCGCAAAGGCGCAACGTTGATTTGGCCAATATCATGGCGACTTCAAACATAAAGGTCATCGTTGGAGAATCGACGAGCGCGTTAATCTTTTACAAGTTCAATGTTTGCAAACAAAGCAAAGATTTTTTAAAGACAAAATAATAAACGACAAAATGATGAAAATTATTTTGTCTTGTGGGTTGCGGCTCGTTCGCGTTGGGCCCGAGCAAGTTAAACGTTAGGTGTTGAAATGAAAAACCAGAACCATTCCGCCGCATTGATTCTTTTTTTGTTGTTGCTGTCCAACGTTTATATCGCTTCTTGCCAATTAATTGCGCGAGATCCCTCCCAGCACAATGGGACAACAACTGCGAGGATTCAAAAAACAGTCTCAGCAAGATTGCCGGCAGCGAAAACACCGGGTAACTTCATGATCGCTTTCATCGGCGATCAAGGGCCGAAAGCGAACGCTCTGGCGGTTTTGGCGCTGATCAAAAATGAAGGGGCGAATGCGATTGTGCATTCCGGAGATTTCGATTACGAGGACAATCCGGCAGCCTGGGAGGCGCAAATAAATAATATTCGCGGGGACGATTTTCCCTATTTCGCCTCGGTCGGAAATCATGACGATGAAAGTTTCTATATATCCGGCGGGTATCAGGATTTGCTGGAAGCCAGAATGAATCGGCTTGGCATAACGTGGGACGGAGATTTGGGCGTGCAGTCTTCATTCGTCTATAAGGGCATATTCTTCGTTCTGACGGCGCCTGGCGTATTCGGCTCCAGCCACGCCGAGTATATAAGAGGCCGGCTCGCGGCAGATAACTCGATTTGGCGCATCAGTAGCTGGCACAAGAATATGCGCCGCATGCAAGTCGGAGGCAAAAGCAACGATACCGGCTGGGAAGTGTATGAAGAATCGCGCAAAGGCGGGGCGATTATCGCTACGGCCCACGAGCATTCCTACAGTCGAACCCATCTTTTGAGCAGTTGCCGAAACCAAACCGTCGCGAGCACTTCAGACACATTAGCGCTCTCTGCAGATAGTCCTGAAACGTTGGAAGATGAAGGCAGGACTTTCGTCTTTGTCTCCGGTTTAGGCGGAAAAAGCATCCGCGATCAGGAATTGGCTGGTGATTGGTGGGCCTGTATTTATACTTCCACCCAGAACGCAAAGTACGGCGCGCTTTTCGGCGTTTTGAATTACAAGGGGAGAGAAGGGTTGGCGAAATTTTATTTCAAAAATATCGAGGGCGTCGTGGTTGATGAATTTTATGTTAAAACCAATGCCATTAAATTGGAGGATTGGTCGACAAGGTGATGAAGCCTTAATGTGCCGCAACATTCATGTTGCGCTTTTCATTTGAAGGAGGCTATCCATGAAATCCCAAACCATCATCGTTGCATTTCTGTTCATCGCAGCCGCCATGCTGTTCCAGCCCCTGTCCAGCTTTTCGCAAGATCTTCCCGATTATTTGCGCGATCGCGGCACGGGACTTTCGACGTCGCAATTCGGCACCTATATTCACAAAGGCGAAGTCTTGTTTTATCCCTTTTATGAATACTACCGCGACAATAATTTGGAATACGAGCCGTTTGACTTTGGCTACGGCTCCATTCAGGAATTTCGTGGTCGTTACCGGGCCAACGAAGGGATATTGTTTATCGGCTATGGTATTTCCGACCGCGTTGCCGTTGAATTTGAAGCCGCCGTGATTTCGGCCAAGTTTAACAAGTCCAAGCAGGATTTCACCGCCGTGCCGGCGACCATTGAAAAATCAGGCCTCGGCGACGTGGAAGGACAAATCCGGTGGCGATGGAATTTTGAAAATGCCTCGACGCCCGAGTTTTTCAATTATTTTGAGACGGTTTTTCCGACGGGTGAAAAATATAGTCTGATTGGAACCAGCGACTGGGAGCTCAAGCTTGGCACGGGGCTGGTTAAAGGTTTCAGATGGGGCACGATGACGTTTCGCGTCGCGGTAGACTATTCGGCGTCCGAGAAAATATTCGGCGTCGGCGAATATGCCGTCGAATATTTGAAAAAAGTATCCAATCGTTTTCGTTTCTTTGTCATGGCCGAGGGGTCGGATGATGAGGTCGCTTTGGTCCCGGAAATGCAATGGCATATCGGCCCCAATCTTTTTTTGAAAGCAAACACCGGCTTTGGCGTAACTTCAAAAGCCACGGACTTTGCTCCCGAGGTCGGAATGATGTTTTTATTTTAAAAGACAGGCCGAAGCATGAGGTTTACCATTCGCAGCCGTCTCACGATTTGGTTCACGCTCGCCTTTTCCGCCGCGCTGTTCCTGGTGGTCGGCGTGATCGCGCTAAAAATTTACAGCCAACTCGACAATGAAATCCGCGGCGCGCTGCGCACCGAAGAGGATTGGATCACAACATTGGTCGCGCATGAGTTTCTCGATTTATTGACGGCGCCAGGAGGGGAAGATGATTCACTGGTGGTTGATCTCCACGAAGCTTTGGAAGAGCGTTATGGCGCGAAGCGACAATTCGCGCTTCTGGCGATTGAGCGCAATGCTGGAAGATTTTTTTTTAGCGGCGGCATAAAAAATGCCGAACAGCTCCTACCCTCCGATTTTATTGAGCGGCACACCGATACTTACAACCTCGTGATTGCCGGCGATCGTTATCAGGTGCGCCTCTTTCGACGCGAGTGGGGCATCGCCGCAGTGGGCGCGGTGAACGAAACGATTTTTGAAGTGGCGAAAGAAGCCGGCAAAACCCTGCTTTGGCTCGTGCCGTTGGCCATGCTCCTCGCCGCCGCCGGCGGTTGGCTCATGGCAAAGCTGGCGTTGCGTCCCGTGGTGGCGGCCGCTCATGCCGCCGAGTCCATTTCACTGGCCAGCCTCACGGAACGTTTGCCGGCTTATTCCGGCAAAGACGAATTTGGCGCGCTGGTCGCCACGCTCAACCGCATGATCGCGCGTTTGGAAGAAGGCGTCAAGCGCTTGCAGCAGTTCACGCAGGATGCCGCACACGAGCTGCGCACGCCGCTGGCCATTTTGCGCGGCGATTTGGAATTGGCCTATCAGGATGAAAACACGGCGGAAGAAACGCGCGCCTGGCTGCAAAAAATTTTGGATCGCGTGATTGCATTAGGGCAGATCGTCGACAACCTGATGCTGCTGGCGCGTTCCGACTCCGGCGACTATCCCATTCACAAAACTTTTTTTCGCTTGGATGTCGCCGTCAGGGAAATTTTTGAAGACCTGGAAATTCTCGCTGAAGGCCGTCCTCTCGACGTACATCTCCAAAACGGCGAAGCGGTGGAATTTTTCGGCGACGAATTGCTCATGCGCCGCCTGCTCTTGAATTTGTGCGACAATGCGCTGAAATACACCGCCCAGGGCAACATCGCGCTGAACTTGAAAAAAGCTGACAGAAAAATCGTGCTCGCCATCAGCGACACCGGCAATGGTATTCCTGCCGAAGATTTGCCTCACATTTTTGATCGTTTTTATCGCGTCGACAAATCCCACGCCAGTACCACGGGCGGCAGCGGTCTCGGCCTCGCCATTTGTCAGTGGATCGTTTCGGCCCATGATGGTAAGCTTGAGTTGAACAGCGAGTTCGGAAAGGGAACAACCGTGCGAGTGTTACTGCCCGATAAGTCTGCGCCAAAATGATCACGGCTCTTCCTCAATTCATCACCCGCCTTTTGCAAAGCCCTTCTGCAAACATTACTCTCGTGTAATAATATTGCCTCGAAGAAAGTAAATTTTATTTTTATTACGGCAAAAATTCAGGCCGTCCTCACCCCGATTTCAGCTTGCTTTCAGATTGACGTCTTATTTTCACCATACAGGTTACTGAACCGGAAAGTTTAGCCCGCGCAAAGGAAGTTAAATCTTTTACTTTGCAAGCAAATTTTTATTAATTTGACGGTGAACGGAAGTCGATGGTATTTTACTTAAAAATTACATTCTTGCGACTCGACCATGACAACATTTTTCCGTGAATTTCGTATCTTGTAGATATGAATGGTTATTGCGTTGAAGGACATACGAACAAAAAAGCGGACTCTTTTATGAACGAGTTATTCTATTTTGCCTTTGCCGATCTGATGGTACGGATCGAATATGACAAAGAAACCGATTCTTTACGCTACGCTTCACACCGTAAAATCGCCGCCGGCGAGCGGACAATCGTGGAACAATATATACTGGCAAGCGTCGCCATAAAGACCGATTATTTCAAAAGATCCCCATCCCGGTTTATTTACCTCGGCCTGGAGGCGCAATTGGTCAAATATCTCGAGCGTTTTCACCGCCAGACCATGCTTGAAAAGGAAAAGGATATCGAAGCGTCGGTTGCGGGATTGATCAACCAATCCATGCAGCATTTTTATTTCGAACAGATCGGGGACGCTATCCTCGCCATGCGGCAGGAGTTAAGCAGCGGCGGTGTAGAGGCCGAGGTCGTTCCGCTTCGCCGAAAAATGGGAGAGTTGGTCAAAGCCTATAATCACTACGCCGAACAAAGAATCAACATTGCCGAGGTCATTCCTGCCGAGCTGCAACCTCATTTCGGCCTGTCAGTTCCGCCTCGCGCGGGCGGGCAAGCATTCGCTGCAGACGTGAGCGATTAAAAGCTTTTCGAGGTGATCTGCCGCGAAAAGCATTTTCTGTTAAACGAAAAGGATGATGACATGGCGAACACAATTCATGCTGTAGCGAGCGTCGTAATGATAATGGCGATTTGTGCGACTGATGACGCCGGCCGCCGAATCTCGAGTCCGCAGAGCCAGTCCTCGTGGCAAGAGGAGTTTGGCATTTCGGAACGCACCCTGGCTCCAACCGGACGCAATCAGTACTTCATTCTGGAGCCTGGCTTCCAGCTTGTTTTTGAGGGAGAAGATGAAAAACTCATGATCACGGTTCTTGAGGAAACGAAGAAAGTGAACGGCGTCCTCACCCGGGTCATTGAAGAAAAGGAATGGAAAAACGGCAAGCTGATCGAAGTTTCCAGAAATTTCTTTGCTATTTGTGAAGAAACCAAAGATGTTTTTTATTTTGGCGAAGAAGTTGATATGTACAAAGGCGGAAAAATAATCAGCCACGACGGCGCCTGGCTCGCCGGCAAGAACGGCGCGCGGGCCGGCCTGATCATGCCCGGCAATCCCAGAGTCGGTATGAAATACTATCAGGAGATTGCCCCGTCCGTGGCCATGGATCGAGCCGAGATCTTCAGCCTTGACGACACACTCCAAACTCCCGCAGGTTCGTTTTCAAAATGTTTAAAAACAGAAGAAGGCACCGCCCTCGATCCCGAAGAAAAAGAAGTCAAAATCTACGCTCCCGGCATCGGCCTCATTCAAGACGCGGATTTGCTCTTAACCAGGTACGGATTCACTGAGAAGAAATAAGCCGATTCAGTCGAAGTATTTTTAAAAGTGCAAACATCGTTCCGATCAGCTAGAATCCACCCAAAATTTTGTTGTGAAAATTATTCTTGATTTTCCTCCCGACGATTCGTATATAATAAACCGGACTAAATTTTTCGGAGGACATAATGATTCCAACGGTTGGTGAAGCCGCCGGCAAGGTTTGGCATACGCTCAAAGAAAACGGCGAGATGTCTCCGGCGCAATTGAAAAAGAAAACCGGCTCGGACGACAAAACGCTGTGGATGGCGCTCGGCTGGCTGGCGCGTGAAGACAAGGTGAATTTCAACCAAATCAAAAATACGTTGAAAATCAGCCTCAAGGCCCGGCCAAGCGTTTAGTGGAGCTGGAAAAATTTCATTCCTTCGTCGGCTGCGTCCGAAGATTTTTTCATGACGGCTTCGAATAGCTCACAGGAAGGGAGGCGTTTTTCTCCGACTTTCCTTGATAAAATTTTAAAAAGAAAAGCGGGGAGATCAGGGGGGAACTTTCCCCTGGTCGGAAAAATTCTTTTCGTGGTTTTTCTGCTGTGCGGCGGGGTTTATCTTTTCCTCTTTTCCGGCTTGCCGGATGCTGAAGAAATCAAAGCCTACCAGCCGCCATCCACCGTCACCCCCGACCGCCTCAACTGGAACAGGCGCACGGCGGATTCCATCCGCATTTGGGCATCGATAAAACGCATCTCTCCCCTGCTGCAAAAAGCCGTCATCATCAGCGAAGACGACGTTTTTTATCAACACGACGGCATCAATTACGAGATGATGAAAGAGGCGTTTCGTTTCAATGTGGAAAAAGGCCGTTACGTGCGCGGCGCCAGCACGATTACGATGCAGTTGGCGCGCAATACGTTTTTGCACAAGCGCAAAACCCTTCTCCGCAAAGCGCGCGAGATGATTCTGGCGCGCCGTCTCGAAAAGAATCTCTCCAAGACGCGCATTCTCGAATTGTATCTCAACATTGTGGAATGGGGCGACGGCATTTACGGCGCTGAAGCCGCGTCGCGATATTATTTCGGCAAATCCGCCGCGAATCTCAATCTCGCCGAAGCCACGCTTCTCGCCGGCATGTTGCCGAATCCGAAATACTTCAATCCCTTCAAACGCCTGAAGAGCGTTCAGCGCATGCAACATCGCGTCATCTGGTTGATGCAAAACGCCCGCGAAATCACGCCCGAACAAACGCAATGGGCGCAAACCGGCTTCACGCTGCGCGGCGGCTCGCCGCCAGAAACTGCCGCCACTCCGATCGATTCGTTGGAGGAGGCGAAATATTTCGAGCCAACGCCAAGCGAGAGCATACCGAGCATCCTTCCCGGCACACCTCCGGCCGGCAGTTTGCCCGTGCCCGACTCTTTGGCCGTTTCCGATAGTTCTGCGGCAAATCTGCCGAAATGAAAAAATTTTTACGGCGCGCTCGCGCGGGGTTCCTTCGGTTCTTGGCGTCGAGTATTTTTTCCATTAAACACAATTTCCGTCTCTTCGCCGCCGGCAGAAAAACTGTAGCGCAAAATGAAAGGCAACGGGCGCTCCGTCAATCCCAAAGCATACAATAATTTTTTGTCAATGGAAAATTGCAGATCGCGCAATTCAACGATATGATGATTTCCCTGCTGCTCCGAACGAATCCAGGGATGGCGCGCAAAGGTCAAATACCACTGCGTTTCCGGCGCTAGCAGGGCTTTGACAACTGATTCATCTTGGGCATGCCGGTATGCCGTCAGCGTCAATTGCTCCTGGCGATCGAACAAGGAAAAGAAAGTCTCAATCACGCCGTCTTCTGTTTGCGCCAAACCTTTCCACTGAAAAATGCTCAAGGGTTGCGGCATCGCAGAAATTTTCGTTGCCGCCATGCCTGCACGGCGCAAAGCTTCCTCCATGCGCTTGTGCGCGAGATTGTGGTTGACGATTTCAACCAACAAATAGAGCACAACGAAAAGACTGCCGCCAAGAATAAGCTGCTGCCGGCGAGCTTTGATGAGCTTGCCGAGCAACAGCGTCGTGGCTAAAATGCCCGTAAAAAACGGATCGATAATAAACATCCAGTCCCAGGCATATCTGCCGGTTGAAAACGGCGCAAAAAGCTGCGTGCCAAAAGGCGTGATCACATCGAAAAAGATATGAACAAAAATTCCAATGAGGGCCATGAGCCAGAGCGCTTTGAAATTCCTTAGCTTTCCCCAAAAGTAAAACAAAGCCGCTGGGGCCAGCGCCAACACCGGCGCGAAGAGCAAAGAATGCGTGATGCCGCGATGATGTGAAATTGAAAAAATGGGGTCGCCGAGAAAGCCGAGCGCCACGTCGATGTCGGGGAGATTGGCGGAGGCGACCATAAGCCAGAAGGCTTGCCGTTTTTGTTTCGGCTCATCCGCCGTGGGTGGCTTGGCGGTTTCAATGATCTTTGCCGCAAGCGCGCCGGTAAGACTATGCGTGAGGTTGTCCATGTTTCAATAAGGAATTTGGCCGGTCAGCCCGTTTGCCGGTTAACTGGCTAACTGGCAGACCGGCTAACCTTTCTGCCCCGTCGATAATAAGACTTTGCCCTTTGAATGGCGCTGCTCCACAAACCGATGCGCGGCGGCGACTTGTTCCAACGGAAAGACGGCGTCGATATGCGGCCTGATGACGCCAGCTTGGTACAGTTCCATCAGCTCACGCATCACGCGTTGGAAGTATTCGACGTCGTTCCACAGCAACAACACTTGCACGCCGGAGATACTGATGTTGTGCTCGATCAGATAAAACGGGTGATACACGCCGCCGCGGATGAAATCCCCCGCAATGCGTTTCCACTCTTTCGCGCTTTGCCAACTGAGGCCTTGCGGCGGCACGATCCCAGCCGCGCCGATGGTCACGGCATGTCCCATCGGTTTCAAACACCGAATGCCCTTTCGCAAACCATGGCCGCCGAGAGAGTCCAACAAAAACTTGACGCCGCGATTTTGCGTCAATTTGCGCATGGCGATTTCAAAATCTTCGCGCGTGTAGTTGATGCCAAAATCCAAGCCGAGCGTGCGGGCAAATTGCAATTTCTCTTCGGTGCTGGCGGTGCCGTAGACGGTCAAGCCAATGTGTTTGGCAATTTGCAGCGCTGCGGTACCGACGCCACCGGCAACCGCCTGAATGAGAATATCGTCGCCACGACGAATCCGCATCACTTCCATCAAGCTGTGATAAGCCGTGAGATAAACTGCCGGCATGGCCGCGGCTTCTTCCAGACTCATGTTCTCAGGAATTTCCCAGACGCGATTTTGCTCGGCAATCACCGCTTCGGCGTATCCTCCGAACCGTGTCACGGCCAATACTTTCGTTCCGATGGGCAGCGTGACCGCCTCACCTTTGTCGATGATTTCCCCCGACACTTCAAATCCAGGACAAATCGGCGGCTTCTCCGCCCATTTGTAATATCCACGACGCGCGATGATGTCGGCGTAATTGACACCGATAAATTTTACGCGGATCAGCACCTCGTCGGGCTTTAGGCTGCGAATATCACAAGAACCCCACCGAAAGACTTCCGGAGGGCCGAAACGATCAAAGACTTTTCTTTTGAATTCGGAGGGTGGAGGCATCGGCATCATCAGTTCAACACAGAAAGAATCTTTTTTGTTTGAGGGATAGTAAAGTTCTCTCAATAATCACAAACCATGCTCAACTATGCCCCAACACCGGATGCGGCCGATACGGTTCTTCCAAAAACGCGCACTCTTCTTTGGAAAGTTGAATCTCCAGCGCGGCCACGGCTTCTTCCAACTGATACATTTTGCTGGCGCCGATGACGGGCGCGGTGACGCCAGGCTGATGCAGCAGCCACGCCAGCGCGATTTGCGCCGGCCTGACGTCTTTACGTTTGGCGATTTCAATCACGCGGTCAACGATGTCGAAATCATTATTTTGGTAATACATTTCATGCGCGAATTTGTCCGACTTGGCGCGCGCTGTGTCGCCGTTCTTCTCGCGAGTGCGATTGCCGGCGAGAAAGCCGCGCGCCAGCGGACTCCACGGGATGATGCCAATGCCTTCGGCGCGACAGAGCGGGATCATCTCGCGCTCTTCTTCGCGATAGACGAGATTATAATGATTCTGCATCGACACAAATCGCGTCCAGCCGTTCAGGTCGGCGACAGACAACATTTTGGCGAACTGCCACGCATACATGCTCGAGGCGCCGAGGTACCGCGCTTTGCCGGCCTTCACGATGTCGTGCAACGCTTCGAGTGTTTCCTCAATCGGCGTCTCTTTGTCAAAGCGGTGAATCTGATAGAGATCGACGTAATCGGTTCCCAAGCGCCGCAGCGAGGCGTCAATGGAATCCATAATATGCTTGCGCGACAGGCCGCTCTGATTAGGCTTGTTGCCCATCGGGAAAAAGACTTTGGTAGCGATGACGACCTCATCACGCCGGGCAAACTCGCGCCAGGCGCGGCCGGTGATCTCTTCGCTAACGCCAAGCGAGTACATATTGGCCGTGTCGAAAAAATTGATGCCAAGCTCCACGGCGCGTTTGATGATCGGACGCCCCTGCTCTTCGCTCAAAATCCAATCGCGCCATTTGGGGTCGCCGTAGGTCATCATGCCGAGACAGAGGCGCGAGACTTTCAAGCCAGTGTTGCCGAGGTTGAGGTATTGCACGAAATCTCCTTTACAAGTGAAGTCAAACTTGCGCGCCAAAAATTTTCGACGGTTCGAGATTCGCTGCGCGCAAGTCCGACTTCACACAATTTACGCCTTCCACATTTTCGCCGTCTCTTTTGCAAAATCATCGAAGCGCCGCGGCTGGTGCCCGAGCAGCTTCGTCAGGCGTTCGAGGTCAGCAGGCGTGGCTTTCAAGCCATGCTTCTGAAAAAATGCAAACATGAGTTTGAAATCGAACACCATCCACGCCGGCATGTATTGCAGCGATTGTTTCTCCCAAGCCTCGAGATCATTGCCGGCGTAGGCAATGGTTTTGCCCAACACTTGACTCCAAATTTGCGCCGTGCTTTGTCCCGTGTGCACCTCCGGCCCGACGAGATTGTAGGTTTGCCCTTCGTGGCCGTTCGTCGTCAAAGCAATAGCCGCCGCCTCGGCGATGTCGCGCACATCCACGCGGGAACAGCCCACGTCGCCGATGGGGTGCGGGTAAACTCCGTATTGGAGCATGGCATCTTTAACCCAATAGTCATTCTGATAAAAATTATTCGGTCGAAGAATGGTATACGGAATGCCGGAAGCTTGAAGGGCAATCTCAATGGGCAGCTTGGCGCCGAAGTGTGGAAGATGCAGCGCCTGATCCAGATTGTGAACCGACATGTAAACGAAGCGCTTCACCCCCGACAGGCGGGCGCCATTCAAAGCCATGAGGCCTTCGTGAGTTTCCGTGGTGCTAACGGAATTGAGCATGAACACGCCATCAATGCCCTTGAAAATTGCGCGCACCGTGTTCGGATCAAGCAGATCGCCGGTCACACTTTGAACACCAGCCGGCAAAGCTTTCGCTTTGTCAGCGCTGCGGGTGAGAACTTGTACGTCCGCCTTGCGTGCGAGCAATTCACGCACGACCTGCGAACCTACTGTTCCAGTTCCGCCAATGACTAGAATTTTCATATACAGTTTCCTCCTGAATGATTTCGTAAAGATTTAAGGTTATTTACATTGTAACTATTCACGTGGGTTACCGGCAACAGAAAACCTCAAGGCAAAATGATTTTTTAATGATTTTGCCATCAAATCATTTTGCCTTCAAAGAATGGCTGAATAGTTACGAATTTCTTATTTCATGCCCTCGCCCTCAGGCCACCAATACTCGAACTTCCTCCTCCGAGACGACTTCTTCTTTGCCGATTGGCGCCACGTGCTTGGCCATAGCTTTTTCTTCCTTGGTAAACCGCGCCAGCAGAGTATAAACCACCGGCACCACAACCAGCGTCAAAAACGTCGAAAGCAGCATGCCGCCAACAACGGCGATGCCAAGCGGGCGGCGAGCTTCGGCGCCGGCGCCCAAGCCGATGGCAATCGGCAATATGCCAAACACGGTGGAAAATGAAGTCATGAGAATCGGACGCAACCGGATCGTCGAGGCCTCAGCGACAGCGTCAAATAAGCGCTGTCCTCGTTCCCGCAGTTGGTTGGCGAACTCCACGATCAGAATGGCATTCTTCGCTACCAAGCCAATCAACATGATCAAGCCGATTTGCGAATAAATGTTCATGGTTTGTCCGAAAGCGAAGAGCGCCACCAATGCACCGGCGACGGCGAGTGGCACGGAGAGCAAAATCGTCAGCGGATGAATAAAGCTCTCGAATTGTGCGGCCAACACCAAATAGATGAACACCACGGCAAACGCGAAGAGAAAATACAGCGCGCTGCTGGAATCACGAAACTCGCGCGACTGGCCGGTCAAATCACGCTTAATCGTTGCTGGCAAGCTGGCGTCGGCAATGCGGTCGAGATCATCGAGCGCCTGGCCGAGGCTCACGCCCGGGACCATGCTGGCCGTGATCGTCGCCGAGCGCACGCGGTTGAAGTGATTCAACTCTTTCGGCGCCACAGTCTCGTGCACGTTCACGACGTTGGCAAGCTGCACCAACCCATTCGCGCCGCGCAGATAAATGCCGTCGATCGTGTTGGGTGTGGCGCGATCCGCGGGCTTGAGCTGCACGATGACATCATATTGTTTCCCGCCGCGTTTGAAATCGGTGACAACGCGGCCGCCGAGAAAGGTTTCGAGCGTGCTGCCGATGTCGGTAACCGAAACGCCAAGTCCGGCGGCGCGCTCGCGATCGATGGTAATTTCGAGCTGCGGTTTATTCAAACGCAGATCGCTGTCCAAATTGATGAGATAGCCAAGCTGCGAGGCCTGCGCCATCATGATGCCGACCGCGCTTTGCAGTTCTTCATACGTATCCGCTTGCAGCACGTACGCCACCGGCGTGAAGTTGAAATCCGAGCCGAGACTCGGCGGATTCAACACAAACGCCAGCACGCCGGGAATCGAAAAAAGCTGCGGAAAAAGCTCCTGCACGACTTGCTGCTGCGATTTTTCCCGCTGGCTTTCCGGCTTCAATCCCATGAAGATGAAACCATTGGTTACGCGGCCTGGACCGCCGAAACCTACACCGGTCGCGGTGAAGACGCCGTCGGTCTCGGGACGGCTGAGCATGATTTGCTCGACCTGTCGCATGTAACGGTCGGTATATTCCAGCGTGGCGCCTTCGGGCGCGATGACGATGCCAAAGCCGACGCCGCGATCTTCGGTCGGCACCAATTCGCTGGGAATAAATTTAAACAACACCGCACTAAGCACGATCAAGAAACCGGCGATGCTCACCACCAAAACCCGATGCCGCAGCGCGCCGCGTACGATTTTGTTGTAAGTGCGTTCGAGCCAATCGAAGAATTTATCGAACGAGCGCGAAGCCCAGCTCGTGCCGGTGTGATGCAGCGGTTTCAACATGCGCGAGCACAACATCGGCGTCAACGTCAGGGCGACAAAACCGGAGATGAGCACCGACACCGCGACGGAGACGCCGAACTCGTTGAAGAGGCGGCCGATATTGCCGGTGAGAAAGGCGAGCGGAACGAATACCGCCACCAGCGCGATCGTGGTAGCCAACACCGCAAAGCCGATCTCTTTCGCGCCGTCGATGGAAGCCTGCCAGCGCGGTTTGCCCATCTCCATGTGACGATAAATATTTTCGAGCATGACGATGGCGTCATCCACCACCAAACCGATGGCGAGCACCAACGCCAGCAGCGTGAGAATGTTGACAGTGTAGCCGAGAAAGTAGGCTACGGCGAACGTGCCAATGATGGAAATCGGAATCGCGACAGTGGGGATGAGCGTGGCGCGAAAACTTTTGAGAAACGCGATGATCACCAACACCACCAAGCCGCAGGCGATGAGCAGCGAATCCGCAACTTCGTTGATGGAATTTTGCACGAAGGTCGCCGAGTTGTACGCCACGTCGATTTGCATGCCCTCGGGCAAAACTTTTTCCAGTTCGGGCAATGCCGTGACCACGGTTTCCGCCACTTGCAGCGTGCTGGCGCGAGTTTGCTTGACAACGCCGAGGCCGGTGGTGGGTTTGCCGTTCCATCGCACCGCGGTGCGCTCATCCTGCGCGCCGAGCGTGACTTCGGCAACGTCGCCTAAGCGCACCAGCTCATCGCCGTTTTGCTTGACGATGATCGCGGCAAACTCTTCCGGCGTGGCTAAATCGCCGCGCGTGCGCACGGTAAATTCGCGATTCGCGCCTTCCACTCGACCCGCCGGAATTTCCGCGTTTTCAGAGCGAATGGCGTTTTCGATATCCTGCGGCGTCATGCCGCGCGCGGCCATGCGCTGCGAATCAAGCCACACACGAATGGCGTAACGGCGTTCGCCGCCCATGAAAATCGAGCCGACGCCGGGCAGGCGCAGCAGGCGCTCTTTGAGCAAGCGTTCGGCGGCATCCGTCAATTCGAGATTGTTGTGCCGGTCGCTGATCACCGCCAGCCACATGATCGGCTGCGCATTGACGTCAATTTTTTGAATGATGGAATCATCCGCCTCGCGCGGCAAAAAGCCGCGCACGCTCGCGACGCGATCGCGCACGTCGTTGGCGGCTTGATCCACGTCGCGATCCAATTCGAACGTGATGGTGATCACCGAGCCTTGCTCCTGGCTGGAAGAGGTGATCGTCTTTACGCCTTCAATCGTTGAAAGCTGCTCTTCCAAAATGTCGGTGATTTCAGTCTCGATCACGTTCGGGCTGGCGCCGCGATAAAACGTGGTGACGGAAACGATGGGGGGATCAATATCGGGATATTCGCGCACCGGCAGTTGGGTGAAGGAAACCACCCCGAAGATGATGATGACCAAACTCATCACCGTCGCGAGCACCGGGCGCTGTATTGAGATTTCGCTGAGCTTCATTATTTGTCTCCGCAAAAACATTCAGATGACAGAAAGATGGAGGGCAGAAAAATGATCCGTCGCGCTTTTCTGTCTTTCATTTTTCTGTCATAGCTTTTGTTCAAGCCAAATTGCCAAGTTAGTTTTGTTGGGGTGTCGCTGAAATCGGCATGACCTTCGCGCCGGGAAAAAGTTTTTGATGTCCGGCGCGGACCACCATCGTGCCGGCCGCAACGCCGTTGAGAACTTCCACCTTATCGCTTAAGCGTGTGCCGAGCTCGACCGGCGTTCTGGCCACCGTGCTGTCGGCTTGAATGACGAAGACCAACGCTTGATTGCCTTCGACAAAAACCGCTTCGCTGGGAATGACGAGCGCATTTTCGCGCTTGCTCAAAACCACCGTCACGTTCGCCGACATGCCGGGACGAAACTTGCCGCCGGGATTGTCGATGCGCGCGACGATTTGGGTGCGCCGGGTGGCTTGATCGACAACCGGTTCGATGACCTCAACGCGTCCGGTCAATTCATAACCTGGATAGGCCGTGGTGGAAACTTTGACTTCGGCGCCGCGCTGCAAGCTGGAATAGTAGCGCTCGGGCGCCGAGAAGTTGATGCGCAGCCGATTAACCTGCGCCAGTTCGGTGATCGGAGATCCGGCGCGCACAAATGCGCCAGGACTTACTTTACGCGCGCCGACGATGCCCGCAAAAGGCGCGACGATGCGCGTCTTGAGCAGCCGTGCGCGAATCAGCGCCAAGTCGGCCTCAGCAACTTTCAGCGCTGCTGCCGCATCATCGAGACTTTGCGCCGTGCCGAGACCTTCGTCAGTGATGATTTTGATGCGCTCATAAGTAACTTTGCGTTGCTCAAGAATCGCTTTGGCTCGCTCTTCTTCAGCGCGCAATTGGATATCGTCGAGTTGCGCGATCAAACCGCCCTTGGCAATGGCCGCGCCTTCTTTAAACGGCAGATCGATCACCGTCGCGTCGATTTCAGAAACCACCGTGATGGCGTCTTCCGCTTCGATGGTACCGACCGCTTCAAAGGGATCGGTCACCGTGCTCTCGGTGACTTTGGCCGTTTCCACCGGCATGGGCGGCATTTTAAAACCACCCTGCGCATGCTGCTGTGAGCAGCCGGAGGCAATAAGCATCAAAAAAATACAACCTGCTGTAATCAGCAAGCCGCTCTTTTTAGTACATCTTGAATGTCGTGTCATGCTATGATACATCCTTTCCTTAAAAAATAAAAGCAAGAGGGCAAAATAATTTTATGGCAAAATTTGTTTTGCCATAAAATTATTTTGCCCATGCTTTTCTTTACCTACAGCCGCAGGCTTTTTCTGCAAAGATTTACTACGCCTCAAGCTTGGCGTCGAGCGTGATGTTGGCTTTTAAAAGCCGCGAGACCGGACACGTCGCTTTCGCATCGGCGGCCAACTCATCGAACTTCGCGCGGTCAATGCCCGGCACTTTCGCCACAAGCTCGAGGTGACTGGTGGTGATCGTCCAATTCCCTTCCACCTGCTCCAACGTGACCTTCGAGCGGGCGCTCAGTTTATCCGGCGTGAACCCGGCGCGGCCCAGTTTGCCCGAGAGCGCCATGGCGAAACATCCGGCATGCGCCGCGGCGATCAATTCTTCCGGATTCGTTCCCGGCTCGTTTTCAAATCGTTTTGCAAATGAGTAAGGGACGTCTTTGAGCACACCGCTTGCGGCGGAAAGCGTGCCTTTGCCTTCTTTCAAAGTTCCCTGCCAGATGGCAGAAGCTTGTCGTTGCATGATGTTGTTCCTTATCTTAGTTTAATCATTGATGTTTGCAAAAAAGCAAAGAAAGATGTCATTCCGAAGGAATCTTTTTTTGCTTCAAGTGAAATCTTGGATTACAAAACCGCTGCCGCGATTGGCGCCAGTGATCAAAGCGGTTTTTGGCGTTTTCATCCGGATTCTGCCTCAGTTCATTATAACACCGGCGCGTGAGAATGTCAAGTACGCACACCAACAGCAACGTCCGCGACCAACACACGCATCATCTCGCGCACGAATTCGATTTCATCCTGATTGACGGTGTGATCCATGTTCGGATACAGACGCATCGTCACGTTGCCGCCCAAAGCTTTAAGCGTATCAGCCGCATGTTGCACGCGCTCTTTGGAAATGTGAAAATCGACATCACTGCAGCCGAGAAAAATCGGCGTGCCGGCGAAAGCCATGGTTCGTTGCTCGCGGTCGGCGCGAGAAATCTGTTGGGGTACCACGTCCCTCCCGCCCCGCCCGCGCGGGGGGCAAAAAAAGCGAAGTCTTTTTGATCAAATTCGTTTGCCAAAGTCAAAATGCTTTCGGCGGAATCTTTCGTTCGCCAAGCGACATGATGCACGCCGCCGGTTCCCCATTGGCCGCGCCGCTCGTGGGGCAATTCTTTCAATTCGATGATCTTGCCGGAGGTCCCGCCCTCGACGCCGTAGCGATGCCAACCATCTTCAGCGCCGATCTGCGCAAATCTCATCACTTGCGTGAGCAGCCTCTCCGTCGGCTTGAGATCGCGTTCCCAAAGCCGAACCGCGTGCATGCCGCGCAATTGATATTCTGGCGGAACCGCGCTTTCATTCCAAGCCACAAACTCCCGCTCATCGCCTGTTTCGGCCAGCGCCAGTTGCAGACCGTGCGGATCTTTGAACGGCAAAACTTTCTCGCCAAATCGTGTTTCGATATTGCCGAAAGCAATTTTATTTTTAGCGAACCGTTCCTGCCAGTATGCCAACGCGCCAATCGGCACGGCAAAAGGCACTTCCACCGTAAGGCCGATTCCCAATTTTGCCGGCGGCATCGCCGGCCAGGGGAAGAACGTGAGATCGGTTCCGGGATTGCCGACGCCGTCCGCATAAAACAAGTGATATGTGTCGGGCGCATCTTGATTCACTGATTTTTTCACCAGGCGCATGCCCATAACGCCGGCATAAAAGTTGAGATTTTCCTGGGCATCGCCGGCAATTGCAGTGACGTGATGAATGCCGCGCACGGAAGTTTTCATTTTAGATTTCCTGATTTACTTTTCCAAAACCGCTTCGGCGTCGATCGTGATTTCCACGATGTCGCCGACGACGATGCCGCCTTTGTCTAATTGCGCATTCCAACTCGCGCCAAAATCATGGCGATTGATGCCGGCCTTCGCGACGAAACCGGCGCGCGTTTTCGGGCCTTTGTCCATGTTGTCTTCCCACCACGGCGTCTGCCATTGCCCCAAATAGGTGACGTGCAAGGGCACTCTTTTGGTTACGCCACGAATCGTTAAATCGCCATGAACAATATAATCGTGATCGCCGACAAGATCAACGTCGCTTCCTTTGAATGTGATCACGGGATAATTGTCAACGTCCAAAAAATCGGCGCTGCGCAAATGGGCGTCGCGATCCGGCTCGCCGGTCCATAGCTGTTTCGCGTCAATCGTCACTTCGATGGAAGAGGCGCGTGGATTGGCTGGATCAAACTCGAGCGCGCCGTGAACGTTTTTGAAACAGCCGCGAACATACGTCACCATCATGTGCCGCGCGCAAAATTCCGCCGCGGTGTGTCCGGGCTCAAAAAACCATTTTGCCATGATAAGCCTCCTTGAAAATTTAAGTCAAAGATTCTATTTTTCTGTCTTTCATTTTTCTGTCTTTGCTTTTTTGCGTGACTTCACTTTTAATTGATTAATGCTCAATCCGTCCCATCCGACCGGCCTGGTAATCGATAATCGCCTGCCGAATTTCATCTTCCGTGTTCATCACGAACGGGCCGTAGCTGATCACCGGTTCATCAATCGGCGCGCCGTTCAACAAAAGCATCGTCGCGTCCTCGCGCGCGGCAATTGTAATATTCTCGCCGCGGCGATCAAACAACGCCATTTCCGCGGCATCGACTTTCTCCGTTTCATTCAACAAAATTTTGCCGCGCAAGTTCACGAGTATCGTGGTGTAACCATCCGGCACTTGCAGCTCGGCGGCATGTCCTGCCTGCAAGCGAATATCCCAAAGATTAATCGGCGTGAACGTGCGCGCCGGGCCTTTGGTGTTCTGAAAATTTCCGGCAATCACGCGCACTGCGCCGCTGTCGTTTGCGAGCTTGGCCACGGGAATGTCACGATTGAGCAGCGTCTGATAAGACGGCGGCGAGGTTTTGAACTTGGCGGGGAGATTCACCCAAAGTTGCACCATCTCGAACATGCCGCCGCGCCGCGTGAACTCACGGCTGTGTTTCTCTTCATGCACGATGCCGGAAGCCGCGGTCATCCATTGCACGTCACCGGCGCCGATGCTGCCGTAATTGCCCGTCGAGTCACGATGCTCCAACTCGCCTTGATAAACGATCGTCACCGTTTCAAAGCCACGGTGCGGGTGCTCATCCACGCCGAGCGCCTGATTCGTCGGCGGAAATTCCATCGGGCCGCCATAATCCAGCAGCAAGAACGGGCTGATCGCCGGGCCGAGACGTTGCGAGGACAAAATCGAGCGCACCGGAAAGCCGTCGCCCACCCAATGCTGCGCCGGGCTTTTGTGGATTTCCAAGATCTTTTTCATATCGTTTCTCATTAATTAATTCTTGCTTTCGCCGCGAAGCCGGTGCGTCCAATCTCGCAACGCTGCCGACAATTCACGAAGGCGTTGGCGTGTCGGCTCGTCGAACAGACGGCCTTGCGCATCAAATTTTTCAGCGGCGCGCGTAACATAGACTTCCGGTTTGTTGAGCGGCAGCATGTTGGAATAATTATATTCGGGAGTTGCGATCAGCAGCGCGTCGGCCGCGGCGAGGCGAGCTTTGAAATTTTGCACTGCTTCCGGAACGCCGGCAGTTTCCACATCGCTGTTGTACAATGGAATTGGCGACAAATCAAAAACTTCCAGAGCCACGCCTTCCGGCAAAAGCTCGGCAGCCGCCCGCAGCAAAGCCGTGTTGAATGAGCCTTTACGGAGACTCCCGGAAAAACCGAGAACGTGCAAATTTTTCATAATTTATTCCTACCATGATATTTAATACTTAAACTATTTATAAATTAAAAATCTTCCCTAAAAAGTCAAGCAAAAAATAGCCCCGAAGCCCAACCATCCAAAGCTCCGGGGTTACTTGTCAAGGGGATATTCTGTTTTGCAACAACGTTTGCGCCTACGGAAAAATCCCCAGCTCCATGTAAGCCCGCGCCACCTTGTTGATGGCGTTGATGAAAGCCGCGGTGCGCAGGTCGATCTTGCCGCCGTGCTGCTTGCAAAGCTCGTTCATTTGCCTGTACGCCGAAATCATCGTTTCTTCCAGCCCGGAATTGACCAAATCTTCCTCGTCGGCGCCGTGCGCAATTTGTTGGAAAGCGTTTTCGGGAAATTTTTTTCCGGTCAAGTCTTCCACGGCATGCAAAATTTTTGTGTTCATTTTTTCCTCGAAGCGCTTGCCCATGCGCCCAAAGCGGACATGCGAAAGATTTTTCAGCCACTCAAAATATGACACCGTCACCCCGCCGGCATTCAGATACATGTCGGGAATGATCAAAACGCCTTTTTGCAGCAAGTATTCGTTGGCATCCGCCGTCACCGGGCCGTTGGCGCCTTCGGCCACGATCTTGGCCTTGAGGCGCTGCACGTTCTCGCTCGTAATTTGATTTTCGAGCGCCGCCGGCACGAGAATGTCGCATTCCCACTCCAATCCCTCCGCGTTTTTCGGCGTGCTCGTTGCGCCGGGGAACTTCAAAATTGATTTTGTTTCTTGACGATGCTGGACGACTTTGTCGACGTCCAGTCCCTTCGCATTGTAGATCGCGCCTTCGTATTCAATCAAGCCGGCGAGGATGGCGCCGTTTTCCTGCAAAAATTTTGCGGTGTGATAACCGACGTTGCCCAAGCCTTGCACGACAACCTTTTTGCCGGCAATCCCCGAAGCAAGCCCGAGTTTGCCCATGTCCTCAACGTCGTTGCAAGCTTCGCGAATGCCGAAATAAACGCCGCGTCCGGTCGCCTCGGTGCGGCCGCGCACGCCGCCCTGCGTAATCGGCTTTCCCGTCACCGAAGCGAGCGCGTTTAACTCGTATGCCGCCGAGGCCATCGCGCCATAGGTATCCACAACCCATGCCATCTCGCGCGGGCCGGTGCCGTAATCCGGCGCCGGAACATCCACACCCGGCCCGATAAAATTTTTCTTGACCAGCTCGTAGGTGTAGCGGCGCGTGATCCGCTCCAATTCCGCATCCGAATAGTTGCGCTTTTCAATTTTAATCGCCCCTTTGGCGCCGCCGAACGGCACGTCGACGATGGCGCATTTGTAGGTCATCAGCGCCGCCAAAGCCATGACTTCGTCTTCATTGGCATGGGGGCTGTAGCGAATGCCGCCCTTAACCGGCAGCTTGTGGTGGCTGTGCTCGGCCCGCCATGCCTGAACCGTTTCAATCGAGCCGTCATCACGTTTCAACGGAAACGTCATGTGAAAAACGTTGTTGCAAATCTTGATTTGCTCGAGCAAACCTTTCGGATGTTTCGTATAAGCCGCGGCCTTATCGAAATTCCGATTGACTTGCTCGAAAAATTTAATGTCGGACATGATCACTCCTTTCCAGATTTGTGTGCGGTATTGCTCCGGAAAAACGATAACGACTGCACAGATTTTTTAAACACGAAGATCACAAAGCACACAAAGAAAAAACTTTGTGGCCTTTGTGCCTCTTTGTGGTGGGTAAATTTGGTTGCGACAAGTATCGCGTTACGTTTACTTCCCTTTGATCTTGTAATACGTCCCCTTTCCGGTCGAACCGACCCGCTCCAAAATGCCTTTTGCTTCCAGTTCGCGCAAATCTTCCGAAGCCGTGCGTTTTTTGACGCCAAAAAGTTCCTGGTATTGCTGGTTGGTGATGCGGCGATTTTTTTTCACGTGCAAAGCCGCCTGCAACTGGCGCTCGGTGATCTCCATTTCCCGCAAATTTTCTTCAGTGAAAACATCTTTGCGGAAGGTCAACATCAAGCCTTGATTCTCACGCCATTCCGGATCGGGCAGGTGCAAACTCCGGCATTCTTCCACAATGCGGTTGGTGCCGCTGCCCCAGCGCTCGATGTAACCGAGATCATAAAAAATCGACCCGATCAGCGTATTGCGCAAAACCGATTGATGCTTGCGTTTAAGGTCGTCGAGGCGCAGATTGAGCGGCAAACTGCCGGGATTCCAGATCAGCAGATTATCGTCATAAATGCGCACTTGCGTCGCGACAGCCGCGGCATAATCGCGATGCGTGACCGCATTGATCAAGCCTTCGCGCAGCGCGCCGAGCGGATATTCCCACACTTCCTCGCGCTGCGGCTGGCCGGTGATCACCAACCGTACGGCAAGATGGCGTTGAATGAACGCGAACGCCGCCTCGATTTGCTCGACGAGCGTGCCGTCGATTTCGGCATCGTCAACAATCACGGTTTCACTTTTGAAACGACCGGCTTTGATTTTCGCCTGCGGGAAGAAAACCTGCGGCTCTTTGCCAAACAGCAAAATCGCCGCGTGGGTGAGTTTGCCGTTGCGAATGAGCCTCAATTTATCGAGCACGGTAAAAGGCGATTCATTTTTGTCAATCTGGCGGCGATGCCGGGTGTTGGCGGTTTCGATGTATTTTTTGATTTTAGCCAAATCCAGATCATCGAACGTGGCGCTCTCAATCGGCAAACTATCCCAACTCCGGCCGGTGGTCAACGCATGCAATTCAGCGATCTCTGCGGCGGTTAATAAATGATTGCGGCTGCCGAGTCGTTTGTAGCAGCGGCCATGCACCGCCACCGGCTTGATCGGCATCTCGGGAACCGCCAACACCGCGACACGTTTTTCTTCCACAACATGAATTTCGGCCTCGACAGCGACGGCAGGCTCAGTCGCAAGCGCGATTTGCGTCGTCCACTTTTCGAGGCCGGCTTCGTCAATCTGCACGCCGGTGATTTGGCCTTCGGGGGTTATCCCAACGAGAATCGCACCGCCGCGGCCAGTTGCCATCGCCGCGGCAATTTCCACACATTCGGTGTCAAACTCAGCTTTGCGCGATAGTGTAGCTTTTTCGGGTTTTGGGAGGAGATCGTCGAGATTCATGATATATTCCAGCGAACAATCTCAAAGAAATTCTGCAAGCTTCTTACTGATTCAATGCCCCCTTCAACACTGAAAAACGGAGAAAAACGAGCAAACACGGAGATCATGATTAAGGTTTCTCCGTGTACTCAGTGATTCCGTGTTAGATTTTTAATAGACAAAATCGAATTTGTTCCTTAGTATTTCAATAACACGTCTACAGCGTCGAAAACTCTTCGTCAAATCGCATGCAAAATCTATTCGATAAACATTGAGCCGATGTCGACCATTTTCGTGACGTCACGAAAATGGTCGGCAACAATATTTCCAGCTTTTTCACAATAGCTTTCCTCTTACCGCTACCTGCCGGTCACTCGGAGTGGCCGGCAGGTGTCATTAACCTTGTGTATTTTCCGTCGTCAATATTTTTTCCTTCCAAATCTCAACATTCGAGCGCAAAGCGGCTTCCACTTGCGGATGCGCGACGCGAAATTCATTCACCAACTCGTTCAACACATTATCCGGCATCGGAAAAAGCCGCGCCACGCTGGCGGCAAACTCAAAATCTTTCGGGCGCCCGGCCGCAAGTTTCGAAATGATCAAATCATGCGGGTGAGGCACGATAATCTCTACACCGCTCACCGGCTCTGTTCGTTTGCCAATGCGTTGCTGCCAATTAGCCGGCGCTTGAAAAGCGGCCAGACTAACAGCATGAGCATATACGGAGAATGTCTGATCGAAGGCAGACAACTCGCCAATTGAGCCATCTATGAGGGTATCCATTTTCTCATCACCGACGGAGACATCCAATTCCCGTGAAGGCGCGAAATCCGGCAACGGAATATGACATCCCATTTGAAATAACCAGGGGATAATCGCATTGGCCCCAAAAACATAAACCATGTTGACACCCGCCACGGCGGCGGCGGCGCGACAAATATGATCGAATTGTTCGAGCGTCATGTGTGTTTGCTTCTCGTTATTTTCTTTTTGCTCTTTGCCTTTTGCTTTTTGCTTCAAAAGGACCGGCGCGAACGGTGCGCTTTGAATAAGTTGATCCCACCAGGCTTGTTCCGGCAGCGGCAGGCTGAAAAAACTTTCGGCGCGAAAGAGCGCATTAACATGATCGGCATGCTTGCCCTGCAAAATTTCAATCCAGCGCTGCATGTGGGTTGGCGCAATCGCGCGCGCGCGACCGGAAAACTTCAAAGCCTTTTGGCGGGCCGATTTCTCACGCCGGCAAATCGCCAAGCCTTCTCGACAGCTTTGCCAGGCCCGTTGCATCAAGCTTTCATGAGGATTTGTTTGTGATATTTGCATCAAAGTCGAATCAAAATACAAAAGCAAATTATCAAAAATTTATTTGAATGTCAAGAAACGGCGAAGGTGGAAAAAGCAACGGGGCAGAATCATGAGGGAGACTCTCCAAGAAGAACCGGTCCTTTTTTCAACAACTCAATTCAAATTGGCGCGCAAGCGCATCACGCCGAGCGACGCGACTTTATAATCCGGGCGCAGGGCGAGGGCGCGCTCATACTCATCGAGCGCCAGCGGCCACAGGCCTTTCATTTCGAAGATGATCGCCAGATTGGCGTGCGGAAATTCCGGATTGTCGTAGCGCAGCACTTCCATGGCGCGCTTGAGATAGGGAACCGCTTCGTCGAGCTTGCCCTGCTGCATCAAATACGCGCCGATGTCGTTGTGGGGATTGCCGAATTCCGGATCGATGGAAATCGCCCGGTGGCATTCGGCGATGGCCTCGTCCAATTTGCCCTGCATGCTGTACGTCCAGCCGAGAAAGGTGTGGGCCTCGGCGGTCGGCTCGGCTTCGATGGATTTTTTGTAATAGGCGATGGCTTGCTCGAGCCGGCCCTGCATTTGAAACTCGTAGGCCATGTTGAAAAAGCGCATCGCTTCGTCTCGGAGAACGCTCATAAACACAGAAGGTCTTTACAAAATTCAACTACACAACGCGGGCGAGCCGCAATCAAAAAGAAAAAGCGCACGCAAAGACGCTAAGCCGCAGAGATATCGCAAAGAAAACCCTTTGCGTGATTTTTTTTGCTTTTTCCGCAAAAAAATTATTTTTGTATCGCCGGCAGTATATTGTTAATGCGTTCGGCGCGCAAAGCCGCGACTCCATCCTCAACATATTGCGGCCGGCGCATGCCCAATAAAACGCCATCGAGTCCGGGAACATTGAGCAAAACCCGCAGCGCTTTTTGAGAAAGCGCCGGCGAGGTTTTGAGGCCGGGAACGGCTTCGTCAAGCTGTCGCGATAGCCGGTCGGCGTCGGCAGCCGCATCACGGCCGTGATAGCGGGACAGCGTGTCGATGACGGCAGCGAGGCAACCGCGATAAAACGTTTCCCATACCTCCCACTTCGCCGCGCCGCCGGCTTTTTCACGCAACGCATGCAACGCCGTTTCGGTTTGCGGCTCGATCACATGCTGCTTGACGTGATCCCAATGCGCCCAATTTTGAAAAAGCGTCAAACCGTCCTGCAAATGTTCGCCCCAGGCAAAAATCGGCCGGTCGGCCTTGACGAAACGCTCGAAATTCAGCTCGTGAAACACCGTTTGCGCAAACCTCTTTTCGGCGGCGGCCAGGGCTTCGATCTGCTTCGGAAAAATTTTTTCAGCCTCGGCCGGCGCCAGAGTTGAAAAGCTGGCAAGCCGCACCATCCGGTCGCCGCCCATGGCGTTGAGCGGGCGATTCACCAACGTCGCTAGCTTTTTCTCACGCGCAAATTCCAGCAAGGTTTGCGTCTGGTCACATTGATTTTTTTCAAACATGGCGCCGGTTTCAAAAAGATTTGCCGGAAATTGAATGACGCGAAAATGATGCGGCGGCGACAGCGATTCGGCGATTTCCCACAAGCGTTCGAGCGAGGTAAATTCGGGATGCGAGGCCGCATGTGGAAATGTGTTCGACGAAACGCCGTAATAAGCAATGCGGCCGGCGGCAACCTGCTTTTCCAAAAAAACAAAAGCCTCGCGCAGACGCCGGTCATATTCCTGGCGAATCGCCTCGATATCGCCGTTTTTTCGATGCAGCGCGTCGGAGAGAAAATACTCGGGATTGTGCAGCAACAAAACGTCGAGATGATCGAGCTGCAAGCGCGCCAGGCTGCGAAAGAGCTGATCGCTGAGAAAATCCGGATGCAGGCAATGCCAGCAATTCTGCATGTATTTGACCATTTCCGGAAAGCCTCTGCTCTGCCGCTCGCGCTCCTGCGCCAAATGCAAATTCTGCCCTTGCACGTAGCCGGCTTTGGAAACGACGACGACTTCTTCGCGCTGCAATTCGCCGCTCTTGATCAGCTCCTGCAACACGCGGCCAATCAGCCGCTCACTGCCGCCGTCGGTGTAGTTGGTCGAGGTGTCGATGAGATTGATGCCAGAGCGCAGCGCCAACCTCAACGCAGCGGTGTGCTCGGCGGTGATTTCGTCAACGCGATAACAGCCGAAGCCGAGGCGGCTCACGATCAAACCCGTGCGGCCCAATTCACAACGCGCATGTTCGGGCAGTGAATGGCGCGCGTGGTAGGCGGCGGTTTTATCCGGCAAGGCGAAAGACATTTGGAACGTGATTTTCTCTTGCGCAAATTCCGCTTCTTCGTTATCAACAGATATGAAAAAGCTTTGCGTCAAATAAAAATAAAACTCTATAAAAGCGAATTACACGCGGATCAAAAACTCACGCCGATTTTTAATTGCTTTTCCGCGCGCGTTTTTGATCCGTGTGTCAACTCTAATCAATTGCGCGCCGTATGTTTCGCAAAAAACTCCAAAATAATTTCCGCATCCTGCACCGGATTTTGCGAAGCGCTTTGTCTCTCCTTATTTGAACGATCCACCAGCCGAGCCGCCGCGGCGCGGACTTCGTCCGGAAAATAGCGATCATCGGCCAAGCGGCGAAGGCCGTCAATGAAGGTCGAGCCGTAAGTGGCCGCGCCGGGGCCGATGCCAAGGGTTGCCTGCATCGCCATGCCGGCGGCGCGGCGGGCGCAGGTGCGCGCGCGGCCGATGTTGCCGGCGGCTTGCGCTTGACGGGCTTCGGTTATTTCATCGTGCAGGGTTCGTAACATGGCAATAAAAGATACGAAAAGTCGGCGGAATTTACAAGATTATTGTTGCAGCAAAAATTTACTTGACACGCAATGCTTTTGTTTTTAAATTCGATTGCAGTGGCGTGAAGGCGCTAAACCATGCCCGAGTTCAAAATCCCGACTCTGCCACCGCAGTCTTTTATGAAACGTTGGAAAAATTGCGCGACCCTTCGCCGGTCAATGAAAATAGACTGGCGCGTCTTTATTCGGAATGACATGTTCATCCAATCAAAAATCGCTATAAATCGACGGAGGGCAATATGAATGCTGTGACTCTTTTCGATTACGCCAAGACGAGTGCTTTCGCGCGCTCGAGCATCCTATTCTTTTTGTTAATATTACCGCTGTCGGTGTGGGCGCAAGAGCACACACCCGATGCTCATACCTTACTGCTCTTGCATTGCAATGGTGACCTGAATGCAGCACAGGGGGAAACACCGGCTCAAGCAAGCGGCGTCACTTTTGAATCAGGTGTTTTCGGAAATGGCGCCTATATCGCTGCGGGCAATCAGGTCTATTTCTCCAGCG
>Ga0247727_10004665_pt1 | contig 28836 bp, 17 predicted proteins | sample WisWelCaveWW1625_FD_202498 | JGI IMG/M metagenome (GOLD analysis project Ga0247727, IMG submission 202498) | Biofilm microbial communities from Wishing Well Cave, Virginia, United States - WW16-25 | ecosystem: Environmental > Aquatic > Deep subsurface > Groundwater > Cave microbial mat | place...
TCGCCTTCAACTTCCCACACATCTATTCCGAAGTCAACAATCTGCTGCAATTGCTCGCGGCTAGTGAAATGAACTTTGACCAAGCGTTGCACGAGATCGGTTTCTTGAATCGGCGCGGTCTTAATGGTAGCGTCTTCAAGCTGGCGAATCTGCGCGCTGTCTTGACGAACGACGACGTAATCCTTCTCCTGCACGATGATCTGCAGACCAAGACCTCTGAGCCTTTCAACATCTTGCTGGCCCGTTATCATCACCTTACGCAGGCCAGGGCTTGATGTTGATTCCTGCTCTGGTGGTGTGCATGCTACTGTCAAGAGTAGCAAGATGAATCCCTCTACTTTGAGACGCATAAGAAATCCTTTCACACTCAAGACAAGATAACTTCCTTAACAAAAACGGCGGCAACGAAAAAGCGCTTTTCAGCGTTGAGGTCCGTTGCAGCCGTTTTCTTTTTATACAACAAAGAATAGCAATAATACTATCGAATAATGATGAGCTTCTTCGTCGCCACCTGCGTACCGGCCTGTAATTGATAGAAGTAAATTCCTGCCGGTAGCATTTGGCCGTTTGCAGCGCGGCCATCCCACTGCACTTGGTGTTTGCTGCCCGCGGCTTGAACACCTTTGAAGTCGAAGCGCGCGACTTCCTGGCCAATCAAGTTATAAATCCGCAGGCTGGGAGAAGTAATGCTTTGCGGAAGGCTGAAGCTCAAACGCACCGAACCGCGCAGTTGCCAGAATGGGTTCGGCTGGGCGTCATCCAAAACAAAGTTCGCCGGCTGATTACGATTGTCCGTCACAGCGGTCGAGGTGCGCTCCTGCTCTTCGGCGGCGACTTGATACGGGGTGAGCGCATTGCTTTTGAACTGTTCGCCCGTGGCAGAGGTTTGTGCGGCTTCAACTTTGCTCAAAAAATATGTCGTCAAATCAAAACCCAGCGTGCCGGTGATGGTTGTCGCTGATTGAACGCTCCAACCGGCCTCGCCATAGGATTTTTTGTCGCCGGTGTCGTTTTGATCGACGCCCGAATTATCCTTATAATACAACTTCTTTTGATCGCCAAGCGACGGCACACCCATAAGCACCAATACCGTGCCCTGATCACCGGTGACCATGTACCAGTTGAGGCCGGTATCGATCGCATCGCTCTTCGTGTCGTCAGTGCCATTAATGAGCAACCCGCCGGCGTTTTGAGGGTTATAAAAACTCATCCCAACAGCATTTTCATTAAAGTCGAGCGTTTGGCGAATTTCACGAATCGTAAATCCGGATACGTCTGGCACGGGCACGTTTTCAAGCCGGAACACATTGCTATACGGAAAATATTGCGTGACAATGGGCAGCGTGAACGTGTCATTTCCAAAAGTCAGTTTGCCAGTCAGCTCGCGAAGAACACGCACCGGCCCGGCAATTTGTCGAATGCTTTCAAAGGTCACAACATCTTCAGTCAGTGTAATTGGCAAGATCGATATTGAACCGACAATGCGTATCTTGCGACGATCAATCAAATCGTTTGCATTGCCAAAAGGCGCAGCAACACGCATATCGGTATACCAGCCGGTCACTGGGTCGTGCACGGCGGTATAGCTTTTTCCGAAAACTGTATCAGCAAAAGCCGTTACGGTGCCCCGATCATACGAGACCAGCGCATTCACGGTTGGTACCGGAGAGACATTTGAGAACAAATAAATCCAACCAGTCTGGCCGGCGTTATTGGTCACGGCCAGCTCAATGCGCTTGTTGCTCGGCGTGCCGGCTATCCATTTATCCTTTGGCGCGCGGTCGCCGGCGCTTTCCGGCATGAATGCTACCTGATCGCTGGAATCCGCAACACCGTCGGTTTCGACTAGAAATCTGCCGTCCGGCGTAACCTCATCGATTTGAAATGGAATGGGAGTAAAGGAATCTAAATCGGCGTCATAGGCATATGCCGTATAGCTGGCGATCGACGTCATGAACAGCGGCGTCAGCGTTTCAGCGTTTGCAATCACCGGCTCATAAACCTGCGCCAGTGTTTTGGTTTGCGAAAACGAAACAGACGATGAAACGAATAAAGAGACAAGAACGTAGCGGCCTGTAGTAAAAATTTTCGACATACGGATCCCTCCGTTGTTGTAGAAGTGCAATTGGTGATTGGGTGAATTTGTAATCTTTTTAGCTCGATAGAAGAAACTTCGAATCACTTAAAACTCTTCAGCGCCCGGTCGACGCTCGAAAAAGTTTCAAAGATGGTAATCAACTTGGTGATCATGAACAGGCTGTGCACTTCGCCTTCGACATTTGCCAATTTCAAGTCGCCGCCGGCGTTGCGCAAGCCGGCTTTTGCCACCATCAAAGCTGCCAACCCGCTACTGTTCAACCGCTTCACCTGGCGCAGGTCAAGAACGATCTTATTGATATCGCTTTGCTGCAATTGTCTGAGCTTGTCGTGCAGCTCTTCGGTTTCATTGCCGCCAAGCAGCTTACCTTTCAGCGCAAGAATCGCGACCCCATCGACAACTTGTTCTTTCAAAGCCATGGCTTTCTTTCAGCGTGCAAAAATGTAGGCGAAAATCATCTCCTATGCAAGTATTTTGTCGTTACGGACGCGAGGATGTTCAATCATGGCACGATGGCAAAGATGCGCGCCGGGCCGCCGGTGCCGCCTTTAATTTTTATCGGCGCGACAACCGCGTAAGCGTGGCGTGAAGGGGCCTTGTCAAGATTGGCGACGTTTTCCAGCGCGTATACGCCGGCGCCGTTGACGATCTTGTGCACGGCAAAATTCGTCGAGATGCCTCGATCGATGCTCAAATTATCGATGCCAATGGCTTTCACACGCCGCTCATGAACGAGAAAGCGCGCCGCTGATTCGCCATAAGCCGGAAAGTGCATCACGCCGTTTTTGTCGGCATTGCAATAGGCTTCCGGATTATTCCACCGTCGCGCCCAACCGGTGTTGATAAAAACAATGGCGCCGTCGGGAATCGTGCCGTAAATATTTTCCCATCGGGCGATGTCCTCTTTCTCGATCAGATAATCGTGGTTCTTTGCCGCGCTTTCAGAGATGTCGAGAACAACCATCGGCGCAAAGAGATTTTCTGATCTTATCTCATCCACGGGAATTTGCCCGGCGGCGAAATGATTCGGCGCGTCGACATGCGTTCCGTAGTGCTCGGGAAAATGGAACGCCAGACTGAACACGCCGTTGCGCTCGAGCGTCGCCAGCGTGTCGATGCGCAAGCCCAAATATCCTTCGCCGGGCCAATGCGGGCTGTCGCCAGTCAAAGGGTGAGAGAGGTCGATTATCTCGGAATGCTTTTCTAGCAGTTTCGTTAGATCATTTTGGCCGCAGGCAGTCATCGCCGCCGCAACCAAAAGAACCGCTCCGAGTCTACAAAACAATGCCATCAGTTTTGCAAAGCATATGTTTTCGCATAGCGTTCGAGCAACTGGCGGGCCTCGACGTTTGTCGCGTTCATCTTCAACACCCGCTTCAGCATATCGACGGCTTTTTCATACCAGCCGCTTTCGATATAGTACCGCGCCGTCATCATGTAAGCGGTTTCCAGAGTCGGCTTCTCGGTCATCTTCATGAGCATTTCGTCACAGTTCACTTGCAACACCTTGCCGATACGAAATGCGTCCTCGATCAAATACGTGATCAGCAGCGGGTTCTCGCGATGCGCCTGGATCAGATCGATCGCCTGCTGCACACCTTCGTCGAAGAGCCGGTCGATCTGCTCCAGGCTTTCCTTCACCGTATCAAAACCGTTTTGCGGCGCCGGTTGCGCAGCCTGATAATGCTCAATGATGTAGCGCAGCTCGCGAGTCATCAAAACTTTGTGAAAAAGCAGCCCGACATTATTGAAGAAGTTGGATTCCTGAGTTTTGGGTTGAATTTTTGCTACGCCGTGAACCAAATCGGAATCTTCCGGACGTTTGAAAAGCAGATGAAACTGCCGCTTCACTTCGAAGAGGATATCGCATATCTTGTGCAATTCCTCGGAAGGGATGATACGCTTGCTTTTTGCATCGAGGCGGAAGCTCTTGAAGAGCATACGCGCTTCGATGTAGCCGGCGATCATGTTGCGAATTTTCCAATCTTTGATCGTCGTCAGATAGTTTTTTGAGGTTTTTGCATATGGCATTCAAGCGCCTCTATGGCTTGTTATTTCCCGCATCAGAGAGCTTAGATGAGTAAAGCCGTGCCGAAAACGACGGCGCGAATTCTTCTCATTTATCCGTGGCCCCGTGCAGCCAGCCGTTCCGAATACGGAGCTGCCACGGAGTTGGATTTTCAAGATACCGTATATCATAATCGAAACGCATTTCGGAGGCCACGGTGACCGCGTAAGTCCGGCGCTTGCCGTCGCGTTCGATAACCACGTCAACAACCTCGCCGGGCAATCTACCGGAAACCGTGATGGCAATGTCCGCCTGGCTTTTTACTTTCTGTCCATCAATTTCAAGAAGATGATCGCCGCGTTGTATTCCGGCAAGCGCCGCCGGCCCGCCGGCACCGATCGAGTCGATGCGATGGCGCGGCCCAAAGATGCGCATCGCCCCAATGGTCGCATACTGCTTTTTTTCTTCGCGAAAATCAATTCCCGCCCAGGCAAAGTACTCGGCGAACGGCAATTCATCAACACCTGCCACATAACGAGAAAAGAACTCCGCAAGATTCTTTCCGGCGATTGTGCTTGCCACTTTCGACAATTCATCCTCGGCGTAGCCGATGCCGCGCTTGGCGTAATTTTCATTCAAGTACCGCATCATATCGTCCAGACTGCGGCGATTGTCGGTTTCGTGGCGAATTCGCAAATCTAAAAGCAGACCGAGAAGCTGGCCCTTGTTGTAATAAGAAACGCCGGAATGAAAATAACCCCTTTCCCAGATCTTCAAACTTGCCTGTTCGACGCTCGTCGCCTTTCGGTCCGGGTTGCGCTGTAGGGAAAAGATCTGTTGTTTTTGCATCGAAAGAAATTTCCCATCGTCCACCAGACCGGCGCGAAGCTGCGAGAGGTCGGCATAGTAGCTGGTTACACCTTCGGCAAACCACAAAGCGCGCGTGCACGCCGGCTGGGTATAGTCGAATGGTCCCAAAACCTCCGGCCGGATGCGCTTGACGTTCCAGAGATGAAAAAATTCGTGAGCCGCCACATTGGCGGCGCTGCCAATATCGCTTTGCAACTGCGGCAATGCCAATGAAATATTCGTTGAATTCAAATGCTCCAGCCCGCCGCCGCCGCCGGCGCCATAGGAACCGGTGTAAAAAAGAAAAAGATACTTGTCGAAAGGTGCGTCATCGAAAAATGAAACTTGATAGTCGACAATCTGCCGGACCATTTTTACAACCTCCTCTTTATCGAAATCCGGTTCCCCGTACATGACCACGTGAACCGGCGAACCACGAACGGTGAAAGAACGTTCGTCAAGATCGCCGATCTCTGCCGGAGAATCGATGAAAATATCGTAGCAGGGAGAAGTGTAAACAAAGCCATCGTCCTCCGGCGTTTCCGCCAGAGAAGTCGCCAGTTCCCATCCTTTTGGCACGATGTAACGAACCGTGACCGGGGTATCTGTCCTGCCTTCAACATACATGAACGTCGATGGGCCCTGCACCGAGGCGTGCGTCGAATCGTTTATAGAAAAATTCATAAAACGCCGGGGATTATTCACGCGATAAGTAAACTTCACCACCGAGGCGCCTGTGGCGCTGACTCGCCAACTGCGTTCATCCATTTTTCTAACAGGGAGTTTCCTTCTACCGGCATCCGAGGCCGACACATTTTCGACAAACCGCGCGTACTCCGAAAACGTGTACGCCCCGGGCGTCCATCCCGGCATCGTGAAGGTCAGTTGTGTATCCTGAGGCGCCGGCACGGTGATCGTTACCCGTGATGCAAAACCGGGACCCCCCTCACGCGACCATTCGTAGTGAATGGGTTGTTGCTTCTCCTCGGCGTGCAATAAAGCGGCGAACGAAGCCATCGCCGCAAGAGCAAATTGCCTAAGAAAAATAGAATAGGGTGAATCCTTCATTACTTCTGCTCCTATTTTCCAGGTCCTTATTTTGCAATGATAGAGAGGTCAGGATGCTTTTTATAAACCAGATTGATTTGCAAGTTTTAGCATCTCATCAAGAAGCTCCTTGAGCCGTGGACACTTTTTGTAAGCAAGATTAGGATCGAGCTTATCGAAGAGTACATACCCGTCCGTTGTTTTTTTGTAAGTCCTCTTGATCTTGTCTCGGTAAAGGCGGTCCAACAACTTGGCAGGCGGCTCATCAAAGTTGATTTCTTCGGGCAGATGGATTTTCCCGGGAAACGCTTTTTTAATTTCTGCTGGAAATAGATTGGGGTCACTCAAAAGCCAAGCCTCGGTTTCATGAAGGGCAAAGAACTGACGAAATTTGACATGATTCACTCGTGCTTCCAAATGTTCTTTTGCCCAATCATATCGCTGTTGCGCGGTAGCTCTATCTTCGGGATAAAATGTCGGGCCGTAGAGATCAAGCAATGCAATGACGCCAACAATGTCATCCTTCTGAGGTCCAGTGAGATACAGCAAGGCTTTCTTGGGTGTATCTTTCACCAATTCAGACCAGCCGTTAAACCGAACTGATTGAATGCTCGCACGTTGTGAAAGTCTTGAATCGAGCCACTTCTTCAAAAAGGTCGGCAAAACCTTTCGCTCAGTGTCACCCTCCACAAATAAAATGAATTTCATCCCATGCTCTCCAGCTCACCGGACTTAAAAAGCGCACCCAGCGAGTATTCCTTCAGCCAATAGTCAAGCTCATCACCTTCAATGGTATTGAGAATGGTCTCGCCATTCTCCCACTTAGCAACGGTAGTCGTCGGCTTGGTATCTGCAAAAGCTTCCAAGAATTGTGGAGAGTGTGTAGTAAAGATTACTTGGGTACGCCTCGCCGCATCAACAGCATGCTCGGCGATGATGGGCAGCATTGAGGGATGCAAACCTGTCTCAGGTTCATCGATGGCAATTAGCGGCGACGGTTCGGGATTGGCCAAAATCGCAAGAAGTAATAGGAAACGCAAAGTCCCATCGGATAGATCTGCGGCAGATTGCTCCCGTTTGAGTGATTTCCATCGAACTCGGAGTTGAATTCTTTGATCCGCTGCGGGCGGAAAAACCAACTTATCAAAGTCATCCCCAAACGCAGCACGCATCGCTGCATCGATGTCCTTTTCAAAGTCTCGACTACCATTATAGAGGGTATGCAAAACTTGAATGAGATTTTGTCCATCAGCATCAACCCACTTTTCTGAATGGGCAACTGCAGCTCGCCGGATAATCGCATCTTTATGCACTTGGACATCATGGTAAATCTTCCATGACTTTAGGACTGATTGAAAGACTCGAACAAATATATTATATGAGAAGGTACCCGAAACAGCAGAAAGAAGGGTTTCTTCTTGTAAGATTGAGGACCTTTCCACATCGATTGTATTTCGTTTTTCATCCAAAATGTATCTGCTTAAGCTGTTTCGTTCAAGTAATTTATATGGTTCTTTCTTTTTTCCAATTTCAACCTGATGATAATCAGCCAGAATTTCTCGCAGCACGCGATAGGCACTATCCCAGCCAAGACGCTCAAGCTCAACGCTATAGGTTATAGCTGCTTCCTGAGAGTCAGGAATTTGTAATCGAGCTTGAAATTTAAAAGATATCGTTGTTGCTTCCCCATTCCAAACAATCGGCTCCATGCCACCGAGCGATTGAACGTATTTCCCGAGCCGCCCTTGAGCGGAGATTGACATTAGCTCGAGGAATCGTAGCAGGTTGGATTTTCCCGTACCATTCGGTCCGATGAGCACATTTAAATCACCAGGTTTCCAGCTTACCTTTTTTAGAGAGCGAAAGCCTTCGATGTCCAATTGGAGAATCTTCATATGTTCTCGCAAGAAAAAGAATAATTCCAAAATTCTGTAACGCAAATATAAGACGCTGAGCCTTCACCTTCAATGCTAATCTTTGCATAAATCTTTTCCCGGCTTGTGCTCGCTACGGCGCGCCGCTGCTCTGCCGTTTTTCCACCACTTGCGTTGCTCTCTGCGTCGCTTCAATAGCGGCGGTAATAGCTTTCAGTAAGCGCGTTTCTTCGCGGGGTAAATCATCCCACTTTTTTGCATTCACACAGGCACGCAGTCCGGGCAATAGTTCCGCAGCATAACCTGTGTACCGACCCGGCGCAACGTAAATATTCTTGAACCACGGCCGGCCGGCCAAGCCCTCGGGAGAAATGAAAGCGCGCTCGATGGCCATGTATTGCTTATTGATTTCTTGTATCTCGATGGCATTGAGCTGCGCAAATGTCCTTTCGGCTTTTTTCAATCGTTCAGCAGATCGCAGCCATTCATCCGCTTTCGCGCTGACATCGTCCAAACGGGTAGGCGGTGTTGCCTCGCTTTCTTTGATAAAAGTTTCCAAGTCTTTGATTTGCTTTTTTGCATCACGAGCAAAGGCAAGCACATCGACGGGCAAAGCGGGCCGATCGACGAATTCCATCAACATCAGTCCGCCGATTCTCGCCATCGTTGCGTGATAGGCAAATGTCGGGTCGCCGAAATTCTCCATCCAGAAAAAATTGTCGTGCATCGCGTGATAGACGCCATAAGGCCCGCCGAAGCCGAGTGACATCGACGGCACACCGACATGGTCGAGAAACGCGGTGTAGTCGGAGCCGCTGCCCAAATCGCTTATATTCACGGCAAGCGTATCGATCTTTGACCACTCCGGCTCGATTTTTTTCTTGGCTGCCGGCAACGAGGCGTTCTTCTCGTCGTTCTGTTGATGCCACCATCTGCTCAACACCGATTTCTGCGTCTTCGGATCGTTTACCACGCTTGCAATGCGTTGAATGATCGGCCGCAAGGCCGGCGAGGCGCCGGCGCCGAATTGATCACCGCAAACTCCAACGTCGATATTGATATACGCAACGCCGTTATTCGCCAACCGTGTTTTGTGTTCTTCAACCCATTCCGTCGAGCCAAGTAAGCCATACTCTTCGCCATCCCAACTGCCAAAGACGATGGTGCGTCGCGGCTTGTAGCCAGCCTTCATCATCTGTCCGAGGCAGCGGGCGATTTCCAACATAACGGCGGTGCCGGAATTCGGATCGACCGCGCCGTACGTCCACGCATCGCGATGATTGCCGATGACGACGATTTTTTCCGACTCTTCGCTGCCTCGAATCGTCGCGATGACGTTCCAGATCGGTCGAACTTGATAATCCATTTCGATGTTGAGTTCGATTTCCGCCGGGCCCGGCCCCACATGATAAGCAAACGGCAATCCTCCCTGCCAGCCCTTGGGAACGTTTTGCCCGGCAAGGTGGCGCAGGATTTTTTCGGCGTCGCCGTACGAAATAGGCAAAGAAGGAATGCGGGGCAAGTTGGTTACGGCAGCAGGGTCGAGTCGCTTCGCAAGCGAGGTTGCTGCAACGCCCGGGGTCAATGGATCGCCGGGATACTCGAACAAATATTGAACCGAGCCGCGCTGCACAGCGGTCTCGGGGCGATATGGCCCCGCAGGATAGACATCGCCTTGCATGTAACCATCATCATGGGGATCGGAGTAGACAATCACTCCGGCGGCGCCGCGTTCTTCGGCCACGCGCACTTTGACGCCGCGAAAAGAATTTCCATAGCGGACGATGACGATCTTACCCTTCACCGGAACTCCCAAGGCCGCGAGTTTATCGTAATCCTCGGGCAATCCGTAATTCGCATAAATCACTTGCCCAACGACATGTCCACTGGCCGAATAACCATGAAAAGCAGTTATCAGATTCGACGCCAAGCCATCCTTATCGCGCGCGAAGCTCGCCTCCGGCGTTGGGCCGTCAAACTGAACCGGCCGCACAAGACGAAATTGCGCATGGATGGGATACGGCAAATACACGTCGTAAGTCGCAAATTCCGTATCGATGCCGAACGAACGAAATTTCGCTTGCACGTACTCGGCGGTTTGATAGTCTTCCTCGGTGCCGGCAACATGGGGCTCTTCGGTGAGGCGCAAGAGATAAGCTCTGCAACTGTCGGCTTGCGGCAAAGCAAGAAAGCGCTCCGTCCATTTGTCGGCCGGCGATTCTGCTGTCGCAACATTGAAAACACCAAAAGCAAAAAGAACGAATTGAAGTCGAGCCATATCTGCCTCACATTGTGGGTTGCAGGCCGTACTGGGTTCGGAAAAGATAAAAAAGTCGGGCTGAAAATCAAGAAGGAAAAGCAGCAAAAAATCTGGTGGGACGATGTCGCCGCATTCCACGGGTAATAATAAAACCGATTTAGTCGGTCACGATCAATCTGCCTCCGGCTCGCTTTGCGGGGATCCCGGCAAATTCAGCTTCGACGCTCTGAACCTCATTCACATCGACCCCTAAACTCGATATGAGCTCGGGAGGCAGCTCCTTTTGCTCGATGAAGAAATACGGTATCACCTCGTAAACGCCGCTGGAAGAAATTCCGCCGCGACCGAGAAAAACCGTTTGCACCCAGGCGCGCGGCTCGTTGCCCACCTTATCACGGAATCGCGTTCGCGCGCTGACATCCGGAACATCGACAAAGACTTCTCCGGTTTCCGCCTTTTTGAAGAGCACCGCGCCCAGCAAGCCGCCGACCATTTTCGGAAAAACAACATCGACCGAATCGAGCACGGCATGCAGCGTTACCGCCACTAAAATCGGCCCGGCGAAATCTTTCGGGACGGCCGACGGGGTTACCGCTGTCGATATATCTAGAATCTTTTGAATCGTCAGTGTGCCGGACAGCTCGCCTCTGGCGTTAACATCGGCTTGGGCAAAGAGAAACTTTCCGTCTTGCACGACGGTTTGCGCCGTGGCGAACTTATAATTGGCAAGATAAATATAGAGGTCAAAAACACCGTTGACGCCGTTCTGGCTCGACTGTGGAAGCGTCAATTCGAATCTGCCATTTTGATCTGTATAGGTTGAGACATTAGCGCCCTCCAGCCATACGTAGGCTCCTTCGGGGCTTGCCAAATCATTGAGTGCAATCTGCCCGCGAATCTGACTACCTTGCGGATTATCGACTTTTTGTTGAAAAGGGCTTTCCGTGCAACCGGCAAAAACGAGTACACATATACTTGTCGTGAAGAAGATCTCGTAACGCATGTTGTCACTCGGTGGGTTCAGGAATCGTTTACTCCGCATTCGTGATTTTAAACTGCTCGCCTTCCCGGCGGAAAGGGAGCTTGAGATAATTAGGACCGGGGCTGTTCGCATCCGCCGCGATGCTTGTTATCAGTTCCGAGGGAACGGCATCGTGCGCGACGAGAAGATATGGAATGATTTCATAGTCTCCCGGCGTCAACCCCGGGACCTGATTGATTGAAAAAGTCATGGTTCTGCTTCGCGGCTCCTTCCCGATCAGAAGACTCTCCAACGGGGCATTGATGATCGATTCGTGTTTAAACAAGGCTCCCGATGTCACGTTGCGAAAGAATATCGTATTCAGTAGGCCGCCAACCGACGGGAGAACGACCGTTACCGTATCAATAGTCGCCTGCAAGGTGACTTGGACGCCGACGCGGAACGAATAATTAGACGGCACCGGTGAAGGATCGACCTGCGTTTCGATGCGCAACATCTTCTTCAGCGACTTTGCCGTCCTCAATTCACCCTTCGCGTTAATATCCCCTTGATCGAAGATAAATTCACCGTCTCGCGTCACGGCTTGCGCCGTCGCGAGCTGATAGTTGGCGACGTAAAAATAAAGCGAGAAAGCGCCGTCGATGCCTCCACCGCCCCCCTGCGCCGCTGGAGGCGGCAACGTCAACTTAAACTCGCCGTTAGTATCGGTTCGTGTGCCGATATTGAATGTTTCCAACCAAACGTATATTCCCTCCGGATTCGAGCCGTCATTGAGTTGCACTTTGCCGCTCATGCCCCGCGCGCCGGCGCCGATGTCGTCGTCGCCAAAGGGGTTGGAGGTGCAGCCGGAAAAAATAAACGCTATCAAGCCAGCGGCCAGCAAGATCGAATACGAACGCGATTTCTTCATGCTTTTCCCTCCTTGAATTTCAGCCGATCTAATACTGCGCGCCGAAAGTCAAATAATAGCGGCGATCTCGAATGGCGATGCCTTCAAGAACAACGTCTTCGGCATTGAGCAAATTGCGGGCGCTTGCATTACCGAATAGTTTCAGGCGGCCGATGGTGAAGGATTTGCTCAGATGCAAATCAAGGTTTGAATAAGCCGGCAAAATGACTTCCGCAAATCTGACTTCGCTGCCGCCTTCCGGCTTTTGTTGGCGAATCACGCCCGCCTGTTCGCCTTCTTTGAACCAATGCAATTGAAACGAGTAGCCGGCGTGGTCGATGAGGACGTTCAGCGTGCGTTTGAGATCGGCCTTGAAGGCAAAAGCAACCTTCTCGGAAATTGAGTAGCGCGATAGGCCCGTGCTCACCGTCAGTTTTTTGCGGAAAAAGAACAAGCTGGTCGTCGCCTCGAAGCCGGAGATGCGCGCGTCCGGAGAATTGTCATAGAGCGCGAACGCCAATCCGGGGATTGAAAACTCACGAAACTTGTTCGTGTAATTATTTTGGAAATAGTTTCCAGAGAGCGCCCATCCGTAAATCGCGGATTTTCCGCGAACATCCCGGCTCATGTTGGCGGACAGCTCTAAACTGCTGTTCCTCTCGGGTTCGAGGCGCGGCGTAAACTTGTCGGAGGTCAATAGATCCGGAGCGCTAACCTGCTGGAAGAGTGTTGGAAACTTGACATTGCCCCCAAAACTCATTGAAGTATTATAAGTCATATCTTTTTTCGACCCCGCGAGGGTAAACGCCATTTTGAATGTGGTTTCATTCCAATTGTTTTCGCGAAAGGCGTTGAGCGTCAGCCCCTGGTCAACGTTGTCGGAAACTCCCGGAAGAATGAGCTTGAGCTGCTCATCATGCAGCCGATCATGACGCAGACTCATGTCAATATCAAACGTGCTCGACGCGTCGATGCCGGCAGCATTATGTATTTTCGCAATCGCTATGAAACCATGATGCCGCCGTCGCATGGCCGGGGAATCATCGCCTCGAAAGTGCAAATCATCTTGTTGAAGCTGGTATCCCAACAGCCACTCGAGCTTGCCAAAACGCACGCTCTTTTCCACATTCGCCTGCAGGCTGCGATCATCGATGTCCCGTGAAAATGTATTGGCAAGGACAAGGTCTTCCCTCTGTCTCCGGAGCGAGAGAGCGAGCCCCACATCCTTCAGCAGCGGAAGTCCGCCATTGTATTTGATCGACAAAAGTTGGTCGAGGTTCGACTGCGTCTCGTCATCGCGCCGGTTTTCATAGTCTAGGGAAGTATTCAAGAACATAACACCGATGGATTGTGCTGGCTTGCCTTCGCCGCTCGACGGAAGGTTATAGATCAAATTGGCCGTGTGATGTTGTGAAGTGTTCTCCAAACCGTTATTGCCCTCGGCATCATCCACAAAGTTCCTTTGTGTGCCGCCTTGCTTGAAGCCGTAAGCGAGATTAAGATCATCCAGCTTTTGATACAAATGCAAACCCCAGTTCCCCGAACGATAAGTTCCCAACCGCTGCTGAAAACGCAAATTGTAATCCTGTTGTATTTTGGGAACGATATTGATCACCCCCGAAAAAGCCTCCGGCCCGTAAAGGGCGGTGTTGCTTCCCTTGATGATCTGAAAGCTCTCGATGTCCTCCAAATCGATCAACGACAAATCGGAAACGTTGTCGTAGGCATTGTTCATCTTCACACCGTTGTAAACCACCACGACTTCATCGGGGTTTCCGCCGCGTATGGATATCGTTTTCTTGCCGCTCAGCTCTTCTTCCACTTGCACGCTGTGGTCGGTTTTCAACAGATCGCCGGCATCAACGTAACCGCGAATCTCGAAAGTTTTCGCATCGATCACGGAAACCGGTTGCGGCAAATCCTTGGCAATGTCCATCCGTTTTACCCCCTCCGCCTCCACCTCCACGTCCGGCAATTGAATAACTCGCGGTTGCAAGTAGACCTGCTTCATTGTGAGAAGCGCGTCAAGCGGAATTTCTCGCGGCTCATAGCCGACGTGGCGGAACATCACCACGTAGCTTCGATCGATGCCGGGCAAGCGCAATGAATACCGCCCGCCCATATCGCTGCTCGTCCCGAGCTGCGTTCCCTTGATGACGATATTCACGCCGCGAATTTCCCGGTGGGTATTCACGTCCAGCACGACGCCCGACAACGTGATCACTTGAGCGTAGGCTGCAACGGCGGCGCCGAACACCGCCAACGTGAGCAGGCGAAGCAAAGAGTTTTGAGATTGCATAGTGGCCTCGTGGAAGTGTGGTTCGATTCCTAAGAGCCGGTTTCCGATGATTCATGCGATAACAACCGCCGAATCGATCATTACAAAAAACCATGCAAATTTAATTTCTTCGGATAGTCATCTTAAATAAACTTCCCAGTTCTCATCTTGCAGCTCGCCGCGCTTGGTCGAATGAAAGAGCTGGAAATCTCCGTTGCCCAAGCGGTCGATGAACACAAACTCGACGCCGCGCTCCACGTTGTAGTAGTGCCAAACCTGATAGGGCTTGCTGTTCGTCTCGTTTGGCACCCTCTCAAGATGGTCGGGTTCGCCGTAAAGAATATAAACCCTTCCACGGTCGGTCACCCAGCCTTCCCGGTTCATGCTTGAATAGGTTTTCGTCGCATGCTCGACGCGCCGGAGATACTCGCTGCGTTTGATCGGCGGGCGGTCGCCACGCCCAATCTCCACTGCCTCCCAAAACTTTGCAAGAAATTCGCGCTTGCCGATTTCAGCGTCGAGCTGAGAGTAGAATTTTATTTCATCCTTGTTCGCGAGATATTTGGCCTTGCGGAACTCGGCGTCAAGCTCCGCGAGGTTTAATATTGCCAATTGCGAAAGCTGGACTCCCATTTCGGTCGGCGGCGCCGGCTTCAAATGCGGGTTATACACAAAAAACGTCTTCTCGGCGCGCGCCACCTCCGCAGACGATTCGTCCATGAGCAGCAAGCGATAGGTATAACGTCCCGGCATAATCGAGGTGACGTTCATCATGCCGGCATCGATGCCGGTCGTCGCGGCAAATTTTCTCGATTTCGAGGACTCCTTCATCGTCTTGCCCTCGGCGTCGACGATCTGGCTCTTCACCGTATAGGCGCCATCGGGGTTCAGCCCGTACAGCTCCGCATAGTTAAATAAGACAGGGTGCGTTGCTACCCCAAAGACCAGGGTAGCATTCGGCACAACCTCGAGGGAGTTCTTATAAAATGGATCGTCTTTCGTCGTTGAAGGTTGAACGCGGCTCGACAGCTCAAGATCGCTGATGCTTGCAGATGCAGGAAGCGCTTTGATATCGATTTTAAAGCTGGCGCTGTCGCGACGGGAAAGATCAAGCGAATCAACGGCCACAACTTTGAGCGTATACTCGCCAAACGGCACGGCATGTCCGGCCTGCGTCGTAAAGGGATGGCGAAAGGCGGCGCCAGCCGTATCGCTGATGACGAGCGGCAACATGATACGTTGGTCGATCCACTTCGCCTTCGAGGCATTATTGGTGAGTATCGAGTGCAATCGGACGCCGCCGTGCAGGCTGCCGGCGGAGGCAACATAAGTGAGATGTTGCGGATAAAACGCGTAATAAATTTCCAAATACCCGGCTCGATCATCATAGCGAAATCGCGCGTAATCCATATTCAAGGCAAAAGAACCGCTGGGTTTATAGTCTTGCGCCATCAGCGTACTGCCGGCACAAACGATCAAAACAATCATCCAAATACATTTCTTCATGGCACGTGCCTTTCACGCTTTAGGATTTTCATTCTGTCGACTCCATGTCCCGCAAACCAAGAAAGCGAATAATCCTGGACCTGCGGAATCCATAAAAAGCAGTCACCTCAACGCCTCATGCGCATGATACTCGCTGTCAGCGCACAATCGTTTGGAATATTTTTAACTAAGGCGGCGTAGCGGAATAGTGTCCACCTTCACAAGGTCACAATACGAGGCAGGATTGGATCGTGCCGGTTGCGACATCCCAGATCATTGACCTACGAACTCGAATGGAATCTAATACGAGATGAGGTTCGCAAGCAAGCGAAAACTTCCGGCATGTATATTCAACAATTGCGGATGCAGAGCAAGATCGACATAGGTTTTCCTGCCCTTCCCATCTTGCGAAGAAACGATGAGCGGATAATGACCGGTCTTGACCGCCGGCAGCGCCGAATCAAGCGCCGGGCCGGAAACGATATTATACCCTCGCTGGAACAGCCAATCGTCCCAGTCGCTGGAAGTGATAAGGTTCGGCGTCGTCATCAAAGGATGCGAAGATTCAACGTCCACCGGTGTTGTCGCATCGACCTCCAAAGTCGAAGTCAACTGCATGCCATCCCACAGGGGGGTGGCATTCCACGACGAAGCATCCTGCGCCAAAACGATCAAATGTCCCCCGCCGTCGACGAATTGCCGCAGCGATTCTTTGGATTGCGCGATCCGCGGCTGCAACGTGAGCGCGCGCTGATCGATTATCAAAACCGATAATTTCTGAATATCCGTAGCGAGCGACTTAACATCTACCAGCGAATAGTCGGCGTGCAATCGGCGCAGCGTCTCCGCCACCGGACTGTTTGAGATGCCGGTGATCAAGCCCACTCGTTTTGCCGGGACGACATCCGCCTGAAATTTTCGCGCAAGAAACTGCCCTACCGGAATGCCGCCAAAACGAACCGGCAGCAGATGGCTGCCTTCTTGCAATTTTTCATCCCACGCCATAAAAAGCGTGTCGACGGCCGAGGCCCCCTTCGTGCTTAAACGAAGAGGATGCCCGAAGGCGAAAGCAAAAGGTTCGTGAATCTTGAGCGTGTCGGCAACGCCGTCGCGCGAGACGTTTGTAAGTTTGAAAACAACTCGCTCGCCGGACGTCACGCGAACCACCGGCGTCAGATTTTCAAATATCAGTTTCGGCGCATACACGACGTTGAATGACAGCCGCTTAAAGAAACACAGCTCCCTTAATGATGCGCGATGGATAATATAAAAATAGAAAGGCTTTCCTATATTGGGCAGCTCAATTTGATATTGGCCCGGCGGATAGCTGTACGCCAGATCTGCCGGACTGAGCAAACGATACTCGGCGTTGTATTCCAACGGCAGCTTTTGCTCGACATCCTCATTGATTCCCCATCCCGATTCAGGCGGGGCAAAAAAAATCTCGCTCTTCCCGTCCTTCGTCACCCCCTTCACCTCGCTGACCTCCAAAAATGTCAATTGCCGGTCAGCCAATAAGGTGTCGCTGATGGTGTAGTCGACCTCTACGCCAAGCGCCGTGCAACGCAAATCTTCAAGTTCCTTCTTCCAGCGAAGCAACATTTTTCGATCGCGCGCCGGCATGGTATGCCGCACGGCGATCAGAATATCCAGCGAATCCATCAGGCTGACAATGCGTTTCAGGATGCCGCCGGTTTTGCCTTCCAGCGTATAGGCCGTCATCTGTAAGACTTCTTCTTCGGTTCGGCGTAACCGCGGAGAAACCGGCAGTGGCAAGCCACCATCGACGGATGAAACCGTTGTCGCCAGCGGATAAACCAACCGATATGACGACGGAACGCCCTTCATCAACAGGCGGCGCTGGCTGGAGAGAGAAGCGTATGCGCCGGCTGCTTCATCGCCAATCTCTTGATAGCTTTTCTTCCACAGAATACTGCGTTTCGCCGTTTCCACGGTCATCCGGCCACCCTGCCACGCATCAACGAGAACTCGCTGTACCTGCCAATCGACGATGGAATGATTCGTCAAGGTTGGCGCAGCCGTAGCGGCGCAACTCTTCACAGCCGCTAAAACATCGGCGCACATCATCTCCCAGCGCCGGCTCGGGCCCGGCGCTGCCCAGTCTCTTGGGATGAGAATGATTTCCGGCTTGAATTGGAGTATCATTCGCGCCAACCGCGCCTGCAAGGTATCGCTCGGCCACTGTTCTCGCACCGTCGCCGAATCGCGCGCGGCGGCGAGGTCGGGCAGATTTAAAAAATAGACCTCGCCGTTCAAAACCGACATGGCGCGAGCCGCTTCATTTCGCCGGCGCTCGGCCAGGTAATGCGGGTATTCTGCTTGAACGTCGCTGGTTCCGGCTTCGCCGTTTGTCAAGTAAGCGCTGGTAATCTCGGCGCCGCGCTCAATACGAAAGGAGGCCAAATCGGCAAGGCTCTCGTAGCCGGGCTGCAGGGCGATCGAGAGAACGCTCAGGGTGCTTCTTAAATCAAGAGAGCGTTGGTAAAGGGCTTGCTCACCCACCTCGGGGAAATAAGTTTGAGGCGGTCTTTTGGTTTGACATCCTAAAAGCGTTGTCAATAAAAAGATCAGAATGATCGATACCGGATGGAATCGTTCACACCGGCGGGATAGATGCATTGCCATTCTTTGATTTGAACCTGAACTGAACGATTTAGATTGTCATTCGGGAGGAATCTATTCAGTTTCAAGCAGATATCAAATAGATTTTTCCAGAATGACAGCGCGATTGATTTTTTGCCTTCGCGCCCGAATCGCTCACGTTAGGTTGGATTCAAACTTTTTCCCATGGGGGTGATAATAGAAAGGCTGCCCCAACGAATCGGGGCAGCCTTTTTCCTCTTTCCTCAACCGGCAGAAAGCGGTCTACCTTTAGAAGCCGAACTTCAACGTGAACATTTGGTTGCTGTCGAAGAAATCGACGGAGCGGAAAGCATAGTCGAGCGTAATGTCGAGCGATTCGGTTTTGTAGAAGATACCGAAGCCGGCAGTCGGCCCAAAAATGTTCTCATCATCCGCCTTTGTCGGCGAAGTCTCGATGCCGCCGCGGCCGAAGAAATTCACCGGGCCGGACTTGAACATCGCTTCTCCGCCGACGCGATAACCGTCGAGACCGAGGTTATTGTTGGCGAACGCGCCGTTCACGCTCCAGGTCACGTTTTCGGTCAGGCTGCGCTCGAACGTCAAGCCAAGCTCGACCGAAGTCGGCAACTCATACTGCGCTCCACGCACGCGATAAAACTGTTCGGGAGCATCGCCGGAGGGGGCGATGGCGCGAACGTTCAACCCTTCGCCGGCGAAGCTCATTTGCGGACCAAGGTTCTTCATGGCGACGCCCAGATGCAGGCCGCGAATGCCGGCAAGCTGGTGATACTGTACGCCGAAATCGAAGGCAACGCCCGAACCATTGGCGCGCGCCATCTTTTCGGAGATGAGTTTCACCGAAGCCCCGGCAGTAATCGCGTCCGTGAACGCGCGGGAGTAGGTCAAACCCACGGTGATGAAGGTCGGTGTGTAGGTACGCCCGCCCACGCCTTCCGGATCATCGTTGCTGGTCAACAAGATGTCGCCAAAGTCGAGACTGCGAACGCTGAGACCGAGCACGCCGAACCCGCCGAAGTTGATGCCGACGGCGCCGTAGTTCAAGCGAATGTCGGCAATATAAGCCATCGTGCTAATCATGCCTTCGGCGCCGCCGGCAATACGTCCAAGACCTGCCGGATTCCAGTGCAACGCATCGACGCCTCGGCTGGTGGCAAGGCTGGCGCCGCCCATGGCGAGGTCGCGCGCGCCCACTGGAATGAGCAATTCAGTGGCCGCCGCCGTACCGATACGCCGGTTTTCGACTTGCGCATCAAACTGCTGCGCCGTGAGCCTCTCCGTAACGAGCAAGAGCGCCACGCAGAAGCACAGCACAGACAATGCAGCTTTATTTCTCATAACATTTTCTCCTTCTTGCAAAGATAGTGAAAGCGAAAATGATTCGCGTGACGCTTTAGAATACATCGAGAATTTCCTGCGGTTGAATGACGGCGAATTTCAGAACCTTGCTTACCTTTTGGCCCGTGGCCTCGAGAATGCCCTCGACATGCGCGATATACATGCCGCTGGCAACCGGCAACGCGGTTTGGTTCTGCAAATCCCACCTCATGAACTGGCTGGAATCATCCACTTTATCCAGCTTGCGAACCAATTGGCCCGCCAGGTTGAAGATGCGGATGGTCGTCGTCGGCGGCAGGTTGTTGAAGGTGATGAAGTGGTTGATTGCGGTTTCTTCCGCCGGATTGAACGCGTAGTACGGGTTTGGATAGACGCCGACATTATCAAAGCTCGCCGCTTGCAGCGCCGCATTCTTCACGGGCGCCTTGGCGTTGAACGTGAACGTATCCAGCCCGGTATTCGGCTTGGTGGTGACGAGACGGAACACCGTGCCGGTTTCCGGCAATTGCGAAACCACGTTTGCCGGCCAAGTCGGATCGGCGATGCTGCCGCCGTTCCAGTTCACCAAAACAGTACGGCGAAGCGTATTGTCGGTTGCCAGAACGCCAAAGAACGAGCCGTCATCCACCCCACCGGGGATCGCCAGCGCAGCAGCTTCCCAGGCTTTGTAGCCGGCATCGCCAGGGGTCATGTCGGTCGGAGATGCCCAATAAAGCCAGTCGGTGTACGGATCATTGTCACCGCCGGAAATCGTGTGTTCATTGAAGCCGGCATTGGGATGCGCTTGGCACAAGTTGTACGTCCCACTTTCATCATCGTCCAACAGATAAGGCACAAGGCGAACGTCATCGCTCGGATCGTTCGGTGTGGCAACACCCACCCGCCAAATCTCAAACGGAACCTGGAAGATCTTGCCGGTTACGAATGCGTCGTAGGCAACACTACCGGTGGCGGTGAAGCGCATTTCCCAATCATTGGGAATGATCGCCGGCCAGCGCGCGCCACTATTGGAGGTACGGTCAAGGAACGGCTGGAAAGTAGCACGCGAACCATTGTCTGCCGTATGAACACCCCAGCCTCTACCAGCGGCGCCATTTGCTTGCTGGCGTGCGGTCGGACGATCATTCGCCGCTGTAGCTGGAAGCCCATCCACAGTCGGAAAACCGCTGTTATTGAAAGCAAAGCATCCAGCTTCCGGAGGATTCAACGGACCCGCGCCATTCGCCACTGTCCAGATTCTCTTGAAGCTCAATGGGGCGCCAACAACGCGAAGTTGGAAACCATCGGTGAATAGATATTGATCGTTGCCGGTTTGATTGGCGACATTGCCGATGACGACTTTGTCCGGTTCTGCGGTCACGTCGGTCAAATCCCAAACCGTGCCGCCGGTTCCGGTGCCGTCGTCTTTGAAGGTGACTTTGTAGTCATGGCCCGTCAACTTATCGGGCTGGATGATGACGGGATAGATACCGCCATCGCTTGGGCCGACGTGACCGATTCCCTTGACCGTGTCGCCCAACGCGGCCGCTAAAACGACGCCGAACAGCCGCTTGGGCTGCACGGTGATCAACTCCGGATCAGATTCCAACGCTGCCGGCACATAGCCCGGAATCGTCGAAACACTGTACGCCGTCACTGCCAGGAAGTATTCCTGGCCGTTGTTGATTCTGTCGATGTCGCGAACATAATCGCGGGTAACTCTGAAGCTTCTTTGGAGCGAGCTGTTCGAGCCGAATTGCACCGGCGTCAGAAGAATCTGGCCGGAGTTCTGGTCGAATTGCTCGTCGAGCACCACCGAGGGGTCGTTCGGCAAGTCGAAGGTGGCAATGCGCCGCGCATCGGCAAGCGAAGAATTCCGCCGCGGGAATTGATAAACATTGTAACCCTCGAAACGATAAGCGCCAGGATTGTTGATTCTCCCTTCAGTATCCGCAACCTTGCTCTGATCGCTGCCCCACTCGAGGATGATCTCGCCGTCAAGCTCGGAAACCACGACTGTCGGCTTGGCCGGCGGTTTCGCCACCTGGAAGAGGGCGTTATACGTAGCCTGCGCAAAACGGTCATTGAACTTCATGACCGAAACGCTGGATCGCCGATCGGCGCCCAGACCACAAACCAGCGCCACCACGACTTCTTGCGGCTCGCCCGGATCCAGTTTGAATGGACCGGTATTGACCAGCAGACGGCGATCTCCCGCCGCAAAAGAATATTGCGTGCCAAGACCGTCGAGGAAGCCGCTGCCACTCACCGGATCACCGGAAAGCGGGTATTTCGTTACTTCAGCGCCGGGAGGGTGAGGATAGAGGACCTCCGGTCCGTCAAGCGGCACAAAACCACGCATCAGCTTGTACCAGCGCAATGTTCCCTGGCTGTAGTTGCGCGGCGGATCGGTGTAAACCGAACCGGCGGAGAAGTAACTAAACGAGGTCATGCCCAAATTCTTCTTGTTCTGCACTCTCTTGAGATCGAATACCGCGCTGTCGCCCGGCGAGTCCACGGCTGGCCCTTGCAGAAAATCATAGCCGGCCGAGGGCGGGGGCAGGCGGAAGTTGCGGTATTCAGAATCCTGCGCGATGGAATTATAGACATAACCAACGCTGAGATCGACGTCGCAGCCGAGCAAATCGTCGCCGGCGTTGCCGAGATCCGGGTCAGACCATTGGCAGACAAACATGCTGTCAACATAGAAGGAGCCGATGGCGCCGGCGGCATCGACGCGCACGCCGCCCTTGTTGATGAATTTATACTTTTTGAAGTAGATGTTGCCAAGCGCATCGCTGCGTTTGTATCCCCACAAGGTCACTTGCACTTCCAAACCGAGCGGATCCGAGCCTTGCAACGCGACCGTGGCATTGGCGTCAAGATCGTTGAACACCATCCACAGCACCTGGTCGGCAGGCGAGTTCGGATCGGCGCCGGAAATGCCCGGCTCATCTTGCTTTTGAGTAATCAAAGAGTCTGGAGTAAAATTGGCGCCAAATGGCGGAGGCGCCTGAAAACCCGGCATGCCATTACGCTCGATGTACGGCGCGCCAAGATCGACCGGCCATTCCTTCCAATCGTCATCGTAGAATTGGGCAATCGCTGCAACTTGGCCGGAAGTTGCTACAACACTGCCTCGATGCGAAAGCTCGACAAAGTCCGTGGCGTCGCGCAAAAGCTCGCCCGCCGTCATAAACTTATAATCCCGGCGGATGCGGAAGACGCGGGCTCTGACGTCGATGGGGTTGGCGGCTGCGGCGCCTGCGCCCTGGCCGATGATCCAGCCTTCTCTGGTGCCGACGGCGTAGTTGGCCCCGCCGACGCGGATGAGCTGGCTGTTCGGCGCCGGAATGGTTTTCGCGGCGTCAACATAACACTTGCCTCCCCACATCAAACCGTCCTGATAAATGCTCGACTCTGTGGCGCGTGGAAAGTAAACGCCGTCGTTGCCGGTCGGCGAGTGATTCCCCTGACCATCGTTGCGAATCCACGACCACAAATTGTTGATGTTCAAAATTTGATACTGTACTTTCGTGCTGTTGCCCTTTGCCAGGGCCTGGCGCTCTTTTGACTCTTCCTTCGGACGCTCGGCAAGGGCCGCTGTACTCAGGCCCAGAGCCATGCACCCAACGAGGAGAGAGCGCAACAAGAAGCCTTTTCTTTGCATAACGGGTGACTCCTTTCTAAATCAAGCTTCATTCAGTGAAGTTGACGAGACCGACGCTGTGCTTCCCCCGACAGGGTTTCAGAAAGGTCGCCGGGACTTTCAACGTCCGGCTGACCTCTCTGCAACCCTGCCACGCGCATCTTTTGCCGCGTTTAGCGGGAGCGACCGCTGAAACTCTTATTGAAATTCCACCTTCAGACCAACACGGATTTGCCGCGGCGATGAAAACAGTTGGTTGAGGGTTGCGACCTCGTAAGCATAGCCGTTGTCCAGGTTGATGGCGCGATAGAAATCGGCGTAACCCGGAATGGCGAGAAACGAAACCGCCGCCGGACTGCGCAACCAGCCGTCATCATCGGCGGTGCCGGTGTTGGTGAATACATTCGCTATATTCCTGCTGTTGAACACGTTCAACACGTTCGCATAAATCTCCATGCCGAACTGGCTGTTGACGCGGAAATACTTGCCGATGTTCAAGTCCATGTTAAAGGTTGAAGGAGTCAACGATGTATTCAACGGTTCAACCGGATTGCTGGAGCGGGCGTCGATCAACGGACGCACCCCGATATTCCACGGACTCGCTTGGCCGAGGTTCTCGGGTTCCTTGATCTGCGTGTAACTGTGGCCGCTGGTGAAGGTCATAATGGCATTCAAGCCCAAGCCTTGCAGGATCGGGCCGCCCTGGCCTTGCGCCCAACGATAATCGAGCACCACGCTGCCGCGATGCGGTTGATTGTGGCTCAAGTCATAAATCTGGATTGGATAGCGCGAGCCGCCGTCGCTCACGGCAACGCGCGTCGAACGGCTATCGGAGCCTGTGCCCTTGGTGCTGGAGAGGGTGTAGTTGACCTTTGCCGCCAGATTCTTGCTGCGGCGAAGCTCGAGCGTCATTTCCAAACCCTTCACCGTCGCGATGTCATTGTTCAACAAGCCAGAGAAAATAGTTTGTCCTTCCGGCAGGAACTGTTCGCCATCCGCCAGAATGCGGTCGAAGCGGAGCAAGTCACGATGATCTTTGTAAAAGCCGGTGAACGTAAAAGCGAAATTATCAGAGATGGATTGGCGAAGACCCATTTCATACTGGGTGGTGCGCTCCGGCTTGGCGCTGAAGCCCGCCCATTGGCCGAAAAATCCATACGGCGAACGCGTGACCGGACTGATGGAGGCCGCCAGTTGGCGGTTGCCGGTATAAACGTCATCGTTCAAGCTCGGCATTTGGACATACTTGCCATAAGTCGCATAGAACACCGTCTTGTCGGTCACCGGGAACGAGAAATTAATCCGCGGCAAGAAGTAATCTTCTGCGTCGACTCGGGTGAGCTGATCTTCGAGCGGATAATTGAGCTTCGGATCGAAAGCCGGGGTCTCGAAATTTGTCGGCGCCAGGGCGTCGGTTGCAATACGCTCATAACGCAGGCCGAAGTTGAGAACCAGGTCCTGGTATTCAAATTTGTTCTGAACGTAGAACGCCAAGAACTCCGGTTTCATCGGGCCCTCGACGCCGCCATCGAGCTTGTTGCCGTCGACATCGTAACCGAAACGATTGATGGTTCCGGCGCGATCCAGTTGGACGCGGCGCGCCAAATCGCTTTCAAAAGTGCGCACCGATTTGCCGTCACGCCCAAAAGCAAATGTCATAAGACTCAGAATATTGTTGACGTCAAAGCGGCGCATGGACCACCGATCGAAACGACCGCCGACCCTGACTTCCCAGCGAGGGTTGATCTGCGACGTGAAGTCAGCCGACAGACCGAGGTTCTGTTGGTCGTTCTTGAAAAAGCTGTTGATCGGCGAATTGGGATGATTCAACCCGAAGTTCTGAATGATCGAAAACGCCAACGGGCCTTCCCAGCGGCTGATGAAGTCGCGATAACCGGCGGCCGCATTGGCGGTGCTGTCAGTATACAGCTTCCAATCGTCGCCAAAAGTTTCGTCGAAGCGGCGGAAGCTCCTCTGGGAATACGAAACCGCAAACTCGTAAAAAGTCTTTGGATTGATCACGTGCGTGAGCTTGAGGTTGCCCAAACCGGTTCTGGTTTCGTCGGAAGGAGAACGGAGCCGGTAGAAATTGACCAGTCCATTCGGCCAGTTCCGAAATTGCTCGGGAATATCGATCGTTTGATACGTTCCCGTGAAACGCAGCTTAAGATCGTTGGAAAGATCATAAGTCAACGTTCCATTCAGTGAATTATCGCGCCGCGAGTTGCCGGCAATATAGTTCTCTTCGAAGATCATAGGCCCGGGCAACGCCACGCCTGCCGGACGAGAGCCCAACCTGTCCGTCACCAGATTGTTAAAAGCGAAAGGCTCGAGAAAGCGAACATCACGGTCACGCAGATAATTGTGCTGGCCGGCCACGAAAAAGCGAAACTTGTTGGAAATCGGGCCGCTCACGGTCAACACCGCATTGCGGTAACCGAAAGCCGTGGTGCCGAGAAATTTTTCGCCCGGCTTGGCAAAATCGTCGGTTCGAACATCGAGCGAGGCCTTGAAATCGCTGCTGCCGGAGCGCAGGGTCGTGCGCACGATGCCGGCGTTGGCGCCGCCGTGCTCGGCGGTGTAGCCGCCGGATTGCAACTGAATTTCTTCAATGGCCTCTTGAATGACGTTGATATTTTCGGCTCTGCTGCGAGGATTGGTCGCCGACGCGCCGTCCACAAAGTAGGAAACTTCGCCCGCACGTCCGCCACGAACGTACAGCACGCCATCCTGCTGCACCGTGCCGGCATTCAGCGCGAGGATGTTCTGCACGCCGCGAATCGGCAGGTTCTGAATGTCTTCCTGCGTCGTCAGGCGTACCGTGTTCGTCGTGTTGCGCTGAATCAATGGACGGTCGGCAACAACTTGCACGGCTTCGACCTCGATCGGCGTCGGCGCCAGCTTGAAATCCTGGCTTGTCGTCAAGTTTGCGCTCACGCGGACATTCGAAATCACGATTGGCTGATACCCGATGTAGCTCACCCTCATGGAGTACACGCCAGCCGGAACGCCCAGGATGACATAATCTCCGTTTAGGTCTGTCGATCCGCCAATCGTGGTCCCCTCAAGAACCACGTTCGCACCGAGTAGTGGGTCGCCAGATTCCTTGTCAGCCACCCGGCCACGCAGCTTGCCGTCTTGCGCAAGCAGCAGGGCTGGTAGAATGAGCAAGAAACTGACCACTAACACCATTCTTCGTACCATACCCAACCTCCTAAAGATTATAGGGTTATTGTGGATTTAAAAACCTCGAAAAGCGCCAATTGAGATAAAACGGAAAGAAAAGAAGAGGTGATATAAGGAAAGCGCGCAAGCGCGAGAGAACTTCCTGGGTTTCTCCGACGATTACGCGTATGCCATCGAAAAAGATTAGTAAACTTGTACCTCAACCGACGGTAGGCAAGCATCATCAACTCCTGGATTTAATGATGTGTAGCGTCGAAATGCACATAAATTTTGCAGACCAGTTTTTGGCAATTATTAAGCCAGCAATTAAACAGCTTATTTTTTCATATTATAGTATATTTTCATCAAAAAATTGTGCAATGGCTTGCACTCTAAGAGAGACAATAATTGCACAGGATAAACGCAAATTGCTTATTACCTAAGCTGAGCGATTCTGGATGTCATCAGGAGGAATCCATTTATTTTCAAGCAGATACCAAGAGGAATATTTTGCCGTCGTGGTAGCGATGAAGAAGAGCCGGCCATGATGATCGATTCGCTGATCACGAACAAGATAAGCTTCTTTCACGAGCAGACAACCAGAGTCGGGGACTGGGGGGTTCAAAATCGTCTTCGGCGGCGGCGAACCGAAACCGTTCAAGCTGAAACGTTTTCTGGGAATCGCAAGTCACCAAATCAGCGGTCACCTTTGAAGAAGCCAAACGAGTGCTCGATTCGCACTGAAATAAATTACTGCCTTCGCAACACGATATCCGCCGTGGTTTCAATGCGAACGACCGCCCCTCCGCCCCCCACATCGATGGTAGCCGTCTTTTCATCTGTGTTATTGAGATAAACCGGGAAATCCGAGCGAATTTTCCCGTACTCGGTTCGCGCGAAAATTTTCGCCGAGGTTGAAGCCGGAAGGAAAAGTGTGACCGGCTTGTAGGTCGTGTACAGCTCGATGCGCCCACTCGCCGGCAATTTGTCGATGCTCGAAACTTCTATCGGGCTGCTATCGCCGCGAACTTCAATCGACCCCGAGGTATTTTTGAGGGTGACAGGTTTGTAGGAATTGGAAATTTTCACATCGCCTCCGGCGCCATCCACAGACACGCTGCACGAGCTGCCATCAACATCCACGTTTCCACCGGCGTTGTCGATTCGAATAACTTTATAGGAGGAGATGATGCTCACATCTTTCTTGACATCCATGAGCGTAACGTTGCAGGAATTGCCATTGATATCGACCGCGCCGCCAACGTGCTCGAGAATAATGTCGTGATAAGATGTGTTGATGGAAACCTCCTTTGCCACCATGCGAGCCGTCACCGGAGAAGACTCGGCCATCACCTTCAACGTGCCTTGAATGCTATCGGCGATGATCGGCTTGTAACTGGTTTCGATAAAAACATCGTTTCGAACACTTGACGCAGTCACATCACAGCTTTCCCCTTTAATAGTAAGCTTGCCCGAAATCCGAGATACTTTGATCGGCTTATAAGAAGAAGTAATCGCACAATCGCCCTTCACGCCAAAGCCGTTCACCGGGCTGCTTTGCGCATCGATTGTCAACGTGCCGCCGATTTTTTCGAAGTCCACTGATTTGTAGCTGTTGGCGATTCGAACATTGCCGGAAATATTTGCCACGCTTACCTCGCCGCTTTCATTATTAACCGTCACCTCGCCGTCGAAATCACGAATCATCGCCGCGGCGTAACTGTTCTGCAGATTCAAGCTGCCGCCGCAGCGCTCGACGGTCACTTCGCCGGCAGTGTTCTCGATCTGCAAATCTCCCTGCACATTTTCGAGATTGATGTCGCCATATTCATTCTCAATGACTATTGACTGGCTCGCGGGAAGTTGAATACGCAGCACAGTTGAAATGGAAAACCCCTTGCTGTCACCCTCGAAGATGAAATTCATCAGGCGGCGAAAACCGCTACGTTCTCTTCGAAAATACTCATCACGCGGAGTGCGCAAATTCACACGATAGCCCTGACGATACGGCTCGATGGCGAGTTTTGTTTGTTCGAAAAATCCCTTGACGCGCTCGGCGTCAACATCGCTCACTTCTATTGTAGCCTCGGCCACAATTTCGTTCTGCGATTCGCCGGAGATCATGAGGTCAGCCTGCGTGCGTTCGATGTACAACGTCTTTCCCGACGTCGAAGCGATGCGCTGCGTAAAAGTTTTGCTTTCCGTTGTCAACGCACCGCGCCTGTTGCTATCGGCGCTATGAGCTATGCCGTGAACCAGCAACACAATGAAAAGCGCGCTGATCGTAACCACATTTAGTTTCATGCTAACCTC
>Ga0247727_10004666_pt1 | contig 28827 bp, 25 predicted proteins | sample WisWelCaveWW1625_FD_202498 | JGI IMG/M metagenome (GOLD analysis project Ga0247727, IMG submission 202498) | Biofilm microbial communities from Wishing Well Cave, Virginia, United States - WW16-25 | ecosystem: Environmental > Aquatic > Deep subsurface > Groundwater > Cave microbial mat | place...
CGACGACGGAACCGCGGTCATCGGCGCCCTGCCAGACCCAGTAGCCCTCGCCGTCGGGGCCTCGATGAGCAGCCCGCTCCGCCATCCGAGCCACGAGCGCCGGGTCGAATCCCTCAGGGTCGATGTAACCGCAGATCCCGCACATGTGAACTCAGCCGTCCATATCCCCCTGCGGCCGGGCGGACCTGAAGGTCACGCTGGCCCAGGGCGCGCTCTTTTGGGACTCGCCAAGATGAATGCCCCCTGCCGGCGGCGCGAGGGCTGGCATCCTGAGTTGGTGAATTCTACCACCGTGACGCAGCCGCCGTGGGGCGGGTCCGCTAAGATGGTACGTGGTCGGAAGGGCCCCGGCCTGGAGGGGTGATGAACGACGAGCGATCCGAAGCGGGAACGGCGAGTACAGTGACGTCGAAGGTGGTGGTGGTCCTCCCCGCTTACAACGCCGAGAAGACTTTGGAGCGCACCTGCGCCGAAATCCCGCGCCGGTCGGTGGACGAGATCCTGCTGGTCGATGATGCGAGCCGAGACCGCACCGTGGAGGTGGCCCGCAGGCTCGGCATACTGACCCTGGTTCATCCCGCGAACCGTGGCTACGGCGCCAACCAGAAGAGCTGCTACCGCGCCGCCCTCGAGCGCGGCGCCGACATCGTCGTCATGCTGCATCCTGACTACCAGTACCCGCCACAGCTCATCCCTGCCATGGTCGCCCTGCTGCGCTCCGGTCTGTACGATGTGGTCCTCGGATCACGGATCCTGGTCCGCGGCGCCCTGAGGGGCGGGATGCCGCTCTACAAGTACATCGGCAACCGCGTGCTGACGATGTTCGAAAACCTCGTGATCGGCCGCAAGCTGTCCGAGTACCACACCGGCTTCCGCGCTTATCGCAGGGAGGTCCTGGAAAGCTTGCCAATCGAGGACAACGCCGACGGCTTCGTCTTCGACAACCAGATCCTGTGCCAAGCGATCTATCACGGCTTCTCGATCGGGGAGATCAGCAGCCCGTGCCGCTACTTCCCGGAGGCCTCGTCGATCGGACCGCTGTCGAGCCTCCGATACGCTGCGGGCGTGGTGTGGACCGCGCTCCAATTCCGACTCACCCGCTGGGGATTGCTGCGGTCCCGGCTGTTCACGCGAGCCGGAGCACCGGCCGCAGCCCACAACCCACGGACACCGTGATGCACCATGGGCCACGGACGGATGGTCGCTTCTGGGTTGGTCTGATACTGACGGCCCTCCTCGCCCTCGCCGTCCCGGCCGCCTGGTACGCAGTGTGCGACGTTTTCTGGGCGCCTGGGCATGACGACATGGTCTCCCTTCTGATCAGCTCGGAGGGACACAACCGCGCGGACCTCGTCCTCTCACCTCCGTCGACATCCCGACGGAGCGCGCAGGAAATCCTCAGCACGATCGCCCCTCGATCAGACTACGGTGTCCTGGACACGGTCCTGGACGCCTACCGACTGAGCATCAATCCACCCGTCTACCTGGGCCTGCTAAATCTGTGGCGCCGGATCGTGGGGGGATCGATCCCCGCAGCCATGATGTTGAGTCTCGTCTTGTGCTGTCTGTCCGCCTGCGTCGTCTTCTGTATTCTGGCCCGGGAGCGAGGCTGGCTGACCGGCCTGTTGTTCTCGGCGCTCTATTGCTTCAGCCCGACCTATTGGGAGGCCGCCCTGGCCACCCGACAGTACGCGCTTTCCGCTCTCCTGTCGTCTTTCCTGGCGGGCACACTGGCCTGGTTGCTGCAGACTGGACAGACTTCCCCCTCCCGCGCGGGCGCGGCGTTCGTCGCGGTCGGCGCGCTTTTGACACTAGCGGCCTACCAGTCCGTGGTGCTGGTGGTGTCCTTGCTGGCGGGCCTCATCGTCATGGCCGCCTTGCGCAAAGACCGGAGGGTCATGACGGTGGCGCTGGGGGCTGGCATCGCTTTCACGATCGCCAGCGGGCCAATTCTCCTCCTGGCGAAATGGCAGGGCCAGCGCGGCGGTCCCCTGGGAGTACCCGTCCACACGCTGCGCCCTTTCGAGGGCCCCGCGGAGACAGTGCATGGGGCGCTGCAGGTCCTGCTCTCTCTCTTTGTGGATATTCCTTTCGCTCATGTGTCGCTCGCTGGCCTGACGATCGCGACCCTCATCCTGCTGGGCGGACTAGCGCGCCTCGCGGCGGAGGAGATGCCGACGCCGGCCGCCGGGACGGTTCTGGTCGTCTCGTTCACGACCGGCTGCGCTCTCTACGCCGCCCTTGTGTTTCTCCACCTGTTCCCGGCCTGGTTTAACCTACGCTACTTCACAGCATACTCCTGTACCTACCTTGTGCTCCTGGCCCTGGTTCAGTCGCGAAGCCGTCGGACGGTCACAATCCGGCGGGTCGTCCTCGGAGCGCTCCTGGCCCTGTCAAGCGGCACCTTCCTCCTGCGAGCCGGGCATTACGTCGCCTCGGACCGGCAGGAGGAGCACTCCGCCTTCCAAGATCTCCGTCGAGCCCGTGTGGTACTGACGGATGCGCGGCAACATGCGCAGGTTCTCCTGGTCGCTGCCCACGCGTCGCCGCAAGCCGGGTTATGGCTCGTGCGCCTGCCGATTGATCCAGATTCGTGCCGGGCGATCGCCGACGACTGCCATGGGCGCCAAGTCGCCATGGTGAGGACAGGAGAGATCGATCGAGCCGCGCTCGAGAGCGGGCTCCGTGCGTGTCTGACCGATCTCGGCGATGAGAGGAGCTTCAATCGAAGCTGGCTCGATCTGACGGTCTGGGAGCCGCTGGTCGGTCCTCCGCCCCAGCGCAGCCAGATCTGAGGTTGACGGGCCAGCGGTCTACAGGCTGGCTGAGCCGCATCTCCGAGCTTCGGCTCGGGGTTCCCTTCCGGAAGAGGTATTGCGCACAGCCCGATCCGAACATGCCGAGGCTCGGGGTTGTATCGAGCGCGCGGATGCGATCAAACCCCAAGTTGGACACAAACGATTCCACCACCGAGGGCGCGGCCGATTCGTAGGGATAGCCGCCTAGCCAGTCGTGGACATTATTCCAGTAACGCATGCCGCGGCTCCGCTCGCCATCTCTACGCATCGCGATGCTTGCGAACGGGTTACGGCCCCCCAACACCTCCCGCAGGCTGGCCGTGGCGACGTAAAGTACCCGAGTGGCGATCTGTAGGAGCCTGGGGCTTCTCGAATAGATTCGTTTCTCCGCTCTCCAGAAGCCGCAGAAAGGCGTCTTCAGATAGAGGGCTATGGCGAGCAGCCCTTCGTCCGATACCAAGGCCGCGGCCCGCCGGATCGCCTCCCACATCGCCCCGGTGTGATGGAGGACACCCCAGGAATAGACCACGTCGAATCGACCGAATTCTTCCGGAGTCATCTCGAGTATACTGACTTGAAGACACTCCCAGGTGCGACTAGTGGCGTGAGCCGCCAGTACGGCTCGCGTCGTCTCGACTGAGTCGGCATCGATGTCCGTGGCGAGAACGTGGGCGCATCCCAGGCGAGAGGCGGCCAGCGAATGTAGCCCCGATCCCGATCCGATGTCGAGAAACCGCTTTTCTCCGAGATCGTTCAGCCCGAGGAGGCGGACCAATTCGCTCTGTGCCTGGGCGATCCGTTCGCTATCGATGTGCCGCGCGTACTCCCGCCAATTCTCACCGAACCGAAAGTGGGTCGAAACGTCCCGTAACTCCTCGTGTCGGACCCTTGGCTTCATGTGGAGATCCGCCGATAGCTCGCGAGCATGGTCAAAACCCTGCTTGCGCGTGCGTCGTGCTTATATCATACGAGGGGGCGATTATAATTCTCCGGTCTCGCAGGAGTGAGGACGCACGATGTGCGGCATCGCTGGATGGATCGGACGGCTCGATGTTGGGGAGGGCTCTGTCGAGGGTCTGACACGGGCGCTCCGACATCGTGGCCCAGATAGTGAGGGCCGCAAGATCTGGCCGGAAGCGGCGCTCCTGCACACGCGGCTGAGCATCATCGACCTTTCGCCGGCCGGCCACCAGCCGATGGCGAACGAGGACGATACAGTCTGGATCGCGTTCAATGGCGAAATTTACAACCACCGGGACATGCGGGCTCGGCTGGAGCAGGGCGGTCACCGGTTCAGGGGCAGGTCGGACGCCGAGGTCCTGCCGCATCTGTACGAAGAGCACGGGCAGGGGATGTTCCAGCGACTCCGCGGGATGTTCGCCGTCGCTCTATATGACACCCGCAACCGAACCCTTCTCCTGGGGCGCGATCGATTCGGGATCAAACCCCTATTCTTCGCCGTAGTGCCTGGCGGGCTGGTATTCGCCAGCGAGATCGGGGCGCTGCGGCTGTTCCAGGGTGTGGATCTAAGCGTTGACCGGCAGGCGGTATCCGACTTCGCGGCGCTCAATTACGTGCCGGCGCCGATGACCATCTTCCGGGGCATACGATGCCTGGAGCCGGGACATGTGCTGAGCGCGTCCTACGACGGGAGCTCCGTCTCGTGGCAGGTCGAACGCTACCATCAATTCCATCTCGTCCCGGATCAGGGGTTGACGATTGAGGACGCGATTGACCGGACCGAGGAGCTGATCACCGCCGGGGTGAGATCTCAGCTGGAAAGTGACGTCCCGCTCGGCTGCCTGCTGAGCGGCGGGATCGACTCCTCGCTGGTAAGCGCCGCGGCCCAGAAGGCTCTCCCGCAGGCGCTGCAGACTTGCAACGTCCAGTTCTCCGATCCCCGATACGATGAGACCTGGGCGGCCCTCGCCGTCGCACGGCATATCGGCAGCCGGCACCAGACTCTGCCGATGGAAAGAGACGCGGGCACCTGGGAAGGGGTCTGTGCGCTCCTGGGCCATTGCGGCCAGCCTTTCGCCGACACGTCGGTGTTTGCCGTGCATGAGATCTGCCGGGAGATGCGGAAGAAGGTGACGGTGGCCCTGTGTGGGGACGGCGGGGACGAGGGGTTTGGCGGCTACTACTTCCACTGGAAAGCCGAGAGGATCGCGTCATGGCTGCGGTGGCCAGGGATTCTGCTCAGGGCCGGGTCAGGATTGGCGGTCATCCCGGCGCGGCTCAAGCTGGTCTCGCCGGGCTTCCCCGCGAACCTCCGGGGCTACGTGGGTGCGGGCGACGCGGACATCGTCCAGAGCCTGATGACGTGGTTGGGACGACAGCAGCACCGGCGGCTCTGCCGTGATCGCGACCTTCAGCCGGTGGGACGACATTTTCAGCGGCGGTGGGAGCGCGACCCGGGTCCGGACACCGCGCGGGTTGATGATCTGTCGACCCTCGCGACCGAAGTGAACATCCGCCTCGTCCTTCCCAATGATTTCCTCTTCAAAAGCGATATCGCCAGCATGCGCATAGGCCTGGAGCTTCGAGTGCCGATGCTCGATGAGGACCTATTCGACTTTGCGCTCTCCCTGCCGCGCGGGTTCAAGGTGAAAAGCAGAACGGGCAAGATCATCCTGCGACGGATCGCCGAGCGCCAGTTGCCTCGGGAGGTCGCCGTCAAGGGCAAGATGGGCTTCGGCGTTCCGGTCGACCGCTGGGTTGATGCTGATTTCCGCCGCCGCCTGGGGCGGCTGCTGCTCGGGCCGAACAGCGTGCTTCCGGAGTTTTACGACCCGAAGGAGTACGGCCCGTGGATCCAGGCATTCGTGCAAGGGCGCCAGCATCCCGAGTTGGACCGGATGGTGCTTTACAATTGCGCCATCATGCTGCTCGCGATGCAAGTTGCGCTGGCGCCCGAGACGATTCGAGCATGATATCCACGGATTCTATGAAGAGCCGCGCGTCCATGGTCGCTCACGAACCGGGCAAGGTGGGTTGCTGGCACCCAGTCCGGCAACGACGGTAGCAGCAACAGCGGATGATCGGGGCTGTGCGGTCGGAAGATCATCATGCAACCGATCTCCAATTCGGCCACGCGATGTCTATGGCAAGGTAATGACTGGGCCACGCTCCCAGGATCGTGGCCGCGCAGCGCTCATTCGGCGGCCCGGGCAAGGGGGCGCCTATCATCCGCCGCGTGGTGCCTGATCCGGAATCATAGAGGCACCCCGGCCTGTAGGATCATCAGTTGAAGGTGCTCGAGGTCTTCCTATGGGGTTTCATCATCTCAGGGGTGTACAGCCTGGTCATCTACCCAGTGCTCATCATCGCTCTCAGCAGGCTGGCCCGGCCACGGTTTCAGCGGCGGTCGATCCACCCCCCGGTCTCCTTGATTATCTCGGCGCTCAACGAGGAGGCGGCGATCGGCGCAAAACTGGACAACTCCCTCGCCCTCGACTACCCGCGCGACCGGCTCGAAATCATCGTGGCCTCGGACGGTTCGACCGACGGCACCGATGCTATCGTCCGGGGATTCGCCGACCGCGGCGTCAGGCTGCTGCGCTACGAAGGCGGGCTCGGGAAGTCTGCGGTCCTCAACCGCGCCGCCTCCGAGGCCTCGGGAGAGATCCTGATCTTCTCGGACGCCACGGGGATGTGGAGCGCTGGCGCTATCGTGGCCATGACGGAGCACTTCGCCGACCGACGGGTTGGCTGTGTCTCGGGGCTGGTCGGCTACACCTACGACGACAGTCCGACATCGCGCGGCTTCGGAGTCTATCAGCGGTACGTGCTCGCGCTCCGGCGGGCCGAGGCGGCATTCGGCTCCGGTTTCAACGCCTCGGGGTCGATTCACGCCGTCCGGGCGTCGGTCTTCCAACCGGGACCTCCGGACACCTTCATGGACATGGTGGACCCACTGCACGCCGCGATGCAGGGCTTTCACACAACGTTCGAGGAAGAAGCGATCTCGATGGAGGAGTCCAGGACACAGACCGGGGACGAGTTCAAGGCCCGGGCCAGGATCGCGCTGCGTTCCTGGCGGTTTCTCGCCTACGCTCTCCCGCGTTTGCCGATCTGCCGCTCGTCGATGTATTGCTTCCAGGTGACCTCTCACAAATTCCTGCGCTGGTTGGTCGGCCCATCGCTGCCGCTGATCTTCTTCCTCAACCTGGCGCTTCTGGGTCGGCACCCGGCATACAGGTGGCTGTTCCTGGGGCAGGCCCTTTATTACGGACTGACACTGTTGGAGCTGATCCTGGGGCGCCTGGGCGCCCGGCTCCCGGGCCTCTCGGCCCTGCTCTTTTTCAACGCGACCAACCTGGCGTACTTGACCTCTTTCCTCCGCTACCTGCGCGGCGAGCGGATGCGCAGGTGGGTCCCCTCGAGATGATGGCAGGCAGGGGAGTCGCCTGGTGCTGATCCTGGGTGTGGTCCTGTTCTACGTCCTGCCCGCGGCGCTGCTGGCGGAGGTCCTGCGGTGCATCGTCCTGGAGCTGCGGCACGATCGGATCCCGATCCTCCTGTATCACCGGATCATCTCCCGAAAGGAAGTCGAGACAGGCCGCACGCCGGATACGGAGCCGATCTACGCCTGTTACGACGACACCTTTTCGGCACAGATGAGGTACCTGGAGGACCAGGGGTACACGACACTGAACCTTGACGAATTCCTGGCCATCCGCCGCGGGACAGCCCCCAGGCCCCCCCGCCCGGTTGTCATCACGTTTGACGACGGATACGCCAGCAATCACGCGCTCGCCTGGCCCGTCCTTCGCCGGTATCGCTTCAAGGCGACGATCTTCGTCGCGCCGGAGCCGGACGCTTACACACGGAACCTGGTTGCCGGCTTCGACGGATTCCTGTCCGGGGAGCAGACGCGGGAGCTGGACCAGGGTGGGGTCGCCATCGAGTCCCATACCTTGACGCATTGCGTGCTTTCGGACCTGGATGACAATGCGGCGCGCTACGAGTTGTCCGAATCGAAGCGTCGTCTGGGAGAGATCCTGGGTCGGCCCGTCCGCCACTTGGCGGTGCCGCGCTCGGGCAACAGCCTGCGGATCCGGCGCCTGGCGCGTGCGGCGGGATACCTGACCGTGTGCAGCAACGGCAAGGGGAGCAGCAACGGCTGGTCCAACCTCCACGCACTGCCGCGGATCGTCATCGAAAGGGACACCACAGTTGGAGAGTTCTCCGGGGCGCTCGGGCCCGGCCGGGCCGTCGTCCTTCGCCTGATCGGGAATCTGAAGCGACTTCCCGCCCTCCTCCTCGGACCGATCGCGGCGCAGTCGATCCGCCGGGCGTTGCTCGACAGCGCCATCGGCGGCCTGCTGCTGACGCGGCGACTGACCTTGCTGCTGGCCGTGGGCGCGGTTCTCTACGCACTGGGGATCGCCCTGTTCACCTGGTCGCTGCTGTCATGAGCCCATCGCGTGGAGCGCATCCTGGAGTCCTGCTCCTCGGGGTCGATGAGACGCCGGCGCTGCCGATCATCTGGTCGCTGGCGCGCCGCGGGATCCCCGTCACGGTGGGGTCGTTTCGCCGCCTCTGCGCCGGTATGCTGTCTCGGTTTCCGGTGGGCCGCCTGGTCCATCCGAACCCGGCGAAGCATCCCGATGCCTTCACGGACTGGTTGATCGGGACGGTGAAGGCGGGGCGGTACCCGGTGACGCTGGGATGCGGGGAGGATCTCACCTTCCTGCTCGCCAGGCACAGGCCCGATCTGGATGCTTTCACGACCATCCCCCTCGTCGAGCTCCCCACCTTCATGCAGTGCCGGGACAAGTCCCTGACCATGAAGGCCGCCGCCCGTTGCGGCGTGCCGACCCCCGCCACCTGGTATCCCGAGGAGGAGGGGATTGAAGCCGTCGTCTCGAAGGCGACCTACCCCGCTGTGGTTAAGCCGTGCATCAGCGACGCCGCCCGTGGGATCACGTACGTCCGGACGCCCGAGACGCTGCGCACCACCTACCGCGAGACGCGTGAGCGCTTCGGTGCGTGCATCGTCCAGGAATTCATCCCGCACGATGGGATGCAGTACAAGGCGGAGCTTCTCCTGGATCGGTCGGGTCGGGTGCGGCTGGCGGGCACCTACGCGAAGCTGCGGTACTACCCGCCGACAGGCGGCTCCAGCACGCTCAACCGGACTGTCCACCGGCCCGATCTCATCGAACTGTCGGCCCGGCTCCTGACGCACCTTCGCTGGTACGGCATGGGCGACTGCGATTTCATCGTCGATCCGCGCGACGAGAAGCCCCGGCTCATGGAGGTCAATCCGCGGTTTACCCGCACCATCCGCGTCCTGGTGGAAGCGGGACTCGACTACCCTTACGAACTGTATCGCCTCGCCCTGGGCCTGGAGCCGGGAGGTGGGGACAGCTACCGGGAGGAAGTGTATTTGCGCTACCTGGCGGCGGATTTCGTCTGGTTCCTCCGGTCGCGCGACCGCCTCCGGGCGCGACCCTCCTTTTTTCGCTTCTTCTCGAAGGGACTGTGCTACGAGGAGTGGTCGCGGCGCGATCCCCTGACCGGCGTGGGATTCTGGGTGTCGCTCTTCCTGGACATGCTCGATCCCACGACACGCAGGAACCGGCTCCGGTAGAACCTCATCGATGGAGGATTTCAACCCAGCGGGCCAGCGCTTCGCCTGCCGCGGCATGGCCGACCGCTGAAAGGTGGCCGTCGTCGGGGAAACGGTGCGATCGGCCGGAGCGGGCCACTTCCGCCCGCAGGTCCTCGGTGAGGTCGAGATAAGGGATCCCGAGGCGTGAAGCGATCGGGCCGACCCACTCCCGGCCCATCTCCCGGACGCGGGGTCCCAGGCAGTAGGGGTCTGCTTCTTTGGGTGGCACCGAGTGCGACTCGGGATGGATGGGGGCATCGATCTCGTCGCCCCAGCCGCGGAACGCGATCGCGAAGACCGCTCCTCGGCGCCGGCACTCGTCGCGGGACGCCTCGAAGAGCTTTGCGATGAGGGCCCAGGTTCTTTCCTGCCGCTCCTGCATCGACATCCTGGACAGTCCATCGATGATGGAATGACGGAACCCGCGCGCGTCCTCTCGCACTGGCAGGCCGCCCACAGCGGGCATCGCGGGACGGGGACCCAGTCTGTACATAAGCCCCTGCTGCAGCAGCAGGTAGCGGACGAGGGCCGATCTTGCGGCAAGGCGGCGCGACGTGGACGGGTGCCAGGGGGACGGAGGCCGGAGGGTCAGCTCCCCGTCCGGCGCGAGGGCGTACCGGACGAGTTGCGGCTCGATGTCGACGAGGTAGGGCGACGTATCGAAAGGGTCATTCTGCAGGAAGAGCAGAATCACGACCTCCGGCCGATAGTCGAGGGCGTATCGGCGGATGACCTCGTATTCCTGCGCGGTCCCAAACCCTGACACGCCGAAGGGGTACCACTGGACCGGGCGGCCGCTCTCCTCCGCGCGGCGCGCGGCGACGGCGTTCATCGTCTCGTCGGGCTGGACTTGCAAAGCCTCGACCTGCGAATCGCCCACGAGACAGACCCGCCGGTACCCCGCCGGCTTCCTGACAGCATAATCCTCGGGGTTGTTCCAGCCCTGGGAGTTGTAGCTGTATCGGCCGCTGACATACTTTCCCAGGAGAAACCGACCCTGCTGGTTGGGGGCCATCCGCGGACCGATCGCCGGATCCCAGAAGTAGAATGGGACGTCCGTGACCTCGACGAACAGGCGGAGCGCGGCCTCGACCGCCAGGACGCCGAGAAGGAGTCCCGCCGCAATCGTGATGAGCGGCATCAGGATGCGGCGTCGAATCATGAAGTAATGCCGTAGGTCTTGCGCCAGAGCGCCAGATGTAGGGCTTTCCAGAGCAGGAAGCCGTTGTCCCGCCGGCCATCGACGTGCTCCTGGATGGCCCGATCAAGCGCCTGATGATCGAAAAGCCCCCATTCCCGCGTTGACGGGTCGAACAGGACGGAGCGCATGTAGTTTCTCAGGGGCTCCTTTAGCCACCAGGAATACGGCACGCCGAATCCCACCTTCTTCCCGTCCAGAATGGAATCAGGGACGATCCCTCTCATGGCTCGCCGGAGGATCCACTTCTTCTGTCCGCGCCTGATCTTGTAGTGGGACGGCAGACCCATCACGTAGCGGCAGAGATCGACGTCGAGCATCGGCACCCGCACCTCGATGCCATGCGCCATGGTCGACTTGTCGACCTTCTCGAGGTAGATGTCCGGAAGCATGACGCTGCTGTCGGTGTAGAGCATTCGCTGCACCGGATCCAGCCGGCTGAACCGGTCGTGGAATGCGCGGTAGCGTGCGAACGGGTCGCAGCCGTCGATCGCTGCACGCGTCGCCGGCGCCAGAAGGCGCGTCGGCGGTTCGGTCAGTGTCTCGTCGGTGAGGAGCAGGGCCATTCGCATCCCGGGTTCGGGATGGGCCATGGCGCGGAAGAAGCGCATGAACCGGTGGTACGCGGTCGAGCGGGGCACTAGAGGCCCGAATGTGACGGCGACTCGGGACGCCAGCCTCCAGAAGGTCTCGGCCGACAGGACGTTATAGCGGCGGTACCCGCCGAAGATCTCATCACCTCCGTCCCCCTGGAGTACGACCTTCACCGCTCCCTTGAGCTCCCTGCAGAGCAGGAAGAGCGGGATGTTTGCCGCGTCCGCGAACGGCTCGTCGTGGCTGCGCACGAGCGACTCGATGACTTCGACGGAGTTTGTCGCGGCGACGTGCAGCTCGTGGTGCAAAGTGCCGAACCGCTCGGCCACGCTTCGTGCCTTGGACACTTCGTTGACACCGTCTTCGAAATCGAATCCGACGGAATACGTGTTCAGCCGTCCTCCATAGTGACGCACCGCGAAGGCGGTGATGGACGAGGAATCGATCCCTCCGCTGAGGAAAACGCCGACGGGCACGTCGCTGACCAGGTGATGCTCCACGGCCCGCTCCAGCCGGTTGCGGACCTCACTTGCCGCGGTCTCCTCGTAGTCGGCGACCGGCTCGACGTCGTGGATCGAGGCGTATTCCCGGATCAGCAGACCCGAACGCCTGAAGACAAGATGGTGGCCGGGCAGGAGGCGGGCGACACCCTCGAACAGGGAGCGCGGCCCGAGGGCCGCGCCGTAGTAGAGATACTCATGCAGGGCTTCCGGGCTGATGCGCCGGGACAGCCTGCCGCCGGCGAGAATCGATTTGATCTCGGAGCCGAACGCCAGGCCGGAAGGCCACGCGTGGTAATAGAAGGGCTTGATCCCGAAGCGGTCGCGCGCGGCATGGAGCTCCTCGCGCCCGGCGTCCCAGATCGCCAGTGCGAACATCCCCTTGAGCCTGGCGAATGCCTCCGGACCCCATCGCCGATAGGCCTCCAGGATGACCTCGGTGTCGGAGCGGCTCCGGAAGGCGACACCGTTCTTCTCGAGTTCCCGCCGCAGCTCCAGGAAATTGTAGATCTCGCCGTTGAAGACCACCGCGATCCTGCCGTCGCGCGTCAGCATCGGCTGGTGGCCGTTCGGAGACAGGTCGATGATGCTCAGCCGAGTGTGGCCGAGCCCCACCGGTCCGGAGACGTGGGTGCCGAAGTCGTCGGGGCCCCTGTGACGCAGGGTCCCGGTCATGCGCCGGAGCAGCTCGTCGTCCGGGGGACGATCGGAGAACTCGACCCACCCGCAGATGCCGCACATCAGCGGAGGAGCCGCCGTCGAAGGCGGAGATAGCCGTCCACACCGAGGGTGGCCTTGAGGCTGTTTCGGGCCAACTGCTGCGCCCTCAGTCGGGCGAGCACGAAACGATTCCCCAGGGCCAAGGCGCGGAGGTCCAAGGATGTGGTTCGGTGCTTCACCGGAAGCCTGGGGATCCGAAAGGAATCGCGCTGGTGCTTCCAGATTCCGATGCGCCCATAGCACAGCGCGCGGTATCCTGCCTCGCGCGCGACGGGGATCATCTCTGGATTGAAAAACCCTGTGGGTGAAGATGCGGTGACAACCGGCAGGCCGATGCGATCTTCCAGGCTTTTCCTGGAGTCGGCCATCTCCGCGCGCAGCTCGGTGCGCGTCAGCGTGGAGGGCGGCCGGTGAGTCATCGAATGCGAGCCGACCTCCATGCCTGCCGCAACGAGGGACTTGATCTGGTCCCAGGACATGTACGGGGCCTGGCCGATCCATCCCACGGTCACGAAAAACGTCGCTTTGCAGCCGGCCTCCAGGAGCGCAGGCAGCGCGCGCGTGAAGTTGCTTTCGTGCCCGTCGTCGAAAGTGAGGACGCACGATCGCCGTCCCCCGGCCGTGACCTCGCCTGGATCGAGCAGCGCATCGAGCCGGGCACCGCCCATGCCGAGGATGGCGAGCAGGCGGAGATGCGCGCGAAAGGCATCCGAGGACACCACGTAGGGACGATGGCCGGCGGGGACGACATCAGGGTCGTCGGCGATGTCGTGGTACATCAGGACCGGCACCGGAAGCCCATCGCTCATGACGTTCGCTCCGTCCGCCACTGCGGGCCGCCCCCGGGCAGCGGCGTCAGATCGAGAATGCGTCCGCCAGTGAGCGCGGGACCGCCCCCCAGCAGATCCCTGGCTGGTCCCCAGGAAAAATCCTTCAAGAGGCGGCGGAGCTTCGACTTCACCTTCGATCGCAAAAGTCCCTGTGAAAACCGCAGGGTCAGAGGGATCCGGTGTGGCGAGAATCGGATCTCGTCGCTGTCGATCTCGTAGGGATGGAAATAGGTGGTCGCCGGGGAGCCAGTGCGGTTCAGCCGCACGATTGCGGCTCGATGCCAGGCATAGGGGAACAGCCGGAAGTAGCCCCCGCCCGCGGCCGGAAGCCGCCGCCCCAGCCACTCGGTCGTCGCCAGGGGGAACTCAACGAGGTCGCCTGCGGACGTGTGAATCCGGCCAGGAGCCTCGAACGCCTCGGCGAGGCCATAACGTGGACCCGAAAATGGGAAGAGACTCGAGTCGTAGCCGTACCGTTCCTCGGCGAGGATCACGAGCGCCCAGAGGGAGTTTCTGAGAATCGAGAAGTCGGGAGCGCGGTAGCCGACGACAGCCGTGCCGGCCGCCTGCTCGATCGCGGTGCGGGCGCGCCTCAAGTCGTCACGGAATGCGGCAGGCGTCATGGCGTGCACCGGGCGATGATCGTACCCGTGGCTTGCGACCTCGTGCCCCGAGTCTCGTATTCTCCGGACCAGGGATGGAAAAGCCTCCGCGACCAGGCCGAGAACGAAGAAGGTCCCCTTCACACCACCTTCATCGCACAGGGCGAGGATGCGTTCGGTGTTGTCGACGACTCTCCGCGTCACGGGCAGATCGAAGTTCAAGGTCGACTGCTGCCAGTCCTCGACGTCGAAGCTCAGAATGTTCGGCATTCTCGCCCTCCTGAATCTACCGGCCCCCCTGCCCCTTGTCAAGAAACCCATTTATTTCAGTGAGTTATGCTGAAAATTGACCGGCCCGGAGGTTTCTGGTAGGTTCGCCGCCTCAATGCGCCGACGCCCTATCGCATCCCGCGCCTATCCCGTTGCGCTTCTGGCATTGACACTCAGTGCATGGTCTGTCGCGATGGCAGTCGCCGGCGGCGAGCCCACCCCGCCGGCCATTGGCCTGGGCTGGGAGTATGACCTCTCCGGGGCGCGCGAGGAATTCCTTTTGCCCGATCCTCTCCCTGATGCTGCCGTCACCGCTGAGCATCCCTTCTACGTTCGATTACGGGTGCCGTGGTCCCTCGTCGAGCCTGAGACGGGACGATACGACTGGTACGAGGTCGACCGGATCGTCGACGCCTACCGAGCCTCGAATCACGTCGTGCTTCTCTGTCTCTACGGCGGCAACCGTGCCGTTAATGAGGCCGGCGACGTCCCGACTTCGAAGCGCCCGGCCGTGGTCAAGTCATGGCTGGACATGCTGCGCGCCGCCGCCGCGCACTTCCAAGGGCGTGTCCTGTCGTTCGAAATCGGCCGCGCTCCGAACCTCGACCCCGAATGGGCCGGGACCGGGGTGACCGAGTACGCCTATTTTCTCAAGCACAGCTCCGTGACAATCCGATCGGCCGATCCGAAGGCGCTCGTGGTCCAGGGGATGTTGGCGATTCCCGAGGCGGACCCGGAGGAGGCCTTGGGTTGGCAGGCGGCACTGTACCGCCAAGACATCGCCACGTATGTCGACGCCTTACCGATCCGATTGGCTCCCGCGCTGCCGCGCCGCATGATGATCGCGAGAGCCTACGGTCTCCTGCTCGATCACGATCCCTCTGCGCAAGTGTGGTCGGTCGAGGAAGCATCGGAGGCGGGATCCGGGCGCGAGCGCGCCGCCGACCTGATGCGCCAGTTCGTGATCGGCCAAGGGGAAGGGGGCGACCCTCGCGACGTTCGACCTCGAAGCCGACGTCGAAGGCCGGCCGGAATCCCCCGGGATGCTGCTCGATCTGCACCGGCTCTTCCTGCGCGGCTATGCGCCGCGGCCGGGGGGCGCCAGAGTGGTGCTGAACCGGGAGGCACCGGATAGTGGCACGACGGAGGGGATCGCTGCCTACCACTTCTTCGATGCCAGGACTTATCGGGGGCTCGTCGCCTTCTTTTCGACACCGTCGCTCGACGGTCGGAACGCCACGCTCACCCTCGATACCGCAGCCGTGCGAGGAGCGATGCTCTACGACATCGTTGGGGGCGCGGCCGGTCCGCCGGCAGGCGTCGAGTTCGATTTCCGATCGAATACGACCCACGTCCCGGTGGTCCTCCGCTCCCGCCCGCTGGTCCTCCTCTACGGGCGTGTCCCGGTCGAGGGGTTCGAGGCCGAGAAGGAGCGGGTGGCGGTGAGCGACACGGGTCTGATCACGGTCGAAGAGATCATCGCCAGCCACCAGCGCTTCATGACGGACCAGGAGTTCAGGTTGAAGAGCTACCGCGCCACGGGTCGTGTCGTCTATCACTACAAGATCGGCGGCAGCAACTCCATCGACGTCGCCTATGACAACGCCTTCTTCTGGGACGACGCGCAGGGCGCGGAATGGCAGCAGACGGCGATGTACATCAACGGCGTGCGGTGGAAGGGAACGAAGTTCCCGGACATCCCCTTCATCCAGCCCGAAAAGGTGGTCTCCCTGCCGCTCGACATCCACCTCGGCGCGGACTACGAGTACCGTTACGTCGATCGCGAGAGCGTCGATGGGTACGACTGCTACGTGGTCGCGTTCCGCCCGCGGGAGCGCGGCCGGAGCCTCTACGAGGGGAAGATCTGGATCGAGACGCGGACCTTTGCGCGCGTCCGCCTCTCCGTGGTGCAGGATGGGCTGGAGCCTCCCATCACCTCGAACGACGAGCGGGATCACTACGCGCCGGTTGCCGGGCCGGACGGCACCACGTACTGGCTCCTGACACGGGTCGAAGGCCAGCAGATTTTCACGACCGGCGGCAGGAACCTCGTCGTGCTGCGCGAGATCGACCTGCACGATTTCCAGATCAACGATCCCGGCTTCGAGGACGCCCGGCGACAGGCCTACGCCTCGACCGCGCCCATTCTGCGTGATACGGACCAAGGCATGCGCTACCTGAAACGCGGGCCGGACGGCGAGCGCAGCCTCGAGCAGGAACCGACGCGCAAGACGCTGTTCGCGATCGGCGGGATCTATTCCCAGCCGGGCCTCGACTACCCGCTGCCGCTGATCGGCGTGGACTACTTCAATTACAACGTCGGCGGGCGAAACGCCCAGCTCAACGCCTTCATCGGAGGCGCCGTCAACCTCGTGACCTTCACCGACCCGAAGCTCTTCGGGCGGGTGGACGGCTCGGTCGAGGCGCTCCTGCTGGCGTTCACACCGACCGACACGGTCTATCTACGGGGGGAGAAACGGCCGCAGAGCAGCGTCGACGTGGGATTCCAGCGGGTCTCGGGGTGGCTCGGGACGCCGATCGGGAACTTCTTCCGCCTTCGGGGCGAATACGGCCTCGAGTACGCCAGCCACAACCGGGACCAGGAGACCGATACCTTCGTCGTGCCCTCCGATACGCCGCAGCAGACGCTCGCGCTCCACGGTGAGTTCAATCGGGCCGGATGGTCCGTGACCGCATCGACCGGGCGCACCTGGCGCCGGACATGGGAGCCCTGGGGCGACGAGTCACTTCCGACAGCCGAGACGACGGCGGAGTTCCCGGTGGCGGCGTGCGACACGCCCGGGTCATGTCTGTCCGAGTTCGATCCGTCCCAGGACACGTTTCAAACCCATGAGTACTCACTCGCCAAGCAGTTCTTCCTGCCCGCGTTCCAGAAGATCCGCCTCGAAGCCTCCTGGCTCGCCGGATCGAACCTCGATCGATTCAGCGAGTTCTCCTTCGATTTCTTCGGTGACCGCGTGCGCGGCTTCTCCGGAACGGGAGTGCGATTCAATCGCGGCGGCATCGCGCGGCTCCAGTACGCCTTCAACATCCAGGATGTCGTCCGGTTCGAAGCGTCGCTGGACCACGGATATGTCAGGGATGGGCTGACCTCGGAGGACTTCGCGCGCTTCACCGGGTTCGGCGTCTCGGGGAACGTACTGGGTCCGTGGCAAACGATCCTCGCCTTCGACGTCGGGGTGGCGGTCGACTCCGACTACGAGGCGCTGCAGGGGAGCACCGAGCTCCAGGTGGTCCTTTTCAAGTTTTTTTGAGCCGGGCCTCGATCGCCGAGCGCGCGACACTGATGAGTGCGTCGCGTGATTCGTATGTATACCGGCCGGTGTCAATTGGGACGCCGAAGTGGACATCGATAGTGCCGGGACGAATCCGCAGGGCTCCCTTGGGAAGCACCTCCCGTCCACCCTGCACCGTCACGGGCACAACCGGCACACCGGCCTGGATCGCGAGCACGAATCCGCCGCGTTTGAAGGGCAGAAGGGAACCATCGGTGCTCCTCGTCCCTTCCGCGAAAATCACAACGGAAGTCCCTTTCCGGAGGCGCGCCGCGGCCCGGTCCAGGCTCTTGATGGCCCGTTCGCGGTTCCCGCGATCGATGAAGATGAACCCGGCGAGCCACAGGGCCCAGCCGAAGATCGGAATGAACAGGAGCGCCCGCTTCGCCACGACTCTGAAATCCGTTGGCATGGCCAGCACCAGCGCCGGAATGTCGAACTGGCTCTGGTGGTTCGCGACGTAGACGGCCGGTCGCCCCGGATCGAGCGTCGGATCATAGGTGGCCCGAAACCGGACCCGGGCGCTCCGCATAACCAGCCACGACCAGGTGCGCGCCAGCGGAATGAGCGCCGCCCCGCCCGGCACGAGCAGGCAGAGCAAGATGCCCAACGTACCGAGAACGATGGTATAGACGGTGACGAGCGCCAGGACGAGCAGGGACATCAGTCATGATCTCCGAGGAAGTCGCCGGCCACGTGGAGGCGGTCGGCGGGGGTGGGATTGTCATCGCGGCGCGGGGTTTCGCCAATGCCATGCATAGGTTGGTATTCTACTGGTGTCGTCTACGTGTATAGAATCAGGGCGGATCTTGGGGCATTCACCGTCGCGACGGGCTCCACAGTTCATTCCTAAAGGCGCGCCACGTCGATGACCTGCGAGGGAAGTGCCTGAGATGATCGACCCACGCCAGCCCGGTTCGTTGGAGAATCTGCGCCACCATGAAGTGCAACAGGTTCAGCGGTGGTTCTCGCCGGGAATGAGGGTCCTCGAAATCGGCGGAGCGGACGGATTCCAGGCCCGGGTCATCGCCTCGTGGGGATGTTGCGTGCGCTCTATCGACATCTCGAGGCGACCGGCTTACGCGAAAACATATTATCCGGTCGAGGACTACGACGGCTCGTGTCTTCCCTTCCCTGATGCCAGCTTTGATGTCGTTTTCTCTTCCAACGTCTTGGAGCATGTCAGGGATGTCGAGCGCATGCTGGCCGAATCGTTCCGTGTGCTCAACCCAGGCGGCGTGTGTATTCACATTCTTCCGAGCTCGGCCTGGCGCTGGTGGACGCTCATCACGCATTACCCTTCTATTGTCCTTGCGCTCCTAGGCAGAAAGCCGGGCGGGGAACTTCCTCCCACGTTCACAGACGCTCCAACTCATGCTCGTGAACGCAACCGCCTGGCGAGGCGTCTGAAGAACGCCCTCATCCCACCGCCGCACGGTGAGGATCCGAACGCATTCACGGAGTTATACACCTACAGTTCTGGTCGTTGGCGGCGGCTGTTTGAGAAAAGCGGCTTTCAAGTGATTCTCATCCAGCCGGCTCGTCTTTTCTATACCGGGCACCTGCTCTTCCCCGCTATCTCGATCGGATCACGGGAGGCCCTGGCATCGCTGTGCGGATCGGGGTGTCAAATCTATGTGTTGAAAAGGCGGCCCTCGGACTGATGTGCGTGATCATGCCACATCTCATCCTGCTCCCTGGCAACACCGGCTGGGCCTCGACACCCTGCGTTCTGAACGATCTCCGCCTGCCTCGATCGGAGGGACAGGGCTTTACGGAGGACCGGTCCGTGTACTATCCGCTGCTTGCCCGTGGGCTGTTCGGACGCGCGCGATTCCTTGACGCCGCTATACGCATTCGCTAGACTCCCCGCGACTTAGGCCGCTCCGGAGGCCCCTGCCGAGGGCCACGGAGCGCGGGGGCGGCGCGACATGAGAGGGGTGGCGGCGCTGGCGCTCCAGGAGATCGGGGGGTTCTCTCTCCTGGTGGCCGAGACGGCGCGGGAGGTTTTCCGGCGCCGGCCGGAATGGCGGGTCCTGGTCGGTCAGCTCTACCATCTCGGTGTCCTGTCGGTCGCCATCTCCACCGTGACCGCCCTGTTCACCGGAATGGTGCTGGCCCTGCAGACCTCCTACTCGCTCGCCGCCTACGGGGCCAAGTTCTTCGTCGGCGACGTGGTCGCGCTGTCGTTGGTGCGGGAGCTGGGGCCGGTCCTGACCGCCCTCATGGTGGGCGGCCGGGTCGGCGCCGGGATCACGGCGGAGGTCGGGACAATGAACGTCACCGAGCAGGTCGATGCCATTCGGGCCATGGCCGCCAGCCCGGTGCGCAAGCTCGTGGTCCCGAAGGTCCTGGCCATCGTGCTCATGCTGCCGATCCTGGTCGTCCTCGCCGACTTCGTCGGCATCATGGGCGGGCTGATTATGGCAGTCACCTCGCTGAACCAGCCGGCGGTGTTCTACATGCAGCACGTGATCAAGGCCGTGAGCCTGCAGGACATCATGAGCGGCCTTGGCAAGACCGTCGTGTTCGCGCTCATCATCGCCTTCATCGCTTGCTACAAGGGGCTGACGGCCAGCGGCGGGGCCGATGGCGTTGGGCGGGCCACGACCGAGACGGTGGTCGCCTCCTCCCTGTGCGTCCTGATCAGCGATTTCTTCCTGACGAAGCTGTTCCTGGCCTTCTGATTGGACCGTGATGGGCGAGGCTTTCATTCGGTTCGTGGACGTCCACAAGGGCTTCGGCGCGAAGAAGGTGCTGCAGGGGATCACGTTCGACATCCGCCGGGGCGAGACGATGGTCGTGCTGGGGGGCAGCGGGAGCGGCAAGTCGGTGCTGCTCCGCCACATCATCGGCCTGCACCGGCCGGACAGGGGAGAGGTCGTGGTGGACGGGGAAGACATCGTGGGGTACGACGAGGAGCAGCTGATCCCCGTGCGGAAGAAGGTGGCGATGCTGTTCCAGGGCGGCGCCCTGTTCGACTCGATGACGGTGGCGGAAAACGTCGGGTACGGCCTCCGCGAGCACACCCGGATGTCGGAAGAGGCGATCGAGGCCGCCGTGCGCGCCAAGCTGTCCCTCGTCGAGCTGGAAGGCGTGGGCAGCCTGATGCCCGCGGAGCTTTCGGGCGGCATGCGCAAGCGGGTCGCCCTGGCGCGCTCGATCGCCATGGACCCGCAGGGGATTCTCTATGACGAGCCGACGACCGGCCTCGATCCGGTCACGGCCAACACCATCAACGACCTCATCCGGAACATGCAGGCGAGGTTGAACGTGACCACGGTCGTGGTCACGCACGACATCCAGAGCGCCTTCCTGGTGGGGGACCGGATCGCGTTCCTGCACGAAGGGCGCATGCTCTTCGTGGGCACCGTCGAGGAGGCGCGGCGGAGCCAGGAGCCGGCGCTGCGACATTTCCTGAGCGGCGGGAGGGTGGAAGGCCATGCCTGAGTCCGGCAGGTCCAGGGAGATCAGCGTCGGGGCGGTCGTGTCGGTCGGGCTGATCATCTTCGCCGTGGCGGTCCTGGCGGTCAGCAAGGAGTCGCGGATGTTCGTGCCGAAGGTGCGCTACTGGAGCCGCTTCACCAACACCAGCGGGCTGACCACCGGTTCCCCGGTGCGCCTGGTGGGAGTGCAGGTGGGAACCGTCGAGTCGATCGAGTTCCCGAAGGATCTGGCGGAAAACCGGATCAAGGTCGTGTTCTCGGTCGATCGCTCCTTCGCTCCCAGGATCCGCGCCGGGACGATGGCGTACCTCAAGTCGTTGACGTATCTTTCGCAGGACAAGTACGTCGAGCTGACGCCGGGGGACCCGCAGGAGGCGCAGCTGGAGGTTGGAGGGTACATCGAGACCGGCATGTCGGCCTGGGAGTCGACGCTGTTGCAGAGCCAGAGCATCGCCGACGACATCAAGGAGATCACGGCCTCGTTCAAGGACCTCCTGGTGGCGCTCAACCGCGGCCAGGGGATCGTGCAGGAGATGATCCACAACCCGGAATTCGGGCGGCAGGGGGCGGCCGACCTCGAGGGCAGCCTGGCGTCCCTGCGGCGGCTCCTCCAGGGGCTCGAGGAGGGAGAGGGCATGGTGGGAGCGATGCTCAGCGACGGGCGGTTCTCGCGCAAGCAGCTCGACAGCATCGATGCATCCCTGACCCATCTCCGCTCGGTCCTGGCGAGGCTCGACAGCGCCGAGGGGCCGGTGGCCCAGCTCAGCGATCCGGAGGGGAAGGGGGCCGAGGTGCTCGAGAACGTGCGGCAGGCCGCTGCGGCGCTGAACCGGGCGGCGCAGAAGGCCGACGTCGGACGCGGCCTCGCCGGGCGGATGCTCAACGACGAGGAGTATGCCGAGTCGCTCCTCGAGAAGATTGACAGCGTTGCCGGCCACGCCGATTCGATCCTGAAGAAAATCGACCAGGGCGAGGGGACCCTCGGCGGCCTCGTCAATAATCCGGAGGTGTACGAGAGCCTCAAGGACATCGTGGCGGGCATCCAGAAGAGCCGCGTCGGCAAGGGGGTCATCCGGCACTACGGCAAGAAGGGGGCCAAGACCCGGGAGGAGCCCGGCGAGACCATCCCGGAAGCGGAGGCGCCTCCGCCGACGCCCTAGGCACGGAGGGGACGGACGAATCATGGCGAGCATCCTGGTGACCGGCGGCGCGGGCTTCATCGGGTCGCACCTCGTGGAGGCGCTCCTGCATGAGGGTCGCGACGTCGTCGCCCTGGACAACTTCGACACCTTCTACGACCCGGCCACGAAGCGCAGCAACATCGATCTGTTCGCGGGCCGGCACGGCTTCACCCTGATGGAGGGGGACATCCGCGACGAAAAGCGCGTCGAGGCGCTGTTCACCTCGCATCCGATCGGCGTGGTCGTGCACCTTGCCGCGCGCGCCGGCGTCCGCCCCTCCATCGAGCAGCCGCTCCTCTACAGCGACGTCAACCTGAACGGCACGGTGACGCTCCTGGAGGCGTGCCGGCGGCACAACGTCGGCAAATTTATCTTCGGCTCCTCCTCCTCGGTTTACGGCAACAACTCCAAGGCGCCGTTCGGCGAGAAAGAGGCCGCCGATCTGCCGATCTCGCCCTACGGCGCGACCAAGCGCGGTGGTGAGCTGCTGTGCGCGACCTATCACGCGCTCTACCGCCTGAACGTGTTCTGCCTGCGGTTCTTCACCGTGTACGGGCCGCGACAGCGACCCGAGATGGCGATCCACAAGTTCACCCGTCTGATCGACCGGGGCCTGCCGCTGCCGCGCTTCGGCGACGGCTCGACGAGTCGCGATTACACCTACGTTGATGACATCATCTACGGTCTCCTGCGGGCCATCGAGCGGGTCCAGGGCTTCGAGATCATCAACCTCGGCGGCTCCCGGACGACGTCCCTCGGGGAGTTGATCGCCATGCTGGAGGAGCGTCTGGGAAAGAAGGCGATCATCGAGATACAGCCGGATCAGCCCGGCGACGTGGTCACGACATGGGCGGACGTGGCCAAGGCGCACCGGCTCCTCGGCTATGACCCCAAGGTGCCGATCGAAGAGGGACTGACGCAGTTCGTGGCCTGGTATCGCGGGGAGCGTCGATGAACATCACCGTCGTGGGGACCGGTTATGTCGGGCTGGTGACGGCCGCCTGCTTCGCCGAGTTCGGCGTCAATGTGCTGGGGGTCGACAAGGACGAGGCCAAGATCAAGGTCTTGCAGTCGGGGAGGGTGCCGTTCTTCGAGCCTGGCCTCGAAGAGCTGGTGACGCGCAACCTGCGCGAAGGAAGGCTGGCGTTCACTTCCGATCTGGGGGCGGCGATCGAGAAATCCCTGGTCATCATCATCGCCGTGGGCACGCCCTCGGGGGAGGACGGCGCCGCGGACCTCAGCTTCGTCAGCGAGGTTGCCAGGAGCGTCGCGCGCCACATGGACGGCTACAAGGTCGTGGTCACGAAAAGCACGGTGCCGATGGGCACCGGCGCGATGATCCGGCGGCTCATTCAGGAGAACCAGGCGCGCCCGTCGCCCTTCAGCGTCGCGAGCAATCCGGAGTTCCTGCGCGAGGGGTCGGCCGTCGAGGATTTCATGCGCCCGAACCGGATCGTCATCGGCGCCGAAGACGCCCAGGCGATCGCCATCCTGAAGGACCTCTACAACCCCCTCTACATCATCGAGACGCCCCTCGTCATCACGGACGTCGTCAGCGCGGAGATGATCAAGTACGCCAGCAACGCCTTCCTGGCGACCAAGATCTCCTTCATCAACGAGATCGCGCACCTCTGCGATGCGGTGGGGGCCGACGTCCATGAGGTGGCGCGGGGGATGGGACTCGACAACCGCATCGGCAAGAAGTTCCTGCACCCGGGGCCCGGGTTCGGGGGCTCGTGCTTCCCGAAGGACACCCTGGCCATCCTGAAGATGGCCAGCGAGAAGGGACTGCCGGCGCATGTCGTGTCGGCCGTGGTCAAGGTCAACAACGAGCAGGTCCGGCGCATGGTGGAGAAGATCGAGCGCGCCACCGGGGGGCTCAAGGGCAAGACGCTGTGCGTCCTCGGCCTGGCGTTCAAGCCCAACACGAGCGACACCCGCGAGTCGCCCGCGGTGCGGATCATCAGCGAGCTCCAGGAGCGCGGCGCCAGGGTGCGCGCCTATGATCCGGCCGCCATGGAGGAGGCGCGCCAGATGCTCCGGAACATCGAATACGCCGACGACGAGTACGCCGCGGCGGCCGGGTGCGACGCCCTCATCATCGCCACCGAATGGAACCAGTTCCGCAACCTCGACTGGGAGCGGATGAAGAGGGCGCTCAAGTCGCCAACGGTCGTCGATCTCCGCAACGTCTACGATCCCGCCCACATGCGGGAGAACGGTTTCGCCTACACAGGAGTGGGTCGCTCATGATGCCTTCCCGAAAGTACCTGGTCACTGGCGGAGCCGGGTTCATCGGCTCGCACCTCGTCGAGGCCCTGTTGCGCCGGGGGGAGCGGGTCGTCGTCCTCGACGACTTCTCCACCGGCCGGCGTGAGAACCTGGCCGCCGCTCTCGAGGCCCGGCGCGACGGGGCTCCGGAGCCGACCGTCATCGAAGGCGACGTCCGCGACCTGGAGACGGCGCGCCGGGCGATGCGGGATGTCACCCACGTCCTGCACCAGGCGGCGCTGCCGTCGGTGCCGCGATCGGTGGACGACCCGCTCAGCAGCCATGCCGTCAACGCGACGGGAACGCTCCATCTGCTGCTCGCGGCGCGCGACGCGGGGGCGGCGCGATTCGTGTACGCCTCCTCCTCCTCGGCCTATGGCGACTCGCCGGCGCTTCCGAAGATTGAGACCATGCCGGAATCACCGCTTTCACCCTATGCGGTGAGCAAGCTCGCCGGCGAACAGTACTGCAAGATCTTCAGCCGGCTCTATGGCCTGGAGACCGTGGCCCTGCGCTATTTCAACATCTTCGGCCCCCGGCAGGACCCGAAGTCGGAGTATGCCGCGGTCATACCGCGCTTCATCACGGCCGTGCTCGGCGGAAGGACCCCGACGATCTACGGCGACGGCCGTCAATCACGCGATTTCACCTACATCGAGAACGCCGTGCAGGCGAATCTCCAGGCCTGCGACGCGCCGCCTGCGGCCACCGGGCGAGCCTACAACGTCGCCTGCGGCCGCAGCATCGACCTGCTCGGCGTGATCGCCCAGCTGAACGCCATCACGGGCGCCGCGATCCAGCCGGTCCACGAGCCGCGGCGCGCCGGGGACGTGCGCGACTCGCTCGCCGACATCGCGGCGGCGCGGGATGCCTTCGGCTATCAACCCAAGATCGACTTCGAAACCGGCCTGCGTCACACGATTTCCGCCCTTCGATCATGATGCTGTCGGTGGTCATCCCGGTCTACAACGAAATGCGCACCATCCGGGACGTGCTCGACAAGGTTCGCGCCGCGCCCTTCGAGAAAGAGATCGTCATCGTGGACGACGGCTCGCGCGATGGCACACGCGAGTTCCTCGCCGGCTTGAAGGATCCGGACGTCACGGTCGTCCTGCAGCCGGTGAATGCCGGAAAGGGGGCGGCTCTGAGGGCCGGCTTCCAGAAGGCCACGGGCGACATCGTCCTGATCCAGGATGCGGACCTGGAATACGACCCCACCGACTATCCGCGCCTCCTGCAGCCGATTCTCGACGACCAGGCGGACGTCGTGTACGGCTCGCGCTTCGGTGGCGGGGCACACCGCGTCCTGTTCTTCTGGCACTACGTCGGGAACCGCTTCCTGACGACTCTCTCGAACATGTTCACGAACCTGAACCTGACCGACATGGAGACGGGCTACAAGGTCTTCAGGAGGAGCCTCCTGACGCAGGTCCGCTTGCGATCGAATCGGTTCGGCTTCGAGCCCGAGGTCACCGCCAAGGTCGCCCGGTCTCGGTGCCGGGTGTACGAAGTCTCCATCTCCTATCACGGTCGGGGCTACGATGCGGGGAAGAAGATCACCTGGAAGGACGGCATCGCGGCCATCGGCTGCATCGTCTGGTACCGCTTCTTTGACTGAGCGCTCGCGAGAACGCCCCTATGCGGTCATCCTGGCGGGCGGAGCGGGAACCAGGCTCTGGCCGCTGGCGCGGCATCGGCGCCCCAAGCCGTTCCTGCCGTTGATCGGCGGGCGGAGCCTGTTCCGGCTCACCTGGGAGCGGGCGCGCGCGTTGGCGGGCGCCTCCCGGGTGATCGTGGTCTGCGGCGTGGAGCACGCGGCCTGGGTCCGGCGGCAGGCGCCGGGACTGCCGGCCGATCGGATCATCCGGGAGGGAGTGGGGCGGAACACGGCCGCGTCGGTGGCCCTCGCGGCACACTGGATCAGATCTCGGGCGGGCGACGCGCCGATGGTCGTGCTTCCGGCGGACCATTGGATCGAGACCGCCACGGCCTTCAGGGCGACCATCCGGCGCGCCCTGCGAGTCGTGCGCCGTTCGGACGCGTTGGTGACCATCGGCGTCCCGGCGCAGTCACCTGACCCTGGTTTCGGCTGGATCGAGGTGGGAAGAGCGGGGCCTGAAGCCGGGATCCGGCAGGTGACGCGGTTCATCGAAAAACCGGCGCCCGCGGTCGCGCGGCGTCTTTTCCGGTCGCAGCGCTTTCTCTGGAACTCCGGCATCTTCGTCTGGCAAGCCTCCGCCATCCTCGCGGAGCTGGCCCGCTGGGAGCCAGCCGTGGAACGCGTCGCGGCGGGCTGGGCCAAGCGCGGGATGGCGTCCGGGAAAGTCCCGGCAGGTCTCATGCGGCGCATGCCCTCGATCCCGATCGATCGGGCGGTCCTGGAGCGGTCGGAGAGCGTCCTCGTGACGCGCGCCGGGTTCCGCTGGTCGGATTTGGGGACATGGGGAGCCCTGGCCGCAGTCCTTGAGCGGCGGTCGACCGGGCACGCCACGGCCGGGGAACAGATCACGGTCGATGCAGTGCGGTGCGTGGGCTTCAATCCGGGCGGCCTGACGGCGTTCGTGGGCGTGCAAGACCTCGTGGCGGTTCGGGCGGATGACGTGGTTCTCGTCTGCCGGCGCGACGCCGCTCACGGGGTCAGGAAGGTCGTGGCGGCCCTGCGCGGCCGGCTGGGGCGGCACGCATAAAGGGACGGAATGATGCTTTGGCTCGCGAACGCCTGCGACTCGACGGTGCGTTGGGGTCTCGTTGCCCTCATCGTCTTCACGCCGCTGGCTTTCGGCACCGTCGAGGCGTGGGCGATCGCGATCATGGAGTGGGGGATCGTGACCCTCATCCTGATCGAATGGAGCGGCCACACACTGCGCGGCGAGAGCGGGCGGGCGAGGTTCATTCTGAAAAGCGGTCTGTTCCTTCCCCTGGCGCTCTTCCTGGGGCTGTGCGCGCTCCAGCTCGTGCCGATGCCCCAGCGCTGGCTCGAAAACCTGTCGCCGGGCTCGGCGCGACTCTACGCGAGCGGGGTGAGCGGCACCCTGCGCCAGGACGCCGTTGCGGTCGAGCACCTGGACGAGATGATCGAGCAGATCGGGCTCGAGCCGATTCCCGATCGCCGATCGATCAGCGTCAATCCCGAAACGAGCGTCGCGCGCATTCATCTCTTGGCCGTCTTTTCCGGGCTGTTTTTTCTCGTCGCAGCCTGGGCTGACCGGGGGGAGCGGATCCTTTTTCTGCTCGGTTCCCTTACGGTCGTCGGCTTCCTGGTCGCGCTGTTCGGCCTGGTGCAGCACCTCACCTGGAACGGCCATATCTACTGGGTGCGCCGCGTGGCGCGCGACACCGCCTTCGGGCCGTTCGTGAACCACAACCACTTTGCGGGTTACGTCGAGATGGTGATCCCCGTCGCCCTCAGCATGGCATTTTTTCTCCTCGATCCCCGCCGGAGGTTTTCGAGCGCGACAGGGAGGGGGGAGGTATGGGAAGGTCAGGCGGCGGAGGAACCCCATGACAGCGATGACCGGGAGTCGTTCGCGAGTCGCTGGGGACAGTCCGTCCTGGCCTTTTTCGCTTCAGTGATCCTGGTGGCATCCCTGTTTCTGTCGCAGTCGCGGGGAGGAATCCTGTCGGCCCTTATGAGCGCCATGGTCCTGTTCTTCCTCGTCTGGCGGCGGATCCCCTCCAGGCTCCTGGCGTGGTCGATCGCTGCCGTCCTGCCGGTGATCACGCTGCTGTTCACCCTCTGGGTGGGTGCCGACCTCATCAAGCAGCACGGCTCGGCGCTCCTGGCGGTCGAGCATGAAGCCTCGCTCCGTTCCCGATGGCTCGTCTGGAACGAGGTCGTGCATCAACTGCCTCTCGCCGGTTGGATGGGCCATGGGATCGGCGCCTTCGAGGACAGCTTCGCCCCCCACACCCCGCCGGGCAGCGCCTCCCGATGGGACAAGGCCCACAATGACTACCTCCAGCTGGCATGGGAGACCGGGATCGTAGGCGGGCTTCTCATCTTCTGGGGGCTGCTCGTCTATGGCCGCCGGTACCTCTGGCCCGCCCTGCGCGCCAGGGCCCACTCGCTTGATCTCTTCCGTCTCGGCATCGCGGTGTCCGTGCTCAGCCTCCTGCTCCATTCCTTCGTCGATTTCAATCTTCAGATCGGCGCCAACGGCTTCCTGTTCGCGCTGCTGGCGGGGCTGCTCGTGGCGCTGCATCGGCAGGTCCAGAGCGAAGAGTCCGCCGCGGATGGCGGAGCGGATGAGGGCGAGGCGCCATCCACGCGATTGCAGGAGGCTGGGGACGGTCATATAGTTTGAATGGTACCCATCACTTGAGCCGCAAGAGTCTCGTCTTCGCCATCGTGGCAGCCCTCCTCCTGGGTGAGTCGTTCTATTTCTACCGACGGTGTCTCGGTGGATTCGAGAAAATGATGGGGGAGCGCGCCTTTTACCGGAACGATCTCGGAGCCGCGTGGCAGTCCTATCAGCGGGCCCTGGATCACGGTGGCCCGAAGG
>Ga0247727_10004667_pt1 | contig 28822 bp, 19 predicted proteins | sample WisWelCaveWW1625_FD_202498 | JGI IMG/M metagenome (GOLD analysis project Ga0247727, IMG submission 202498) | Biofilm microbial communities from Wishing Well Cave, Virginia, United States - WW16-25 | ecosystem: Environmental > Aquatic > Deep subsurface > Groundwater > Cave microbial mat | place...
GAGCGTCCTGCTGCGCGGGGCGCCGGAGCCCGCCGCGGTCAACACCGCGCTGCGCGCCGCCGCCGAAGGTCCGCTGCGCGGCATTCTCGAGTACTCCGATCGCCCGCTGGTCTCCTCGGACATCATCGGCAATCCGCACTCGTCGATCGTCGACTCGCTCCTGACGCGCACGGCCGGCGACGGCTTCGTCAAGGTGATCGCCTGGTACGACAACGAGTGGGGGTATTCCTGCCGGGTGGTCGACCTTATTGATCGGCTGGCGCGGCTCGGCTGAACCACCCCTTCACGGGCAGTCCCCTCCGTCGGGCACCCGCGGCAGGCCGTCCGAGCTGAGGCCGTAGTCGGCCGATCCGGTCGTCCGCGCGAAGAACAGATCCGGCATGTGCGGCTGAGGCGTCAGGTTGTCGAACAGGTAACCCCTGGCGAGCTGCCCGCAGGCCACCTGCACGACCGTTCCGAGGTGCACCTGGCCGCCTGCGATCGCGACCGAAGACCGCACCGTCCAGACCAGGTCGATGGGCGTTTCGATCGTGACGCCCGTCGGGCAGACGGCGGGATCCTCGAAGCTGATCTCGGGTACGCCGCGGTTCGGGAAGTCGATGACGACGCAGACCGGTGACTGGCAGGCCGGGTAGTCGGCTCCAAGGAGACCGTCGCAGTTAAGGTCCACGGTGGCGCGACAGGCTTCGGGAGCGCCCGGGAACCGGTCGCGGTCGGCATCGTCGCAGTCGCCCTCGCAGGCGGCGATGCCGTCCAGGTCCTCGTCGGCCTCGAAGGAAGCCAGGAAGCCGTCGCAGTCGTCATCGAGGCGGTTGCAGGCTTCGACGGCGCCCGGATGGCGAGTGGGAGCGGCGTCGTCGCAGTCGCCGAGGCACATCGGCCAGCCGTCGAAGTCGCCATCGGTCTCGGAGATCAGGAACACGCCGTCGCAGTCGCTGTCCACCCCGTCGCAGACCTCCAGCGCGCCGGGATGCACCGAGGACAGAAGAGTGCGGCAGTCGCACGGATCGCCCCAGCCGTCACCGTCGCTGTCGGCGTAGCCGTTGAGGTTGTCGAACGACCCGTCACAGGCGCCCGCGGGGGGAGCGAGCGGCGCGGGATCGCAGGCGTCGCCCATGCCGTCACCGTCGGAATCGATCTGGCTGGGATTGGTGATCGCCGGACAGTTGTCGCACAGGTTCCCTCGGCCATCGCCGTCGGCATCGAGCTGCGGGACCTGCGACGGATCGAGACCGAGCCCCAGATGCGGGCAGAGGTCCCGGGGGTCTTCGAGGCCGTCCTGGTCGGCATCGCCGGCCACCCCCAAGATCGCGTAGAGGGCGCCGGCGTCGGTCCGCCCCGCCGGGTCGGCGAATGGCGAGGCGGCGACCAGATCGTATGTCCCGTCGCCGTTCAGGTCGCCGGTCGCGAAGCCGAGGCCGAGGAGGTGGTTCGCGCCACCACCCTTGAGCAGGGCGAGAGCCCCTGGCTCGATCAGGGCGACATCAACGACCCCCTGCACGGCGGGCAGGTCGAGGCCCAAGGCCCGCCCGGCATCGGCGAGACCGCCGTTGGCCGCCAAGGGGGCGCCCACGACCAGCTCGCGGCGCCGGTCGCCGTCGAGATCGCCGCCGGCGACCATGGACCCGAATCCGTCTCCAACCGCCGCCCCGCGGATCGTCAGGGCCGGCATGCCGTCGGCGAACATGAAGCTCGAGCCGGGGAGAGCGTCGCGCGCCGCCGTCCAGACGTGCACCTTCCCCAGGACGGGGTTCATCCCGCCGCCCGGGGCTCCGGCGATCAGATCGGCCCGGCCGTCATCGTCCACGTCGGCGAAGGCGAGGGCGCTCCCGAACCGTCCGAAGGGATCGCCGCCACGCAGGAGGGCGACCTCGTCCAGACCGCCGGCGCCGAGGTCGATGATGTCTGGCAGTCCCGGAACTACTCCCACAGCGACGATCATGAACCCGGCCTCCGTGGACGCGCCTGGCGACGCTATCGGCGCGCCGGCAGCCAGCTCCGCGCGGCCGTCGCCATCGGCGTCGCCGAGAGCCACGGCACCACCGAGTCCGTCGCCGGCGACGCCGCGGATCTCCAGGGCGGGCACCGCGCCGGCGCCAAGATCGAAGGTCGTCGTCGAATTCGGATCGGGGGTGAAGAGGACAACGCGGCCGCCGTCGAGCATCCCGGCGGCCGGATCGAACTGCGGCGCGCCGACGAGGATGTCGTCGTCGCCATCTCCGTCCCAGTCGCCGAGTGCCACGGCCGTTCCGAGCGCCTCTCCGGCCTGGCCGCCCAGGATCGACGTAAAGGCCGTCGCCGGTCCGATAGGAGCGGATGCGCCCGATGGCATGGGCCCGAGGTAGAGAAACGCCGCCCCCACAGCCGGGTTGGGCGGCAGGGCCCAGTCCGGACAACCGATGAGCAGATCGGCGTGGCCGTCGTCATTGACGTCGCCCACGGCGAACGCGGCGCCGCAGCGCGCGTTGTTGAGATCCTGGAGGGTGGTCTCCGCCGGTGCGATCGCCAGATCGCGGACTCCACCGACCTGGTCGGGATCAAAGCGTAGGAGATGGACGCCGGGATCCGGCGAGGTCGGGCCGACGCGGAAGGCGATCCAGGAAGGACTGCCCGGCAGCACGGCTGTGGAGTGCCCAATGGCGTCTCCGTCCTGGGCGCCGCGTACGATGAGATCGGGCGCCTGCCCGGGGACGGCGAGGTCGACGTGCTTCTGGAGGCGGCACTTCGAGGAGCAGCCGTCGCCGTCAGCCGTGTTGCCGTCGTCGCAGTTCTCACCCGGCTCGACGGCGGTGTTGCCGCAGAGGGCGGCGTCGCAGGCGTCGCCGCGGCTGTCGCCGTCCTGATCGGTCTGCGCGGTGTTGGGGACGTAGAGACAGTTGTCGAAGAGGTCGGCCACACCGTCCAGGTCGCGATCGAGGCGGTAGAGTGCGCTGCGCGTCGTTTCGGTATTGCCGTCGGTGTCGACGGCGTAGAAGCGGACCTCCGCGTCTCCCGTCAGCATGAGGTCGGCCCGCCCGTCCGCGGCCGCGAAGGTCCCGGTCTCACCCGGGACCGGGTCGAGGCCGCCGAGGCGGAAGTAGAGCGTCGACGGCTCGTCGACGCGCAACGCCACGTTCAGGACCGACGAGGCGAACAGACCAGCGGGCGGCGTGATGTCTGTCGTCGGCGCCGCCGTGTCGGGCGTCGCATAGCCGCCGGCCGCGGCCTCCAGGGCCGCCAGCGCCGTCGGGTCGCAGTTCGCGGCGACCAGGTCGAAGACCAGGTCGTTCATGTTGGCCGTGAGGGCGGCGATCTTCGCCGGGTCGGAGTTGGCCACAAGGATCGCCTGCAACAGGACACCGGAGCCGCAGACGACTGGCGACATGCCGCCGCCGTTCTCCGGCGACGGTCCCGAGGAGGATAGGGAAGCGCCGCTGCCCGAGCCTGTGAGGCCGCCGGAGACGGCCGGGAGGCCTCCCGGGCCGGAGAGACTTCCGCCGCCAGGTGTCTCCTGCTCGACCGCCTCGAGGCAGGCGGCCGCCAGCGCCGATCCCGCCAGCATGATCTTGGAGAGTTTCACCAGGTCGCCGGCCGCGAGATCGATCACCTCCGCAGGGATGTCGGGGCGCTTCCGGACCGCCGGCAGGTACCGCGGACCGGTCACCTGATCGGTCGCATCGAGCCCCACGGCGCCAACGACGACCCCCAGAAAAGCACCCGCCTCGGCGCGCGCCCGGTCGGCGGCGGCCGTGATCTGCGACGCGCTCCAGCCCCGGCCGAGCATGCCCGGCTGCAGCGCCGTCGGAATCGTGCCGTCCTGGAGATGCTGGGCGAGGACCGTCTCGCTCTTGGTGTCGGCGGCGAGCCCGACCTCCGCGATGGTGGCGAAGAGATCGCGGGCGAACTGAGAGTACTGATCGAGCACCGTCAGGTCGGCGCGATCGGCCGCCGTCTGCATCAGGTAGGCGTGCGTCGCCACGTCGGTCACCGACTTCAGGGCCAGAAGGTCGCCGTCGGCGAGCCCCTTCCCAGGACGGCCCAGCTCGGTGGCCCCCGGAGCGGGCGTGATGAGGAGCGACATGAGACGGTCGGCGGCCCCGAGTCCGGCGAGAGCGACCACGGCGCTCGAAGCGGGATCGAGAGTGAGACCCGCGAGATTCTGGGTGGCGCTCCAGTAGGAGATCGCGAGGCTCAGCCACTGGCTGCCGGTTGTCCAGGTTTGCGGCACCTGAACCGCCGGCAGCTGGAAGGACGCGACGAACCGGCCGAGCAGGATGTCGTGATCGTTGAGGTCGGATCCGCCGTCATCCACCGTCGACACCACGACGTCGGTGGCCGTCGGTGTCATGAGCAGGGCCCAGTCCCCGTCCGGGATCTGGACCTCGACAAAGTTGTCGACGGTCGGCGGCGGCAGGGACGAGAGGATCTGTCCATCGAGCCCGATGGTCCGCACGCGCGAGTCCACCATCGCCGCGACGACGTTGCGCGCCTGTCCAGAGATCATGTAACGGGCGGCCGGGTTCGTGACCGGGCCGTCGCCGCACGCCCCGCCGCCGGTGCAATCTCCGGGATCGTCGCAGGCGGCTCCGGGGTTGCTGCCGCCGACGCAATGCCGCGTGCAGATGCCCAGCAGGCAACCCTCGTCCCCCTGGCAGATGGCACCGGCGTTCACACCACCCTGGCAGGTGGTCGAGAACGGGTTCGTCCCCTGCATGAGCTCCACGAGATCGCTGTCCCCATCCCCGTCGCTGTCATTGTCCGGCGTCAGCGGATCGAATCCGGGGCGGGCCTGGTGGTTGTCGAGAATCTCGTAGGCGTCCGGGATGCCATCCCCGTCCGTATCCACCGCCGGATTCTGGCCGACGGCGAAAACGGCCTGACGCAGCGGCCCCTGCTGCAAGGGGCTCGGCCACCGGGCCCGCCAGGTCAGGGTCAGGTTCTTGTGTGTGAACAGGGAGGGGAACGGATGGATGAGGGTGTACGTGTTCGGCTGCCCTGGCGTGGGTGTGGATCCATCGACCGTGTAATCGATCACCAGGCACGGGAACCCCGGCAGGCCGGCGCAGGGGTCGGGGTAGCTCGGGGTCAGGTGGACCGGCACCGTGGTCGTGAAGGCGCCGCCGTTCGGCAGGGCGAACGCGTCGGGCTCCGTGATGTCTCCCGGGTCCGGTGTCGCCACGAGAGGCAAGCGCGACTGGACGTCGTGCAGGCGATTCAGCGACACGCGGTCCGGATTCCCGTCCCCGTTCAGCTCCAGGAAGAAGGTTGAGTCGATGAGCAGGGCCGCGGGGGGCACGGTCGTCGCCAGGCTGCCGACAAACGCGAAGGTCCCGTTGCCGTTCCCGCGGTAGCGGTAACGGGTGGCCGCCGGCACGCTCTTCCTCGGGTCGAGGGACAGATAGATGTCCACGTCGGGCGCCGCGTCGGAAGGCGGCGCGAGATCGCCGACCTGGAGTCCCACCACGACCTCGTGAACCGGTCCGACCGCCGTCGGCGCCCCCAGGGCGAAGTTCCCCTGGCCCGTGCCGATGAGGAGCCTGAACTGCGCCTGCCGCGCGCCCGACATCACGTCGACGTCCTCGTACGCCACGATCATGTCGGGCTTGAGGTCGAGGTTGAAATCCGTCGCCTTCGCCGCGCGCGCCAGGTCGCCGACGGACCAGTACACGGCCGGGCGAAAGCCGCTCGCAGGCGGTGGCACGGAGAACTCGATCTCGACGCTGCCGTGGAACGGCCCCAGGGCGGGAACCTGCGGGGTGACGGCCAGGAGGACGAGAAGGGCCCACGGCGCCAGGAGCAGGAGCCGGATGTGGGGCAGGCGTGTCGTCATGGCGTATCTCCCCCGTCCTCTACTGGGGCTGCGGGCCCGGGCAAGTGTTGGTCGACGACGAGCCGTCGTAGCACTGCGTCCTCGGGCCGTACTGGTGATCGAACTCGCCGTTCTCCTTCAGGCGGACGACGACGTAGGTGTAGTAGAAGCCCGGCTCCACGTCCTGATCCTGGTAGAGCAGGCTCGTGGTCTGGCTGCACGTGAACGGCACGGAGATCTGGTGCCAGCGCGGCGCGTCCCCGCGGCGGCGGAAGACGATGAAGTGGCGCGAGGGGCCGCCGATGCAGCCATCGGGATAGGCCGTCCAGGTCATCTCGATGATCCCGGGCTCGTCGTACATGGCCGTGAAATCGCCGCTCCCCGTCGGAGCGTTGGAGGCGTTCTCCTCGCGGAACTTCGGCCATTCGAGGACCTGGTCCCCCGCGTCCCAGCCGCCCCAGCGGAACGCCGCGGTCTTGCTCTGCTTGCCGCTCGCGCCGATGGCCGCAATGCGCAGGACGATGTCGTCGGTCTTGCCGACCGTCACCTCGGTTTCGTAGGTCTTCGCGGGGATGTCGTACACGAGGTACGGATTCAGACTGCCGAGCGCCGGCAGGTGGGCCGACAGCTTCTGCGGGACCCCTTTCACAATCCACTGCGGCGGCGTCTGCGAGCCGGTCGCCAGCGTCGCTGACGGCCAGAACGCCACGAGCTCTGTGGTGAGGTCGGCGGGAGAAGGCTCGGGCGGGGTCGGGTCGCTCTCGCCGGCGTACTGCTTGTAGAAGGCGAACCCGAGGAGCTGCTCCGGCGGCAGGGACTTGAACCGGACCCTGATCGTCATGGATCCGGGCAGCGGATTGATCAGCATGATGGAGGTGACCTTGGGAGGCGGGAGCGGTGCCTTGCCTTCCGCGACAAGGTACATGTCCCCGATCGGTGGTGACGTGTTGCCGCTGGCATCGACCGCCTTCGTCTGGACATAGATCAGCGCGTCCATGCCCGGCTTGAAGTCGATCCCGATCGGCTGGTTCGGCGGGGCGTCCCCGACGGGGGCGTAGTCGATGCCGTCGAAGGAGCGGTAGGCGCGGCACTTGAAGACGTCCGGGCCGGGGCTGCACGTCACCTGGGCCGGGCAGACGCCGGGACCGACGAACAGCCCCGGGAAACCGCCGGCCATCTGCCACTCCTCGTCGCCGCGCCGATCGACGCAGCCGCCGCCGGCGTCGGAACAGCACTCCCAGGTGACGATCGGCGGCCCTGGCGGCACGATGTCGCGCGGCATGCAGGGACCCCAGCCGCTCATGCCGCTCATGTTCCCGTTGGCGTCGACCGCGCGCACGGCGTAGTAGAAGGTCTTGCCGGCGTCGGCGGCGCTATGCCCGGCGTCCCACTGCACGCGGTCGCCGCTTCCCGGTTGCGGGACGGTGCTGCAGCCCACGGTCGGCGGCAGGGAGTTCACCGGGATCGCGTCGTTCGAGACGCACACATCGTAGGCTGTCGTGTCGTCCGTGTTGCGCTTCCAGGAGACGTGGCAGTCCTCGCGGCCGGCGTGCGGAACGAACCGCTCCACCTTCACCAGGATTGGAACTGCCGGGGCCTTCTTGTCCTGCACGGCGCAGCGGACCACCGAATCCTGGGTGCTGCCGTGCTGGCCGAGAAGGTCCCGCGGCACCGCCTGGTAGCAGTAGATCTGGTTTGTCATGAGCGGCCCGCCGGGCGTCAGGTCGGCGTCGTCCTCGAACTGGAACTCCTCGACGTAGTCGAAGATCTTCTCCAGGGCGTCGGCGCTGAGGCCGAGGAGAGGCGTGGTGTCGTGCGCCGCGATCGGCATGCCGGGGATGCCCTGGGTCTGATGCGATCGGAACCCATCGAGGCTCCCCCCGGCGACGCCGCAGGTGGTGCAGGGCGAGGTGCACGTCGCGCAGGTCCCGGCCCCGAAACCACGCGGGTCCGGTGCGGCGTGGCAGGCGCTCGAGGCGCAGCTCGCCTGGAACTGCATCTTTCCCCCGCGCGAGGCGCCGGGGGAGTCGGACAGGACAGGGAATTCGTTGACGATCACCGCACTCGGGGCGGTCGTCAGGTCCGCGGGGCAGGGCCCGCCGGGCGGGTAGGGGAGGCGGAAGACGTCGTAGCCGAAAAACGCCTGGGCCTGCGGGTTGTCGCGGAACCGCATGAAGGCGGCGCGGTCGCCCTGCACGCCGTCGATCTGGACGCACGCGACGTCGACGGGTTCCCTGGCGAGCACCGGCTGGCGGGCCGTGGCCGTCGCCTGGCCGAGGCGCTCCACGCGGAACCCCTGTGCGTCGAGGCCCCAGACCTCGTAGACGTACGTCAGGGTGGCGGTCACCGTCTCGTCCAGGAAGCCGAGGCCCATGGCCACCGCCGCGACATAGTTCTGATCCGGAAGCAAGGTGCGGTCCGGCTCCTGCTGCGTCGCCATGATCGACAGCAGGTCACTGGCGTAGTCGTTCCCGTAGCTGCTCTGCAGCATCAGCAGGCCGTCCTGGTTGGCGGGGGCGGTGGCGAGCGCCTGGATGAAAGCCACCGACACCATGGGCCCGATCGGCGCCGGGTTGATCTGCGTGAAGGCGCTCGATGCGACTCCGCGCCGGAGGACGTCGTAGTGGGTGTAGGGGGAATTACCCACCGGCTGCCAGCGGACCAGGATCCGATCGGTGTCGGCGTCGGAGGTGGCGCTGACGAAGAACTCGACGATGGGCGGCGCGGCATCCATCCGGGCCAGGAGCAGGGCAAAGGCGACGCCCAGGGCCGCGACACCCGCGCGAACCCCGTCGCGGTGGCGCCTCATTTCGTCTCGGTTCGGCATCGTCGTCTCCGGTCTTCGCATCTTGTTCACGCTCATCTCAATCGCAGTCCGTATTCGGCTTGCTCCAGGAGAGATCGAGGTCCTCGGGCGGATAGTGCCCGGTCACCTTGGTCTTGACGACGCAGGCGTAGCACCAGTCGTCGTCGAACGCGTCGCCGGGGCTGTCCCAATCGTCCTCGTCGCAGAGGCCGATGCCGCCGGCGGCCCAGAACGACCCTTCGAGCTTGAACAGGTCGCCCGCCTCGCCGCCGATCAGCTTCGCCTTCCCCTTGACGGTCACAAGGCAGACGCCCTTGCCGGAGACCCAGCCGGAGACCTGGCCGCCGTACGAGTCGTCCAGGTACCAGCCGCCGACCTCGGCGCCGGTCTTGACGTTCAGGACGCACCCATAGTCGATGAGCTTGGTCTTGACGCCGCACGAGACGTAGGCGCCCTGGAACTTGTCGAGTCCCTTGAGGAAGGAGGCGACGTCCTTGTCGAGAGCCTTGAGCGGCCCCATGTCCTTGGTGTTCCCGAGGAGGAGGGCGCCGCTGACGCCATAGCCGTTGAATTCGACGTCGAGATGGGACTCGAAGTACCAGTTCCCGTCTTTGTCGTATTTCAAGGTCGCGCTCAGCTCGTCGAAGGCGACGCCGGAGAAGCCGCCATGCGTCAGATCGAGGCTGCCGGTGAGCGAGTTGAAGTGGAAGCTCGGCCCCGGGGCGTAGTCGAACTTCCAGGACATCGCCGACCCGCCGGGAAAGGCGATGTTCTGCTTGCCCGGAAGCTCCATGGCGTCCGCGATGTCCTTGCGCGAGAAGGAGATCATCGCCTGCGACACACCCTGCTCGACGAAACGCTCCACGGACACCTGCGATCGCTTGAAGGCGAAGAACTTGCCACCCGTCTTCAGGGAGGAGTCGACGAGGACCTTGTCGAGGGTGTCGCCGCCTCCGGAGAAGTCCAGGAAGCCGGTAATCGTGTCGGCCTGGATCCCGGAGCCGATCGGGTTCCCCGGCGGATTCTCGATCTTGAAAACGGCGCTCGCGTCCGAGTGCATCTTGAGCGCTTCGGCGGCGCCGAGCTGATGCAGGGCGTCGGTCAGGTCCGCGGTCGTCCGCAGTGTCGCCGGCAGGTCGCCGACGGCCTGGTCGAGCTTGTCGAGCGCCTGCTGCAGGGAGGGGTGGACCGGGCTGGGCGGGAGGATCGATCCGCCGCCCGAGAGCTGGGCGTGGCCGGCTGTATTCGTCAGGCCCCAGGCGCGCATGGCGGCGGCCGGCCCCACGTCCCCGCGGATCGTCTGCGGGTCCATGACGACGCCCGTCCTGACCGAGATCGCCTCGAGGTCGGTCGCCGCGGAGCGCGAGTAGCCGAGCATGAGTCCCCGGCCCTGGCTGTCGTCGCCGTAGGCGTTGCCGGCCAGAGACTCGGGCTGGAAGTAGTCCACGGCGTAGTCGACGTCGATGTGGTCGCCGGCGATCTTGTTGCCGACCTGGACGTACGACTGGCTCTTGTCCAGGTATTTGTGGAGGTCGAGCAGGTGTTTGCCGGGATCGATGGGGGACGCATGCGGCGCCTTCAAGCGGACCATGATCCCGGCCTTCGGCGTGTCGAAGTAGGGCAGCTCAAGCTGGCCGTAGGCATCGAGGTCGCCGAACGGCTGCGTGCCGCCAAGAACCACCGACTTGCCCGGTGTGCCGGCCGCGGCCCAATCGCTGAAATTGAATCCCTCGACAGCGACGTCGTAAGGCCCCAGGCCGATGCTCGCCGCCTGGTCGAGGTCGAAGTCGGGCTTGCTCGGGTTCAGGACCCCCGGCTGGCCCTGGGGCTTCAGGTCGAACGAGGCGACGAACTCCGGATCGAAGTGCGGCACCGAGGTGTGGGCGTCGATGCATACGTAGGCGGCCGAGGTGCTGCCGGACACCGAGCATGCGGCGCCGGGGCTCATCGGGCACGGCTCGGGCGGTGCCGGAGGCGGCGGAACGACGCTGAACTGGTAGCTGTACGGGCTGAAAGGCTGATCCCAGTAATTGAGCTTGCTCGCGAGCTGGATGTCATCGGGGGGCGCCGCGGAATCGAGCCCTCCGCAGTCGCACACCGCCATCTCGTCGAACGGCAGGTTGGCGTCGGTCGGCCACGGCACCTCGATCACCCCGCGCAGCGCCGTGTCGGCGATTCCTTGCTCGGTGCGCGAGGCCAATGCCGCGACGCCGAACGAGTTGAACGAGATCTTGAAGCTGTTCTGGGCCGGATCTCCCATGCTGAACGGCTCGATGCCGCCGTCGAAGACGCCGGTGACGCCGGACCGCCGGACGTAGAAGGCCAGCTCCTCCGTTTTCTCCATCGGGGTCGTGCCGTTCGGGTCGATCAGCTTGAGGATGCCGTTGCCGTTGAACTTCGAGAACCAGGCCGCCTCGGGCGCCGGTGCCGTGCACAGCGGGCTCCAGATGGCGCTGCATGTCCCGCCGCCCTGGCAGTCTAAGTCCTCCCGGCAGAACTGGGTCCCGAAGGTCCCCCCCTGAACGCAGACCTTCAGGCGGTCGTAGTTGAGCCCCGCATACAGGCCACGGCCGGCCAGGTCGTAACCCTCCGGCCCCAGCCATTCATGCTGCGGCCCATGCCGCTGGCCGACCGGGCCGAGATCGGCGAGCGGCGGCGGCATGTAGAACGTCCCGCACCCGAGGTTAAAGAGCCGGTGGTGCGTGAAGCCGATGACGCCGTCCTCGTTCAGCGAGGCGATGGCGGCGAACAGGCGGCCGTGCAGGCCCAACGTCGGTCCCTGGGGCGAGGGCGCGAGGTTCAGGACGTATTGCGTTTGGCTGAACGGCGTGGCGGGACAGTTTGGCGGCCGGAACTCAACGGCGACCATGCCGCCCGCGAAACCGCCGCCCACGATCGTGCTGTCCTCGACCAGGACGGTCGCCGGACCTTCGAGCGCGACCCACGTCCCGCGGGGGAAGATCGGCTCGTAAACGGCCGGCGTGCTCGGCGGCAGATCCAGGGTGACGTCGAGGCCGCCGGTGTCGATGCGGGCGGCCGTCGGCACCCAGGCAGGCAGGTCGAGGTAGCCGACGTTCGAGGGCACCTGGCCGCCGGTGCACGTAGGAAAGCCGGTTGGCGGCGAGTTGCAGAGCCGCGGCGTGACCGCGCCGGCCAGGTTTGCCGGGTCGGGCGGCGTCGGGAAATAGTCGCTGCCTTCCCCAAGGACGATTTCGTCCCGATGATAGAAGCCACCGGCCGGAAGAAGCCGGAACGGCAGACCCTCGGCCCAGAACCGGAAGGGGGACCCAGCGAGGAGGATGATCTCGACGGAGAAGTTGAGGCTCTGCGACAGGCGCACGAGCCCGGTGGTGACCTGGAGGAGATCCCCGGCGGTCGAACGAACCGCGTCGGGCAGGTTGAGCGACAGGGAGGGCCCGCCGGGAAGGGCGGGCATCGCCTCGGCGCCCACAGCGCCGCTGAAGCGCACCCGCTCGATGCTGTAGTCGAGCGCCAGGCTCGTGATGCACGCCGTCTTCAGCGCCGGGCTCGCTGGGACGTCGATGGCCGTGGCATCGTCCTCGGGGGCCGGTATGACGAACAGCTCGCCACTCGGCGGCACCGGTTGGTTCAGGACGTTGAGACGGACCGGAAAGACAAGGCTGTTGGTGCCCGGCGCACACATCGAGATCCCCGGGTCGTAGGGGCCGAACGTCACCCGGACATCGGCGCCGATGAAGTTCTTTCCGCCGCCCATGTCGTTGCATTCATTGCAACTCAGGATGGTCGCGGTGATGGCGTAAAAGGGGTCCGCGATGCCGAAGACGAGCCGGTCGGACGCGAGACAGGTGCAGCTCGGGGGCGGCGGGCCGGCGGTCGCGGTGCCGGCCGCGGCAGCCATCAGTGGGATCGCAAGAATTGCGGCCAGGACTGGTCCCCGAATGACGCGCATCGGCTGCCTCTCCTCGGCGCCGGGGCGGCGAGTCCCCGGCCTTCAGTAGTGGATCACGTAAACGGCGGTCAGGAGGGGCCACGCCGCGGGGGGGCGGCGGAATTCTTCGTGCCGGATGCCGTTGCAGCCCGGTTCAGCCGCGGGTCAGCTTCCGGTACTTGATGCGGTGGGGCTGGTCGGCGTCGACGCCGAGACGGCGATGCAGGTCGGCGTCGTAATCCTGGAAGTTCCCCTCGAACCAGACGATCTTGCTGTCCCCCTCGAACGCCAGGATGTGGGTCGCGATCCGGTCCAGGAACCACCGGTCGTGGCTGATCACGACGGCGCAGCCGGCGAAGCTCAGGAGCGCCTCCTCCAGCGCGCGCAGCGTGTCGACGTCGAGGTCGTTGGTCGGCTCGTCGAGCAATAAGAGGTTGGCGCCGGTCTTCAAGGTGCGCGCCAGGTGCACCCGGTTCCTCTCGCCGCCGGAGAGGTCTCGCACCTTCTTCTGCTGGTCGGCCCCCTTGAAGTTGAACCCCGCGACGTACGAGCGCGACGCCACCTGGCGCTTGCCGAGCGTCAGCATCTCGCTGCCCTCGGAGATTGCCTCCCAGACGTTCTTGTCCGTATCGAGCGCGTCGCGGCTCTGGTCGACGTAGCCGAGGGTGACCGTCTCGCCGAGGCGGAGCGTGCCCGAGTCGGGCTTTTCCTGGCCGGTGATCATCCGGAACAGAGTCGTCTTGCCGGCGCCGTTCGGCCCGATGACGCCGACGATGCCGCCGCGCGGCAGCTTGAACGACAGGTCTTCGATCAAGAGGTTGTCCCCGTACCCCTTGGTCAGGTGCTCCGCCTCGACCACGACATCGCCGAGCCGGGGGCCGGGAGGGATGTAGATCTCGACCGACTCCGGCAGCTTCTCCGTCTCCTCGGCGAGCAGCTTCTCGTAGGCTGCCAGGCGCGCCTTGCCCTTCGCCTGGCGGGCGCGCGGGGCCATCCGCACCCACTCCAGCTCGCGCTCCAGGGTGCGCTGGCGGGCGGAGACCTGCTTCTCCTCCTGCGCCAGGCGCGTCCTCTTCTGATCCAGCCACGAGGAGTAGTTCCCCTCCCACGGTATGCCGGCGCCGCGGTCGAGCTCCAGGATCCAGCCGGCGACGTTGTCCAGGAAGTAGCGGTCGTGCGTCACGGCCACGACCGTGCCGGGGTACTCCTTCAGGAAGCGCTCCAGCCAGGCTACCGATTCGGCGTCGAGGTGGTTGGTCGGCTCGTCGAGAAGCAGGAGGTCGGGCTTCTGCAACAGCAGCCGGCAGAGCGCCACGCGCCGCCGCTCGCCGCCCGACAGCGACGCGGCCTCCTGGTCGGGCGGCGGGCAGCGCAGGGCGTCCATCGCGATCTCGAGGGTCCGGTCGAGCTCCCAGGCGCCGGCCGCCTCGATCTGGTCCTGCACCTTGGCCTGCTCCTCCAGGAGCTTTTCCATCACCTCCGGCTCCATCGGCTCCGCGAACCTCTCGCTGATGGCGTTGTAGCGATCGAGCAGGGCCCGCGTCGAGGCGACCCCCTCCTCGACGTTGCCGAGCACCGTCTTGCCCGGATCGAGCTGCGGCTCCTGCGACAGGAACCCGACCTTGATCCCCTTCGCCGGGAACGCCTCGCCGGAGAAGTCCTTCTCGATGCCGGCCATGATGCGCAGGAGCGTGCTCTTCCCCGCGCCGTTGTGCCCGAGGACCCCGATCTTGGCCCCGTAGAAGAACGCCAGCCAGATCCCTTTCAGGATCTCGCGCTTGGGCGGGACCACCTTGCGGAGGTCCTGCATCTGGAAGATGTACTCGGGCATCATGAACCTCCGGCGGGGCGGTCGCCGCAGCAGCCGCCCTTCGGGATTGCCTTGCCGTGCGGGCAGGCGGGCGGGTGGCCGAGGAAGGCGCAGATCGACTCGGTCACGGTGGGCGACAGGATGTGCTCGAAATAGCAGGCCTCGGCCTCGACGAGGGCCTCCTGCATCTGGAAGGTCTGCGAGAACAGGGTCTCGGCCAGGCGGTGCCGGCGGATCAGGCTCTCGGCGCGGCGGTGGCCGGCGGTGGTGAACGCGGGGGCCGGGCCGGGCGCCAGGATGCCGCGGGTCCGCAGGCGGTCGAGGAAGTGCGGTGTCGAGAGGGTGGCGCCCATCGGGCAGATCACGTGGGCCGTCTCGTCCCCTTCGTGCTGCAGCCAGAGATACTCCAGCACCTCGTCGATCGCCTCCTCGTCCTGGCTCTCGGTCAGGAACTCGCCGGCCAGTCGGCCGTGCTCGAGCTGCACCTGACGGTCTGCCAGCCGTCCCACCGTCAGGTCGTGCGTCACCATGACGATCGTCTGCCCGCTCCCGTGGAGCGTCTCGAACAGCTGCAAGACGCCGCGCTCGTTCTCCTCGTCGAGCGAGCCGGTCGGCTCGTCCGCCAGGATCAGCTTCGGCCGGTTGATCAGGGCGCGGGCGATGCAGACGCGCTGCTTCTCACCTCCCGAGAGCTGCGACGGCAGGTGCCGAAGACGGTGGCCAAGGCCGACCTGATCGAGCGCCGCGCGCGCCTCCTCTTCGTCCGCCATGCTGTGGAGGTACTGGGCCAGCATGACATTCTCCAGGGCGGTCAGGTAGGGGATGAGATGGTACTGCTGGAACACCAGGCCGACCTGCTCGCGGCGGTAACGGGTCAGGTCGTTGCGCGACAGGCGCGCCAGGTCGGTGCCGTCGACGACGACGCGCCCATCGTCGGCCACGTCGAGGCCGCCGAGAATGTTGAGGAGCGTCGTCTTCCCTGATCCCGACGGCCCCATGATCGCCAGCCACTCACCGGCGCGGATCTCAAGGCTCACGCGGTCGAGGGCCAGGACCTCGTGGTTGTAACGGCGTGTTACGCTTTCGATCGACACGTAGGCCATCATTCGCTCCTGAGCGCCGCGGCCGGCTGGATCTTGAGCGCCCGCCGAAGCGGCAGCAGAACCGCCGTCCAGCACACGAGGAGGGCGATCAGAAGCACGAACGGTGCGATCGACAGCCGGGCCTCGATCGCCGCCCCGAACAACCGCATGCCGATGAGACGCGCGCCCGCCGCTCCGAGGAGGACGCCGAAAGCCCCGCCCGTGAGTCCCAGCATGCTGACCTCGCCCATGATAATCCGCATGACATCGGGGTCGCCCGCCCCCAGGGAGCGCATCAACCCGATCTCCGACTCGCGCTCGACCACCATCCCCATGAGCGTCGTGGTCAGGCAGAGCGCCGACAGCACCAGGACCACGGCGGTCAGCAGGAGCATCATCCGGCCCAGCTTGCCGAGGATCGCCCCCTGCGCGGCGGCGATCGGGCGCAGCGGACGCGCCGCCGATCCGGGCACGGCAGCCTCGAGACGGGCGGCCGCTCGCGCCACGGCCTCCTCTCCGCCGTCCACGGCGTAGGCGGCGAGCGACAGGCGCCCCTTGAGGCCGGTCGTCTCCTGGACAAGCCCCAGCGGCACGAAGATCTGGTCGTCCTCAGCCTCGCCGGTCGAGACGACGCCTGCGACCGGCAGCGACCGCGCGCCAGCGGCAGAGAAGCTCACCGTCGCCTCGCCCCCCGGCGCGAGACCGGCGCGCCGCGCCAGGGCGGCGCCGACCAGGCATGCGCCGTCCGTGCCCGGCCAGTCTCCCTCGACGCGCCACGACGGGTTGAGGCGGCGCAGCGCCTTGAAGTCGGCGCCGACCACCGCCGCGGCTGCCGGGGATGATCGATCGCGGCCGAACACCTCACCGGCGGCGATCAGCAGGGGAGACGGCTCCGGATCCCCGAGGGAACGGATGGCCGCTTCATCGAGGGTCGCGAGGACGAAGCCGGCCCCCGCGTTGGAGCCGACGCCGCCTCCGGCGCCGCCCTCTCTTCCACCGCCGGCCGTACCCGTGACACCGGCCGGCGTCAGGATCAGGTTCGGTCCGTAGCGACGCAGCTCGCGCGACAGCTTGGCGCCGAGGTCGGCCCGGAGGTTCAGCATCGTGGCCGACACGGCCGCGCCGACGGTGACCGCGATCAGCGCCAGGACCAGGGAGCCGGCGCGCAGGCGCAGCGACCTCGACAGGAAGCGGGCCGACATCGGCAGCCAGCCGTGCCGTCCACCGCGCCGCCCGCCCCGGCGCTGAACGCGGGGCGCTCCTGCCGTGCGCTCAGCGGCCACGCAGCACCTCCGCCGGGTGCAGATCCGCGATCCGGCGCGCCGGCAGCAGACAGCCACCGAGCGTGATCAGGAGGGCCGCCGCGATCGCGAGCGGCAGGGCGGCCGGCCGGAAATCGACCGGCGAGCCGAAAACACTCGTCGAGATGATCCGCGCCAGGAACGCCCCGCCCGCCGCGCCCAGAACACCGCCGAGCACGCCGACGAGGGCTGCCTCGGCGAGGAACAGGCCGATCACCGTGGAGCCGCTTGCGCCAAGCGCCTTCAGCAATCCAATCTCGGCACGGCGCTCCAGCACGCCGGTGGTCAGGGTGCTGGTCACAGTCAGCGCCGCGCCCAGGGCCGCCATCACGGCAATGAACGCCATCAGCAACGAGGCGCGCGACAGGATCGCCCCCTCGGCGCCGGCGACGCGCCGGATGACGCGCGCCTCCGTGCCGGGCCAGGCGCGCTCCAGCTCGTAGGCGATCGAGGACACGAACGGCGTGCAGGTCCAGCGCTCGAACTCCGCGGGCGGCAGGCTGCGTGGATCGGCCGCCAGCCTCTCGTACACGGCGGTCTCGGGAGTGGTCAAAGCGCTCACCAGGACGCGCGAGACGCGGCCCTGCAGCCCCGCCGCCTCCTGCACGCTCTCGATGGGGACGAGGACCATGCCGTCCTCCTCGCCGCCCGCCGACAGGATTCCGGCCACCGCGACGCGCAGCGGCCGGCCCGCGACCTCGATGTCGAGGTCCGCCCCGGGGCGCGCGCCAAGCGCCGCCGCGATGCCGCGCCCAACGAGCGCTTCGGGCGGCGGGTGCGCACCGGCGGTCGCGCCCGCCGCGGCCGTCGCGCCGGCAGCCCCCGGCTCCTCGGGCCAGCGCCCTTCGACGCTCCAGTAGGGATTGAGCGCGCGCAGCCCGGCGAGCGAGGCGGAGGAGGCCGGAGCCTCCGCGTCGGACTCCAGGCGCACGGGGCGCTCGAACCAGGCGCCGCGCAGCACCACGCGCCGCCCCCCGGACTTCGCCGGCACGTCGAGGATCGGCGCGAAACCGAGGATGTTGTTCTTCCAGAAGTTGTCCTTGACCTTGATGATCTGGTCCGCCAGTAGGAAGGACGGGACGCGCAGCGCCGACACGTCCTCGCCCGCGACGAGAATCGGCCCCGAGCCGCCGCGTGGCAGGACGACCAGGTTGGCCCCGAACGACTTCAGCTCGCGGCCGATCTTGTCGCCGACGTCGAGGGCGATGTCGCCCAGCGCCGACGCGGCCGCGGTGCCGAGCGCCACGGCCAGAAGGACGATCGACTTGCGCCGCTTCTGCCGCAGGAACGAGTCCTTGAGGATGCGGAGAAACACCCAGTCACCTTCCGTCAGCGGATCGGCGGCGCCATCGCCGTCGTCCTGGCGTCCCGGAAGGAGGCCAGCTCCGCCGCCAGGTCACGCGCCGCGATCACCAGCTCGCCCCCCTCCTCACGGTGCTTCAGCGGGATCGGATTGCACCCTCCTCCGACACCGATGGTCGCCGTGTTGATGTCGGCGGCGCAGGCCAGGCAGATCAGGCGCCCGCGGCGCTCGACGTAGCCAAAAGCACCGCACACGACGCAGGAATCAAACACCGGGATCACTTTGCCCCGCGACGTCATGACGATGAAGCGCACGACCGTTCCGTCGATCGACACCCCGAAGCGGTGCAGGTGGCCGTCGTCGAGCCCCGCGGTCGGCACCCGGACTTCACCCTGGGACCCGTCGGAACCGGGGCGGTTGCCGGTCCCGCCGCCAGTCAGGCTCAAGAGGAGAAGCGGGTCGATCGCCTGCGGCAGGCGCGTGAAGGCGTACGACACCGTGAGCGAGGCGATCACGACAACCCCCGCGACGGCCAGGATGCGCCGCCAGCGCGCCTCGCGCCGCAGCGCCGCCAGCGCCAGGCGCCGGTCGGGGCCCTCGAGCTTCTGAGCCGCGGCGTTGCGCTCACGGTCGCGCTGCCCCGGAGTCGCCAGCGCCAGGAGCGGCAGCGCCAGCAGGACCACCAGCACCGGCACGTCGTTCTTCACGATCGGTCCGATGAGGCGCATCGTCTCGCGCCCGATCGGCAGGAAACCCAGCTCCCCGAGCTCGTGCAGGCCGCCGGCGAAGAGCTGCGCCGCCAGCACGATCAGCACGATCTCGGTGACCTTGAAGAAGCGCTGGAGATCGATGCGCACCGAGCCTCGCACGAGGGCAACGCCGAAGGCGGCGGCGAGCCCGAGCCCCAGGAGCCCGCCGGCGAACGACAGGAGCGCGTCGGTCGTCAGGCTGACGGTGGCCAGGAACAGCACCGTCTCGATCCCCTCGCGCAGGATCAGGAGGAAGGTCAGCAGGAACAGGCCTGCGGTCACGGCGCCCGACGGTCGGGCGGCGATCGACTCGACGCGCGCCTCGATGACGCGCTTCAGCCCCTTCGCCGTGCGCCACATCCAGACGACCATGGTGACGACGAACAGGGCCCCGAGGAGCATGAGCCATCCCTCGTAGCGCTCCTCCTCCACTCCGAGGGTGGAGAGCAGCCAGGCGGACGCCAGGCTCGCCGCGATCCCGGCGAGAAGGCCCGAAAGCACGACCCGCTTGAGCGCCGACCGCCCCGTCTTGTCGAGGTAGGTGATGATGATCCCGACGACCAGCGCCGCCTCGATCCCCTCTCGCAGGGTGATGACCAGTGACTCAAACACCGGTCCGCTCCGCGGCGCGCCCGGCGCAGGCGGCGCATTGGCCCCGGATCTGATGCATATGGCCGGTCATGGTGAAGCCTTTTCTTCGACAAACCTCGTCCTGCGCCCGCTCGATCTCGCGGCTCTCGAACTCGATGATGCGGCCGCAGGCGAGGCAGATCATGTGGTCGTGGTGGTGGCGGCCGAACATCGTCTCATAGCGCGCCTGTCCGTGCGCCATCTCGATCTTGTGGACCAGTCCCGCCTCGACGAGGCGGGCCAGCGTCCGGTAGAGCGTGGCGCGCGACACGATCCGCCCTTTGCGCCGGAAGTGCGCCAGGAGCTGGTCGGCGTCGAAGTGGCCGCGGATCTGCAGCATCTCTTCCAGGATCGCCCGTCGCTCGCGCGTCAGCCGGAGCCGGTTGCGGGCCAGGTACTCCGAGAACCGCGCCGCTGCGTCCATCAGGCCTCCCCCACGTCAGCCGCCTGTTGCGACTGAGTCTCAATTATCCGCCCCCGGGAGCCGGGGTGTCAAAGGGGCTGGCAGGTCGCTTCCCTCCTCGCTTCCCTGATTCGATTCCGGAACCGTCGTTACCGATCTGTGTCTCGAGCGTCGTGGCACCTCCTGTCCATCCTGCTCAAGTTGCGTCCCACGTCCAGATACGCGACGCGACTCGCTGGCAAGTCAATTGCTCCGCCTCTGGGTTCGGGGTTCCGACGGAAACGGCCCCCGACACTGGAGGAGGGGAAATCATGAGATCGAGATGGATTGCGACGGCGCTTGGCTTGGCCCTACTCGCCTTCACCGTTGACGGGGCGCTGGCCGGCAAGCGGAAACCCGCGGCGAGGCAGTTGAGCGTTGTCCCCTTGTCGGCGACTTCCCCGATCACCAACACAGGCGCCCTGAAAATCTGCGTGGCCGGCTTCGCTGAAGGCGACTACGTGAAGGTCTCCATTCCCTGGATCGGGCGCCCAACCTCCCACACGAACCTGACCTACGAGCATCTCGCGGACGCGGCGGGAGGTTTCTGCTTCGCCAGCCCCCCCGACTGGACGGAGATCGACCTGCAGGATGGAACCTATTCGATTGAGACACAGTGGGGCAAATCGGGCACGGGGGGAATCCATCGCGGCCCTAGTACGACGTTTACGGTGATGGCAAACTAAGGCCGTCATCGGTCCGACCCGCGTGTCCGCCGCGTCGCTCCTTGATCGGACTCCCGGCGGACTTGGCAAAAAAAGAGGCCTGCCACGGCAGGCCTCTTTCCTGATTTGCGCCCCGTTCCGGCGCTGCTACATCACGGGACGACGCACACCGGCGCCGGCGGCGGCAGGACTTCGCAGCTGAGGATGTTCAGGCTTTGCGGCGGCTGGCGGAACTGCAGAATCGTGGCCTTCTTGATAACCCCGTATTCGGCGTTGAAGTGGACGCATTCCGGTTTGAGGCGGTCTTCTACCCGGAGAACCACTCCGACCGAGGCGCAGGGCAAGCTGTCCGGGAGCTGCACCGTGCACGTCGGATCCGGCGGAATCGGAGCCGGCAGACAGGTGATTCCGAGATTGCCCGGCACGAAGGACCAGGTGACGTTGTACGGCGCCCCGCTCCCGCCGGTGATGATGGGGTCCAGCAAGACCCCGCCCGGAATGTTGCCGCTGCTGGCTCCGAATGGGAAGCCAGGAGTACAGCACTTCAGAAGCACGGGATCGACCTCGCCGGTGATCGCGAGGAGCGACCCTTCGACGGTGATCATCTCGTCCTCTATGGTGACGCCGCAGCCTCCGGCTTCCACGGCCACGTCGCAAGTGACGATGTGCGGCGTCCCGTCGCCTTTACGCGGCACGGTGGCCGTTCCGGACGCGACTTGGCTGTCGTCGGGTGTCTGCGGGTCCCCGTCGTCGAACGTCACAGGGTCCCCATTGTCCGTCGTGCACGTCCACTGAATGCTGTCCGGGACGATCTCGCCGCTGGCTCCCGTGGTGATGACTTCATAGGTGAAACTGTCGCCGCAGGGCGCCGGAGTGAGGATCACCTCCGCGCTGATAGACCCGAAGCTGAAGAGTTTTGGTCCGATGATGTCCTTCAGGTCCGCCGATTCGGTGATCTTGTCCGGATCACCGGTCGCGGCGCGGCTGATTCCGGTCACGAAGAGCTCCTGGCCGCAAAGGTTTCCACCCCCGGGGAACACGTCGGCCAGGTCCACGGCCCACTCGGCGAACTCTCCGTCTTCGAACGTGCCAGGATCGAGCTCGATCTTTCCCTGGTTGGTGATGCCGCCCCAGGGAGCGAAGCCGTCGTCACCGGCGTGGGGACTGTCCGCGATGTTGAGGGCGAGGTTTTTCACCGGCTTCTGGAAACCCAACCACCCCGGGTTGAAGACCGCGCCATCGCTGCTATCTTTAAGGGTGCCCTTGGGAGGAAGGTAGGCCGTGGGGCCTCCGGTGAAGTTGTTGGTGAATATGGTGATGCCGCCGCTCCCCGAGAAGGCCACCACGACCCTCACGTCGTCCTGGCTGAGTTTGAATTGGACTTCTCCCCGATCACCGCCCGTCGTACAGACGCTGGTGTCGAGGATGGGCGGCTCATGGGTGAGGAACCAGTAGAACGTGCTGTTGCCGTTGTTGGTGCGCCGCTCCTGGCCGAAGTAGAGGAACTTGTCATTGTTGGCGAGGTAGCTCTGGGTGAAGTCTTCCTTCGCGTGCGCACTGCCATCCGTCAAGCATTCGCCGTGGAGCGTCGTGAAGTCGTTGGCTGCCGTCCAGTCCAGGATCCGGTGATCCTCGACCGAACCGACGGGATTGCCACCGTCGGGACTCAGAGTGCTGACGCTCAGGTCGGCCCAGTCGATGTAAACCGCTCCCCCAGGGCAGGGCGGGTTGGAGGGTGTGTGCGCCGGAAGGTTCACTCCATCCACGGGAGCCAGGTTCGCATCGGGAGCGGTACTCACGTCGTCATCGAGGTCGTCGATCTCTATCGCCTCACAGTCCTCGAGCCTGCCGTTCATGACACAGTAGGTCCGGCCGTCGATGATCTTCGTGGCGCCCGTGCAGGTCTCCCCGGTCAGATCGACCGGCAGCGCCTCGACCGCGAGGCTGACATCGGTCTCGACATCGGCAGTGTCCGGCGCCCGGTCTTGAGCCAGGGCGTCGCCTGCCGGCATCCATCCGTTCAGGACTCCCAGAGCCAGGAGCAAGATCACAGCTCCTGCCAGACCGACGATTGCACGCATTGGATTCCCCGCTTCTCTCATGAGCGATCCTCCCGTTAGGCTACTCACTGCATGTGAATGCCGCGCTCCGTGGTTGCGCGAGCCCCCTGACCGATGGTCTCGACCTACGCCGATCCGGAATGGGATCCCGTGCCCCGCCGAATGGCTCCCTCCCTGCGACGCTCCGCACCTGAGCGGAGGCAAGACACCCCCCCATCCTGGGTTTCTCGTTTGTTGCGCCATCCATATACGCAGGAGTACACTCTAGTCAAGTCTTATTTGCTGTTCCATCCATCGTACACGGCCGGCCAGACGCCTGTGAGACGCTGGTCCTCGGGACAGGGCCGGTTCTCTGTCCAAGGAGGTCAAACGCACTTCCGGCCGATCAGAAGCGGAATATCCTGCCTACATAGGTAAGATCTTATAAGTGATTGAAAATAGATCGCTTGTGACAATTGGCTCTTTGGGGGACAGACAGATCAACGGTGACCGGGACCTTGAAGTCCGTGCTCGGGTTCCAGCCCCTCGTGGCGCGGGCCCGCCAGGGCGGCCACTGCCGCAGGTTGCGTGATGTCACGCGTCAGTGTCCGGTGTGCGCCCTGTTGGAGCCTCTGGGGGCGCTGCGCGTCAGGACCATCGCCGACATCCTGCGCACCTTTAAGGCGCAGACCGGTCTGAACAGTCAGTACAATGCGCGGCCGCTCTCATCGGGATCGTGCTCCTCGACGCGGATGGGCAGCCGATCAAGGCGAACGGGCTGGATTGGGCGCTCTGCCGCGCTTACGAAGCGCGAGGCATCAATGGCTGCAACTGTCGGACGTTCCGTCACACCTTCGCCTCTCGGGCACTCCGGCGGGGAATCCCACGAACCGCGGTCGCGAACAGGCCGACGATCAACTGAAGGCAGCGGCGAAGGCACTCAACGGCCCCGAGCGGCTGGCCGGCAAGGATCAAGCTTCAAGCGATCGTGATAGGATTCCGAGTGATCCCGACGCCATTCCGGCAACTGTGGCCCCTACTGTGGCCGGAGAGTCAGGCGCCGAGGCCAGCATCGCGCAAGTCCTTGCGGCTCAAGCGCGGAGAGGTGCTGGAGTGGCCGAACAGGGCTGCCTGCTAAGCAGTTACACTGGCTAAAACCGGTGTCGGGGGTTCGAATCCCCCCCTCTCCGCCAGCCTCCTTCCGGGCGCGCGTTGGAATCCTCACCCTCGAGCCAAGCCACTCACGCTGCGTCGCAGTGGCGGAGCGTCGCCGCGCGGAATGCGGATGCCGCGGCGGCCGGCTATTTCAGCTTGACGGTTTGCACCCAGGTTCCCGTTCTACCGAACTCCTCGGACACGATGACTCCCTGCGGTCCGGCCACGAAGACATACTTGCCGTCCGCGCTGGCGGCGATGGACACGCCCGCTTGTGTATCTGCGATGTTGAGCTTGTCCTTGAAGCTCTCCTGCGCCTTCTGCGCCCGGGGTGCGTCGGAGAATGCCGCAAGGACGAACAGCACCGCCAGGGTGAGACCGGCAGCGAGCAGCACCTTGCCGTTGATGCGAATGACGATGGCTGAATTCCGGCTCATGGAAGGCCCTCCATGACTCCCGTTCAGAATCGGATCGACATGCCAATAGAGATGACCGGCCAGAACTCGTAATCCTCGATATCGTCCTCGAGCTCCGCGGCCTCCGCCTCGAGATCGTTCGGATCCACCAGGCCGGTGGTGGAGTTCAGGGTGACATCGCCGGCTCCCTGCCGGATCACTCCGAGATCGCAGAGGAATCCAAGCCGCTTGCCGCGTGCGACGTTTCCCCAGCCGACGCCGAAGTAGGGAACGGAGTTGTCGAATTCCACGTCGCCATAGAGCGTCCCGACCTCGGCGGGGTCGTAAACGCCGTTACCGATATCGATGGGGGCCGTCGGGACCGATTCGACTTCCACGGCGTTGCGATTGGAGAACCATCCGGCCGTCAGCCGGAAGGTGCCCATCATCGGGAAGAAATCGGCGAGCAGCCCGTAGCCGCCCAGCATCAGCGTGCCGTCGTAGTCGATGTCATCGTCCTCGTAATCCACGGAGACATCGAGCGTGGACACGGCGGCGCGGAGGCCGAACCAGGGGATGAATCCGACGCCGAACTCGCCACCCAGTCCCTGGGTGCCCGCGCGGAGCCCCATGCCGAAATCCGCCGCAAAGGCCGCCGGCGAGAGGGCCAACGCGCAACAGAGCAGGCAGGCGCCAAGGAGTTTTATCATCGGTGGACCGGAAGACCGCCGTTCGACTCCTATTTAGCCGGCCCGGTGAGCGCCTGCTCCAGCTCGGTCTTGAACCGGTCATAGGGCTGCGCGCCCCGGAGCACCGTCAGCCCCTTCACCTTGGTCCTGTCGGCAGGGTCGGTCACGGCGAGGAGGAACGCCGGCGTGCCCGTGACCCCCGCCTTCTGGGCCTCGGCCATGTCCTTGCGGACGGCCGGGGCGTGGCGGCCGCTGGTCATGCACTCCTCGAACTTCGCGACGTCGAGACCGAGCGCCTCGGCATGCGCCTTCCAGGGCTCGAGGGCCCTCTGCTGCTCGAACAGGCGATGACTCATCTCCCAGAACTTTTTCTGCTCTTCGGCGCAGTGCGTCGCCTCGGCGGCCTTGAAGGCCATCTTGTGAATCGACTCGAGCGGCATGTCGAGGGTCGTATAGCGGATCTTGCCGGTGTCCACGAAGTCCTTCTTGATCTGCGGGTACGTCTCACGGACGTATCGGCTGCAGTAGGGTCACTGGTAATCGGTGAACTCGACGAGCGTCAGTTTCGCCTGATCGCTCCCGAGCACCGGGTTGGCCCCCAGGTTGAAGACCACGTCCTTGACGCTCGGCGCGGCCGGGCGGGCCTGCGACTGGAGCATCTGCTTGAGCTCCTGCAGCTGTTGGAGAATCTGCTGCTGCCCCTTCTTGAGCTCCTCCACATCCTTTTTCAGATCGTCCTGGGCCAGCGCCGGAGAGCCGGCCAGCAGGCCTCCCGCGAGCATCCCCGCGCCGAGCAGGGCCGCTCGCGACCAGGCAGGCAACTGTCGCATGACATCCTCCATGAATGTCCGTGGATGATACACGATCGAGGTTTTCCCCGGCGCCCCGCCGGCCTCGACGCGCGACAGGCGTCGCCGGCGGCGCCGACCCGGTAGTGCTTGACGCGCCTCGCCGGGGAGACTAAGATATTATCATGCATGATAATGAATCGGCGCCGACCATCGGCCAGCAGATCCGACGGCTGCGACAGGGGCGGGGCTGGACCCTGGCCGGGCTCGCGCGGCGCGCGGGCACGAGCGGCCCGACGCTCCACCGGTACGAAAACGGCTGGGACCGATTCGAGGTCGACACGCTGAGACGGATTGCGGCGGCTCTCGGCGCCCGGCTCGAGATCCGCCTGGTCCCCCCGGCCACGCTGTCCGCGCCGACGCGGCCCCCGTCGCGGAAGCCGCTTCTGAAGGTGCTCGCCCCGCTCTTCTGGGACCGGGACCTGCACGAGTCGGACCTGGAGGGATACCCGGGCTGGGTGCTGGAACGAGTTCTGACCTCCGGAAACCGCGAGCAGGTCCGCGCGGCGCGCTCGTTCTTCGGCGACGAGGCCGTGGGCCGGGCCGCGGAGCGCCGGGGCGTGGACTCCCGGACCCGCCAGTACTGGCGCCTGGTCCTCGATGGGAGGGGGCATGCATCCAAAAGTCCTCCGCGCTGACGCCTGGGCCCTCGTCCGCAGGCTTGAGCGCGCGGAGATCACGGCGGGCTGGGTGCTCGCGGGCGGGACCGGCCTCGCGCTGCAGCTGGGGCATCGGCTCTCGAGAGCTCTCGACTTCTTTCGCGGCGGGCCCTGCGAATCGGAGAGCCTGATCGACTCGCTCGCCCGCCTGGGCCCGGTCGTGGTCCACGGGCGGTCGGCCGGGACGCTCCACGTGGCGCTCGCCGGGACGCGTCTGAGCTTCCTGTCCGCGCAGGCACCGTTGCTCTTCCCCGGCACGGAGTACCGGGGGCTCGTCATCGCGGATCCGCGGGACATCGCGGTCATGAAGGTCGTCGCCATCGGCGGCCGGGGGAGCCGCAGGGATTTCGTCGACCTCTACTTTTATCTTCGGAGCGGCGGGTCGCTCGAGGGCGTCTTCGAGATGACCCGCCGTCGCTTCGCCGGCATCGACTACAACGAGTATCACCTGCTCCGGTCGCTGACGTTCTTCGACGACGCCGAGACGGAGCCGATGCCCCGGATGCTCCGGCGGGCCGCGTGGCCGGAGATCAAGAAGACGATCGTCGCCGACGTCCGGCGCCTGTCGTGAGGCCGTGCTCGTGCCCGGCGCGGGCGCGGCCACCACGACGGCGACCGCGCTTCAGGAGCGCGCCGGCTTGTAGGCGCGGTAGGTGATCGACCGGACCTTCCCGGCCAGGTCGTCAACCTGCACGCCGGCCCGTCCCATCTTCGCCAGCAGCTCCTCGGGCAGCGACGCGCCGATCTTCCCGATGTAATCGAAGTCCTTCAGGACCTCGATACCGGTGAGGCCGGCCGACGCCACCATCGCGAGGTAGTCCGCGCGCGGCGCGGCCCCGGCGACGCAGCCGACCCAGGCGAGCGTGTCCTGCGCGACCACATCCGGCAGCGTGCCGTCCAGGACGATGTCGGAAACCACCATCCGGCCGCCGGGCCGGAGGATGCGCGCCACCTCGCGGAAGACGGCCGCCTTGTCGGGCACGAGATTGATGACGCAGTTGCTGGTCACCGCGTCGACCGATCCGTCGGCGACCGGCATCGCCTCGAGACGTCCTTCACGGAACTCGACCTGCGCCAGGCCGGCCTCGGCGGCCGCCTTCCTGGCCCGCTGCAGCATCGCGGGCGTCATGTCGACGCCGATCACGTGTCCCGTCGGCCCCACGTGCCGGGCCGCCAGAAACGCGTCGAGCCCCGGACCGGACCCGAGGTCGAGCACCGTCTCGCCGGGTTTCAGGTCGAGCAACCCCACCGGCGCTCCGCAGCCGAGGCCGAGGTTGGCCGCCTCCGGGACGCCGGCGAGATCCCTCTGTTCGTATCCGAGCGTCACGGCCGTCCCGGCCTCGACCGTGCCGCACCCCGGTGTCGGCGTCGCCCCGCAGCATCCGGAGAGCGTTCCCTCCGCGATGCGCCCGTACCGATCGCGAACCGTGTCGACCGTCTCTTCCGTGTTGGGCATGGTGCGCTCCGTGCTCATCGTTGTGTCCTCCGTGCGCGGCGCGGGCCGCGCGGATTGTCAGCAGTGCTGGGGTACTCAGGCATCAAATGATCGAAGGCGCCCGGGCAGCAGGTCTCGGTCGCGAGGCGCACGGCGCGCAGCAGATCGCCGAGGAAGTCCAGGGCCTCCCGGCGGCGCTCCGGGTCGATCCGCTCCAGGACGAGGCGGGCAAACGCCAACTCCTGGCGGGCCACACGGGCCGCCGCCCGCCGGCCGGCGGCCGTCAACTCGGCGCCCAACGCCCGGCTGTCGCGGCGGTCGGCTGTCCGGGCGATCAGGCCGCGCTTCTCCAGCCGGGCGAGATTGCGTGTCAGCGTGCTGGGGCTGATCCCCAGGCGGGCTCCCAAGGCGCCCAGGCGAATCGGGCCCTCCCTCAGGAGGGTCTCGAGCGTGGCGGCCTGCGCCACGGTCATGCCGCAGCAGGCGACATCGGCGCGCTCGGAGATCGAGAAGCGGCGCACCAGCCCCCGGACGCACTCCGCCAGGCGAAAGGCGTCGCTCGTGTCCGTTCCGGCCGGCTGTCGCATGCCCATGATTGTATCATACAAATCCAGGGCACGCAACCCCCCGCGGCGGCGCCGGCCGGTCATCGGGCGATCGATCGGCTATAATCACCGGCGAACGGGGGGCGGACCGATTCCATGAGCGAGCGCATCTGGACACGGAAGGACCTGGAGCGTTTTCTGCGTTACGAGGATCCCGAGGTCCGCTTCTGGGCGGCCGACCGCCTGAGCCGCCACTTCCCGGAGGAATCGGTCCAGCCGCTGGCCCCCTATCTGTTCGACGAGCACGATCTCACACCGGAAGTCGTCGCCGGGCACCTCGGGCGGCACGGCGGCCCGGAGCACGTCGCGCACCTGACCCGGGCCGTGACCCGGCTGCGCGGAATGCAGGCGGCGCGCGCCCTCGAAGCCCTGGTGCGGCTGCGGGCCCCGACGGCGGTCGATCTGGTGCGGTCCGCGGCGGAGCGCCGCGATTTCGACGAGGAGTGCTGGTCGGCCGTCCTCGAGGCGCTCTCGGAGCAGACCGATGCGACGTCTCGCGCCGAGCTTCAGG
>Ga0247727_10004668_pt1 | contig 28816 bp, 32 predicted proteins | sample WisWelCaveWW1625_FD_202498 | JGI IMG/M metagenome (GOLD analysis project Ga0247727, IMG submission 202498) | Biofilm microbial communities from Wishing Well Cave, Virginia, United States - WW16-25 | ecosystem: Environmental > Aquatic > Deep subsurface > Groundwater > Cave microbial mat | place...
GGGGGGGGGGGGGGGACGCCGCGCGGCAAGTGGTCAACGCGGTGGGGTGGCGCCGACGACGATGCCGGTCAAAGGGCCGCGAAGGCCGACGCGCCACATCCAATAGCACAGGAACAGGATCGGCGCGAAGGCGAGCACGAGGAGCAGCGGCACGATGCGCACAGGCTCGGGGACGAACTTCATCTGTCCCAGGAAGAACGAGCCCGTCGCGACGAAGAGCCCGAAGCACATGCGCCACAGATGCCGCGCCAGTCGGCGCGATCCCCGCAAGCCGCCCGCGCGAATCGCGCGCAGGTCGCCGATCGCCGCGAGCAGCATGACCGTGCCTATGACCAGTGGCGGCACGACACGCGGGCGACCAACCACGGTGACCGCAGGGTCCAGCCATTCCATCACGCCCCCGTACAGATTCGCCACGGCGTACGCGAATGCGAGGACCATCAGCGAGACGTTGAAGCGTTGACCGATTCCCGGCAATGGCTTGACCGTCGTTATCGCCGAGAAGACCAGGTACGCCGCGAGGAGCCCGGCGAACACCTGGCTCGGTCGGTTTTCATAGGTGCCGATTCCCGCTGCTGTCAGGCCCAGGACCACCATGGCCCATGTGAAGACCACCCCGCTCTGCTTGTGCAGCCGGCCGCCCTTGGCAACCGCCAGCGCGATGGTGCCGGTGCCGATGGCGACCAACCCGGAAGCGAAGTGCACCGCGAGGGCCAGCCACACGATGCCGGACGACGTTGCGAACGTGACCCGATCCATGCCGGGCGGCTCCAGGCCGTGGGTTATATGGGATACCCATACGAGCGACCCGGGGCAAGGTTTCGGCGCGCCGGCGCGGCAACTCCCCGGGTCCCTGGTGCAGCGTGCGGCTCGACGATTGACACCGGGCGTGACCAGGGCTAGGCTCCATATGTGGAGGCGTATATGGAGCTTTCCAAGAAGACCACGATCCTGTTCTCGCCGGAGCTGCACCGCCGGCTGGCGCAGCTCGCGGCGCAGCGCGGTCGCAGTCTGGGCGAGCTGGTCCGTGAGGCGTGCGTGGCGCAGTACGGCGTGGCCGGGAGCGCCGACCAGGCGCTGGCGGTGCGCGAGCTGGGCGAGTTGCGGCTGCCGGTCGGCGGGGTGGCGCAGATGAAGCGCGAATCGGTGCCCGATCCGGACGCGCTGCTGCCGTGATCCTCGTGGATGCCAACGTGGTGATGTACGCGGCCGGCGCCGCGCACCCCAACAAGGCGCCGAGCCTGGGGCTGCTCGAACGCATCGCCGGCGGCGAGGTCGAGGCCGCCGTGGACGCGGAGACGCTGCAGGAGATCCTGCACCGCTACCGCGCGATCCGCCGCTGGCAGGACGGCCGGCGGGTGTACGACCTCACGCGGCGACTGTTTCCCAGCGTCGTGCCGATCACGGCGCAGGTGCTCGATCGGGCGCGAGGTCTGCTCGACGCCGACGGCCGCATCATGGCCCGCGACGCGCTGCACGCCGCGGTGGTACTCACCCAGGGGTTCGAGGCGATCTGCAGCTACGACCGTGACTTCGATCGGCTGAAAGGGTTGATCCGCGTCGAACCCGGGACCGTCCACCCCTGAGGAGCGCCGGGCCGCGCGCCATTGCTGGCCGCTGGCCGGGCTCCCTCGCACTCGTTCGCTCGCGCGGCCAAGCGGCACCTGCGCCGCGGGCCGGCCTGAGCACCAGGCTGTCGCACGGGCCGCACCTTGCAGGCGCTGACAAAGGTCCGCGGTGGCCTTGCTACTCCGTACCCCGGGCCATCCATCGCCGCGGGTGTCGCCTGCCATGATGTACCGCTAACACGACGCACTCAGCCGCACGCTGGGCGTGGTAGATGCCGTACGGAAAGGAAGGAACCAGGGCCCGGCGGACACCTCGATGCACGACCGGATACTGGTCCGGTGACTCGCCAATGCTCACCAACGTGGCTTCGACTGCTGTGACGAACCGCTCGGCCGTTGACGCCGAGCGGCGATAATACCAGACGGCAGCCTCGGCAAACTCGGCCTCTGCAACGGACCTGACCCGGACGGGCCACGTCACGTCAGGGTGGCTCGAATCCGCGCAATGACCTCAGCCGCCGGTCGTCCTTCCGCAGGGTTCGCTTCGAGCTCCGCCAGACGGCGGTCAAGCTCAGCAACAAGCTCCGGCTCAAGCTCCAGCGCTTCGTCCTCGAGGCTATCCCAGATCTCGCCGATCAGCTCCAGCCGCTGCTCCGGGGAGAGCTTCGCGAAATCAACCTTGGGCCGGCTCATGGCTCGAAATGTGGCGCGCGGTTGCGCGCGTGCGCAACTCGGGCGATGCGAAAGCGGCTTGGGGTTACGGGACGACGAAGCTCTCTGAGCTCGCTTGCCACGAGTATGCTTGGCCGCCGGCTTCGAGGACCCCGATGCGCAGCCGGAGCTCACCTGCACCGGGAATGCCTCGGCTACTCCCGAGGGTGGCGCCAGCGTCCAGCGGGAGCGGTGACATGTCGTGGATCGCCTAGGCATGCGTCGCCGCTGTAGAGGCGCCACCGCGAGCCCGTTACGTGTTCGACGGCCGCCATGATGCGATCGCCGCAACGGTTATGGATCCGCGGACTGCCGTAGCGGCCCCGGTGCGTCTGGAACAGAGCCACGATCCGCTGACTGAGCTTCCGGTCCTGCTCCGCGTGAGCGCTCTGGGGCCGGTGCCGCCAGGCGTAGTAGCCCGCCCGGCTCAGCCCGTAGAGTGCGCACAGCCGCCTCAGTGTGAACTGGTCGCGCTGGGTCGCGATGAACGCGAAGACCTCGGCCTTCGAGCGGAACAGAACCGGATGGCTTTTTTTTAGGAGCTCATGCTCCTCCTGGAGCAGGGCGTGGGCCCGCTCCAGCTCCTGCAACCTCCTGATCTCCCGCACCGGCGCCAGTCGCAGCTCCCGGAGCTGACCCCGCAGCACCCCGTCACGCACCTGCTTGCGCCACTTCGACAACATGAACGGGTGAATGTCCAACGCCGCCGCTACCGCCTGCACCTGAAGCCCCGGCTGCTGGCTCAACCGCACCGCCGTCAGCTTGAACTCGAGGCTGTAACTCCCGAACCTTCCGCAGCCCTGGCCGCGCCATCGACACCCCCGGGTCTCGTTAGCTGGAAGTGTCTACGAAAGTGAGGGAGGTTCCCTCGTCAGCTTCAACCCGTAGCTAGGCGCCCGATCCGCGCGCCCAGGACACGCGCACTCGCTGGCCGTCAAGGTCAAGAACCGCACGTTGGACACACACATGATTCAGCGGTGCCGCTGCGCATAGGGTGCTGACGGCCGACTCGAGTTCAGTTGTAGCCCTCGCGCCCAATGTTACCGAAAGCAGTGCCTGAGCTGGGAACCCGAAGAGGTGCACGCTGTCGTTGGAAACAGAAATGGATCGCGTGGCATCCTTAAGCGGCGCAAGCATGCGCCATTCCCGCTCGTACGCCCACTGCTGACCCTTGCTGATCAGAAAGGCGTCTCGGTTGACCGTGGACAGCGACCGGGCGAGGGCCAGGTCGCCATAGACTACCTTGCGAAGATGGAAGAACTCATCAGTCGCAGACCGACGACCAGTGAAGAATGCATGTTGCTCATCAAAGTCTAGCACCATCCCCCGATGGTTGTCTGCATAGTGAGCCCACATGAGGACATCGTCCGGAACCTCGGACAGACTGAGAATGCCGACATGTGCGTTGAGCACCTCATAGAGCTGCTCCCGCAATCGAGGCGCCGCATCATTCAAGGACCTGAGGTACTCTACGAGCGAGGTGGATATCGACGCTTTGGCCTCGGGAGTCGAGACGACGGCGTTGAAGAATGCTACGGCACGCTCATACGGCAACAGCGATCGTTGCTCCTCCGATAGCATCGAGTAGGCGTGTCGAAGCATAGGTTCGAAGTCGTTGGGCGTGGCCGCGAGGCCCTTCAATCCTTCCGACTCGGAGATCAGGCTCTCAAAGCGAGGACGCAGCTCGAAGGGATCGTTCAAAGCTCCTGGCTGCGTGAAGCGCAGTTGCCGGTCGCGCAAGACGTCGAGCCTGTCGGGGTGCACGTACTTAAAGAGTGCCATTGCTCCTTGAGGGCGCCTAACGGAGAAGGGTTGAGCTGCAACGCGCCCGCCGGTGCACTGAGTCACGGACGGCCGCGTGAACACGACCAATGTGTGGGTGAGGCAGCCACCTGTTCAAGAGCGCCGATTACAGCTCGGCCCAGGACGGCCGCGGGCACAAGGTGACCCCGGCGGGCGCGTTGGCAGCTCCAACCCTAAGGTTAGGCGGCATGCTCCTACGATCGGAGTTTTGTCAGGACGCGTTCAACGAGCGCTTCCGGCGTCATGGCAGAGATGTCGAGGTAGCCGACAGATCCGGGCAGGCCTGGTAGGTCGAGCGCCTCAAACCGAGCGGGTAGAACGCTATCGTCCATTCTCTCTATTCGGCCCGTCAGCGCGTGCTGGCGCTCGAGATTTGGCCAGGCCTTAGAGATGTACTCCCGTGACACGAAGACAACCACGAAACGCGACTGCCGCCTGTATACCTGCTCGAGTCGTTTTGTGAGATCGGAGCCCCACAGGTCCTCCTGATTGTCATAGAACACGCGAATGCCGGCGTTCTTTAGAAGTGTCGCAACGACTTCAACGTAGGCGCGCTGTTCTCCCGCGAACGATAGAGCCACGTCGAAAACAGCGCCAGACTCAGGTGACCGTTTCGGTGGGGCCGGGGTGGTGGCAGAGCGGAGAAATGCAGGTGTTGGCTTAAGAGTCGACGCCCCGATGCGCGCCCAGAACTCGCCCTCCTGCGGATATGCGACGTGCATCAAGTCCTCAACAGTTACACCGAGCCTCGCTGAGTCCCCAATGTCGAGAGTGGTCTCCGTGAGCCCGAACCGATAGGACCATAGGACCTTGGCCCTGATGTAATGGAGTATCTCCCCATCAGGCGCCGGTTTCCGCTGCAGAATGTCAAAAAGTCCCGTAGTGAGCCAAGCTGCAAACGCGTAGTCATCGGGATCGTTGGGCTCCGGGAATGGGCCATCAGCGAGGGCTTCGCCGACTGCGATACACGCGAGCGCGGGTAGTGCGTCCACAAAGTCTACCGGCCAACGAACGGTCTGCTGAGGAATGTCCCAAGCGTGCGACAGCGAACCAGAGAAGACCAGCTTCGCGACACGCTTCTCTGTTCTCGGTGCCAGGCGTACTACCATCTGCATGAAACGAGCATCTCTATTGGGCTCCGGGAATCGACCATCCTCGACTGCGACGATCAAGATAGCCCTCGAGCCGTCCATAGAGAGCGCCACGTCCGGGAACTGCGCGTCGTAGCCTGCCGTGCGCGCGCTGTGCATGCCACCTAACTACCGTTTGTCACTCTTGGCCGGGCACCCAATCCGCACCCGTGCCGCGTAACAGCGGGAACACCGGACTTAGCGAGCAAAGGCCCCAACCAGCGTAAGTGAACATCGAGGCCATAGTTAGCACGGGCGGCGCGCCCCTGCAAGCTGCGTAACACCCGAATCCCCGGAGTTATCGAGCGGGCCGATTGGACGCGGTGAGCCGGCGAGCCGGCGGGACCGCGCCGACCGAGGCCGCGACCCGCGGGCCCCCCACCCCGGCCCCGCCCCGGTTATCTTACCGCCCCCATGCCCAGCTACCAGTACATCTTCCAGACCTACAAGCTCGGCAAGGTCGTGCCGCCGAGCCGCCATGTCCTCAAGGACATCTCCCTCTCGTTCTTCCCCGACGCCAAGATCGGCGTGCTGGGCCTGAACGGCGCCGGCAAGAGCAGCCTGCTCAAGATCTTCGCCCAGGTGGACCAGGACTTCATCGGCGACGCGCGGCCGGCCGACGGCATCAAGATCGGCTACCTGCCCCAGGAGCCCGTGCTTGACTCGTCCAAGGACGTGCGGGGCAACGTCGAGGAGGCCGTGGCCGCGACCCGCGCGCTGCTCGACGACTTCAACGCCGTGAGCGCGAAGTTCGCCGAGCCGATGGACGACGGCGAGATGGCGAAACTGCTCGAAAAACAGGGCGCGCTGCAGGAGCGCATCGACCACATCGGGGCGTGGGAGCTGGACCACAGGCTCGACATCGCGATGGACGCGCTGCGCCTCCCGCCCGGCGATGCCGATGTCGCGACGCTCTCCGGGGGCGAGAAGCGCCGCGTGGCGCTGTGCAGGGTGCTGCTCGCCCAGCCCGACTTGCTGCTGCTCGACGAACCCACCAACCACCTCGACGCCGAGTCGGTGTACTGGCTGGAGCGGCACCTCGCCGAGTTTCCCGGGTGCGTGATCGCCGTGACGCACGACCGCTACTTCCTCGACAACGTGGCGGGCTGGATCCTCGAGCTCGACCGCGGCGAGGGCATCCCGTGGCAGGGGAACTACTCGAGCTGGCTCGACCAGAAGCAGAGACGGCTGCAGAACGAGGAAAAGGCGGCCTCGGCCCGCCAGAAGACGCTGGAGCGCGAGCTGGAGTGGGTGCGGATGGCCCCCCGCGCGCGCCAGGCCAAGAGCAAGGCCCGCCTCACGGCCTACGAACAGCTGGTGGCCGCGGAGGAGCAGGCCCGCGAGGAGACGGCCGAGATCCTCATCCCGCCGGCGCCGCGCCTGGGCGACGAGGTCGTGGTTGCCGAGAACCTCAAGAAGGGCTTCGGCGACCGCCTGCTGTTCGAGAACATGAACTTCCGGCTCCCGCGGGGCGGCATCGTGGGCGTGATCGGGCCGAACGGCGCCGGCAAGACCACGCTGTTCCGGATGATCGTGGGCCAGGAGAAGGCCGACGGCGGTGCGCTGAAGGTCGGCCAGACCGTGAAGGTCGCTTACGTCGACCAGTCCCGTGAAGCGCTCAAGGGCGGCAAGAGCGCGTACGACGAGATCAGCGGCGGGCTGGACACGCTGCTGTTCGGCAAGAAGGAAGTCAACGCGCGGGCCTACTGCTCGTGGTTCGGGTTCCGCGGCGCCGACCAGCAGAAGAAGGTGGAGACCTTGTCGGGGGGCGAGCGGAACCGGCTGCACCTCGCCAAGCTGCTCAAGAGCGGGGGTAACCTGCTGCTGCTCGACGAGCCCACCAACGACCTCGACGTGGACACGCTCCGCGCGCTCGAGGACGCGTTGCTGCGCTTCTCAGGCTGCGTGGTGGTGATCAGCCACGACCGGTGGTTCCTCGACCGCATCGCCACGCACATCCTCGCCTTCGAGGACGACGGCGAGGTGCGGTGGTTCGAGGGCAACTTCCAGGACTACCACGCGGACCTGAAGAAGCGGAAGGGAGCCGACGCGGACCAGCCGCACCGGCTCAAGTATCGGAAGCTGGTGCGGTAGAGCCCCGCGACGCGCTGCTCAGCGTCCGATCGTCTCCCTTAGGCCTTGTTCCAGCGCGCCCGGCCGACCAGCACCGTCACGTTGTCGCTGCCGCCGCGCTCGAGCGCGAGATCCACCAGCGCGCGGCACGCCTGCTCGGACGACGTCATGCCCTTGAGGGCGGCCTCGATTTCCGGCTCTGTCACGTGCTTCGTCAGCCCGTCACTGCACAGTAGGACCACGCAGCCGCGCGCCATGTCCACCTTCGTCACCTCGGGCACCGCCTCCTTGCCGCCGATCGAGCTGGCGAGGATGCTGCTGAACGGCGAGCCCGCCGCGCGCTCGGCCGGCAGCGCGCCGCTGTCCACCAGGTCCTGCGCCAGCGTCTGGTCGCGCGTGACCCGCCGTATCTTGCCGTTGATGAAGTAGTAGCAGCGGCTGTCGCCGACCTGGGTGACGTACATCGCCGGCCACACGACGAGGATCAGCGTGAGCGTCGTCGCCATGCTGCGGAGGCCCTCGCGCGTCGCGGCCTCCGCGCGCACCGCGTCGTGCGCCTGGAGCGCCGCCGCCTTCAGGGCGTCGAAGAACGGCTGCTCCGCGGCGCGCCCCGCCTGGTGGAAACAGCGCATCGTGTCCGAGGCGTACTCGGTGATCGTGGCCACCGCGAGCCGGCTGGCGTCCGCGCCGGCGCCGCTCCCCACCCCATCCGCCACCAGCATCAGCGTCCCCAGGCGCTCCCCGCGCAGCGGGAGCTTGCCGGGATCGGGAAGGCTGGTCCCGTGGACCACCACCTGCTGGTGAACCGTGCTCACCAGGAAGTGGTCCTGGTTCTCCTTGCGCACCTTGCCGGGATGCGTGAGTCCGAAGAGATCCAGCTCGGAATCGCGCGGCTTGGGTCCGGGATCCGACGGGACCGAAGTCGTCGTGAACAGCTGCGCCAGACCCATGGAGCCTCCGGGCGAGGAAACCCTTCCCGCGTGAAGTACTTCCCGTTCCTCCCCTTCTTCCCCTTCCTCCCCTTCCTCCCCTTCCTCCCCTTGTCGTTAGAACCCGACCCGCAGCCCCACAAACGCCGCCGTGATGAACCGGTTGTAGCGCGAGGGGCCGTTCCGGTCCTCGTAGCCCATCACGTAGTGCGTGGCTCCCAGGCGGATCGCAGTCCGGCCGTCCACGTTGTAGCGGACGTAGAACTCCGAGTTCAACGAGCCTTCGTCCGAGCTGCCGCCCTTGAACAGGTTCAGGCGGTCGGGCCGGAACTGCTGAAGGCCCCCTCCGCGTGTGCCGCCGTGCGAGCCGCCGATGAGGTCGAGGTTCAGGCCCGCACCGAAGCGGCGGGTCACCATGACGTCGCCCGTCACCATCAGGTTCAGCGTCTGGACCCGCGGGTCGGCGATCTGTTGCTGGGGAGATCCGCCGCCGTCGATCAGCTCGAAATCGCGCGTATGCGTGAGCATCGCCGAGGAGCGCAGGCCCGCACCAAGCCAGACGCGGCGGTTCGCCAGCCCGACCTGGGCGTGCCACGACATGGACATGGTGTGGGAACCTTCGCGATAGCTCAGGGCGAGGTCGACCGAATGCCCGATGGACGACTGGGCCGCGAGCGGCGCGGCAGCGACCACGGCCAGAGCGAGAACCATCATGGAGCGACGCATCAACCCTCCAGGGCGGTACCGGATGTCGGGTGTGAGACCTGCGGAAGACGCGTCAAGCTACTGTACGGCGACGCCGGGCGCAAAGACGCCCGCCGGGGCCGGACGTAGCCTGCGTCACGGCGCGCCGGGGGGTGGACCACTACCGTGCTGCGTTCCAGTGCAAACCTCCGACCACGGCTGGGCTCGACCCTGGGCCACCGCCCGCCCCTTCGCAAGGCCGACCCCCCGAACGGGGGCCTGGTACCCGATTGTCGGGGCGGCCGACGACCACCGCGTCGTCCTCGAGATCCGGGGCAAGCGCGTCGCCGTGCTGAGGCGCCTCCTCGAGATCCGCCCCGATCGGCCGACCTGGTTCAGTGCCGTCGTGCGGGCGCGCGGGACCGAACACCCCGCCGCCGGCACGCCCCAGGACCTCGGCCGCATCTACGCCGTGTGCCCGGCCTGCGGGGCGCGGGTCCGGGTCAGCCAGGACCAGGTCGGCGCGCTCTGTCCCGACTGTGGCCACCGCGGCGAGATCGCGTGGTGGGACTCGGGCTGACCGGCCCGCGGGCCGGCGGCGCCCGTACCTCGCGCGGCTCGCCGCGCCATGGTCAACTCCTCTCCAGGGCCAGCAGGACACCCGCCATCGCCCGCGTCACGTAGCAGTGCATGCCGCAGGACGTGAAGCCCGCCTCACGGAACAACCGCCGGTAGGTTCCCGCCGATCGGCGCCGGAACTCGTGGTCATCGCCCTCGACGTCGTCGCCGCCGGTGTACGCCTCGAGATAGGCCGGCCCGCGGGCCAGCCGGTGCAGCGTCGCCAGACCGGGGATCAGCTCTTGCGTCGGGACGTAGTGGAGAACATCGCAGCATACCACGAGGTCGAAGCGTCGCGGCAGCCGGAGCGCGTGGAGCGTGCCGAACTCCCCGTGGCGGATGTGGCGCCGGCGGCCGAACCGACCCACCGCGTAGGGGCTGGAGTCCACACCGACGTAGCGCAGACCCGGGCGCAGCCGGGCCAGGATCGGCTGCCACGCTCCCTCGCCGCAGCCGACGTCGAGCACCGAGCGCACCGGGCGCTCGAGCAGCTGCTCGGCGAACCCGAGCACCATACGGATCTTGCGCGCCACGGCGGACCGCGGCCACATCCGCGTGCGCGGATTGCGGTACCAGCGGTCGAAGTAGGCACGGTCGTAGCGCTTGGCGCTCACGCGCCCGCCACGACCCGCAACCGCACCCCGCCCATCCAACGGTCTATGCCGTTGAGCTTGGCGTGATTGGCGCGGCCGGCCAGCGCGTCTCGCCCGGCGTTGGTGATCCGGAGCGTCTGCTCCCAGAAGGCTCTCTCCCCGTCGGCCCACGGCGCCGCGGGCTTGCCGTCGCCGCGCCCGATCAGCGGGACCCGACCCTGCGCCAGCCGCTCCACGTACCACGCGAACGACAAGTCGCCCAGCCACACCGGCTCTTCGCGCTGGTGATGCGCGCGCGGATACAACTTGATCGCCGGCAGCGGCCCCTCGGCCAGCACCTCCAGCACCTGCCGCTCGCTCCGGGCGAGCCCGCCCAAGCCCGGCCGCTCCTCGAGCAGCCGCTTGAAGGCGGGCCCCAGGAACGGCAGCGCCGCCGTGTCGGTGGCGGCGAACAGCGGCAGCGCGTCCTCCTTCTCGGCCGTGAACGCGGCCCAGGCGCGGCCCGCCAGCTCGCGCGGCGCCCCGCCGATGAACTTGCGGCTCTCCCACAGGTCCCGGGCCTCGTCGCGCTCGAGCTGCCCGACGTACTGCGCCGCGGTGATCATGGTGAGGCCGATGTTGCCCGGCGTACCGGCCAGCCGATCGAGCACCTGGATCAGCTGGAGCTGGTCGTAGAGGTCATGCTCGAACCACAGCACCACCTCCTCGAGGCCCGAAAGGTCGGACAGGCGCCGGTCCCGTTCGGTGAGCCCCTTGAAGGCCTCTTCGAAGGAGGCCCAGCCGCGTTCGGCGATGAACCGGGCGCGGGCCTCGGCCAGCGGCCGGGGCGCGATGCCGCCCGGCACCGGGCCGTCGTGCAGCACGTCCTGCCAGGCGAGAATCTGGTGGCCGATCCCCTGCGCCTGGAGATTCTGGACGGCACCGTCGCCGTTGGTGAGGATCAGCCGGCGCGACGTCACTTCCCGCCTTCCACGTACGACTCGTGCAGGTGCACGGGCTTCGCCTTCCGCTTGAGCCGCAGGTTCAGCATCTCGACGAACACCGAGAAGCCCATCGCGAAGTAGGTGTAGCCCTTGGGAATGTGCTGGCCGAAGCCGTCGGCGATCAGGTTCACGCCGATCAGCAGCAGGAAGCTCAGCGCCAGCATCTTCACCGTCGGGTGCCGCTCCACGAAGTCGCTGATCGGACCCGCCCACCACAGCATGAACAACACCGAGATCACCACGGCGGTGACCATGACCGGCACGTGCTGCGCCATGCCGACGGCGGTGATCACCGAGTCGAGCGAGAACACGATGTCGAGCAGCATGATCTGCACGATCACGCCCCGGAAGGTGGCGGTCACGCTCCTGGAGGCGTGGCCTTCCTCGCCCTCGAGCTTCTGGTGGATTTCGTGGGTGCTCTTCGCGATCAGGAACAGGCCGCCGACGATGAGGATCAGGTCACGCCCGGACACCGGGTGCCCGAACGGCTCGAACAGCGGGCGGGTGAGCCGTATGATCCAGGCCAGCGACATCAGCAGGGCGATGCGGGTGAGCATCGCCAGCGCCAGCCCGAGGCGGCGGGCCCTGGGGCGCTGTTTCGCCGGCAGCTTGCCGGCCAGGATGCTGATGAAGATGACGTTGTCGATGCCGAGGACGATCTCCAGCACCGTGAGCGTGAGCAGGGCGATCCAGGCCTGGGGGTCGTTGAGCCATTCCAGCACGGCGGGTCTCCCGGGGGGGGGGGGGGGCCGCCGGGGGGGGGGGGGGGGGGGGGGGGGGGGGGGGGGACAGGGGACGGTGGCGCGTCGGGTCGGGGTGCCGTGACGATAGCACGTCCGCCCCGCGGCCGACAACGCCCCGCCGCGGGCCCGGCGTTTGACGGCAGCGCCACGGTTGCACAGGTTGAGAGAACCGCCTACAGCCGAGGGACCCTCATGCGACCGATCCGCGAAGGCATTCTGGTGGGGCTCGTCGGCGCGTTCGCGCTGGCGGTCTGGTTCCTGATCGTGGACCTGATGTCAGGCCAGCCGTTCCACACACCGGCCGCCCTCGGGGCGGGGTTGTTCCGCGGCGAGCGCGCGGCCCAAGCGGTGGCGCTGCCGGCCAACGCCAGCGCGCTGGTGCTCGGCTACACGGTATTCCACGGCGCCGTGTTCATCATCGCTGGCTTGCTGCTGTCGCACATCACCGCGATGCTGGAGCAGGAGCCGGCCATCTTCCTCGTCGCCTTCTTCGCGCTGTTCGTGTTCTTCGAGTTCGCGTACTTCGTCTACGCGATCGCCTTCGTGCAGCGCGTCATGGGCACGATCAGCGTGCCGTCGCTGCTCGCGGGCAACCTGGTGGCGGGGCTCTCCATGGGGGGCTTCCTGTACTGGCGCCACCCCAACCTGCACTTCAAGTGGGAGCTGAAGCTGAACGCCTGACAGCCGCGCAGGCATCGCAGGGGCAGGTCGCGAACAGGCGCTCCCACGGGTAGATGCCCGTGTCGTGCCCGTCGCTCCAGCTGACGTGCATCGCGTAGGCGCCGACCAGCCGCAGCGCGAGCGCCCGCACGTCGCCCGGGACCCGCGCCGGATCCAGCATCGGCCGGCCGGTCATCTCCTCGACGCAGCCCGCGCACGGACAGGCCAGCCGCAACCCGCGCGCGTCGTACCGCCCCACGTGGCCTGTCTCATCCCACTCGATCTCGATCGCGCGTCCGTCATCCACCCGCCGGATGAGGTACGGGACCGGGATCCTGGCGCTCACCGCGGGACCGCGGCCACGATCCGCAGCGGTCCCCCGCTTCCGCCGCCGATCTTCATCGGCAGGGCGACGACGTAGGCCCCGCTTTCCGGCAGGCCGTCCAGCGCTGCCACGTTCTCGAAGGCCGGCACGTTCGCGTCCATCAGGATCCGGTGGGTGTGAAACGCCGTCGAGGGGCCGTGATCGATGCTGGGCGTGTCGAGCCCTGCCGCGGCCACGTGCCGCTCCCGCACCAGCCACCGCGCCGCCGCCGAGTCGAGCCCCGGGAAGTGCAGCCGGCTGGTGGCGGCCGCGCCGGTGTCGGCCGTGCCGAGGTACCGGGCGCGATCGGGCCAGCGGGCCGCCCACCCCGTGCGCAGCAGCACGATCGCGCTGTCGGGCATCCGCCCGTGGGCGCGCTCCCACCGCTCGAAATCCGCCACCGTCACGAGGTAGTCGGCGTTCTCCGCGGCCGAATCGCGGACATCCACCACCACCGCGGGGCCGATCAGCCGTTCGAGCGGGAGCGCGTCGGCGCTGAGCCGCCCCTCGGCAAAGTGCACCGGCGCGTCGAGATGGGTGCCGCCGTGCTCATCGGCGCGGAACCCGTACGCGGAGTAGTAGAAGCCGCCGGGCGTGCGCCCCGCGAACACCGTGTCCAGGCGAAACCGGCGCGCCGTGGGCCAGTAGATGCTCGAGGCGTCGAACGGATGCGTGAGGTCCACCCACGCGACGCCGCCCCCCGCCCCGAACACCTGCCGGGCCGCCTCGGCGTTGCCGGGTGCGCGCTGGCAGGCGACGACCGTCGCGGCGAGCAGGAGCGGCACGAGACGCGGCATGGTCACCTCCGGAGGATGGGCTCGAGCACCCGCCACACGGTGTCCGCGATCAGCTCGTGACCGCGCGCCGTCGGGTGAATGCCGTCGTCCTGGTTGAGCCCGTCGTCGCCCGCGACGCCCGCGAGCAGAAACGGCACCAGCGCCAGCCGCTCGCGCGTGGCGACGGCGGGGAACAGGTCGCGGAACTGCCGCGTGAATCGCGGGCCGAGGTTGGGCGGCGCCTCCATGCCCGCGAGCACGATCGCGATGGTGGGGTCCCGGGCGCGAATGCGCCGGACAATCTGCTCGAGGTTGGCCCGGGTGGAGTTGGGGTCGATCCCGCGCAATCCGTCGTTGGCTCCCGTCTCCAGCACGACCACGCGCACCGAGTCCGTGAGGACCGACTCGAGCCGGCGCAGGGCGCCCGCCGATGTTTCGCCCGACACGCCGGCGTTGATCACGCGCCACGTCATCCGGAGGCTGTCGAGCCGCCGCTGGATGACCGCCGGAAACGCGGCGTGCGGATCAACGCCCAGCCCCGCGGTCAGGCTGGTACCGATGAACAGGATCGCCGGGCGGGTATCGGGGCCGGCCGTCGCCCCCGCCCCGCCGCCCGGTTCGGATCGGGCATCGGCTTGGCGTTCCCCTGCACCTCCCGCCCCGCCGCACCCCGTGACCACGGTGACCAGAAACGCCGGGACCCACCGGACCGTACTAGGTATCATTCGAGCCACTATGTTGATCGCTAGGAACCTCACGAAGGTCTATCAGAGCGGCGGACGGCCGCTGACCGTGCTCAAGGAAGTTAGCCTCGAAGTCGAGGCCGGCGGATTCCTTGCCGTGGTCGGCCCTTCGGGTTGCGGGAAGACCACGCTGCTCGGCCTGCTGGCCGGCCTCGACGTCCCGACCACGGGTGCCGTCCTGCTCGACGACCACGACCTCACCACGATGGGCGAGGACGCCCGCGCTCGCCTGCGCGCCGAGAAGGTCGGCTTCGTGTTCCAGACCTTCCAGCTGATCCCCACGCTCACCGCGCAGGAGAACGTGCAGGTGCCGCTCGAGCTCGGCGCCAACGGCAATGCGCGCGAGGCCGTCCTGCGCGCCCGCGAGCTGCTGGCGCGGGTCGGGCTGGAGGGCCGCGAGCACCACTACCCGGCCCAGCTGTCGGGCGGCGAGCAGCAGCGGGTGGCGATCGCGCGCGCCTTCGCCAACGAGCCGAAGATCCTGTTCGCCGACGAGCCCACGGGCAACCTCGACGCCGCTACCGGCCAGCGCGTCATCGAGCTGCTGACCCAGCTGAACCGGGAGCTCGGGACGACCCTCGTGCTGGTGACCCACGACGCGGGCCTCGCAGGGCTGGCGAAGACCGTCCTGCGGCTGCGCGACGGGATGGCGGTGTGACCCGCACGCGGTTCATCCTCGCGATGGCCTGGCGCGAGACGCGGGCGTCGCGTCGCAAGCTCCTGCTGTTCGCCTCGGCCATCTCGATCGGCGTCGCGGCCCTGGTGGCCATCAGCTCGTTCACGGCCAACCTCGAGACCGCGCTGCGCCGCGAGGCGCGCATGCTCCTGGGCGCCGACCTGGTGCTCGGCAGCAGCCGGCCGTTCACCCGCGCCCTCGAGGCGGTGCTCGATTCCGCGGTCCGCGCGGGCGTGCCGGTCACCCGCCGCACCACGCTGTCGTCCATGGCGTACGTGGACCGCGTGCCGGACCGCACCCGGCTCGCCGAGGTGCGCGCGGTCGGACCCGAGTTCCCCTTCTACGGCGAGGTCGTCACGTCGCCCGCGAGCCGATGGGGGTCGCTGGCCACCGAGCGCGTGGCGATCGTGGACACCAGCCTGCTGGTGACGCTGGGGGCGCGGATCGGCGACACGCTGGAGCTGGGCGAGGGCCGCTTCGTCATCGCCGCCACGGTCGCGGACGTCCCGGGGCACCTCACCGGCGGCGTGAACGCGTTCGGCGCGCAGGTGTACGTCCCGCACCGATACCTGGCCGACATGCGGGTGCTGGGTTTCGGCGCCCGCGTGCGGTACCAGGCGCTCCTCAAGTTCCCCACGGCCCGGGACGCGCGGCGCTTCGAGAGCCGCCATCTGCGGCTGTTTCGCGCCGACCGCGTGAGCAGCGAGACCGCTCAGGACGCGGAAGCCGATCTCAGCCAGGCGCTCTCGAACATGGAGGACTTCCTCCAGTTCGTCGGGTTCATCGCGCTGCTCCTGGGCGGGATCGGCGTGGCGAGCGGCATCAGCGCGTTCCTGGCGGGCAAGCTCGAGACCGTCGCGGTGCTGCGCTGCCTGGGCGCGCGGCGGCCCCTGGTCTTCGCCATCTACCTCGTCCAGGCCGTCGCCCTCGGGCTGATCGCCGCCGCCGCGGGCGCCGCGCTTGGCGTGGGGCTGCAGTTCCTCCTGCCCCAAGTGCTCGAGGGCGTCCTGCCCGTCACCGTCCAGGTGCGCCTCGCGCCTAACGTCCTGCTGGCCGGACTCGGCATCGGCGTGGCGGTCTCGGTGCTGTTCGCGCTGCGGCCGTTGCTCGAGGTGCGGCTGGTGTCGCCGCTCCAGGCCATCCGGAAGGACTACGAGACGTCGGCCGTGCCCGTGCCCCGGGACCCGTGGCGCCTCGCGGCCTTCGGATTGTTGGCGGTGGGCGTCTTCGCGCTCGCCATGAGCCGCGACGACAACCCGCGCATCGGCCTCGGGTTCGCCGCATCCATCGCGCTCGCGGTCACGGTGCTCACGCTCGCGGCCCGCCTCGCCGTCTGGCTCGCGCGCCGCCTGACCACGCGGGCAGCGCTGCGCGGCGCCTGGCCTTACGTGGTGCGCCAGGGGGTGGCCAACCTGCACCGGCCCCGCAACCAGACCCGCGCGGTCGTCACCGCGCTCGGCTTCGGCGTCGGCATGCTGGCCACGCTGTACCTCGTGCAGGCCAACTTCCTGAGCCAGATCCTGCGCAACACCGTGGCGACCCAGGGCCGGCCCAACCTGGTGTTCGTGGACGTGCAGACCGATCAGGTGAGGCTGCTCGACTCGCTGATCACGGCGAGCAGCAGCCAGCGGGCACAGATGGTCCCGATGGTCCCGATGCGCATCTACGCCATCAACGGAAGGAGCCGCGACGAGCTGCTCAATGACACCACCACCCCCGCCGATCGCCGGCCCGCCACGTGGACGCTGCGCCGCGAGTACCGCTCGACGTTCCGGGACACCCTGGTCCACACCGAGACGCTGACCGAGGGCCGGATGTGGCGCGGCGAGGGCGAGGCGATGCGGCCGACGGGGACGCCGGAGCCCGCGGGCCGGGGTCGGCCGCCGGCCGGGCGCGCCGCCGCTGCCACCGACACGGTCGCGCTCTACCCGGTGTCGCTCTCGACCGACGTCGCGACCGATCTCAAGGTCGGCATCGGCGACCGCATCACCTGGAGCGTCGGGGGCGAGCCGGTCCGCACTCGCGTGGTCGCGTTGCGGGAGGTGGACTGGGCCCGCTTCGAGCCCAACTTCTTCGCGGTGTTCTCCACCGCCTCGTTGCGCCGCGCCACCGCGACCTGGGTCGTCATGACCCGCCACGACGACGCCGGCGTGCGCGCCCGGCTCCAACGAGCCGCCGCCGAGCGGCTGGCAAATGTCATCGCGTTCGACGTAGCCACGGTGCAGCGGACCGTTGAGCGCATCCTCGGGCGCATCGCCATCGCGGTGCGGTTCATGGCCGGGCTCAGCCTCGCGACGGGCACGCTCGTCCTGCTGGGTGCCGTGGCCGCGGGCCGCTCGCAGCGCATTCGCGAAGGCGCCCTGCTCAAGGCCCTGGGTGCCACCCGGCGCCAACTGTCGCGGATCCTGCTGTCCGAGTACCTCGCGCTGGGCGGCCTCGCGGCGCTGGTCGGCATCGGACTCGCCGCGCTGGGCGGCTGGGCGTTCACGAAATGGGTGATGGAATTGCCGTTCGTGCTGCCCGTGGCGCCGCTCGGCGTCGTGCTCCTGCTGACGGCGGCGCTGGTGGCGGCGGTGGGTCTCACCGCGAGCCGCGAAGTGTTCCGGCGCACGGCCATGGAGGTGCTGCGGGACGTCTAGCCAGTCGGTTTGGGACGTTCGAACGGCGCGATGTGGGCCCACTCGGCGGCGTCCGACCGCGCCACGACGGCCACCACCGGCTCGGTGTCGCTGACGTTGAAGACTTCATGCGGCACGCCCGGCTCGATGAAGACGAAATCGCCGGGGCTCCACGGACCGTTCGAGCCGCGGCCCGTACTCGTGGCGGACCCGCCCTTCCAGGATGTACAGCATCACCTCGAAGCCCATGTGCACGTGGGCCGCCGCCACGCCCCCGGGCGGGATGGTGGCGACGTTCATGGACAGGTGGCGCGCGCCCACGTTGGCCGCGGCCATGCCCGCCTTGTAGTGGATGCCGTTCCAGTCGCGGCAGTCGGGGCTTTGGCGGATGACGTGCAGGCCGTCCAGGTGCTCGACGATCGGCTGAGCCCCTAACGCTTCGGGCATCACCCGTCGCCGAGCCCGGGAAACCGGTAAAAGAGCTGCCCCTGGTCGTCCGAATCCAGCTCGATGAACCCGTTCACCGCCATCTCGTCCAGCTGTTTCTTGACGTCCTTGAAGCTGCGGCCGGTGGCGCTCACCGCCTCGGCGACCGTCAGCCGGCCGCCCTGCCGCTCTGCCAACTGCACCAGCGCCACCTGGAACTCTTCGCTGGTGCGAGGCGCGCGACGCCCTGCGGCGAGGGCGCCGGCCACGCCCGCGCCCGCCAGCGCGCGGGCCTCCATGCCTTCGATGAGGAACCGGTTGTTCGCGTCCCGCACCATGCCCGGGATCAGGAACAGGTCGATGAACTGGCCGAAGCCGAACAGGCCGATGGTGAACAGGTACAACAGGCCGGTGCCGATCTTCCCGGCATACAAGCGCTGAAGGCCACACACTCCGAAGATGCATGCGGCCCACAGGATATAGGCGATGCCTTTTTCTTTCACGCGGCAAAGATAGTCAAAGGTCGACCGTCAACCGTCGAACGCGTACCCACTCGTTCGACGTCCGACGTTCGACGTTGGACGATCTCTGTCAGCTCTCCGAGGGGCGCTCCGTCATCTTGTTCAGGATCTTGAAGCCGAGCCAGACCAGGAACGCGATCAGCGCGACCTTGAACACCAGCGCGAGGACGCCCGTCAGGACTCCGACGATCGGCAAAACGAGCATCCACAGGAACTTGGCCAGCACGACGCCCACGATCCCGGCGGCGGCCAGCGTGGCAACGGGCTTCATCACAGCGCCTGCCCTCCCCTGAAGGTGACGGCTTTCGACGCACGGCCCTACGCGGGAACCCCCGAAAAGGTGTCACGTTACGGGGTGGGGGTGGCGCCCACCGGGGTCACTCCGGCGTCCGTGGCCGGCCCGGCCGGGAGCCGCTCCTCGATGAAGCGGGTCAGCAGCTCTCGCAGGTGCCGGGTGGTGCTCCCGCCCGCGATACCGTGGTTGCGGTTGGGATAGCTCATCAGCTGGAACGGCCGGTTCGCCGCGACCAGCGCGTTGACCATCGCCTCGGTGTTCTGGTAGTGGACGTTGTCGTCGCCCGTGCCGTGGACAATCAGCAGGTTGCCGCGCAGGTTGCCGGCGTACGTGATGGGCGAGCCGCGGTCGTAGCCGGCGGTGTTGTCCCGCGGCAGGCCGTTGTAGCGCTCGGTGTAGATCGTGTCGTAGTACTTCCAGTGCGTCACCGGTGCCACCGCGATCGCGGTCCGGTACACGTCGGGGTGCTGCAGGATCGCGTTGAGGCTCATGAAGCCGCCGTAGCTCCAGCCCCAGATGCCCATCCGCGTCGAGTCCACGAACGGCCAGCGGCCGATGGCCCGGGCTGCCGCGGCCTGGTCGCGCGTCTCGACCACGCCGAGCTGGCCGTAGATGATCTTCCGGAACGCCGAGCCCCGCGCGCCCGTCCCGCGATTGTCCACGCTCGCGACGATGTAGCCGCGCTGCGCAAGCATCTGGTGCCACAGGTACGTGCTGCCGCCCCAGCTGTCGAGCACGGTCTGCGAGCCGGGGCCGCCGTACACGTAGAACCACACCGGGTAGCGCCGGCCCGGCTCGACGTCCGGCGGCCGGATCATCCAGCCGTTGAGTCGCACGCCCTCGCCGACGTCCACCTGGAAGAACTCGCGGGCCCCCGTTCGCACCGCGGCCACGCGCCCGCGCAGCTGGGTGTTCTCCACCAGGGTGCGCAGGCGCCGGTGACTCGGCAGCTCCACCAGGTCCACCACGGGGGGCACGCCGAACCGCGAGTACGTGTGGATCGCGTAGCGGAGGCCCGGCGCGACCTGGTAGCTGTGCGACCCGCTGTCCGCCGCCGGGGAGAGCCGCTGCGGAGCACCGGTGCCGTCGAGGCGGGCGCGCCAGAGGTAGCGCTGCGTGGGGTTGTCCGGGGAGGCGATGTAGTAGACCCAGCCACCCTCCTCATCGAGCCCCGTGAACCCGAGCACGTCCACGCCATCGGGCGTGAGGGCGCGCGGCGCGCGGCCGTCGACCGGCACCAGCCACTCCTGGGTCGCGCCGCCGCGTTCGCTCTCCCACAGCACGGCGCGGGCGTCACGCGTCACGCGCCACCCGTCGAATACGTCCACCCAGGCGCGCTCGTCGCGATCCGTGAACAGCGGCCGCACCGCGCCCGTGGCAGGATCGGCGACCATGACCCGGAGCGTGTTCTGCAACCGGTTCAGGTGCTGGACCAGCAGCATCCCCGAGAGGGCGCCGCGACCCGGCGGCACCCACTCCATGCGCGCCAGGTACGTATTCCGCGCGTCGCCCACGAACGTCATCCACCGCGTCGGGCCGCCGGCGGCGCCGACCACCCCGACCCGCCACGCCGAGTTGGTCTCGCCCGCCTTGGGGTACTGCACGGGCGCCACGAAGCTGTACAGCGAGTCGGTCGAGTTGATCATCGCGAAATCGCGCACGCCGGCGATGTCGAACTGCCAGTACGCGATGGTCCGGCCGTCGGGGCTCCAGCGCCACCCGTCGTGCAGGCCGAACTCCTCCTCGTAGACCCAGTCGAACGACCCGTTGACGCGGGTCCGGCTGCCGTCGCGCGTGACCTGCGTGACGCGGCCGGTCGTGAGATCCTCGACGTACAGGTTGTACTGCCGCACGTAGCCGACGCGTCCGCCGTCCGGCGAGAACTTGGCGAACATGAGGCTCGAGGCCGGCGCCGCCGGCCCGCCGAGCTTGCGCAGGCGCCCGGTCTGCCGGTCGAGGACCCAGTAGTCGCCGCGGTCGTTGGTGCGCCAGACCGGCTGGGAGTTCGTGAACACCAGCAGCTTGGTGAGGTCGTCGGTCCAGGCATAGTTCTCGATGGTGAGCGGCACCGTGTCGCCGCGCGGGGTGAGGTCGCGCGCCGTCACCAGCACTTCGCGCTCCCCGGTGGCGGCGTCGTAGCGCACGATCTCCCGGCCGCGGCCGCCCCCCCCCGTCCCCGTCACGCGCTCGAGCGTGACGTAGGCCGTGCCGCCGGGCAGCCACCGGGCCGGCCCGAACGGTTGGCTCGAGAACTCGCCGCCTCCAGCGCCGCCGCCGTAGATGCGCTCGATCGTGAGCCGGGACGAGTCCGCCGGGGCCTGGGCCTGCTGCGCCGCGAGCGGGACGGCGACCGACGAGAGGCCGAGTGCCAGGGCCAGGAACGCGGGGCGGGCGGCGCGCTGGCAGAGCGCGGCCGCGCCTGAAACGAAGTGAAGATTCATTCCGGGTTTCCTCATTTCGAGTTCCGAAACATATCGCGATTCTCTTGCCCCGTGCGAGCGCGGTCGGTATCGTCCGCCGGTCGCGGCTCCGGCGCGGCGGTCCCATCACCATCGGCTCTCAGGGAGTCTCGGTGCTCATATCGGCCCTCAGGGAAGCGGCACTCGGCGAGCGCCGCGTCGCGCTGGTGCCCGAATCGTGCAAGAAGCTGATTCAGGCCGGCTACGCCGTGGCGATCGAAACCGGGGCCGGCGTGGCGGCGCACCTTCCCGACGATGCGTACCGCGACGTCGGGGTCACCGTCGAAGCCGACTCCGCCGCGCTCCTGGGGAAGGCCGATCTGGTGTTGCGCGTCAACGCCCCGTCGACCGGCGGCACCGCGGGGCGCAACGAGGTGGACGGGATGCGCCCCGGCACGATCCTGCTGGGGTCGCTCATGCCGCTCCGGAACCTCGAGGCGGTGCGCGCCCTGGCCGCCCGCGGCGTCACCGCGTTCTCGACCGACGCGATCCCCCGCATCACGCGCGCCCAGGCGATGGACACGCTGTCGTCGATGGCCAGTATCGCCGGCTATCGCGGCGTGCTGCTCGCGGCGCAGGAGCTGCCGAAGTACTTCCCCATGCTCATGACCGCGGCCGGCATGGTTCCTCCGGCCAGGGTGTTCGTCGTCGGCGCGGCCGTCGCGGGACTCCAGGCCATCGCCACGGCCCGGCGGCTGGGGGCGAACGTGACCGCGACCGACGTGCGTCCGGAGGTGAAGGAGCAGATCGAGAGCGTCGGCGGCAAGTATGTCGGCATCGAGCTCGCGGAGAACGCGGTTGCCGGCGGCGGGTACGCCCGGGAGCTCTCCGAGGAGGACCAGGCGCGCCAGCGCGAGCTGCTCGCCGAGCAATGCGCCGCCGTGGATGTCGTGATCACCACGGCCCTGATCGGCGGGGTGTTCGCGCCGAAGCTCATCACCCGCGCGATGGTGGAGCGGATGAAGCCGGGCGCGGTCCTCGTGGACCTCGCGGCCGACGGCGGCTGCAACTGCGAGCTGTCGCGGCCCGGCGAGACCGTCGTCTTCCAGGGCGTCACCATTCTCGCGCCGCTCAACGTGCCCTCCGGCATGCCGACCCACGCGAGCACACTGTTTTCGCGGAACCTCACGGCGTTCGTGCAGGCATTCACCCGGGACCAGGCCTTCCAGCTCGACCTGGCGGACGACATTCAGCAGGGCGCCCTCATCACCCACGAGGGACAGGTGGTGCAAGCCCGCACCAGGGACGCGCTCGCCAGGACGTGAGCGCAAGGAGGCGCTGAGCGATGCATCCGGAGCAGCCGTTCGACTATTGGTCGATGGTGTTCGTGTTCGTGCTGGCGACGTTCATCGGCATCGGCGTGATCCGACGAGTCTCGCGCCTGCTGCACACGCCGCTGATGTCGCTGACCAACGCGATCTCGGCGATCGCCGTGGTCGGCGCCATCATCGTGGCCGGGTCCGACTACCCGGGCGGGATCAGGATCATGGGCATCGTGGCCCTGGTCGCCTCGATGACCAACATCGTGAGCGGATTCCTGATCACCGACCGGATGCTCAAGATGTTCAAGACGCCGCGTAAGGGAGAGCGGGAATGACCGTCTCGCTCGTGCAGCTGGTGTACCTCGTCGCGACCGTGCTGTTCGTCTTCTCCCTCCACTGGATGAACGACCCCCGGACCGCCCGCCGGGCCGTGTTCGCGGGGGTGGCGGGCATGGCGCTGGCGGTCCTCGCCACCTGGGCGCAGCCGTTCGTCGAGCACCACGGCTGGATCATCCTCGCCATCATCGCCGGCTTCGCGATCGGCATCCCGCTCTCCAGGGTCCCCCTCACCGCCGTGCCGCAGCGGACCGCGCTGTCGCATGCCTTCGGCGGCCTGGCCGCCGGGCTGGTCGGGACGGCGAAGTACTACCTGTGGTACGGCGAGGGGCAGGAGAACCTCACCACGTTCCGCATGACGGCGATCGTGGCCGAGATCATCCTCGGGTTCCTGACCTTCACCGGCAGCCTCATGGCTGCGGGGAAGCTCCAGGAGATCCGGTGGATCCCGCAGCGGCCGGTGACCTATCGCGGCCAGAACGTGATGAACATCGGGTTGCTCGCGCTGGCCGCGGTGATCGGGATCGCGCTGATCGCGAACCCGACCGCGCCGTGGGCGCCGAAGCTGTTCCCGGTCGTCATCGCCCTGGCGCTGCTGTTCGGCGTGCTCCTGATCATCCCGATCGGCGGCGCGGACATGCCCACCGTGATCTCGATTCTCAACGCCTACGCGGGCCTGTCGGCGGTCGCGATGGGCTTCGTGCTCGACAACAAGCTGCTGATCACGGCCGGCGCGCTCGACGGCTCGAGCGGCCTCATCCTCTCGATCATCATGTGCCGCGCCATGAACCGGTCGTTCACCAACGTGCTGTTCGGCGCGTTCGGTCAGGTGCAGCAGGCGGCACGGCTGGGCGAAGGCAAGGTGTACAAGGCGGAGACGATCGAAGGAGCCGCGCAGGTGCTCGAGCAGGCCAACCTGGTCGTGATCGTTCCGGGCTACGGCATGGCCGTGGCCCAGGCGCAGCACAAGGTTCGCGAGCTGTACGACCAGCTCAAGAAACGCGGCGTCACGGTCAAGTTCGCCATCCACCCCGTCGCCGGGCGCATGCCCGGGCACATGAACGTGCTGCTCGCCGAGGCGGACATCCCGTACGGCGACCTGGTCGAGATGAGCGAGATCAACCCCGACATGCCGCAGTGCGACGTCGCGCTGGTCGTCGGCGCCAACGACGTGGTGAACCCGGTGGCGCGCACCGACACGACCAGCCCCATCTACGGCATGCCCATCGTCGACGCCGACAAGGCCAGAACGGTCTTCGCCATCAAGCGCAGCAAGAACCCGGGGTTCGCGGGGATCGACAACGAGCTGTACTTCCTCGACAAGACCTGGATGCTGTTCGGCGACGCCAAGAAGGTCATGGGCGACCTCGTCAAGCAGCTCGGCGACGCGAAGGGCATGCACTAGGCGGCCGCCGGCCGGCCGTCACGGCCTCCACGACGCCGCCGAGGCGAGCAGCGATTCGACCTCGTCCTCCGCGACCGGCGCGGAGAACAGGAACCCCTGCACGTGCGCGCAACCCAGCGCGCGCAGCTGCGCCAGCTGCTCCGGCGTCTCGACGCCCTCGGCGATGACGTCGATGCCGAGATTGCGCGCCAGGGTCACGATGGTCCGCACGATCTCGCTGTTCTCACCGCGGGCGCCCATCGCGCTCACGAACGAGCGGTCGATCTTGAGGGTGTCGATCTGGAACCGGTGGAGGTAGCTCAGCGACGAGTAGCCCGTGCCGAAGTCGTCCATGTAGAGTTGCACGTTCAACTCGTGCAGCCGGCTCAGCATCTGGACCATCTGCTCGGCGTTGCCGACGATCACGCTCTCGGTGATCTCCAGCCGCAGCGCGGAGGGGTCGAGACCGGTGGTGGCGAGCGCATCCGCCACGTCGGCGACCAGCTCCGGCTGCACCAGTTGTTTGACCGACAGATTCACGCTGATGCTGAGGTCGGCCCAAGGCCCGCCGCGCTGGCGCCAAGCCGCCGCCTGCCGGCACGACTCCCACAGCACCCAGCGCCCCAGCGGGACAATCAGCCCGGTTTCCTCGGCCACGGGGATGAACTCCGCGGGGAGAACCAGGCCGTTGTCCGGCCGCTGCCATCGCAGCAGCGCTTCGAAGCCGTAGACCCGGTTCGAGAGGATCGAGACGATCGGCTGGTAGTGAAGCAGGAACTCGCCGCGGTCGAGCGCGCGGCGCAGGTCGGTCTCCAGCTGCATCTTCGCCACCGCGTGCTGGTGCATCTCGGTGTGGTACACCTCGTGTCGCGCGCCGCCCTGTTCCTTGGCCCGGTACATGGCGAGGTCCGCGTCGCGCAGGAAATCCTCGGGGCGGTCGTAGCCGCCGGCCGACAGCGCGATGCCGACGCTGGCGCTGGCGAACACCTCCTGCGCGCCGAGGATGAACGGCTGGCGCAACTCGTTCTGGATGCGGTCGGCGACGCGGATCGCGTCGCTCACGTCGCGGATGTCGTCGAGGAAGATGCCGAACTCGTCGCCGCCCAGGCGCGCCACCGTGTCGCCCGGCCGGACGCACCGCTCGAGCCGCCGCGCCACCGCGCGCAGCAGCTGGTCGCCGGTGGCGTGCCCCAGGCTCTCGTTCACCACCATGAACCGGTCCACGTCGAGCACCAGCACGGCGTACGCGTAGTCGTCGCGCCGCTTGCCCCGGCCGATGGACCGCGCCACGAGGTCGCGGAACAGCGCGCGGTTGGCCAGTCCGGTGAGCTCGTCGCGGATCGCCAGGTGCAGCAGCTGGTCCTCGGCCGCCTTGCGCTCGGTGATGTCGCGGTAGATGCCGTAGGCCGCGATCTGCCCCGTCTTCCCCATCACCGGCGTGCCCATCAGCCACACATCCACCATCGTGCCGTCCTTGCGGCGGCGCTGGGTCTCGACGCTGATGGTCTCGCCCTTGGTGACGCGGTGGGTAAAGCTGAGCGCTTCCTCGCCGAGGTGCGTCGGCGCGATCAGGTCGTTGATCCGGCGCCCGGCGGCCTCGTCGGGCGTGTAGCCGAACAGCCGCGTGAATTCCTCGTTGATGCGCTGCACGCGGTCCTCGACGTCCACCAGCGCGATCGCTTCGGGGGCGTGCTGGACCAGCTGATCGAGGTGCGCCCGCTCGCGCTCCAGCGCCTCGCCCAGCCGGCGGTGGTCGCGCACGCGCCACGCCAGCACCAGGCACCCGGCCGAGGCGGCCAGGGCGATCGCCGCGAGAATCAGGGTGGGGCTCACGCGGCGGGGGGGGAGGGGGGGGACGGCCTGGCACCGCGCCCCGGCAGGGCGCGGACGCGCGGGACGGCGAGCCGCTCGACGGTTCGTCGCTGGCGCATCACAACCTCGGTTTGCACGGAACCGGAAGGGAACGACCTTGCCCGAACCCGGCTACGGTAGGAGGAAGGGCCGCGCCGGGCAAGAGTCGATTGCACTTTATGATACAAAGTACTTGACGGACCGGGCCCCCAGCCCTAGGTTTGCGGGCGTGGCCGCCCCGTCGTTGCGCCCTCAAGAACCCCCGGCCCCGGACCTCTCCGCCCGGGCGATGGACAACCTGCGCTACATCCGGGAGACGATGGAGAGCGCCGGCCGCTTCACCGCCGTGCCGGGCTGGGGCGGTGTGGCGATGGGGCTCACCGCGCTGCTGGCCGGCGCGCTGGCCGCGCGCCAGCCGACCAGCCGCGCGTGGCTGGCGGTGTGGCTGCTCGAGGCCTGCGTGGGCGGGGGCATCGCGGCCGCCACGATGGCCCACAAGGCCCGCACGGGGGGCACCAGCCTGCTCTCGGCCTCCACGCGGAAGTTCGCCCTCGCCTTCACGCCCCCGGTGCTGGTCGGGGCGGCGCTCACCGCCGCGCTCTCGATCTACGACCTGCACGTGCTCTACGCGCCCACCTGGCTGCTGTGCTACGGAGCCGCGGTGGTGGCGAGCGGCGTGCAGTCGGTGCGCGTCGTCCCGGTCATGGGCTCGTGCTTCTTCGTCGCCGGCCTGCTGGCGCTCGCCTTCCCCGCCTGGCGCGACGGATGGCTCGCGCTCGGCTTCGGGGTGTGCCACGTCGGGTTCGGGCTCGTGATCGCGCGGAGGCACGGTGGCTAAGGGCGGCGCGGCTCCCAACGAGCGGCCGGGCCGCCCCCCCGACCCGCGGGGTGGGGGCCTGAAGGCCGAGCGAGGCAAGGGCGCCGCCCAGGCGTCGCTCGCCCTCGACCGGCTGATCCACGAGCGGCTACGCCTCGGCATTCTCTCGGCGCTGGCCGTCAACGAGGCGCTCAGCTTCAACGACCTGAAGCGCCTGATGAAGGCGACCGACGGCAACCTCAGCGTCCACGCGCGCAAGCTCGAGGACGCCCAGTACGTCATGTGCACCAAGTCGTTCGACGGCCGGCTCCCGAAGACGGAGTACCGGATTACCGCAACCGGACGGAGGGCCTTGGAGCGGTATTTGGACCACATGGAGGCGCTGATTCGGTCGACGCGGGAGAAGTAGCGAGTAGCGAATCGCGAGTAGTGAGCAGCGAGTGGCGGGGCGTGCAGCCCCCTTCTTTTCGGGAGTTAGCTTTGTGATACAAAGTACTCTCCATGTCGCGATCATCATGGACGGCAACGGTCGCTGGGCCAGCCGCCGCGGCCGGAGCCGGACCGTGGGCCACCGCCGCGGGGCCGAGGCGGTGCGGCGCGCCGTGGAGGCGGCCCCCGGCCTCGGCATCCGGACGCTGACCCTCTACGCCTTCTCCGGCGACAACTGGGGCCGGCCGGCCCCCGAAGTCGCCTTCCTGATGCGCCTGTTCCTGCGCTACCTGTGCGCCGAGACCGCGGCCCTGGCCGAGCGCGGTGTCCGGCTCTCCGTCATCGGCCGGCGCGACCGGCTGCCGGGCGGGCTGCTCCGGCAGATCGCGGCGAGCGAGGCGCTGACGGCGGCCGGGCCGGGCCTCCACCTGCGCCTCGCGATCGACTACTCGGCGCGCGATGCCATCGTCGGCGCCGCCCAGCGGGCGGTGGCCGCGGGCGTCGGGATCAATCGCGCCACGTTCGCGCGGCTGCTCGGCGAGGCCACCCACGGCCGCGAGAGCGCGCCCGACGTGGACTTGCTGGTGCGCACCGGCGGCGAGCTCAGGCTCTCGGACTTCCTGCTGTGGGAGTGCGCCTATGCCGAGCTCGCGTTCAGCCCCAAGACCTGGCCCGATTGGACGGCGGACGACCTCGCGGCGGCCGTTGCCGACTACACGACCCGCGAGCGCCGGTTCGGCCAGCTGCCGGCGGCGAGCTGAGGAGGAGACGTCCAATGAACGTGCTGCTGCTGGGAGGCGTGGTGTTCGCGATGGCGGCCCTCGGCGGGCTCGCGCTGCTGGCGCTGGTGGGGCGGCGGCTGGTGCGTGCCGCCTTGTACGCGACCGCCGCCGCCGCGGTCGGCGCCGCGTACGGCGCCGCGCTGCTGGCCACGTCGCTGCTCAGCAAGGACCGCCTGCTGGCCGCGGGCGAGACCAAGCGATTCTGCGGGTTCTACCTCGACTGCCATCTCGGGGTGAGCGTCGAGCGGGTCGAGCTGGTCCCCGAGATCGGCGGCGTCCGCGCGAGCGGCGCGTTCCACGTGCTGACCCTGCGCATCTCGAGCAACGCCGTGCGCGCCACGCTGCGCCCGGGGCGCCTGCACCTCCTGCTGCTGGACGCCGAGGGACGTGAGATCGAGCGGGCCCCCGCCGCGGAATCCGCGCTGGCGCGCACGCGGGGCGAAGCCGACCAGCCGCTGGAACGGGGCGTCGTCGCCGGCGGGAGCTACACGGTCACGGTGGTGTTCGACGTGAGCGCGGCCTCCGCGGCGTCCCCCCCCCCCCCCCCCCCCCGGCCCCGGGGGCGGGGAGGCCCCGGCCCCC
>Ga0247727_10004669_pt1 | contig 28815 bp, 24 predicted proteins | sample WisWelCaveWW1625_FD_202498 | JGI IMG/M metagenome (GOLD analysis project Ga0247727, IMG submission 202498) | Biofilm microbial communities from Wishing Well Cave, Virginia, United States - WW16-25 | ecosystem: Environmental > Aquatic > Deep subsurface > Groundwater > Cave microbial mat | place...
TGTCATTTACGCAACCATTCTTGTCTCGCTGGAGAAAATCCCCGTTGCATTTTGGTAATGATCGGTCTATACAAGCAACCCATGAACGCCGAGCAAATGGAAGAGATAAAACGTCATTTTGGTGTTGTGGCCGAATCGCTGAGGAGCGACATCCGCCAGATTGCGGAAGGTCACGCCACTATTCGACATGAATTGCAAGAACACCGTGGGGAGATTCGTGATGAGTTCAAAGAAATGCGGGCACTTCTGAGGCTCTCATTTTCCCAGCTCGACCAGCGCATCCACACCCTCGAAACGGACATCTCCGCCTTGAAAACCCGCATGGACCGCCTCGAAACCAGCCAGGCCTAATTCCCGCAGCGCGCCGTCGTAAAACAAAGACTCCGACTCCGTTGCTTCTTCGACCCTTAAGGGGCCGAGTTTCTGTGTAATAGCACCTACTTCTTTTTTGGCAACCTTTCATGCCGATTTGTGACTTCGGAGGTACCAATTTCCGTACTTCTGCCGCTCAGGCGGGAACAGTCATTCGGCAATTTCTGGCATCTAATGCCCAAGCACCTGGATTATCGTGGGTATTAGCCGCACCGGATCGTATTGCATTATGGCACGGGGATTGCGCATTTGCAGGAGGAGAAAGTGGGTACCGAGACCGTGGCGAGAAGTACAAAGGATTACTTATGACGACGCTGATGATCATGCGCCCAGGAATGATGGCGGTGCTGTTTTCTCTTAATGTTTCCGGGCTGCCCGGCTGTGGCCCGGCTGCATCCGACCACGCGCCGAACTCGGAGTTCCACGGTAGCCTGGGTGCGTCAGCCAAGTCTCAACCCGTCTCACAGGACACTTCGGTACCACGCTACAATCCATTCACTCCAGCCGCGAGCGGCGCGCCTCCCGCGTCGTACCCCCCGCCGACAGCACCGAAAGAAAGTCCGGCGCCGCTGCCGGAGAATCTGGTCCTGCCCACCTGGATTGCACAGGCGTTGAATGCTCCGGAGGTATCCGTGCGGCTCCAAGCCCTGGATTTGTGGGCGCAGCAGGGAGCCCAGGCGCCATTGGACCCGCTGGTTGTGGCACTGGATGACGAGGACGACGACGTACGGACAAAGGCGATGGCGATTATCGAACAGCACTGGGCGATCGAACACGAGGCAGAGGAGTAAGACGAGGTAGCGGCAAGGCAAGAGACAAGATGTTTCACGAGAGACGCGTCACGCATGACGACGTGTGGACCTAGAGAGAGTCAGTCGTGCAACTGTCACATCACCAAGGAGGAACATGATGATGCGAAACAGTTGGAGCAAATGGCTGAGTGGAGTAGGCGCGGTGGCCCTCATCGGAGGCTTGGTCCTGGCGAACTACGGCGGAGGGATCACGCCCGCGGAGGCGCACGACCGTAATAAGGATGCATACAGCCATCCAAACCCATTCAAGCAAATCTTGGGTAAACTCAACGAGGTCCTTGCTAAGCTCAACGCCGGTGGCGGCGGAGGCGAGGCGGGGAATTTCACAATGCGGTGGGATACCAACAATCCGTCAGCGTCGCGCTTTACCGTCTTGACGGACTTTGGCGGCGCGGCTGTGAGGGACAACAATACCGGGTTGGTGTGGGAACAATCGCCGGCCATGATGGCCACGTGGACCGATGCCCGTCTCCAATGTGTCGACAAGAATGTCGGGGGCACGCGAGGGTGGCGGCTACCATCGGTGGTGGAATTGGCAAGTCTGATTGACGGGTCGCAGGGGGCACCGATGGTCCCAGTCGTGTTTACGGGCGTCCAGCCGGCCCCGTACTGGTCGGCGACGACGAATGCGGATAGCATTTCTTCTACCAGCAAGTTGAGTGTGAACTTCCAGGATGGCAAGTCGGGCATCAGCGCTAAGTCGAGCAGCAATTTCTTCTGGTGTGTGCGCAGTCCGATGAGCGAGTCTGCCTATTGAGGATTCGGTGATTGAAGTGATTTGATGAATTGAGGGGCAGGGGGCATACGCCCCCTGCCCCTCTCGACCAACTCGAAACCCTAAACGACCCTTCTTACCCCACAAAGCCCAAGACGTTGGACTCGCGGACGAGAACGAGTTCCTTCCCGTCCAGATCGACTTCAGTCGTTCCGTATTTCTCGTAGAGGACCTGATCGCCCGGTTTGAGGACCGTGGCCCTAAAGACCTTTTCCTCTTTCTTTTTGGGTTTACTACCCGGCTTCTCTTCCGGTGTCTCCCAGCGTCCTTTTCCCACAGCCAGAACCTTTCCTTCTACTGGTTTCTCTTTGGCCGTATCTGGGATGAACAACCCCCCGGTGGTTTTTCCCTTGGCCTCCGACGGTTCGATCAGCGCCCAATCCTGTAGCGGTTGAAGTCCCATGATGATTCCTCCTCCTGTGGTTCAAGGGCCGGCGATAGGCTACGTCGTTCTGCAGATGGCGTCAACTTCCCAAGAGGGGGAACTCCGCCCTCCTGTAGCAGACAGAGCCGTTGAGGGTGGTCTCTACTGTGCGCGTCGAACGAGCACCTTCCGAGCGTGCGCGTTCCGCGAGCAAGAAGGATGGTCTGGCCACTCCCTTCTTCTAGTTTTCTCCTCTGCCAGATGTTAAAACATATCTCCGATACATCATGTGATGGTTCGTACAAGAGAAGGATGGTCTATGTCGTTGCCGATTGAGAAATCATTGTCCGATGAATTGGCGCGAGAAGTGGCCCGGCGGCGCACCTTTGCCATTATTTCACACCCGGACGCAGGAAAAACTACGCTGACGGAGAAGCTCCTCCTCTACGCCGGCGCAGTGTACCTGGCTGGGGCGGTCCAGGCGCGCTCGCACCAGCGTGCGGCGACATCGGACTGGATGGAGCTGGAGCAGGCGCGCGGGATTTCAATCACCTCCACCGCGCTGCAGTTCGATTATCAAGGTGTGCGGGTGAATCTGCTCGATACGCCGGGCCACCAAGACTTCAGTGAAGACACCTACCGTACCCTCATGGCGGTGGATAGCGCGGTCATGGTACTCGACAGTGCTAAAGGTATCGAACCCCAGACCAAAAAACTCTTCGCCGTCTGTTGCAAACGCAACATCCCGATCATGACCTTCATCAACAAGATGGATTTGCCTGGTCGCCATCCATACGAACTCCTTGAGGAGATCGAACAGACCCTGGGCATGACGGCGGTCCCGTTCAATTGGCCCATCGGGGAAGGGTCTGAGTTTCAGGGGCTCTACGATCTTCAGGAACCTCAAGTCCTGTTTTTCCAGCGAACGCTGCATAACCAGCGCCGAGCGCCGATGAGGGTGGAGACCTTCCCCCGCCAAAGCCTGGCGGAGACCCTGGGAGAGGCCTACGGTCCATTACAAGAAGAAATTGCCCTGCTGACCGGCGCCGGCACCAAGTTCGATCGCGACCGTTTTCTCGCAGGCCAACTCACGCCGGTCTTCTTCGGGAGCGCTCTCACGAACTTCGGCGTCGAGCCATTTCTGAACGGTTTTCTCCAGCTCGCACCCCCTCCAGGACCACGCATCAGCTCGCAGGGGCTTGTACAGCCGACGGACGATAAGTTCTCCGGCTTTGTGTTCAAGATTCAGGCGAACATGGACCCGCAACATCGCGATCGGATGGCGTTTTTACGTATCGTGTCCGGCCGCTTCGAGAAGGACATGATGGTCTATCATGCGCGGCTGAACCGGAAGATCCGGATGACGCGACCGCACCGGCTCTTCGGCCGTGACCGGGAGACGATTGAGGAGGCCTACCCGGGCGACGTCGTGGGACTGGTGAACCCCGGCCTCTTTGCCATCGGCGATACACTCTGCTCCGGCACTCCCCGTTCCTTCGATGCGATTCCACAATTTCCCCCTGAATGCTTCGGCGTCCTACGAAGCCAGAACCTCACCAAGCAGAAGCAGTTTCAGAAAGGACTTCAGCAGCTCGAAGAAGAAGGAGTGATGCAGGTGTTGTATTCACCCGGTCATATGCGCCGAGAGCCGGTCTTGGCCGCTGTGGGAGAACTCCAATTCGATGTGGTGGCCTCACGCCTCGAGACCGAGTATGGGGTGAAGACCCTCGTCGAAAGGATGTCCTTTGTCCTGGCCCGCTGGGTGAGTGGCGATTCCGACGTGATTGCCCGCATTTATTGGCCGCAGGACACGCGCCGGCTCGTCGATCGGGACGGCCGCATGGTGATGCTCTTCGGCTCAGAACGGCTGCTCGCCTACTGCATGAAAGAATATGCCTCCCTCAAGTTTCAGTTGCGGGAGGAAATCGAAAAAATAGGAACCTAACAGACCTTCCGCTTCTTGCGCCTTTCCCTCAACCATAGGGCGTGGCCAGGCTGCCCTTCACTGCGCGCATCGAACGAGCACATTCCCATCGTGCGCGTTCTGCGAGCAAGAAGGGCACCTGGCTATGCCCTTCCCCCTCTTGGCTGCTCCAGAAACAATCTCACTGCCACCTTCTGTCCTTTGATCCTGGTTCGGCTGAGGGTCGCGATGATCTCACGGGCTAGCGCGTCAGGCACTTCCACCAGCGAGAATCGATCCATCACTTCGACGACGCCGATCACAGTCGAATTGAGTCCGGTCTCGTTGGCAATCGCCCCGACTAAGTCCCCTGGCCGGATCCCTGCTTCCTTACCTGCGCCAATATACACCTTGGCCATCCCCGCCGTTCGTCCGCCACGACCGGGATGGTTCAACGGTCTGCCCTGCCCCTCTCGCGTCATCATGCCACCGGCCCGCCCGCGTGGCTCTCCCATAGGGCGCCGAGCCATCGATGATCGCTCGAGCGGCCTGCTCGACGCAGCCGGAATCTCTTGTTCCTTTCGCTCCCCACCCTGCATGCGAAAGACGAGTTTGATGGCCGCCGCAGCCAGCTCCATCGGGTCTCCCCGTTCGGCGAGCGACGTGACCACGGGCCGGAACTGGTCCAGGTCACCCGCCGTGAGCACTTCTTCGATCGCGCTCTTGGTTCGTGCAAGCCGTTTCGTGCGAAGGTCGGCGACGGTCGGCACTGGGGTCACGACAATTTTGGCTTTCGTGAGCTGCTCGATGTTCCAGAGTAACCGCTGCTCGCGTGGGTCGATGACGGTGAGCGCCGTTCCTTCACGCCCGGCCCGTCCGGTCCGCCCGATCCGATGGACATAGCCTTCGGGAGACATGGGCAGATCGTAGTTCACCACATGCGACACAGATGGGATATCCAACCCCCGCGCCGCCACATCGGTGGCGACGAGGAGTTCGGTCTGCCCGGACCGGAACGAATTCATCACGCGATCGCGCTGTGGCTGACTCATCCCTCCATGGATCGCTTCGGCCTTGTGTCCACGGCCTGTCAACATGGCCGTGAGTTCATCGACTTCTATGCGCGTGCGGCAGAACACGAGAGCCGACTTCGGAGCCTCCATGTCCAGAATACGAGCCAGTGCCGCCACTTTGTGTTGTCTGGCGACGATGTAGACCAGTTGGTGCACGCGTGGAGCGGCGCCCGCTTTGAGCGGCTCCTTGGCAATCTTGATCTCGACCGGTTCCTTGAGATGGCGCTTGGCAATTGAGGCGATCCGCAGCGGCATGGTGGCCGAGAACAATGCTGTCTGCCGCTCTTTGGGTGTCTGTTCCAGAATGGCGTCCAGATCCTCGGCAAATCCCATGTCGAGCATCTCATCGGCCTCGTCCAGCACGACCATCTGGATCGTCTTGAGCTGCAATGTTTTTCGGCGGATATGGTCCAGCGCCCGCCCAGGCGTTGCCACAACGACATCGACACCGCGCTTGAGCGCATGGAACTGCGGACTGATTGCCTGTCCTCCATAGACTGGAAGCACGGAAATCTTTAGTTCTTTGCCATAACGCGAGACGGCTTCGCCGACCTGTATGGCCAACTCTCGAGTCGGCACCAGGATGAGCACGGAGGGGCAGCGCCGCGCAGAATGGGCGATGCGTTGGAGGAGCGGCAGAGTGAAAGCAGCTGTCTTGCCGGTCCCAGTCGCCGCTTGGCCCAGGAGATCGCGGCCTGCCAACAACGGGGGGATCGCCTCCCGTTGGATCGGCGTGGGCTCTTCATAGCCCAGCGTGTCGAGGGTGGTTAGTAGGGGAGCTTCCAAGCCCAGCGCCGCAAAGCCTGGAGAAAACCCCTTCGCAGGCGTTTCCGCAGATGGGTGTGCAGTTTCGTGTTTCATAGAATGTATCGATTGCCTGTCGCGCGGTGTTATCCTGTTGTCCCGCTCGACTGAGCTCGTCGCAGGCAGACGTGCAGGCCATCGAAGTGCTACTGCGCCGAAAAGGTTTTCCCTCAGTTTGCTAACTTTGGTGAACGCCAAATTATCATGTCCAGACTCCCAATAGAAGATGTGTTGCCGTCCCTTTGTCGCAAGCTGTCGGAGGGACGCAATGCGCTGCTTACCGCCGCGCCCGGCGCCGGAAAAACGACGCGGGTGCCGCTGGCCTTGCTCGATGCTCCCTGGCTCGGCGCAAAGAGGCTGCTCCTGTTGGAACCGCGACGACTTGCCGCACGCGCCGCAGCCCATCGCATGGCAACCACGCTGGATGAATCGGTCGGCGAGACAGTCGGCTACCGCATGAGGTTCGACACGAAGGTGGGACCCAACACTAGAATTGAAGTGGTCACGGAAGGCATTCTCGGTCGCCTACTCCAGCAGGATCCTGCGCTCAGCGATTACGCGATCGTTCTCTTCGATGAATTCCACGAACGGAGCCTGCAGGCCGATACGGGCCTGGCCCTGTGTCTTGAATCGCAACGGCTCTTTCGCCCGGATCTCCGCCTGCTCGTGATGTCGGCCACATTGGACTGTGGACCGGTCGCAGATCTCATGGGCAACGCGACTGTGATTGCCTGTGAGGGACGGATGTTTCCGGTAGAGATCCGTTATCTTGATCAGCCGCTCTCAGGCCATCTCGACGTGGCGGTTGTCCAATCAATCAGGCGTTCCCTCGCGCAGGACCAAGGCAGTCTCCTGGTTTTTCTGCCTGGCATGGCAGAAATCCGTCGCGTTGAACGAAAGCTTCTCGATCTGAATCTCGGCTCGAACATCCTCGTCGCGCCGCTCCATGGAGATCTGCCACAAGAGGCGCAGGACCGCGCGATCGCCCCTACTCAACCGGGTGTGAGAAAGATCGTGCTGGCCACCTCGATTGCCGAATCCAGTTTGACGATCGATGGGGTGCGCGTCGTCATCGATGCCGGCTTGCTCCGGGTGCCACGCTTCGATCCTCGATCGGGACTCACGAGACTTGAGACCATCCCTGTCACCCAGGATTCTGCCGAGCAACGTCGTGGCCGGGCCGGCCGTCTTGAACCGGGCGTCTGTTCTCGCCTCTGGACCTCTGCGGAACACCAGTCGTTGACCCGGCGTCGTCCGCCGGAAATGCTCGACGCCGACCTAGCGCCGCTGCTGCTCGAACTGGCCCTCTGGGGCACAGCCGATCCAGCCGAGTTGTCCTGGCTCACTCCCCCGCCGCCTGGAGCTGTGGCTCAGGCGAGAGAGATGCTCACCAGTCTCAACGCTCTCAATGCAGAGGGGCAGATCACCCTCCATGGAAGAAAGATGGCCGAACTGCCGCTCCATCCCCGTCTCGCACACATGCTGCTCAAATCTGTGCCGTTACAACTCACCGGCCTGGCCTGTGAGCTGGCCGCACTGCTCAGCGAGCGTGATATTCTCCGAGGCCCCATCGGGTGGCGCAACGCCGATGTGCGGCTCCGTCTGGATGTCTTACATGGACACCACAATCACGCCGCCGGCGTGACCGTCGACCGCAGTGTTTGTCAGCGAGTGGCACGCACCGCCGACTTGTGGCAGCGGCAACTTCCACGATCTGCTCGTTCGGTTCGGCAGGGCAACCTCGATGAGGTCGGTTTGTTGCTCGCCCTCGCCTATCCGGATCGGATCGCCCAACGCCAAAGGGAGAAAGATACGCGTTATCGTATGTCCAATGGCCGGGGCGCCCACTTTGCGAACCCCGATCCGCTCGGCTCAGAAGACTATCTGGTCATTGCCGAACTGGACGGTGCCGCGCAATGGGCCAGGATCGATCTGGCGGCGCCGTTACGTCTTGGCGATCTTGAGACCCTCTATGCAGACCGAATTCAAGTGGTGGATGAGGTATCGTGGGATGATTCAGCACAAGTGGTCCGTGCGAAGAGACAGCGCCGATTAGGTTTGCTCATTCTGTCTGAGCAGGGACTGTCGAAGCCGGATCCTTCGAGGATTTCGACGGCCTTGTTACAGGGCATTCGTGGGGCCGGACTCGACCGGCTGGCCTGGAAATCGGAGCTTCGTCAGTGGCGGGCGCGAGTGGCATTTCTACGGAGGATGCAAGGACAAGAGTCACGATGGCCCGATCTCTCGGACGAGGCGCTGCTGCGGACGCTCGACGACTGGCTTGGTCCCTATCTATCCGGACTGACCACGCTCGACCGCGTCACGCGGCTCGATCTCACCCAGCCTTTGCACGCGCTCCTCTCCTGGGAACAACAACGCCAACTCGAACGATGGGCCCCCACCCATCTGACTGTCCCGAGCGGCTCGACCCTTCGCGTGGAGTACGAGACACCAGATCTGCCAATCCTGGCGGTGCGTTTGCAAGAAATGTTCGGCTGCAAGAACACGCCCTGCCTCGTCGACGGGAGGATTCCGGTCATGCTGCATCTCCTGTCACCGGCGCGCCGACCTGTTCAGATCACAAAGGACCTCTCCAGTTTCTGGAAATCGTCTTATCTCGAAGTGAAAAAAGAGCTCCGTGGACGCTATCCCAAACACTCCTGGCCCGACGATCCCCTCACTGCCCCGCCGACTGCCAAAACCAAACGGCGAATGCGTTGACTGGTTGATCTGGTCTATTCGGTTTGTTTTGTTTATCTGGTTAATCTCGTTCAACCAAAAAAACCAAACAAACCAAATGAGCCAAATAACGGTCTTTTTCCTTTCAGCATTCGGTTACTAGATGGGGATGTCTCTCGTCCCATCATACGTCATTCTCGACTGGTAGGATAATTTCACAATATCGGCGTCCTTGACCGGCGTATCCTCATCACTCACTTTCTTGTTCACCGTAATCATCACTTCTCGATCCGCCAGAAATTGCACCAGCGGGCCCATACGATCCTGGTTCGTTTCAATGAGTTTCCTGACCGTGGTCGGCTGCGAGACCTCAAGCCAAAATTCTGTCTCTCCCACCGCATCGCGAAGCGTCAATCCAAAGACCTGCACTGTGACCATAGCTTCCTCGTTGTTTGGTTTATTTAGTTTTTCTCGTTTGTTTGGTTGAACGAAACTAACCAGATGAACCAAATAAACAAAACAAACCAGATTAACCTACTCCCGGTCTGCTGCCTCGTAGGCGTCCTGAATTAGTTGGGCCACGTGTTTGACATTTGCTGCGCCCTGCAATCCCGTGCTCAGTTGAATCATACAGGCCGGACAACTCGTGGCCACAACCTCTGCGCCGCTCTGTTCGACGGCCCGCCGCTTGCGCTCGACAATGCGCTGCGACGTCTCAAAATCCTTCACGAGATAGGTTCCGGCGCCGCCCGCGCAGCGATCGGCATCCGGCATCTCGACGTACTCAACGCCCGGCAAGCTTGCCAGAATCGCACGAGGCTCCTTGGTCACTCCCGCCGCTCGCAGATGGCAGGAGGAATGATAGGCCACCTTGTACCTCGTGGGCTGCTGACTGGCCATGGCCGGTTTTACCGGCGACTGTGACACAAACTCCGAAATATGTGTGACCCGTTTGGCCAAGGCTTGGGCCGCTGCTTGCTCCGGCTCACCAGCGAACAAGGTGGGGTAGTCCTTGAGCATGAGGGTGCAGGAAGCGCATCCGGTCACCACCTTCTCATACCCTGCCATGGACACGAGATTGATCCGTGCCCCTTCTTTGGCCAATGCCCGATGCCCATAGGTTTCGATCGGCGTCCCGGAGCAACGTTGCGGCGGCAGATCCGGTGCGACCCCATGTTTTCGCAGCACGGAAATCACGGCATCCCCCACCCCATCGTCGAAATAGTTGGCCGCGCAGCCATGGAAATAGGCTACAGGGGAGCGCCCAGCCTGACCAGCCTGGGGAATCAGCTCGGGGTAGCGGTCACGGAGATGACGCCGCGCCAGTTTAGGCATCACAAGCTGAGGGGACAATCGTGCCGTCTCGGCTAGGCCTCGCAAAAATGGCTTCGTCATATGATCGAGCAGTAGCCGCATCAGAGGCCGATCCCATATCGGTTGATACTTCGCGAGAACCTTTAAGAATCGTTCAAATCGTGCTGTTTGTGCATGGAATCGAAAGATGACGCCAGCGATCTTGTTCGGATGTTCGGCGCGCCGGTCCAGAATGAGTTGAGACACATCCACTCCGGCCGGGCAGGCGGTGCGGCAGGACTTGCAGTTGAGACAGGCCTCCACGACTCGCTTCGAATTGAGATAGCTATAGTTCTTGTCCGTGACAATCTCAAACCAACCCCGCGAACTCATGTCTTCCGATTGAAACACATCGTAGACCGGACAGACGGCATTACACTTGGCGCAGGTGGCGCAGGATTTCGACAATCGCACGTAGTCGATATGGTCCGTGAAGGGCCGGTTGCTGATCTTGATACCAGGGTTGAACACCCCGGCAGGATCGAAGCTCTGCTTCACCCGCACGAACAGGTCGTAGAGCTCCGGGCCGAACATTGTCTTCACGTATCCGGCGCGTACCCGCCCATCTCCATGCTCTCCGCAGACCGAGCCACCGAAGCGACCCAGGACCATTTGGTGAATCTCGTGATAGCCCTGCACCATCTTCTGAAAATCGTTTTGGTCGTTCACGTCCAGCAAGGGAATGATGTGGGCGTTCCCATTTCCGATATGACCGAAAATTGCGACCGGCACCTGTTGTCCGGAGAAGAACTCTTCCAGATACCGGATGAGTTCGCTGATCCGTTCGGCCGGCACCACCACGTCGTCGACGAAGTTGATGGGCTTCTTCCGAGGATCGAATCGGTAGAGCGTGGGATAGAGAGCCTTGCGGGCCTTCCACAACAGCTCTCGCTGCTCAGAATCGAAGGCGATCACAGGATCGGACGCGAGGCGATAGCGGCGACAAATCTCCGTCATGCGCACAGCCTGCGCGTGGAGATCCGTCCCTGCGCCGTCGTCATCCAACTCCACCAAGAGGGTAGCAGCCGCATCTGCAGGGATTCCGTGGTTCGCCCGACCGATCAAATTGAGCGTGTTGGCATCCATCACTTCCAACGCGCTCGGACTCAGCTCCAGCAACTTCGGCACCGCATCGCCCACATCTTCCAAGCGATGAAAATGAATGAGCGATGTGAGGGTCGCGCGAGGTTTCTCGACCAGGCTAATCGTCGCTTCGCTGAACAAACCGAGCGTGCCTTCACTGCCGACAAATAGTTTTGGAAGATCGAAGCGGCCTCGCGCCAACCCATCGGCAAGACCGAAGAGATTGTAGCCACAACTGCTCTTGCTGACCGTCGGACGCTTCTGCGCGATCAGAGTGGCATTGTCCTGTAGCAGCAGCTGCAGATCCCGAAGTAGCCTATGCGCTATCAGCAGGGCGGCGCAGTTTGGATCGCCGAGCCCATAGGCCTTGGCATCCAGCCATTCACCGGACTGCAGGCAGACACGGAGCGCCGTCACGTTATCTTTGACGGCGCCATACCGCAGCGTGTGCGGACCTGACGAGTTGTTCGCCAACATCCCACCGAGCTTGCACATGTCGCCGCTCGAGGGATCGGGACCGAACAATAATCCATGCCGCCCTAACTGTTTGTTTAATTCGGCAAGCACGATCCCCGGCTGCACACGAGCCCAGCGCTCTTCCCGATTCAGCTCCAGAACCCGATTCAGGCGTGAGACATCCAGAATAATCCCGGACCCGATCGCGGAACCGGTCAGATTCGTCCCGGCGGCACGCGGCGTCAGCGGGATACCCCGTTGAACGGCGTAACGCACCACGGCGGCGATGTCCTCCTCGGACTCGACGAGCACCACCGCTTGAGGCGTCATCCGATAGATGCTCGCATCCACTGCATAGGCGATGAGAGTCGAGTAGTCGTCTTTGACCTTTTCGCTACCGATCGCAGCACGAAGATCCGATGCAATGGCATGGGAACGATCAGGAAGAATGAGAGTTGGCGCGGTCATAGTTGGATCAATTCCTCATTCTAGATGGACTCTTGAGACCAGCACAAGCCCGGTCTGTCTGGTTTGTTTGGTTGATTTGGTTGATCTGGTTTATTTGGTGTTTTTGGTTGCTCGAAACTAACCAGATGAACTAAATCATCCGATAAACCAAACAAACCAAATAACGCTCTTCTTACGCTGACATCCTGTTATGATGCCATCCCCACATAGGAGCCCGAGCCTGTGACCGATACACGTCCCACACTGTACCTTTCACGTCTCCTCCCAGATGCTGTCATGGCCGTCGTGCGGGAGCGGTTCCAGGTGGTGCAGGAACCAATCGATGCGTTGCCTAGTCCGTCGGCGCTTCGTGAAGGACTGTGCCAAGCAGACGCCGCGATCGTCACTCTGGGAGACCCTATTGACGGCGAGACTATTCAAGCAGCCACTCGGCTGAAAATTCTGGCAAATTATGCCGTCGGGTATAACAACATCGATCTTGCTGCTGCGCGAGCACGCGATCTGATCGTCACCAACACTCCGGACGTGTTGACTGATGCCACCGCAGATCTGACCTGGGCCTTGCTTCTGGCAACGGCACGCCGCGTCGTCGAAGGCGATGCCCTCGTTCGATCCGGCCGTTGGACTGGGTGGAGTCCCACGCAACTCTTGGGAGCGGAGATCTCGGGGAAGACGCTGGGGATTATCGGCATGGGACGGATCGGCCAAGCAGTGGCCCGTCGCGCCGTGGGGTTTCGCATGCCGGTGCGCTACTATTCACGCCAAGGTAAAGCCGACACATGGTTCCCTCATGAGTGGGAACAGCGATCACTGCACGAGCTCCTCAGGGAAGCTGATGTCGTGACGATCCATGCGCCTCTGACGCCGGCCACCCACCATCTGATCGGCGCGCGCGAATTGTCTTGGATGCGCCCCACCGCCGTCCTCATCAATACCGCTCGTGGCCCGATCGTCGATGAAGAAGCGTTGGCCGACGCCCTCAAAACTGAAGTCATTGCCGGCGCTGGACTCGACGTCTTTGAACAGGAGCCGGTCACCCACCCAGCGCTGGCTCAGCTAAAGCAGGTGGTCCTTCTCCCCCATCTTGGCTCTGCCACTGTGCAGGCGAGGGTTCAGATGGGACTGGTCTGTTTGGAGAATATTCATGCAGTGTTAGACGGACGTCCGGCCCCAAACCAGGTTCAGTAGCCTGGTCTATCTGGTTTGTTTGGTTTGTCTGGTTTTTTTGGTTGGACGAAACTAACCAGATAAACCAAATAACTTTTCTCGCGCTGGCGGGCGTTTTCAGCATCCTGCTAATTTGCGTAGCGAATGGCGGAGGAGAGCTGAGCTGGGGCCCTGTGTGCGCGAGCTGATTCGAGTCGTTGCGGTACGTCGTGGAAGGTCGGAATCGATTCGTAAACTGCGGCAGCCTGGCTCCACTGTTCTTGGGCCTCGTAGAGTAAGCCGAGTTGATAGCGAATGGCTTGCGCCTTGGCCCCTTGGCACTTCGGGTCCTTCAGCAACAGCTCGAGCTGTGCACTCGCCGACTGGCCTTTTCCCTGCTCTTTCAAACAGACCGCTATCATAAGACAGGAGTCCGAGTAAAAATCATGGCTCTTCATCGAGAGACAAAATTCCTCCTTCGCTTCGTCCAGCAACCCCATGTTCTTGTAAGCCACTCCCAGCGTGTAGTGGGTCTCCGAGTCAATCTCGTTCCCGGGCGGAGCAGAAACCGGCGTTTCGATGGCAGGTACTCTTGCCTGCGGCTTCGGCAAAAACGTTGCAGCCAATTTGGCAATCAACGGGCTGGCCGGGGCTAGGTCTTTGACTTTTGCGTAAAGACTCGCCGGTTGAGTTGGACTCTCATCGTTTGGTTGCGCCAGGAGCAATTCGAGGGCGCGGGAATATTGTAAGGCGGCGCCAGCGGTATCGCCCTTGGCTTCAAGCAGGGAGCCGAACAGTTCTCGAGCCTCTGCATCATCCGGCTGCACCGTTACCAAGCGACTGAGCCATTCTTCCGCCACAACTTGCTGGCCGGCCTTCATATAAACTTGGAACTGATCGCTCGTCGAGAGGACAGGCCTGGTGGGAGCAACCGAGCCTGCCGCCAGCGGCGACGGCACCCATAGCTGGTCCGGATCGGTATTCGTCCACGAGATCCCACCAGCCCGCGTGATCGGTTTGGGCTCTCCAAACGCAGGCTCAGGTTCGTCGGTTGAGAATTGCCTCTCTTCCTGCAGAGAGGTGGCCTTGGAGGTCGCATTCCAGGGATCGTCCGGTTCCGTTCCGGTCCATGAAACATCTGGCAAACTCTGCGACGACGAAGTCATCGTTCCTGCCGACGCCTGAGGCCCCGCCGGCACGGACGCTTCAACGGAACTCTCACCGTTCATCAGCACAGAGAGCTTCCCGACAATGGGGTTATCCGGAGCGAGCGACTTGACCTTCTCGAACAGTTCCTCATGCAAGGTCGGCATCCCTGGCTCGGGATGTTTCAGCAAGAGCTCAATCGCCTTCCCATACTGGATCACGGCGTTGGCGGCGTCGCCTTTCTCTCCGTAGAATTCTCCGTAGAGTTCAAGCATTGCAACCGACTGCGGTTCGACTGCCAAAACATCTGTAATCAGCGTTTCAGCTTTCACATATTCTTGTGCCCGCAAGGCCGCCCCAGCAAGGTAGCGGTATTCGCCGAGCGCCACCTGAATATCTCCGCGTTGCAGATGCAACTTGGCGAGCAACTGACAGACCTCCGGATTGCCGGGCTCATTGGTCAGCATTTGATTGAGTATGGCCTCAGCCCCGGCAAATTGTTTTTCTTCAATGCGGCGGGTGGCCTCCGACAGCAAATCGAGCGGCTCGACACTCTTGGGCAGGCCTCCTGCAGAGCCAGCCTCCGTCTTGGCGTCTCGGCTAGGTTTCCTACTGGTCTTCTTGAAATGTTCGATGAACTGGGTGGCTTCACTGTTGTCAGGATCGATCCGCAAGACAGCTTGATAGGCATCCTGAGCCTCAGCATAGCGCTGCTGTGCCGACCGCTCCCGCCCTAACTGCAAATAGACCTTCGAGGCTTCGTCCTGCATGTTTTCTTGCAGGCACAATTCCGCCACACGCTGCTGGGCATCCAGATTCGAGGGATCCTGGCTGACGATCTTCTTATAGATGTCCAGTGCGTCTTTGCTTTTTCCCTTTTTGAGGTAGTGTTTCCCGGCTGTGAGATAATCTTGGACCGCGCTGCTCAGCAGACCGCGTTCAGCATTGAGATCTCCCAGATGCCGGAACACATCGTACCGTGAAGGATCAAGCTTCAAGACCTTCTTATACGTAGCAATCGCCTTGAGAGTGGTCCCTTCGGCACGGAAGGCCGTGGCCGCCTGCAGAAAGGCGGCCACGGCATCGTTGGTGGCGTTGCGTTTGAGGTGTAACTCACCGATTGAATTGAAGATACTTCCATCGCCAGGCGACTCGGAGGAGAGCTTCTTCCATTCAATGATGGCAGCGTCGAATTGACCCCGTGACGCAAATAGTTGTGCGCTCTGCAATACGCTACTGCGGTCCATCGCCAAGTCAATCCTCCCTAGCCTGCATTATTCATGGGGCTTCCGCTGCAAGGACCGATGTTCACGCAAGAGGCACGGCTCTTTCCTCTAGCCCCTAGCCTCGCCCCCTCCCCCATAGCATTGTATGGGGGAGGGGGCGAGGGGTGGGGGCCGACGAACCTTCATGAATAATGCGGGCTAACGTTCAAACGCTAACAGTGTCAATGAACATTGTCAACGAAATGGGGCATTTAGCCCGCCACATTAGGGCGAGACTCGCGAGAAAAGCTGGACAGGCGAAGCGCAGCAGAGAGTGAAGCGTGAAGCGCTGATAGCAGGCGCAAACCATGAAGCGTCCAACTCCGGAACGAAATACGCTTCACGAACGACGCTTCACGCGCAAGCGCACATGAATAATGCGGGTTAGGGCTCGGCGGCGGCCATCTTTAAGACGTTCGAAGCCTGAGGCCCCTTTGCGCCTTGCACGACCTCGAACTCGACGTTTTCTCCCTCTTTCAAGGTCTTGAATCCTTCTCCTTGCAGCGCTGAATAATGTACGAAGACATCATCCCCGCTCTCAAGGCGAATGAACCCAAATCCCTTGCGATCGTTGAACCATTTGACCGTGCCTCTTGTCTTCACAAAACACTCCTTTCCTCAACGGCCACGCCTAGTTACGTGGCCGGTCCCGGAACCCAGTTGGCCACACACCTAATGCAGAGAATAAGACAGGAAGAAGAGCAGGTTGGAATGACGGGTTCATTGGAGAGACAAAATCGATCACGAAACCCATCTCTGTCATGACTCGCGGAGCATGTACCACGGCGTTTCAAATCTTGTCAAGCCATTCTTTGGTTGCACCCTCGCAGGCCGTGAGGTAGACAAGCCTCACCCGCTCGCCTATATATAGTGTCACACTAGGTTAGGAGCGTGATTCTTCGAATGTTTCTACGAACGCTGCTGGATCGCTACATCTTCACCGAACTCCTTTCCCCCTTTAGCGTCAGCCTCGGGGCGCTGTGTTTTGTGGTGCTCACGCGGGAACTCCTGCGCCTAGTGGAGCTGCTGGTCTCCAAAGGCGTCGGGATCGTGGCGGTCCTGCAAGTCTTTGCCCATCTGATGCCGTCGTTCCTCGTGTTGACCCTCCCGATCGCCGGGATCATCGCCTCGATCACCGCCTTCGGACGAATATCGTTCGACAAAGAATTGGTGGCAATGCAGACTGCGGGCCTGAGCCTCGTACGATTGGCTCGCCCCGTGCTGCTCTTTGCCTTGCTCGTGTTCGGGCTGACCTTGTGGTTGGCACAGTGGGGGCAACCCTGGAGTTCCACAAATCTAAAGAAAGTGGCGCTAAATCTCCTTCGAGATCAGCTGGTATTGGCGCTCGAACGAGGAACATTCAGCGAGCCCATCCCTAGGATGATGATCTATGTTCCGGATGGGAATCCCGAACAGGCCACAACCGGTATCTTTGTCTCCGATGAGCGGAATGCAGATGATCCCCGCATCATCGTGGCGCAAGAGTACGAGGTCGTGATGGATCCCTCTACCAATCAAGTCGCCTTACGCCTGCAGCACGGAGTTATTCATAGCAGACCGAATCAAGCCGACCAATACGAGCAAGCGGCCTTCGCCAGTTACGATCTGAAGCTCCCGCTAAACCAAAGTGGCTACTCAGCGACGGAGGAACGTCCATCGTACGACGCCATTATCGCCCAGCTTGCACAATCCCAATGGCGCGATTCGTCTGCGCTTCGACGATTGATGGAGTATTATAAAGATCTGGCGTTTCCGATCGCCTCGCTGGTATTTTGCCTTTTAGGCGTCCCGGTCGGCATCGCCTCGAAACGATCCGGTCGAATCGGCGGATTTGCGGTCGGCGTGGCAGTCGTCATCGTCTACTACATGCTGAATGTTGCCTGTGAATTCCTGGTCACAACGGCAAACCTGCCGCCATTTGCCGGAGCCTGGATACCGAACGGCATTTTCTCTCTCACCACCGTCGTGTGGTTTTATATCATGAGTCGCCAGTAACCCCATGCTCATTCTCTTCCGCTATCTCCTTCGCGAGTACGGAAAAATTTTCACGATGTGTTTCAGCGGGCTGATGACGATTTACCTCGTCATCGACTTCTTCGAGAAAGTGCGCCGTTTCTTGCGCTACGACGCCAACTGGCTCGATGTCTTGACGTATTTCCTTCTCAAGGTTCCCGCGATCTCCTTCCAAATCGCGCCGTTGGCTATCCTGATGGCGACACTATTGACCTTCGGATTGCTCTCCCGGGGTCATGAAATCACGGCCATGCGCAGTTGCGGCATCAGTTTACTCTGGATCACCTCCCCCTTTATCGCCTTTGCGGCGGGGATTGCCCTCGTGCTCTTGCTCTTTAGTTCCACCGTCATCCCACTGGCCGCGAGCAAGTCCGAAGAGATTCGGACCATGCGCATCGAGAAGAAGCCCCCCGCTGCAGCCGTGAAACTTATGCAACCCTGGACGAGAGTGGGTGCCGACAGCCTTATGCATGTCACGAGCGTCTCCGTCGGCGGGGAACTCTTGGGCGGTGTGCGTCTCTTTCAATTCGATCACAACTTCCAACTGGTCGACATGACTGAAGCCGGCGAAGCCCGCTATAGTAACTCCACGTGGACGCTGTACCAGGGCCGGCATCGACGATTTTCCCCCAATGGAGCCGTATCGACTACCATATTCGACCGCCAAGCCATCGTGTTGACCCTCATTCCCGATGACTTCACCACTTGGCTCGCGGGTGACTCCGAGTTAATGACGTTCCATGATATCCGGGCCTACTCCAGACGTCGGCAGCAGCAGGGCTCCCAGGCCACAAGGCTTACGACAGACTATTACAGCCGGATAGCGTTCCCGTTCGTCACCGTCATCATGGTCCTGGTCGGCATTGCGCTGAGTCTGCGCCGGAACAGCACCAGAGGAGGCAGTATGGCGATGGGCATTGGGCAGGCGCTCGCTGTCGGCTTCTGCTATTGGACGACACACTCAATCGCGATCGCGCTCGGCCGCGGTGGGGTGTTGACGCCTCTGATTGCCGGCTGGATGGCAAACGTCCTCTTCATGACTTATGGCCTCTATCTGATGTTCAAAGTGCGGTATTAGCAGGATACGGAACAAACCGTTATTTGGTTTGTTTGGTTTATTTAGTTTGTTTGGTTGAACGAAACTAACCAGAGGAACTAAATCAACCAAATAAACAAAACAAACCAGATCAACCCGCCCCGTGGCCGGTTGACTGCTCCCGGCGCTTCCGGTAAGTAGAGACTGGAGCATTACGAGAGGGGTTTTAAGAAAATGCGCTCGCGTGTCGTCGTCACAGGGTTGGGTATCGTCTCTCCTATTGGTATCGGAGTCAGTGATTTTTGGAAAGCCGCCCTCGCCGGCCAATCCGGCATCTCGGCAATTACGTCGTTTGACCCCTTTCCCATGGACGGCTACCGATCCAAAGTCGCAGGCCAGGTGCGTGACTTCGCGATCGAACGGTTTAGCGACTCAGCCCATGGCGAGCGCGTGGACCGCTATGCCCAGTTCGCCCTCGTGGCAGCGAAGGAAGCATTGGCCGATTCGGGCCTCCAGATGGCGAAGGAGAACCCCCACCGCGTCGGGGTCATAGTGGGAGCCGGCATGGGCGGGATGGTAATGGGCGAGCGTGAAATCACGCAGCTCTACCAGCAGCAGAAACCCCATCGCGTCCATCCGAACTTTATTCCCGTCATCACCCTCAATTCGGCCTCCGGCATCATCGCGATGGCATACGGCGCCAAGGGCCCCAACCTGACCATCTCGACCGCCTGCTCCTCCAGCGCCCATGCACTCGGACAAGCGCTCCACTGTATCCGAGAGGGCCGCGCCGATGTCGTGATCACCGTAGGAGCCGACGCCAGCATTACCCCGCTCGTCTTCGCCGGATTTTGTTCCTTACGTGCACTCTCGTGCAAATTCAATGATCACCCGGAGAAAGCTTCTCGGCCCTTCGATCGGTTGCGAGACGGTTTCATTATGGGAGAAGGCGCCGGGACGCTCATCTTGGAATCGGCCGCGCATGCCAAAAAACGCAAGGCGAGAGTGTATGCAGAAATTGCGGGCTACGCCGCCACCAGCGAGGCATATCACATGGTCATCCCTCGTGAAGATGGCCTGGAAGTGGCCCACACGATGCGGCTTGCCCTCAGGGATGCCGGCGTGACCCCGGCACAGGTGGATTATATCAATGCTCACGCCACGTCGACGACCATCGGCGACGCTGTCGAAGTCAGGGCGATTCGGCGACTCTTTAAATCACGCGCAGACAAGATTACCATCAGCGCCACCAAGTCGCTGATCGGCCACACGCTGGGCGCCGCCGGTGCAATCGGGGGCATCGTCTCGGTATTGGCCCTTCATACGGGTCAGGTTCATCCAACGGCCAACTATGATGACCCAGATCCGGCTTGTGCGCTGGCAGGACTCTCTCGATCAGCCCAGGAACGTCCTGTAAAGGTGGCCTTGCTGAATGCCTTTGGATTTGGCAGTAACAACGCCGCTGTAGTATTCAAACAAGCAGGACGTGAAAGGTGAGGCGTGAAAAGTTTCGGAGGAAGAGCGCTCGTCAGTCCTGCGTTTCATCTTTTACGTTTCACCTTTCACGGTTAAAGACGGAGAGCATCGACTGATGGCACCCGATCCCACCATATCGCTGAAAATCCGTACCGCCTTAGCTGAGTACCTCAAACGTGATCCGGCCACGGTAATGACCACACAGCATCTGCGTGACGATTTAGGCCTCGACTCCATGGCGGTGATTGAACTGCTGTATCGCATCGAGGAGGTTTTCAATCTTCAGATCCCTGACCAAGACCTCGTGGGACTCACGACGGTCGGCCATGTCGTACGTTATGTTGAGAAGCGGGTGGGGAAACCAGCGAAGCAATCCAAGCCAAAGAGTCAAAAGAAATCCTAATCCATATGACGACGCGTGCACGCAGTCCTATCTCACTCGCACAGATCCACGGACTGGTCGGCGGAGAACTTGTAGGCTCCCCGCAAGCCACCGTCATGAGCCTGGCCAGTTTTGAAGTGGCAGGCCCGAACGATCTGACCTACGTCACCGGGGATCGGATGCTCAAGACGAGCGGGCCCACAGCTGCCGGAGCACTCCTCGTCCACCGGCGGCTTGCTGAGATCGCCAATCCCCACATCGTCGTCGCCAATCCCGCATTGGCCTTTGCGCAGGTCGCCCGGACCTTCTTCTGCCCCCTCTCCCCTCCCCGTGGCATTGACGCGGCCGTTGTCCGTGGCATTGACACTCGGGTCGGTTCCGATGTCTCGATCTGGCCCGGAGTCACCCTAGGAGACCGGGTGACTATTGGTGCGCGAGTGACGCTCTATCCCGGTGTTTTTGTCGGCGACGATACAACGATCGGAGACGATACGTTGCTGTATCCCAACGTCGTCGTGAGGGACGGCTCTACGATCGGAGCGAGGGTGATCATTCACAGCGGCACGGTGATCGGAAGCGATGGATTCGGCTATGTGCAGGACCAGGGACGGCATTACAAGATTCCCCAGCTCGGCGGGGTTACGATCGAGGATGACGTCGAGCTTGGGGCGAATGTCACGGTCGATCGAGCCACGCTCGGCCAAACGATCATCAAGCAGGGCGCCAAGGTCGACAATTTGGTTCAGATCGCCCATAACGTGACCATCGGCGCCCATACAATCCTGGTAGCACAGGTTGGGATCGCCGGCAGCACGCTCGTGGGACATCACGTCATGATCGGTGGACAGGCAGGGCTGGCAGACCACATCGTCATCGGAGATCAGGTCATGATTGCCGCTCGCGCTGGTGTCAACCGCAGTCTCGAACCCAACCAGATCGTCTCCGGAGCTCCCGTGATGCCGCATGAAGTCTGGGTGAAGGCCCAAGCCGTGATTCCACGGCTGCCCGAACTCCGGCAAGCAATCCGCACATTGGAAGCACGGATGAGGCAGCTTGAAGCATCGCACACGGCGTCTCAATCCTCCAAGACGAAGGCCAAGAAAAGGAGCCGGAAAACGTGAAACGTTAGACGTGAAGCGTGAGAGGTGAGGCGTAAGGGGCGAGGCGCAAAACGTGAGAACTGGGACTGCAGGATGCTCAAAAAGGCCGTCCAGCAAGGCCGCAGCGAGTGAAGACCGGAAGCGTACCCTCTGGGGTACGTTGAGGATCTGAACGATGCGAGAACGCCGCTGACGGACTTTTTGAGCATCCTGCTAATCTACAACTCCACGCCAACAAAACAGCTTCGCCCAGTAGAATGCCGCCCAGGGCACAAACACAGCCGGTATCGGATCCAGCTCGCCGTATAGAATGCCCAAGGCCGAAGAGCCGAAGATCAGGGCCGGTCCTGCAATGGAGATCGCAGTGACAAAACCGCGCCCAGGGTGTTCGATCGCCGGCGCCTCTGGCTCAGCCCTGGACTTCCTGTTGCGTTGAGCCACAGCTGTTCGCATCTTTGCTGCATACACCTCCGGAAAGGTGGAGAAGAGATAGCGGTGATAGCGTGCCTGTCCCCACCCACAAGCCGCACCGGCAATAAACAAGGCTGAGCTGGTGAGAAACGTCATCCAACTGTAGGTATGGTTCACCAGCAATTGATAGCCAAGTGAGCCCACCCCACCGACCAAGCAGACCAGCCCGATCGTACCGGCAGGGAGGAGGATATGGGACCTGACATAGTGTCGAGCTTGCTCATCAATCTTCTCCGGCCCCAAGACCGTCACAAGTTTCGGCATCGATGCGTGCTCCCACTCCACCCACTGCCAGACCTCGAGCAAGCTGAGGTCCTCAACCTGAACCTCAGCCTTCTCCAAATTGGTGGCATCATACCATCCTTCCGTTGCTTGTTACATGTGAGGGGACAGTCGCCAAAAGGAAGGACGCCAGTCCCCAATACTCAAGCCGTTAGGCATCTCTGTCGGGTCTGGTTAAGCAGGACGCATAATCCCCTTGACTAGATGAGAAATTGTGCATGACACATGAGTAACGGCAGACGGCATGCCTGGTTTTCATACCATGGGCACTTATCTGCTTACTCAATGGTACGAAGACAGGCGTCTGCACCGAAACGTCTCTCGCAGAGAGCCATTTCGCCACCATCCGCATGAAGCGTCAAGAGGGAAAAGGTGGCAGTGAGGCAGGACATTAGCCCCCTCACGGCCAGTGTCCACAAAAGGTGTACATAATTTGTGGATAACCATGTGGATGAGCGACCAATACCATGCCGTACCGCAGCACCTCACACATTGCCCAATTGGTAGGCAGCACAATCCGTGCAATTTCCCCAAGATGCAATTTTTCAGCAGAAACTCGTATTGAACAATTGCGTAGATTCCTCACGACCCGAAGATCCATTAGAGTCGAGCGCACAGAAGTGTGCAGGGTGATTGGGGGTGCGAGACTAGCGAGAAATGCGGGACGGGCGAAATGAAGCCAGTTCTGAGTTATGAATTTTGAGTTCTGAGTTTTTGTTTCTGGATGAGAAGCGAACGGGAAGAGTGGAACGGGCAGGACGGACGACGGTTCGAGTGGTTCGGGATTTCGAACCCGGAACTTGGAACTTCGAGTCGCGCTAGGCGTGCCCCTCGCGCGCTTGAGAGGCCGGTAGGATATTACTGATGGAGGATCGTTCAACGCGCCCGATATCGGCCCACTGTTCCGCCATCGGGATCAATGCGTGAATTTTCGTCTCGACCGTTCCCAGTCGCTGTGCCAACGTCGACGTTTTTCGATAGGCTGCGACCATGAGAAAGGAGCGCAGCCCTTGCAAAAACATCGTGATCATCGTTGCCTGCACATGGTTGGCCAGTTCGTAGAGGGCCTCAACCTGTTCGAGAATCGGATCAAGCTGAGACGCCGTGACGAAATCCGTCGCCCCGCTCGCTCGTATGTTCGCAAGCGTGGAACTGATGATTGGAACCCGCCGACGGACCTCTTGAAGGAACTCTGCGTCGAGTCGGTCAAGTTCAGTCAGGATGCGTCCGACGCCGGCGACATCAAGATGATCGACTTCCCGCTCAGCTCGCTGGATCACCGTCTCCAACACATCGCGGGCCGGTTGCATCGACCGAGCACGAGCTTGCTGCAAGTTCCGAAGGGCTTGGATGAGTGGGACACTGGGGCTCACGGTGAGCAGAGCCTGCGACTGAGGAACATCGGGTAACTCAGTCACGACGGCAGGAAGAGCCTGCGCGGACTCTCTCACCATTTCCACAAAAACGTCGTTAGTTTCAGCACGTTCGTCCTCGTGGTCTCCTGCTAAGCGACGCACGGCCAGACTGATCCGATCCAAGCCCTCCTGAAGCGACTGGAGCGCCGCCGCCATCTCACGTGGCGTCTGGCGCCCGACGTTATGGAGAATGGGAAGCAGATTCGAGGCCATCTGCTCGATGACCAGGAGCTGCGCCGTCGACGCAGATTTGGCAAGATTCGTAATGCCGTGCAAGAGAATCCCGTGGAGCTTCGGATGCACCGCACCGTTGCCCCCCTCAGCGAGGTGTGTCAGCGCCATCTGAATTTGAGCCAGCCATTGATGTGCTTCCAGGGCGAATAACCCAATTACTTCTTTTTCAAAACTGGCATCCGCAAGATTCTGCTCAGACGGCACAGTGCCGCTTTCTGGCACAGAAATCCTGGACTCGACGGCACCTTGGATCGCACCAGCGATATCGTCCAAGCCTTCCAAGAGCGATGTAAACTGATCGGATGCCGAGGGGACGACATCAGATGTCTTGGCACGCGTCTCATCATCTGGAAACGACGCGCGCGCGACGTCAGGAGGTTCCAGTGTTTCAATGATCGACACCAGCGGGGTGAGGCTCAGATCGAGATGTCGCCCCTCCTGGCCATGGGCCTCATCGCCTTCGATCCGTACGATCGGGCGGAGCGGAAAGTGCGTATTGATGCGCTTGACAGTTCCGATTTCGCCGGTGGACAATCGTACGGAGGTACCCAGCGGATAGGCCGACAGCTGTTCAACCAACGCTTTGACGATCTCGCGAGGGAACGCCAGTCGTTCTGCCACTATTATTTCTCGCACCGCTTCGTGTGGAAAGAATCTGCGGCGATATCCGCGCGGGCTCACGAGGGCATCGAAGACATCTACCACGCCGATGATTTGGGAATACTCGCTGATCTGCCTTCCCTTCAGCTTGTTCGGATACCCCTGTCCGTTCCACCGCTCATGCGCCTGGCGCACCACTAGTGCTAGCCAGTGGTATTTCGGACCAACCTTTCGAATCGCTTCATAGCCGAGTTCGGGATGCTGTTCAATCAGCGTACGCTCAGCATGAGTCAACCGGTCCGACTTGGTGATTACCGACTGCGGCACAGCAAAGAGACCGATGTCGTGCAGGAGCCCCGCAAAGGTGAGCCGCTCCAGCTCTTTCCCGTAATATCCCAGTCCGGCACCGACCTTTGTCGCCAAAATCGCCACATTCACGAGATTCGTAATCAGATGAGGGCCTGCGGGACCGCTCATTGCCTGAACGAGCAATTGGTCACTTCTCTTGAGCGCCTCCACCATCCCCGCCGCCAGGCCAGACAAAGACTCCAAGTCAAGTTTGTCTTGCCGTTGCACGGCAAGAGCCACGCCCGTCAATTGCTCCTGCGCAATGCGATACCAGTCTGTCGTGTTGTCTTGGTTCATAGCCTGCGGCCGTCCTCGCAGAACATTCGACTATCCATCATTGGCATATGACTTGCCCGGCTCATCGAGAGGTGTGAACCCTAGGCTTTCGGCCTTGATCCCTCAGCCAGTCACACGGGAAACGCGCGTTGGGGCGCATCGGTTAGGTGCGGCCGGTGGGAAGCAACTCATCGATCGCGGCACGTTGGGCCCGCCCATCCTCCACCCACTGGCGGATAACACCGCCCATCACCTGCAGCCGTGCCTTCACTGATTCCACCCGAGTGGCAGCCAGGAGCACTCGACGCTGCACCACCACGGTCAGCAGACTGTGCAGACCTGTGAAAAACATCATGGCCGAGCCTGCATTCGCCTGCTGCGCTTCTGTGCGCAGGTGTGCGACGTCTTGAAGAGAGGCTTCGAGGGCCATCATACGTGAGGAGGCCTCACCCCCGTCCAGCTTGAGGGCACTCATCTTCTTCACAATCTCGGGCACCCGCTCGTCAATCGCTTTCAGAAATGACTCTTCTGCTTCGGACACCCGTGCAAGATATCCTTGAATCACCGTGGCATCGATACGTTCGACGCCGCCCTGTATCTGTCCTTTCATCTGTTCGATCAAGCTCCGGATAAGGTTGCGCCTTGGCTCTGTAGCGGGAGACTGTTTCTCCTGTAATCCCTGAAGCGCTTGCAGAAACTCCCCCGGAGAGAGACTTGTGTAAACCGCCTCAGCCGACGCACCACTCCCGTCGTCTTCAAATGAGATGCCCGTTGCACCGGTCAACGCCGTATGGATCTGTCCCAGTTGTTTACAGAGCGAGAGGAAGTCCTGAACAGAGAGAGCCTTCTGTGGGTCCTGGAGGGCTTCGATAAAGGGAATCGCGGCAAAACTTGCTTGCTTGACGTCTGGAAGATTGATCGTGGCAGCGGTCCCGCCGAGATTTATCACTCCGACCGATATCGTTTCAATCAGCTTGGCGTGCCGCTCCGGCGCCGGGCCCTGTTGGAGCTCATCAAGTGCGACATGAATGTTCTGGAGCCATTCATGTGCTTCCTGAACAAAGATATCGACCAGCTCTTTCTGGAAATCGTCTGGGGTGTCGGCAGCCATGACGTCAGTCCTTCACGACAGTGACGGTCCACGATGGAGGATCGTACAGAATCAGGATCGTCGCTTTCCGCTCCCCAGCTGAGAAGCCAATCCCGCAATCTCGCCAAGCTTGGTCGCCATCTCTTCAAACCGCTTGGTGGCTTGCTCGGCCGCATGTTCGGTTTCAGATACGTGCTTAGCCAAAAGGCTATTTCGTTCTCGTTCCGTCTGAAGCAGTGCTTCAAACTCCTGGGTTTTCTGCGAAGCACGCTCAGCCTCGGATAAACGCGCGGCAAGACCCTTACTTTTCTCCTGTTCAGCAGCGAGAGCGTGCTCTAACGTGCGCACTCGCGCAGCAACCTGTTCACTCTCGGCCACACGACGAGTCAAATCGCTCGTACGCTCCTGCTCTTTGGCAAGTTGCTGTGCCAAATCCTGAGAGCGAGTCAGCGACTCTTCCATCCCTGCCATCTGTTGAACCAGCTGAGTGGCGGCCTGGCGCTCGACATGCAGAGTTGCCTCCAGTTCTTGGACACGACTCGCGTTCTTCTGCAACTCGGTTAGACGCGCTGCTTGTTGGACGCTGCCTTCCCGTTCTTTCTGAAGGGCCGCCTCAAGTTCCTGCACCCGAGCGGTAACACTGTGAGCCTCTGCGAGTGACTTCTTCAGCTGGGCAGTCAGTTCTCGCTCCCTTGCCAACATCGACTCAAGTTCCTTGACACTACCCATCTGTCCTTCGAGTTGCGCCACTCGCTCTGTACTGCGTGTCGCACGATTCCGTTCGGCCAAAAGTTCTCCCTCCAGCGGCTTCAATCGCGCGCTTTGAATCGGCTTGAGGGACTCAGTCACCGTCTCGACACTCTTCACCGGAGGCACGGCAGCGACTTGCCGCTTGGCCAACAGCTCGAGCACGCGATCCTTGAGAGACGTGCCCTGAAACGGTTTTTTCAACACCCCGTCTGCGTGACAGGATTCAGCCTGCTTCGTGACCTCATCGTTCACAATGCCGGAGATCAAGAGGACGGGCGTGTTCGCCAATGCCCTCTGCGCGCGCACAAAAGCACAAACCTCAAAGCCGCTTTTATCCGGCATTATCACGTCGGACACGACGAAGTCAGGCCTCTCTTGGGCTAGATAAGCCAAGGCCTCCTCGCCGTTCGCGGCAAGCGTGACTCCAAATCCAGCCTCAGTCAGCAGCCGTTCGGCAACTTTCCGGACTGCAATACTGTCGTCGGCAACCAACACTTTCGGCATAGCAGAATCCTTTCCTCAGCACCCTTAACTTCTGACGGCATCCTGTCTCGACCGGCCAAGTCGCTGCAACGCCACGATGGCCACATCGTTTTCGCCGATCGTGACTGAACCCAGCGTCTCGATATCCCCTCTGCCGTTCGGGCGAATCGCCGTCGCATCCACGGTCTCGAGAGACGGCATACCGGCATCGATGCAAATGGCCATCGGCCCGTCGAGGTGGCGAGCCACCAGGCACAGCAACGGATCTCCCTGCAGCGTGCGACTCAGTCTGGCTGCCAAATCGTAGACCGGCATCAGATGGTTGTCCTGCTTCAGCATGGCTTGCACGAATGGAGTCCGACTCGGCACCGGAATGCTCTCAGTCCAGGGCGACACCCCCCCCACATCTTCAGTCCGTGCGGCCAGCTTCATTCCGCCAACGGAAAACACCACCACATTCCACGACCGTTTCACGGCTTGAGCATGCTGCTGTCCAGGAACTGTTCTTAGCATGATCCACCGACCACTCCTGGGTTTGCCGCAACCATCTGTTCCGCCTGCCCGACGGACACAGGTACTACGCCGTCCATCTCTCCCAGCGCCCACGAAGGATTCAGCATCAACACCAACTGGTCCTGATACAGCATCATACCCCCAAACCAGTTTCGTTCATCGCGTTGAAACTGTGGAGGCAATGGAAGACAGTCCTTCCGATCTACGTCCGCCAAGCCCACCATCTGGTCAACGCGAATCGCACCGTGGGAGCGGCCGTTGGAGTACAGCACTATCCTCATTTCGAGACCCGACAAATCGGCGGCCACTGAAAGCCGTTGGGCAAGATCTACCGGTCGGTAGACGGTCCCAGCCGCAGTCACAGTATGTTCGTTCCCGGCCTCTGCTTGCGTGAGAACGCCACGAATCCCATCTGCGGGCAGGGCCATATAGCTACCCCCCAGACGGACGACCAAGAAACTGGCCGTTTCCAGGAGCATGTTCGTCGAATTGTGACGACCTCGTAAACTCATAATTAATATCAGTGCTGTCCCAACGTTGATCGATCAATGTTCAATAAGCCATTGAAATACGGCACATCCATCGCGATTTGGCCTGGTGCCGATTTGAATCACCTTTCGCGATTCTGCGACTCTGCGAGGCAGTCA